>Ga0209051_1000673_pt1 | contig 38238 bp, 29 predicted proteins | sample AraplaCvi_mMS_r2_2_FD_184286 | JGI IMG/M metagenome (GOLD analysis project Ga0209051, IMG submission 184286) | Arabidopsis root microbial communities from North Carolina, USA - plate scrape MF_Cvi_mMS_r2 (SPAdes) (version 2) | ecosystem: Host-associated > Plants > Roots > Endosphere | place...
GGGAAGACCTCGTGCCGAAGGAAAAGAACATCCTGGTGCACGAAGGCCAGGTGGTGAACAAGGGCGAAAGCGTGGTCGACGGCCCGGCGGACCCGCAGGACATCCTGCGCCTGCTGGGTTCGGAAGAGCTCGCGCGCTATATCGTGGACGAAGTGCAGGACGTGTACCGCCTGCAGGGCGTGAAGATCAACGACAAGCACATCGAGGTGATCGTTCGCCAGATGCTGCGCCGCGTCGTGGTCGACAACATCGGCGAGACCAGCTACATCTCGGGCGAACAGGTCGAACGCAGCGAAATGCTCAACACCAACGACGCCCTGCGCGCCGAAGGCAAGATCCCCGCGACGTTCACCAACCTGCTGCTGGGTATCACGAAGGCATCGCTGTCGACCGACTCGTTCATCTCTGCCGCTTCGTTCCAGGAAACGACGCGCGTGCTGACCGAAGCCGCGATCATGGGCAAGCGCGACGAGCTGCGCGGCCTGAAGGAAAACGTCATCGTCGGCCGCCTGATTCCCGCGGGCACCGGCATGGCCTACCACCAGGCGCGCAAGGCCAAGGATCAGATGGACGAGGCCGAGCGCCGCGCCATCGCCGAATCCGAAGCCGCCGAACTGGCCGGTTCGACCAGCGATGTTTCCACCACGGCCGACGCCAGCGAAGGCGCCGCGTCCGAATAACTGGGTAGCATCACCGGCCATGACCGGTATCCGACGCCCCCCGACCGCCCCCGGTTGGGGGGCGTTTTTCTTTGAGTTGTCTATTGCGAAGCGTTTTTGCCGATGAGCGTGTTGCCCGATTCGATGGTCGGCTGGATCGTCATTGCCGTGCTCCTGTTCTGGTTCGTTGGCGCTTACAACCGGCTCGTGCGTCTGCGCGCGGCCGTGCTCCAGGCCTATGCCACGCTCGATGCGGCCTTGCGGAAGCAGCTGGATTTCGTCCAGGCCAGCATCACGGCCGCCCTGCCGGAAAAGGATGCGTCCAGCCATTCGTCGGCCGTGGCGCCGCTGCAGGCCGCCACCACCCAGCTGGCGACCCTGCTGGGCGCCACCCGGCTGCACCCGCTCGACCCCGGCGGCATGGCTGCGCTGGCCACGGCGCTGCAGGTGCTGATCACGGCCTGGCAGCGCCAGCACCCGGACGCGGTGACGGTCTTCGAGGCGGACGGAACGCTCTCGCGGCCGGCGCCGCTGCTGCCGGCCGGCGCCGGTGCGGCGTCCGGCACGCTCGAACCCATGGCCTGGCCCGAGCCTTCGGCCGCCGCGGAAATCGCACGCAGCCAGTTCAACCTGGCGGTGGGGCAGTACAACGCCGCCATCGTCCAGTTTCCGGCGCTGCTGGTGGCATGGATGGTGCGTTTGCGTCCGGCCGCGCCGTTGCTTTGAAGCCGCCCGGACGCCGGCGCTGCATTTTTTCTTCGTACGCTCGCGGGGGCGCCGCGCCTGCGGCGCGCCCGTTGACGCCCATTACCATCGCCCCAACTTGTCAGAACTATCTTCCGATCATTCCGCCGGCACCGCGCCGCCGATGCAACCGCCGCTATGGCGCCAGCTGCAGCTGACTGCGGCGGCGCTCGCGTCGATTCGCGCCGGCAGCTCGGGCAACGTCGCGTTCGAAGCCGTCGAGCCCGCCATGCGCCCCGGCGTGCAGGCGCTCGGTTTCCAGGTGCTGCGTTGGCTCGGCCGCGCCGAGGCCCTGCGCCGCCACCTGGCCAAGCGCACGCCGCCGCCGCTGCCCGACGCGCTCCTGTGCACCGCATTGGCGCTGGCCTGGGATGCGCAGCACGCGTCCTACGAGCCCTTCACCCTGGTCGACCAGGCCGTCGAGGCGGCCAAGCGCAATCCCGCCACGCGCGCGCAGGCGAGCTTCATCAATGCCTGCCTGCGCCGCTTCCTGCGCGAGCGCGACGAGCTCGTGGCCGCGACCGACCATGAACCGGTCGCGCAGTGGAACCATCCGCGCTGGTGGATCGAGCGGCTCAAGCGCGACCACCCGCGCGACTGGCAGCGGGTGCTCGCCGCCGACAACGCGCAGCCGCCGATGACCCTGCGCGTCAACCTGCGCAAGACCACCGTGGCTTCCTATCAGCTCGCGCTCCAGGCAGTGGGCCTCGAGGCCGTCCGGGTAGGGCAGGCGGGCCTGCAGCTGGCGCGTGCGCGCCCGGTGCAGCAGCTGCCCGGCTTTGCCGACGGCGAATGCTCGGTGCAGGATGCCGCCGCGCAGCTGGCGGCGCCACTGCTGCTCGAAGGCCTGCTGCCCGCGGCCGGAGCGGCACCCCTGCGCGTGCTCGATGCCTGCGCCGCCCCCGGCGGCAAGACCGCGCACCTGCTGGAATTCGCCGGCCCGGCGGCCGTCGAGGTGACGGCGCTCGAGGTCGATGCCGCCCGCAGCCGCCGCATCGACGAAACCCTGGGCCGGCTCGGCCTGTCCGCCAGGGTGCTGGTGGCCGACGCCGCGCGGCCGTCCGCCTGGTGGGACGGCACGCCATTCGACGCCATCCTGCTCGATGCGCCGTGCACCGCCTCGGGCATCGTGCGGCGCCATCCCGACGTGCGCTGGCTGCGCCGCGAGAGCGACACCGCCCAACTGGCGGTCCAGCAGGCGGCGCTGCTCGCGGCCCTCTGGCCCCTGGTCCGGCCCGGCGGCCGGCTGCTCTATTGCACCTGTTCCGTCTTCCGGGAAGAGGGCTCGCAACAAATCGATGCGTTCCTTGCGCACAACACCGACGCCCGATTGGGGGCATCGCCAGGCCATTTGCTTCCCCAAAGCAGGGCGAATGCCCGCGCCGTCCCGGACAATCCCTCAGGTGACCACGACGGCTTCTTCTACGCCCTGCTTGAAAAACGTCCGCGCTGAGGCTCGCAGGCGGCGCATCCTGGCGCCGCTGGCCGGGCTCCTGCTGGCCTGGGCATTGCTGCTGACCTGCCTGCTCCCGATTGCGGTGGCGCAGGGGCGCGTCGTGCCATCGGTCACCCAGATGCGGCTGGAGCAGGCCGACGACGGCGTCTATCTCACCGCGGCCGTGCAGTTCGAGCTGCCCTCGCTGGTCGAGGAGGTGCTCGACAAGGGCATTGCCATCTATTTCGTGGCCGAGGCCGAGGTCTTCCAGGAGCGCTGGTACTGGACCGACCGCAAGGTGGCGCAGGTCACGCGCCACATGCGGCTGGCCTACCAGCCGCTCACGCGCCGCTGGCGGCTCAACGTGTCGCCGGTGCCCATCACCGGCGCCGCGGGATTCGGCGTTTCGCTGAACCAGAACTTCGACAGCCTGGCCGACGCCATGGACGCCGTCAAGCGCGTCGGCCGGCTGCGGCTGGGCGACGTGGCCGAAGTGGGCGACGAGCCGCTGCACCAGGTCGTGTTCCGCTTCCGGCTCGACACCTCGCAGCTGCCGCGCCCGTTCCAGATCGGCGTGGTCGGCCAGGCCGACTGGAACATCGTGGCCGAGCGCAGCGCCAAGCTGGCGCTGGAGAAGCAGCGGTGAGCAACAAGCCGCGCAGCGGCGCAGCGGCCACGCCCGCCGCCCGCCGCGCGCGCGCGCTGCGCTGGGCCGTGGGCGTGGGCGCCGCGCTGGTCACGGCCATCGGCCTGGTGCTGATGTTCCTGCTGGCCCAGGCCACCAACAACCGCGCGCTGTACGAGCGCTACTACGTGCGCCTGTTCGGCATCAACGTGGTGGTGGCGGTGCTGCTGGTGCTGGTGATCGGCTGGGTCGCCTTCCGGCTGCTGCGGCGGCTGCGCCAGGGCAAGTTCGGCAGCCGCCTGCTCATCAAGCTCGCGGCCATCTTCGCGCTGGTGGGCGTGGTGCCGGGCGCGCTGGTCTACGTGGTGTCCTACCAGTTCGTCGCGCGTTCGATCGAGAGCTGGTTCGACGTCAAGGTGGAGGGCGCGCTCGACGCCGGCCTGAACCTCGGCCGCGCCACGCTCGACTCGCTCGCGGACGACCTGGCCGCCAAGACGCGCGTGGCCAGTGCCCAGCTGGTGCAGGTGCCCGATGCGAGCGCCGGCCTCGTCCTCGAGCGCATCCGCGACCAGCTCCAGGCCAGCGACGTGGTGCTCTGGACCGGCACTGGCCAGCTGGTCGCCGGCGCCGGCGCCTCGCGCTTCCAGCTCAACCCCGAGCGGCCGACCACCCAGCAGCTGCGGCAGGTGCGCGCCGACCGCGCCATCGCCCACATCGAAGGCCTGGACGAAACCGCGCCGCCGGGCGCCAACGTGCCGCCTGCCAGCGTGCGCGCCCTCGCGATGGTGCAGCGGCCGGGCTTCGACTTCGACACGGCGCCGCGCTTCCTGCAGGTGACGCAGCCGCTGCCGCCCGCGGTGGTGGCCAACGCGCTCGCCGTGCAGGAAGCCAACCGCGAATACCAGGAGCGGGCCCTGGCCCGCGAGGGCCTGCGGCGCATGTACATCGGCACCCTCACGCTGAGCCTTTTCCTGGCCGTGTTCGGCGCCGTGCTGTTGGCCGTGCTGTTCGGCAACCAGCTCGCGCGGCCGCTGCTCGTGCTGGCGGACGGCGTGCGCCAGGTGGCCGGCGGCGACCTGCGGCCGACCGCCGTGCTGCAGGGCAAGGACGAGCTGGGCGGCCTCACGCGCTCCTTCGCCGTCATGACCCAGCAACTGGCGGATGCCCGCGGCGCCGTCGAAAAGACCATGGGCCAGCTCGACGCCGCCCGCGCCAACCTGCAGACCATCCTGGACAACCTGACCTCCGGCGTGATCGTGCTCGACGCCAAGGGCACCATACTTTCCACCAACCCCGGCGCCACCCGCGTGCTGCGCGCGCCTTTGGCCGCCTACGAAGGCATGCCGCTCGCCCAGGTGCCCGGGCTCGCGGACTTCGGCAACAGCGTTCAGCAGCAGTTCGACGAGTTCCAGGTCGAGCGCATGCAGCACGGCCTGGACCACTGGCAGCACGCCTTCGAGCTGCATGCCAGCGGCACCGACCTGCCGCAGCAGGACAGCGCCATCAACATCGTGGCGCGCGGCGCCGAGCTGCCGGGGGCCGCGCGGCTGCTGGTGTTCGACGACATCTCCGAAATCGTCTCTGCCCAGCGCGCCCAGGCCTGGGGCGAAGTGGCGCGCCGCCTCGCCCACGAGATCAAGAACCCGCTCACGCCCATCCAGCTCTCGGCCGAGCGGCTCGAAATGAAGCTCTCGGGCAAGGTCGCGCCGCCCGAGCAGGCCGTGCTCGTCAAGTCGGTCAAGACCATCGTCGACCAGGTCGACGCCATGAAGCGGCTGGTCAACGAATTCCGCGACTACGCCCGCCTGCCCGCGGCCGACCTCAAGCCGGTCGACCTCAACGCGCTGCTCACCGACGTGCTCCAGCTCTACAGCGCCGAGAACGCGCCCATTGCGCTGCGCTCCGAGCTGGACGAGCGCTGCCCGCCGATCCGCGGCGACGCCCAGCAGATCCGCCAGGTCATCCACAACCTGCTGCAGAACGCCCAAGACGCCGCCGAGGCCGCCGCCAGCACCACCGGCCGCGCCGGCGAGGTCGTCATCCGCACCCGCCTGGGCGATTCGGGCCAGCGCGTGCGCCTGACCGTGCAGGACAGCGGCCCGGGCTTTGCCGAGAACATCCTCAAGCGCGCCTTCGAGCCCTACGTCACCACGAAAACAAAAGGTACAGGTTTGGGACTGGCCGTGGTCAAGAAGATCGCGGACGAGCACGGCGCCCGCATCGAGCTTTCCAACCGCGTTGTCGATGGGGCTGTAGCAGGGGCGCAAGTCTCGCTATCATTCGCGCTGGCAGGCGAGCCGCAAACAGCGGTCGCTCACACCGAAGATCCGAAGTCTTCCGCCGCCTGAGCGTGAAAGAAACCCGTCGCGCACAGACGATGGGGCGGCTGGCGGACCCTACACACATTGCAGATACCGGCGCATACAACAAGCAGCACTCATGGCAAACATTCTCGTGGTCGATGACGAGCTGGGCATTAGGGACCTGCTCTTCGAAATTCTCAATGATGAAGGCCACAACGTGGAGTTGGCGGAAAACGCGGCCGAGGCACGCGCAGCGCGGCAGCGCGCACGGCCCGACCTCGTGCTGCTCGACATCTGGATGCCCGACACCGACGGCGTCACGCTGCTCAAGGAATGGTCCACTGCCGGGCTGCTGAGCATGCCCGTCATCATGATGAGCGGCCACGCCACCATCGACACCGCCGTCGACGCCACCCGCATCGGCGCCTTCGCGTTCCTCGAAAAACCCATCACGCTGCAGAAGCTCCTGAAGGCCGTGGAGCAGGGCCTCGCGCGCGAGAACGCCAGGCGCGCGGCAGCCGGCGTGGTGCCCCCGGCCCCGGGCATCAATCCCTCGGCTGCCATCACCACCACCGGCGACAGCCTGCTGCTGGCTTCGCTCGCCGCCGTGCCGGTGCCCGACGCCGGACCGCAGTCGACCCAGAGCTTCGACCTCGACCGCCCGCTGCGCGACGCGCGCGACGGCTTCGAGAAGGCCTACTTCGAATTCCATCTGGCCATGGAGAACGGCTCGATGACCCGCGTGGCCGAGAAGACCGGCCTGGAACGCACCCATCTCTACCGCAAGCTCAAACAACTTGGCGTCGATCTTTCGAGAGGGCGCAGAAGCGCTGTATAATTTAAGGCTGCACACCAAGGCCCGGTAGCTCAGTTGGTAGAGCAGCGGATTGAAAATCCGCGTGTCGGTGGTTCGATTCCGCCCCAGGCCACCAAATTCCTGCGTCTCTCAAAGGCGCAACCCCAAAAAGCCCCAAGCAAATCAACAGCTTGGGGCTTTTTGCATTCCGAAGCGCCTCAGTTTTTCGAAACCCCGGGTTTACGCCTGGGGCCGAACCCTCAAGTTTCCGCACAGCACTGCCGATATCCCTGGCAACTGGCCCCGCGTCGGCGGCCGTCATGGAAAAGCACATGCGCAATTGGAAGATCAGTGCCCAACTGGGCGCGGCGTTCGGGATCGTGTTGCTGTTGATGGCGACGGGGCTCGTGATCGGGATCGCGGGCCTTCAGGACATCGCCGCCGGCAGCGGCGTCGCCCCGGAACTGGCACGGCGTATCGGCTCGGCACAGAAGCTCATGGCCGGCTTCGGGCTCGCCGCGCTGCTGGCCGGCGTCGGCTGCAGCGTCTGGCTTGCGCGCAGCATCATGCAGCCCCTTGGCGAGGCGATCTTCATTGCCGAGACCGTGGCCTCGGGCGACCTCAGCAAGGAATTCGAGACCGAGCGCGGCGGCGATTTCGGGCGGCTGCTGCGCGGCATGGGCGAGATGGAAGATACGCTGACGGACGTGGTGACGCGCATCAAGGCGTCGACCGATTCGATCGTGGTGGCATCCGGGCAGATCGCAGCCGGCAACCAGGAGCTGTCCTCGCGCACCGAGGAGCAAGCGAGTTCGCTCGAGCAGACCGCGGCCTCGATGGAAGAGCTCACGAGCACCGTCAAGCAGAACGCCGACAACGCTCGCCAGGCCAACCAGCTCGCGCTCTCGGCTTCCGAAGTGGCGGTCAAGGGTGGCAGTGTCGTGGGGCAGGTGGTCGACACCATGGCGTCGATCAATGCCTCGTCCAGGAAGATCGTCGACATCATCGGCGTGATCGACGGCATCGCGTTCCAGACCAACATCCTGGCGCTGAACGCCGCAGTGGAAGCCGCGCGTGCAGGCGAGCAGGGCCGCGGCTTCGCAGTCGTCGCGTCGGAAGTGAGGAGCCTTGCACAGCGCTCGGCTGCGGCGGCCAAGGAAATCAAGGGCCTGATCGACGATTCGGTGGGCAAGGTCGACGTGGGCAGCGCGCTCGTCGGCGAGGCCGGCAAGACGATGGAAGAGATCGTGAGCGGCGTCAAGCGCGTGACCGACATCATCGGCGAGATCACGGCCGCGAGCCATGAACAGGCGCAGGGCATCGAGCAGGTGAACCAGGCGATTGCGCAGATGGACCAGGTGACGCAGCAGAACGCGGCGCTGGTCGAGGAGGCGGCGGCCGCGGCCCAGTCGCTGCAGCAGCAGGCCGACAGCCTCTCGCAGGTGGTCGCAACCTTCAAGCTCGACGACGATGAAGAGGACGGACTCGCCGCCGCGCCGCCCAGGCCCGCACCCGTCCAGGCGCGTGTCGTGCAGCCGGTGCAGCCGGCTCGGCGTGCCCTTGCCGCCGCAACGCAGCGCAAACCGGCGGCGGCCATTGCGGGAGCATCCGCTGCCAGCGGAGACTGGGAGACCTTCTAAGCCCGTGCGTGCGTGCGTGCGCGCCGGCCGCGGGCGGCCAACGAACGGTCAGGCCGGCTGCCAGCCAGCCTTGTGCGCATCGGGGTTCTTGTCCGCGACAAGATTCAGCCTGATGCCGTGCTCGAGAAACGCCTTGAGCCCTGCAAGCGTCCAGGTGAAGCCTTGAGTCGACTCGGCAACGTACTTGAAGAGTTCGTCTCCATCGCCCGTCCAGCCAGACTCCGTGATGACGACATAAGTCGTTCCATCTGCGCGTGCGGAGAACTTCCATTCGACCGTCGTGCGGCCGCTGTACCCGTCCCACTCGATCACGATGCGCTTGTCGGGTTCGATGTCTTTCACGAGCAACGACGTGGATGCTCCATACATCTCCCAGTCCCATCTGACCTCATGACCGGTCTCGAGCCGGCCGCTGCTTTGGGTGAACCAGAAGTTGGTTGTCACACGGGGATCGATGAACGCCCCGAACACCTCTGCGACAGGCTTGCGGATGAGCATCTCCGTTTGTGCGACAGGTGCTTTCGTGATCTCGACTTTCATGGATGACCTCCGTGCCAGCTGATATTGGCATGGAGAGCTCCGCACCATGAGCACTCGGCGCCATGGACCCACCCGCAGTGCAGTTTTCTTTCAATATGCAACGCTGCACTCCACCTACGCCAATGTGAGCATCGCCCTACAGAAGAAGCGCTGCAAAAAAATAAGCTGACCGATGGCGAGGCCGAGCAGATGAGATGAAGCGCCTCGTGCAAAGGAAGCCAAAAAATTGGACCCCCCATCCAGAACCTTCGAGCGCCGCGCGCTCCGAATTCCGCTGCGCTCTTCCGTGACGCTGGAGGCTGACCTGTGCCTGCCGGCGGCCTCGCGCGGGATCGTGCTGTTTGCGCACGGCAGCGGCAGCAGCCGCTTCAGTCCGCGCAACCGCCAGGTCGCGGAGAGCCTCAACGAGGCCAAGCTGGGCACGCTGCTCGTCGACCTCCTGACCTCCGACGAAGAGGCCATCGACGAGCGCACGCGTGAGCTGCGCTTCGACATCGACATGCTGGCCGACCGGCTCGTCGGGCTGACCGACTGGCTGGGCGACTGCGAGCCCGCCGCGGGTCTGAGGATCGGCTACTTCGGCGCGAGCACCGGCGCCGGTGCCGCGCTGGTGGCGGCGGCGCAGCGGCCCGACGCGGTGCACGCCGTGGTTTCGCGCGGCGGACGGCCCGACCTGGCCGGGCAGGCGCTCGAGCGCGTGCGCGCACCCACGCTGCTGATCGTCGGCGGCAACGACGGGCCGGTGATCGATATGAACTGGCAAGCCCTTGCGGCGCTGCGCGGCGAGAAGCGGCTTTCGCTCGTGCCCGGTGCAACGCATCTTTTCGAGGAACCCGAAGCGCTGGGCGCGGTGTCGAGACTGGCGCGCGACTGGTTTCGGGACCATCTCGATCCCTCCAGGAGTACGAAGAAATGAGCAAATCACCCGGGCACCAGAAATGGCCCGACCACCAGGTGCGCGAAGAGCCGCTTCGCGAGCCGATGGAGGTCGAGGTCGAAGGCGTGGTCGTCGCGAGCTCGGCGGACGTGATCAAGGTTGTCGAAGACAAGTCGCCGGTGCGCTACTACTTTCCGCGCACCGACGTCCGCACGGACAAATTGAAGCGTTCGCAGACCACGACCGAATGCCCGTTCAAGGGCACCGCGAGCTACTACAGCCTGAACGTGGGCGAGCGGCAGCTGGCCGACGCGATCTGGTCCTATGAGGATCCATACGACGAGCACCAGGCGCTGAAGGGCCGCATGGCCTTCTATGACGACAGGCTGCCGGAAATCCATGTCCGCCCGAAGAGCTGACGCGCCGCAACGCATGAAGAAGAAGGTTGCCCGCGCATGAGTGAAGCGCTCGACACGCTGGCCGATGCAACGCTCCTGGGGCTGGCCGTGCCCGACCTGGCGCTTGCAGCGGCCGCAGCCCTTGCCGCCTACCTGGCGATGCGGCTGGTGCTGCGCTACGTGATCGGGCGTGTGCGCAGCCTCGCCCAGCACACCAGCAATCGCGTCGACGACACGGTGGTCGAGGTGCTGGCCGGCACCAACCGCGCGTTCCTGGTGCTGGCCGCGCTGCTGGTCGGCGTGGGCATGCTCGACCTGCCCGAGCGCTGGAACCAGCGCGTCGGACAGCTGTGGTTCATTGCCCTCGCGCTGCAGGCGGGCCTGTGGTTCACCCGGGCCATCGGCTTCGGGCTGCGCCGCTACGAGCAGCGCCACTCCTCCGCGAGCATGACGCAGATCAGCGCGTCGGCCATGCTGATGTCGTGGTCGATGCGCACCGTGCTGTGGGCGGTGATCCTGCTGGCGGTGCTGTCGAACCTGGGCGTCAACATCACCGCCTTCGTGGCCAGCCTTGGCGTGGGCGGCATTGCGATCGCGCTTGCGATGCAGAACATCCTGGGCGACCTGTTCGCCTCCCTCTCCATTGCGGTCGACAAGCCGTTCGAGGTGGGCGATGCGATCGGCATCGGCGATCTCTCGGGCACGGTGCAGCACGTGGGCCTCAAGACCACGCGGCTGCGCAGCCTGAGCGGCGAGCAGATCGTGATCGGCAACACCGACCTGCTCAAGCAGACCGTGAAGAACTATCGCCGCATGGACGAGCGCCGCATTGCCTTCAAGTTTGGCGTGAGCTACCGCAGCACACCCGAACAGCTGGAGGCCATACCGGGCATCGTGAGGCGGTTGATCGAGTCGCGGCCGTCGCTGCGGCTGGACCGTGTGCACTTCCAGGCCTTCGGCGAAAGCTCGCTCGACTTCGAGGTGGTGTACTTCGTGACCACGCCGGACTACGGGCTCTACATGGACGAGCAGCAGCGTCTCAACCTGCAGATGATGCGCGAGTTCGCTCGCCTGGGCGTGGAGTTCGCGATTCCGGCGCGATCCCTGCATGTGCTGTCGCCCGAGGGCCGGCGCGCGGTGGCGAAGGAACTGGCCGCTCAGGAGGCGTAGGGACGCTGCAGGCAGTGCGCCACCGACGCCAGCAGGTCGTCCGGATGCAGCATGGCCGCGCGTGCCTTCTGCGCGGTTTCGTACTGGTGCAATGCGGCCTGCAGCCGCGGTGCCGTGGCCAGCGCGTGCCAGACCGGAGCCAGCGCGGCGTGCGTTGGCGCTTCGCCGCGCGCGAGCTGCTGCGCGAAGGCCAGGCTCGCGGGCTCGGCGAGCAGCACGGCCTTGGTTGCGGCGCCCAGCGGCTGCGGCAGGGCTTCGGGCGGTGCCGAGCAGCAATAGATCACGTGGGGCGGCAACAGGCGGCGGATCGGGCGCAGGCCCTGCAGCGATGCGCCGGCGATGGGCTGCTCGCCGTCGGCCGATGCAAAGGCGTAGACCGCTTCGGCGCGGGCCTGCGCAAGGCGCCGCAGGCCGCGCAGCAGGCGCGGAAAGTCGGACGTGGCGGCGGCCGGCGATGCCTTGGTTTCGGCGAGGAGAACGAGGTCGGCGCCGCCCGCATCGCCGCGCACGATGGCGGCATCCCATTCTTCCTTGGCCTTGTTCGCTTCTCCCGGAAACCCGCGCGGCGTGCGAAGGCCGCGTGCGACGCGGTAGGTGGCGGCTCCCTTGCGATGGCGGTTCAACATGCCGGCGATCTCGCGGAACGCCTCGACCGCGGCCTGCTCGGCGATCCGGCCCTGCTGTGCCGATGCGCGCCCTTCGGCGGCCGCGGCATCGCTGCCCGCGAGTGGCCCGCGCCGTTCGCACAGCGCCTGGTAGCGCTGCACGCTCTCGCGCCGGAGCAGTTCGCTGCCGCGTACCAGCCGCTGCAGTGCGGGGCTGGAGCGGATCGCTTCCAACGGCGCGCCAAAGTTTCCGGTGCCGCGAAGTTCCTGCGCGAGCGGCTGTGCGAGGGCTTGCGCAAGTTCCGGCCACGCGCCCGCTGCCGCAAGGCCGTGCAGCCGGACCAGCGCGTCGCGCACGGCGCCGGCCGCTTCGTGCCGCAGCTTGCCGGGGTGCGCGATGGCATCGACGGCCACCCTCAGGGTGCGCAGATCGGCCGCGCGCGGCCGGGACAGCTGCACATGCTCATGCACCTGCGCGTCCTGCGCTTGCAGCATGGCGGCCTGAAATGCCGGGTCGCCGCCTTCGGGCGCGAGCGCCTCGCGGATCAATTGCGCCAGCGCGCGGGTGAAAAGCGTCTGGATGCCGTCCCGGCCGGGCGGCGCCGCGGGCGAAGCCTTCTCGGTGCGCGCAGCCTCGATCGCAAAGGCGAGGGTGGCTTCGGTGCCGCCCGCCACGGCCGCCTCGGCATCGGCCGGCTGGGGCGGCAGGCGGTACCTGCGCGGAGCGGCGCGCAAGGCAGCCAGGAGAAGCGCATCGAGATGCTGTTGTTGTTGCTGCTGCTGCAAAGCCATTCGAATCCTGCTGCTGGATGTCCCGGGGTTTCGGGGACGGAAGCCGCCGTCCACTCTACGCCCTCCAGGCGCCCTGGCGCAGGCGGCGCGGCCCTCCGGCGAACATGCGGATTGCCCGCGATATCGCCATGAACAACACTGAAAAAACGCAATGGAACCGCAGGCTCGGCGAGCGGGCGGCCGAATTCGAAAGCGAACTGAGGACCGCCGAGGCCGACGAGGACGCGGCGTCCCTCCGCACCCCGCACGTCCAGGGGCCGGACACGGCAGACGCGGCCGAGGAGCGCCTGCGCACCGGCGAGTTCGGAACTTGCCGGCGTGCAGATCCCGGCCGATCGCCTCGAGGCCATGCCGGCTTCCGCGCGCTGCCTCGAATGCCAGCAGCGCCACGAGCGCACGCGTCTCGTCATCCCCGCAGTAGCCGAAGGCGCGCCGCCCATCGCTGACTTCGGTGGCCGGCGCGCCCAGGCGCCACCACGCGAGCCGCTCCAGGTCCCAGGCGCCGAGCTGCCAGGCGGCTTCCAGCAGCGAACGCTCGAGTTCGTCGAATGCATCGAACCGGCTCTCGGGCAGGTCGAACTGCGCCATCGACTGCGGCACCGGCCGCGCCGGCAGCGGCACGCCCGGCAGGCGAAGCGGCGTCTGCCGCAAGAAACCGTGCCAGCGCAGCGACAGCAGCGCGGGCGTTGGTTCGCGCCGCGCAGGCGGCTCTTGAAAGCGGTCGGGCCCACCCCAAAATATGCGCACGGAGGCTGCGCCGCCTCCATTCTTCGCCTTGTTCCTTGTTCATTCATTCCCTTGCGAGGAGATTGTCTTGACGATGAAGATCGCGCAGATCGCGCCCCTGTACGAAGCCGTTCCGCCGCGGCTCTATGGCGGCACCGAACGGGTCGTTGCCCACCTGGCCAATGCGCTGGTGGACCAGGGCCACGAGGTCACGCTGTTCGCCTCCGCGGACACGCAGACCCGGGCCCGCCTGGCGCCCATGCGGGCCCAGGCCCTGCGGCTGGACCCGGCGCCGCTGAAGTCCGACCTGGCCAGCCACCTTTGCATGCTCCATGAGGTGCGGCGACGAGCGCACGAGTTCGACGTGCTGCATTTCCACGTCGACCTGCTGCACTTCCCCTTCTTCGAGGACATGGCCGGCCGCACGCTCACCACGCTGCACGGGCGCCTGGACATTGCGGACCTGCCCGGCGCGTACATGCGCTGGAACCAGTTTCCGCTGGTCTCCATCTCGCGGCACCAGCGAAAGCCGCTGCCCTTTGCCAACTGGCTCGCGACCATTCCGCACGGACTCGAAGAGACGCCCTATGCCTTCGAACCGAACCCCGGCGGCTACCTGGCCTTCCTCGGCCGCATCTCGCCCGAGAAGCGGCCCGACCGCGCCATCGAGATCGCCAGGCGCGCGGGGCTGCCGCTGAAGATCGCGGCCAAGGTCGACGCGGCGGACGCGACCTATTTCGCGCAGAAGATCCGGCCGCTGCTGGACGATCCGCTGGTCGAGTTCATCGGAGAGATCGGCGACGCCGACAAGGCCGCCTTCCTCGGCGGTGCGCGCGCGCTGCTCTTTCCGATCGACTGGCCCGAGCCTTTCGGCCTGGTGATGATCGAGGCCATGGCCTGCGGCACGCCGGTGATCGGCTGGCGCTGCGGCTCGGTGCCCGAGGTGATCGAGCACGGCGTGAGCGGGCTCATCGTCGAGGACGAGGCGCAGGCCGTCGAGGCGGTGCACGCCATCGGCGGGCTCGACCGCCGCCGTGTGCGACAGGCCTTCGAGCGGCGCTACACGGCGCAGGCCATGGCCAGCGCCTATGTCGAGCAGTACACGCGCCTGGCCGGCGGCGGCGAGCTCCTGCCGCAGGAGCCGCAAGAGCTGCAAGAGCCTCTCTACCGCGAGGTCGCCTGAGCATGAACATGAGCGCCGAAGTGCCTGCCACCGAGCAGGCCGAGCCCGCGCCCGAGCGCGCGGTGCAGCATGCCTTCGTGCTCAAGGAGGGCGACACCTACTTCGTGATGGACGGCCACGGCGACGTGGGCGGCGGCGTCGACGGGTTGTTCCACGACGACACGCGCATGCTGTCGACCTTCGTGCTGAGGCTGGCCGGCGCGCGGCCGCCGCTGCTGTCCAGCGGCGTGAGCCACGACAACGTCTTCTTCACCGCCAACCTCACCAACCGGCCGCTGCCGGTGCTCGGATCGACGTCGATGCCGCAGGGCGTGATCCATCTGGAGCGCAAGCGCTTTCTCTGGGGTGCGCGGCTGTTCGAGCGCATCCGGCTGGTCAACTACGGCGACCAGCCGGCGCAGGCGCCGCTCGCGCTGCAGTTCGGCGCCGACTTCCGCGACATGTTCGAGGTGCGTGGCCAGCGGCGCGCGCGGCGCGGCGACATCGGCGCGCCCGAGGTCGGTGCGCAAGGCGTGGTGCTGCGCTACCAGGGGCTGGACACGGTCACACGGCTGGCCTGCATCGATTTTTCCGAGGCACCGCAGCGCCTGGACGCGGGCACCGCGGAATTCGCCGTGCCGCTGGCCGCGCGCGGCCACTGGACGCTCTACCTGGAAGTGGGCACCGAGCCCGCGCGGCCCGGCGCCGAGCGCTTCCGCGAGGCCTGCGTGCTCGCGCGCTGGCGCATGCGCCAGCGCCAGCGGCGCGGCTCGCGGCTGCACGCCTCGGGGCGCCTGTTCCAGGCCTGGCTCGACCGCTCGCGCGCCGACCTCGCGCTGCTCACCACCGACCTGCCCACCGGCCCCTATCCCTATGCGGGGATCCCGTGGTTCTCGACGCCGTTCGGGCGCGACGCGATCGTCACGGCCTTCCAGACGCTGTGGATCGATCCGAGGCTGGCGCAGGGCGTGCTCGAATTCCTGGCGGCGCGGCAGGCGCACCAGACCTCGAGCTTCCGCGATGCGGAGCCCGGAAAGATCATGCACGAGACCCGCAAGGGCGAGATGGCCGCCGTCGACGAACTGCCCTTCGGCCAGTACTACGGCGGCGTCGACACCACGCCGCTGTTCGTGGCGCTGGCCGGCGCCTATGCGCAGCGCACCGGCGATCGCGCCACCATCGATCGCATCTGGCCCGCACTCGGCGCGGCCTGCGAATGGATGGAGCGGAACATGGCGCGCCATCCCGATGGCCTGCTCGCCTACCAGCGCGGTGAAGCCAGCGGCCTGGTCAACCAGGGCTGGAAGGACAGCCACGATTCCATCTTCCATGCCGACGGCCGCACACCCGAAGGGCCGATCGCGCTGGTGGAAGTCCAGGGCTATGCCTATGCGGCCTTTCTCGCGATGTCGGCGATGGCCGAGTGGCGCGGCGATGCGGGCGCGAGCCGCTGGCGCCAGCGCGCGGCGGCCATGCGCCTTTCGGTCGAGAGCCGGTTCTGGCTCGACGACCTGGGCTTCTATGCGCTGGCCATCGACGGCGCCAACCAGCCTTGCCGCGTGCGTGCTTCCAATGCGGGCCACCTGCTGTTCGCCGGCCTGCCGAGCGCCGAGCGGGCCCAGGCCGTGGGCCGCCAGCTGCTGTCGTCCGCCTTCGCATCGGGCTGGGGGGTTCGCACCCTGCCGGCGGAGGCGGTGCGGTTCAATCCGATGTCCTATCACAACGGATCGGTGTGGCCGCACGACGCGGCCCTGTGCGCGGCCGGCCTCGCGCGCTACGGCGAGCGCGACGGCGTGGTGCGCATCCTGGACAACCTGTTCGAGTCGGCCACGCACTTCGGCATGCGGCTGCCGGAACTGTTCTGCGGCTTCGACCGCGAGCCGGGCCAGTCGCCCGTGGCCTATCCGGTGGCATGCCTGCCGCAGGCCTGGGCCGCCGGCTCGGTCTTCATGCTGCTGCAGGCCTGCCTTGGCCTGCAGGTGGACGGCATCCGGCGCGAGGTGAAGATCGTGCAGCCGCGGCTGCCGGCCGACATCGACCAGCTGCACCTGCAGCGGCTGCGGGTGGGCCAGGCGCGGGTGGACCTGCATTTCCAGCGGCTCGAGGAGCGCATCGTCGTGGTCGCGCAGACGGCACCCGGCGCGCCGGGCGTCCAGGTCAACCTGCAGCTTTAGCGCGGCGGCCGGCCGGCCCGCACGCTAGACCGCGCCGTGCGCCTCCACGTAGAGCGCATAGAGCGAATGGCTGCTCGCCATGTAGAGGCGGTTGCGCTTGGGCCCGCCGAACTCGAGGTTGGCGCAGCGCTCCGGAAGGCGGATGAAGCCGATCGGCTTGCCTTCGCGGTTGAAGACCTTCACGCCGTCCATCTCTTCGGATTTTCCGAGCGGCAGGTGGGCCTTCAGGCCGCCGCCGACGTCGGTGGGCTCGGGCGCGAATGCGCCGTTGAAGCCCCATCCGCACCAGAGGTTGCCGTCGCGGTCGACGCGGAATCCGTCGAGCGCGCCGGGGCCGTCCGCGTCGATGAGCTTGGTCTTGTTCGACACGCTGGCGCCATCGGCTGCAACGTCGTAGCTCCAGATGCTGCGGTTGGGCGTGCCCTTCCACTCGACCACGTAGAGCTTCTTCTCGTCCGGCGAGAACGCGAGCCCGTTCGGGTTCACCAGATCGGTGATGACGGCGCTGAGCTTGCCGTCGCTCGCGATGCGGTAGACGTTGGTGGTGGCCTGCTCCGGCGTGGCCTTCGATCCTTCCCACTCGCCGTTGATGCCGAAGGTCGGGTCGGTGAACCACACGCTGTCGTCCGACTTCACGACCACGTCGTTGGGCGCGTTGAGCTTCTTGCCCTCGTAGCTGTCGGCCAGCACGGTCATGCGGCCGTTCTTCTCGGTGCGCACCACGCGGCGCGTGACCGAATGCTCGCAGGTGACGAGGCGGCCCTGGCGATCGCGCGTGTTGCCGTTGGCATAGTTGGCGTTCTGCTTGTGCACCGTGAACTTGCCGGTCTTCTCGTCGTACTTCATGAGCCGGTTGTTCGGAATGTCGCTGCACAGCAGGTAGCCGCCTTCCGGAAAGTACACCGGCCCCTCGGCCCAGCGCATGCCGGTGCCCAGTTGCTCGACGGTGCTGCTGTAGATGCGGTACTTGGCAAAGCTCGGATCCAGGATCAGCACCGACGGGTCCGGATAGCGCTGGCTGGGCTTGAAGTCGAAGGACTGCGCGCCGGCCAGCCCGGCGAAGGCGGCCAGTCCGGAGCCCGCGGCATTCTTCAGGAAGCGGCGGCGAGGCTGGAGGGCTTTGTTCTGCATCTGTAGATCTCCTTTGTCGTCGTTGTGGAAAACCGGCGGACGCCGATCTTACGTACCCGCCGTGCGCAGCCGGGCCCTTCGCTGCACGAAGTGCGACATGGCTTACTTGCGGTCCCCGAGACTGCCGACACGGGCCGCCCTCCGCCCGCCTAAGCTGGAACCCGCAGCGAGCTTGCGATCCGACTCTGCTGCAGAAGGGGCATGCGATGACTCAGGTTCATGAAGTGATGACGCGCGGCGTTCGCACGGTCGCACCGGGCGACACCATCGTGCAGGCGGCCAAGGCGCTCGAGGAGCTCGAAGTGGGCGTGCTGCCGGTCTGCGACGGCAACCGGCTGGTCGGCGTGGTGACCGACCGGGACATCGCCGTGCGCGGCGTGGCCCGCGAGATCGATCTGGGTGCTTCGCCGGTCAGGCAGATCATGACCGCCGACGCGTACTGGTGCTATGCCGACGACACCGTCGACGAAGCGCTCAGCCAGATGAGTGCGGTGCAGATCCGCAGGCTTCCGGTGGTCGACCGCGACAAGCGCCTCGTGGGCATCCTGTCGCTGGGCGACGTGGCGGCCAAGGGCGAGGCCGGTGCGGCGGCCGATCCGCTCGAGAAGATCTCCGAGCCTGCGCGGCCGAGGCACTTGTAGCAACGGCCCGCGGGCCGTGCGTCAGCGGCTGGTTTCTCTCAGGCGCTCTGGTTGGCGGGCTGGCTGGGCGCGCGCCGGCGAATCTCGCTGTGGAGCGCGCGCTGTCCCGCGGCCAGCGCGGCCTCATAGGTGTCCGCCGGATCGAAGGCGTCGCGAAGCACCTTGGGGTTCGCTCCTTCCGCATCCGTTTCGAGCAGGCGCCAGACAAATGAACCGAGGGCTGGCTCCTCGATGATGAGTTCGATGGGCTGTGTCATCCGTCCAACTTGCATGAATCCGCGCCAGATGTATGTAGGCCGAATTCGGATGCTGCCGGCCCGGCGCCCGATGGCGCGGCAAGATCAGCCGGGCTTGCCGCCTGCGCCCTCTGCCCTCAGCCGCAATGCATTGCTGATGACCGACGCCGAGCTCAGGCTCATCGCCAGCGCCGCGATCATCGGCGACAGCAGCCAGCCGGTGAACGGGAACAGCACGCCCGCGGCCAGCGGCACGCCGAGCGCGTTGTAGACGAACGCGAAGCCCAGGTTCTGCTTCATGTTGGCGATGGTCTTCTCGGAGACGATGCGCGCCTGCGCAATGCCGCGCAGGTCGCCCTTGACCAGCGTGACCTGGGCGCTGTTCATCGCCACGTCGGTGCCGGTGCCCATCGCCACGCCGACGTCGGCCCTGGCGAGCGCGGGCGCATCGTTGATGCCGTCGCCGGCCATCGCGACGATGCGGCCTTCTTGCTGCAGCTTCTCGACCAGCGCCAGCTTGTCGGCCGGCTTGACTTCGCCGTGCACTTCGTCGATGCCCAGCCTGGCGGCCACGGCGCGCGCGGTGGTCAGGCCGTCGCCCGTGGCCATGATCACGCGCATGCCCGATGCCTTGAGCGCCGCCAGCGCTTCCACGGTGGTGGCCTTGATTGGATCGGACACGGCAAGCAGGCCGGCAAGCCTGCCGTCGGCCGCCAGGAACATCACGCTGGCCCCTTCGGCGCGCAGCGCCTCGGCTTGCGGCCTGAGCGCGTCGACCGGCACGCCAAGCTGATCCATCAGCGCGGTGTTGCCGAGCGCCAGCCGCTGGCCACCGACGCTGCCGTTCACGCCGATGCCGCTCGCGGACTCGAACTCGTCGGCCGCGGCCAGTGAGAGATTGCGCTCGCGCGCCGCACGCACGATGGCATGCGCCAGCGGATGCTCGCTGCCCTGGTCCAGGCTTGCCGCGAGGCGCAGCACAGCGTCCTCGGTGAAGCCGGGCAAGGCCACCGCGCGTTCGAAGCTCGGCCTGCCTTCGGTCAGCGTGCCTGTCTTGTCGACGATGAGCGCATCGACCTTGCGGAAGTTCTCGATGGCGGCCGCATCGCGGAACAGCACGCCCTGCGTGGCGGCCTTGCCGGTGGCCACCATGATCGACATCGGCGTGGCCAGGCCGAGCGCGCAGGGACAGGCGATGATCAGCACCGCCACCGCATTGATGAGGCCGTGGGTCCAGCTTGGCGCCGGCCCGAAGAATCCCCACGCGAAGAAGGTCAGCAGCGCGATGCCGATCACGGCCATCACGAAGTAGCCGGCCACGTGGTCGGCCATGCGCTGCATCGGCGCGCGGGAGCGCTGGGCCTGCGCCACCATCTGCACGATGCTCGCGAGCACGGTCTGCGAGCCGACCTTCTCCGACTGCATCACCAGCGCGCCGCTCGTGTTGAGCGTGGCGCCGATGAGCTTGTCGCCCGCCCGCTTGGTCACCGGCAGCGGCTCGCCGGTGAGCATGGACTCGTCGACCGCGCTCGCGCCCTCGACCACCACGCCGTCCACCGGCACCTTTTCGCCGGGCCGCACGCGCAGTTTGTCGCCGACGTGCACGTGGGCGATCGGCACGTCTTCTTCCGTGCCATCGGCGCCGATGCGCCGCGCCGTCTTGGGCGCGAGGCCCAGCAGCGACTTGATCGCGGCCGAGGTCTGCGAGCGCGCCTTGAGTTCGAGGATCTGGCCGAGCAGCGTGAGCGAGATGATCACCGCGGCCGCCTCGAAGTACACCGCCACGCGGCCCATCGACATGAACGCGTCGGGAAACACGCGCGGCGCCACCGTGGCCACCACGCTGTAGGCGAAGGCCGCCGCGGTGCCCAGGCCGATGAGCGTCCACATGTTGGGGCTGCGGTTGGCGACCGATTGCACGGCGCGCCTGAAGAAGGGCCATCCCGCCCACAGCACGATGGGCAGCGAAATAACCAGCTCGATCCAACTCTGCGTGGCCATCTCGAACCACTGCAGCCGGTGCCCCGCCATGGCGAGCACGGCCACGGCGAGCGTGAGCGGCAGCGTCCACAGGAAGCGGCGCTTGAAGTCGCGCAGCTCGGGGTCTTCGCCCTCGTCGAGCGGCGGCATCTCGGGCTCCAGCGTCATGCCGCACTTGGGGCAGCTGCCCGGATGGTCCTGCCGGATCTCCGGATGCATCGGGCAGGTGTAGATGGTGCCGGCGGGCGCAGGCGCGTGCGCATGCGGCGCGCGGTGGCCTTCGTGATGCGGATGCTGCGGTGCCCCGGAATGCACGTGGTTCATCGAGTGCTCCAACGAGAAAACAGAAAGATGCTGCGCACCACGCGCAGCGCATCGCCAGTTTCCAGGTTGACACCGTGTCAAGGTCAAGGCCGGCACGGTGGCCGGCCGCGCGGCTTTCTCAGACGGCGGAGGTGGCGGCTGCAGGCGCGCTGCTGCCCGCACCGGGCGGCGCCGTGACGATCGACGTGAGCGCGGGTTCGGCCGCGCGCAGCGATGCGATGTCGGGCCGCGGGCGGCGCAATTGCGCGTCGGCCGCGAAGGCCTTTTCCATGGCGTGCGCCGCCGCAAGCACCTGGTGGTCGGCCCTGAACGCGCCCACGATCTGCAGCCCGAACGGCATGCCCGCGTGGTCGAGGCCACAGGGCAGCGCCAGCGCCGGATGCGTGGTCAGCGTGACCACGTAGGTCAGCGCGAGCCAGCGGTAGTAGTTCGCCTGCTTCTCGCCGTTGATGGTGTCCGCATACAGCTGCGTCCACGGAAAGGGCGACACCGGCGTGGTGGGCGAGAGGATCAGGTCGTAGTCGGCGAAGGCGGCCTGGAAGCGCTTGATGAGCCGGGTCTGCTCGGCCTGGGCCCAGGCGCTGTCGAGCAGGCTCATCTGCGCACCCATTTCGTAGTTGGCGCGGGAGTTGGGACCCAGGCTGGCCGGGTCGCGCTGGTAGGCGGCATGCATGCCGGCCACGAAGGCCTCGGCGCGCAGCACGTCGAAGCAGCGGTGCGCTTCGCCGAGGTCGAATTCGACCTGGTCGCAGCGCTTGAACAGGTGCTGCATTGCGCCGATCTTCTGGCGCATGGTGGCACGGATGCCGTCGTCCACCGCGCAGGTGCCGAAGTCTTCGGTCCATGCCACGCGCAGTTGGCTCAGGTCGATGCCGGCGGGCTCCAGGAAGCTGAGCGGATCGAGCGGATAGCTCAGCGGATCGCCCGCATGCATGCCGGCGGAGGCGGCCATCTGTAGGCAGGCGTCCTCCACCGTGCGGCCCATCGGGCCCACGACCGAGATCGGCGTCCAGCCCAGCAGCTTGCGCACGCTCGGCACGATGCCGGGCGAGGGCCGGAAGCCCACCACGCCGCACTTGGCGGCCGGAATGCGCAGCGAGCCGCCGGTGTCGGAGCCGGTGCACACGGGCAGCATGTCGCAGGCCAGCGCGGCGGCCGAGCCGCCGGAGGAGCCGCCGGCATTGAGGTTCGGGTTGAAGGGGTTGCCGGTGGCGCCCCACACCTCGTTGCGCGAATTGGCGCCGGCGCCCATCTCCGGAACGTTGGTCTTGCCCGCCACGATGGCGCCAGCCTTGCGAAGGCGTGCCACCAGCTCGATGTCTTCCTGCGGCACGTGGTCGCGGAAGATCGCGGAGCCCCAGGTGGTGAGCAGGCCTTCGGTAGGTTCGAGATCCTTCACGCCGAGCGGCAGGCCATGCAGCAGGCCCAGCGTGTCGCCGCGCATGACGGCGCTTTCCGCCGCCCGGGCCTCGGCCCGCGCGCGCTCGAAGCAGGTGGCGGTCACGGCGTTGATGAAGGGGTTCACGCGCTCGATGCGCGCGATGCAGGCTTCGAGCAGCTCGACCGGCGAGACCGCCTTGCTGCCGATGAGCCGGCGCAGTTCGACGGCGGAGTGTTCGATCAATTCGGTGTGGTTGCTCATGTCGGTTGTTGTTCCATCGGGCTGAGGCCAGCGCGCCCGCGGAACGGGCTTTGCCCGGCCGCCGGGTGCGCCCCCCAGTGGGGGGAGGCGCCGAAGGCGCTTCGGGGGGCGTCCATCAGTCAGCGGTGATGTTGGCGCGCGCGGCGATGGCGCGCATCAGCGGCAATTCCTTGGCGATCAGTTCGCTCACGGCGGCCGAGTTGCTGTAGCCCGGCTCCAGGCCCTGGGCGGCGAGCTTGGCGCGCGTGTCGGGATCGGCCATGGTCGCGGCCAGCGCCTTTTCGAGCCTGGCCTTCACGTCGGGCGGGAGGCCCTTCGGCGCCGCCAGCGCCAGCCAGCTGTCGGTGTTGATTTCGGGGTAGCCGCTCTCGGCCATGGTGGGCACGTCGGGCAGCAGCGTCGAGCGCTTGGCCGTGGTCACGGCAATGGCCTTGATCTTGCCGCTCTTGAGCTGCGGAATGGCCGCGCTCACGGTGTCGATGCTGAACGGAACCTGCCCACCCATGAGGTCGGTCATGGCCGGCGCGCTGCCCTTGTAGGGCACGTGCGTCATCTTGAGGCCGGCGGCATGCAGGATGGTCTCGCCGGCGAACTGCGAGGTGGTGCCGGTGCCGTAGGACGCGTACGAATACTTTCCGGGCGAGGCCTTCACGTAGTCGACGAACTGCTTGACGGTCTGCACCGGCACTTCGCTGTTCGCAAGCAGGATGAGGCCCACGCGCCCGGCCAGGCCGATCGGCTCGAAGCCCTTGACCGGGTCGTAGGGCAGGTTGGGGCGGATGGCGGGATTCACCGTGAAGGTGGTGCCCGAACTGATCAGCAGCGTGTAGCCGTCGGGCGCCGCCTTGGAGACATAGCTCGCGCCGATCACCGTGCCGGCACCGCCGCGGTTCTCGATGACCACGGGCTGGCCGAGCTCCTTGCCCAGGCGCTGGGCAATCACGCGCCCGTTCACGTCGGTGGCGCCGCCGGGCGGAAAGGGAATCACGAGCGTGACCGGGCGCGACGGAAACCCGGTGTCGGCGGCCAGCGCGGCGAGCGGTGCCAGGCCAAGGCAGGACAACAGCAGCACCATGCGGGCGAGTGCGGGGAGGCGGTTCATGAAGGACTCCTGGAGGAACAGAGCGGGGATGCAGGTTCATCCTAGGAGCCGCAAAGCGCTGCCACAAGCGCAATGTTTAGAATTGTGGATTGCCGATTCGGCAATCGACAAACGCGCGTCGCCCCGCTGCGACAAGGAAGAAACATGTCGCTTCACACGCTGCAGGAAACCGCGGTCCGCTACTTCCTGGAGGTGGTCAGGACCGGGTCGGTGAAGGAGGCCGCGCTCAAGCTCAACGTGGCGCCTTCCGCCGTGAGCCGGCAGGTGGCGCGCCTGGAGCGCGAGCTCGACACGCTGCTGTTCGACCGGCACGCGCGCGGCATGGTGCCCAATGCGGCCGGCGAGCTGCTGGCCGCGCATGCCAAGCGGGTGCAGCAGGATATCGAGCGCGTGGCCGGCGAGATCCAGGGCCTGCGCGGCCTGCGCAGCGGGCGCGTGCGCGTGGCGAGCACCGAGGGCTTCGCGTTCGACTTTCTTCCCACGCTGATCTCGCGCTTTCGCGCCAGGCACGAGGGCATCCGCTTTCATCTGGAGGTCTGTCCGCCCCACGAGATTCCCGGCCGCATCCGCGACGGCGAAGCGGACGTCGGCATCACGCTGAGCGCGGTGCCCGAGCCCGGCATCCGGATCGAGCTGCGCCACCCCAGCCCGATCCTCGCCGTGATGGCCAGCGACCATCCGCTGGCGGCGCAGCGGCAGCTCTCGCTGCGCCAGGTGGCGGCCTATCCGCTGGGCCTGCCGCCGCGGGACAGCTCCATCCGGCAGCTGCTCGACATCAGCTGCAGCCGGCAGGGGCTGCAGTACGTGCAGGCCATGTCGAGCAACCATGCGAATGCGCTGGTGAGCTTTGCGGCCGCGGGCGGCGGCACCATCGCCTTCTATGGCGAGCTGTCGATCCGCACGCAGCTGAAGTCGAAGGCGCTGGTGGCCATCCCGCTGAAGGACCGCGAGATGAACGAGCGCCACCTCGAAGTCGAGACGCTCGCGGGCCGCTCGCTGCCCGATGCAGGCAAGGCTTTCGTGCGGTTTTTGACGGATGCCATCCAGGCCTCGGCCTGAGGGCGGCCGCGCGTGCGCTACACTCCGCGCCGCTTGCAGCCGGCCTCAGCCGCTGCGCCGTCATTGGCAACATGACGAGAACAAACCAAAGGAAATTTTTCAAGTGAACCGTATCGAACTGGTCGAAAAGATCGCCACCGCCCACAACGTCAGCAAGGCCGAAGCCGCCCGCATCCTGGAAACCGTCACGGGCTCCATCGTCGCCGCAGTGAAGAAGGGCGACCCCGTCCAGCTCATCGGCTTCGGAACCTTCAAGCAAGTGGCGCGCGCCGCACGCACCGGCTTCAACCCGCAAGCCGGCGCAAAGATCAAGATCGCCGCGCAGAAGGTGCCGAAGTTCGTGCCGGGCGCAGCCTTCAAGGCCGCCATCGACCCCAAGGCTGCAAAGCGCAAGGCCGACAAGGCAGCCGCCAAGCCCGCCGCCAAGAAGGCAGCACCGGCCAAGAAGGCCGCACCCGCCAAGAAGGCTGCCAAGAAGTAATGAATGGATCGCAGCCGCAAGGCTGCCTCCACGCAGGACGGCCCTCGGGCCGTTTTCTTTTTTCCGGGGCGGCTCTCAGGCTGGCGTTCCCAGCCGCGCGAGGACCAGATCGTGCAGCGTCTGCGCCGCCACCGAGAGGCTGCCCTCCCGGCGCTGCACCAGGTAGATGGTGCGTGTGAGACCGGGCAGCGGCAGCGGCCGCGTCACCAGCGTCTCGCGCTGGAAGTGGAAGAGCGTGAGCTCCGGCACCACACTGATGCCGATGCCGGCCTCGACCAGCCCCATCACCGTGGCCAGGTGCTCGACCTCGAACACGGCGTTGAGCCGCAGCGGGTGCAGCGCCGCGTCGAGCGACTGGCGCACGCTGCTGTTGCGCGCCATCTGGATGAAGGGCCATGGCGCGAGCTGCCGTGCCGTGAGCCTGGCGGCGCCGGCGAGCGGATGGTCCTTGCGGCAGACCAGGTGAAAGCGGTCGCCGCAGAGCTTGCGGCCGCGCAGGTCGCTGGCTGCGGCGGCGCCGGCGCCGGTTGCCGCGAGCGCGAAATCCGCCTGGTGGCTGCGCAGCTGGGCAATGCAGGCGTCCGACAGCGCGTCGTGCAGCTCGACCGTGATGCCGGGCCACGCCTGCATGAACTCCGCCAGGATCGCCGGCAGCCGTCCTGCCGCCAGGGAGGGCAGGGCCGCCACGCTCACGCGGCCCTTGCGCCGCTGGGCATGGTCGGCCAGGTCGCCGATGGCGCCCTGCATGTCGTCCAGCAGCCGCCGCGCCGAGGGTTCGAACAGCCGGCCCTCGGGCGTGAGCTGCACGCTGCGCGTGTCGCGGTCGAACAGCCGCGCGCCGAGCGTTTCCTCGAGCGTGCGGATCAGTGCACTGAACGCGGGCTGCGACAAGTGGCAGGTCTGTGCCGCGCGCGTGAAGTTGCGCTGCTCGGCCAAGGCCGTGAACGCGCGCAGTTGGCGGCTGGAAAGCTCGGGCGCTGGCATCGGTCTGGAATCTGGGTGAGTGGAGCCGGGAATCCGGGCCTGTGGATGGTATTCCTGTGCCCTGTACGCAACGTGCCTTGGCGATTCCGGCCGGTGGGCGCCAGAAACGGCGTTTTTGTAAAAAATTTGTGACTTAAGGCCCAATTCGGCATCATGATCCGGGCCATGAGGTCCGGCGAAGTTTCTCCCGCTTGGCGACGCGTGCTCTGGGCGCATGTTGCCGTTCTTTTTTTTCTTGCTTTCACTGCAACGAACAGCAAGGCTCAGCAGCCGGCGTCTGCGCAGGGTCTGCGGATCGTGGGCGGGCTGGCGAGCGTGAGCCAGTACACGCTGCATGAAGAGCGCTTCTGGAGCCAGGACCTGCGCCGCCTGAGCGGCGGAAAGTACAGCGCGAGCATCGTTCCGTTCAACCAGGCGGGCGTGCCGGGGCAGGAAATGCTCAATCTGATGCGGCTGGGCGTCATTCCATTCGGCACCGCGCTGCTCAGCCAGGTCAGCAACGAGTATCCCGAGCTGGGCACGCCCGACATTGCCGGACTGAATCCCGACATGCCCACGATGCGGCGGGTGGTCGCAGCCTTCAGGCCCTACCTCGAGAAGACGCTGCGCGAACGCCATGGCGTCGAGCTTCTCGCGGTGTACGTCTACCCCGCCCAGGTGATCTTCTGCAAGCGGACCCTGACGCGGCTTTCGGACCTGGCGGGGCGGCGCGTCCGCGTTTCGGGCAGCAGCCAGGCCGACTTCATCCGCGCGCTCAACGGCGTGCCCGTCTTCACCGAATTTTCGGAGCTCATGGCCAACATGAATTCGGAGAACACCGAATGCGCCATCACCGGTGCGATGTCCGGCAACACGCTGGGCCTGCACAAGATGACGAGTTCGCTCTACACCATGCCCATCAGCTGGGGCCTGGCCGTCTTCGGCGCCAACGCGGATGCCTGGAATGCGCTGCCTGCGGACCTGAAGGCCCTGTTGAAAGCCGAGCTGCCGAAACTCGAGGCCGCGGTCTGGAACGAGTCGGAGCGCGACACCGGCAACGGCATCGCGTGCAACACGGGCGCCGCGACCTGCACGAAGGGCACCAAGGGCGCGATGGTCGAGGCGCGCCCGTCCGCGGATGACGAGCGGCGCCGGCGCGAGATTTTCGCCACCAGCGTGCTGAGCCGGTGGGTGCAGCGGTGCGGGGCCGTGTGCGCGGAAGTGTGGGACCAGACCGTCGGTCCCATCGCCGGGATCAAGGCGCCTGTCGGGCAGTGACCAAGCCTGTGCCCAGCCGCATCACCGGCTTCGTCTACGGCGTTGCGGCGCTGTTTCTCGCGGCCGTGCTCGCCATTGCCGGGCTGATGGCATGGCAGATGTACCAAAAGGAGATTGCCGACAGCGAGGCCCAGGCCGTGCGGTTCATCGGCACCTCGGAGGCTGCGCTCAACCGCAGCCTGCTCGGGGCGAACACGCTGCTGGCGGGCCTGGGGCAGTTTCTGCGCAAATCCGGCGAAGGCAGCATCGCAAGCGACCTCGCGCAGCCCGAGACCGCGCAATTGATCGAAACCAGCGTTCGCCAGAGCCTGCTGGCCCGGTACGTCGCCTTCCTGACGCCCGAGGGCCGGGTGATCGGGTCTTCCGACCGGCGGGGAGCGAAGCTGGCGGTACAGCTGCCCGACGGATTCCTGAAGGAGGCTCTGGCCCATCCCGGATCCGTGATGTCGATCAGCACGCCCTCGATCAGCCCGGTGACTTCCCAGCAGGTGCTGTATCTTGCGCGCGTCCTCACGCTCGCGGACGGCGGCAAGCTGGTCGCGGTGGCCGAGGTGCAAGTCTCGATGCTCACCACCATCCTTGCGCAGGGGGCCAACATCAGGGGGCTCGAAGTCACGCTGGAGCGCGAGGGCGGGCTGCTGCTGACCAGCATGCCGCCGCGCGACGATCTTGCGGGGCGCACCATCAGCCCCGCCCTGACGGACCAGGCGGACGGGCGTCCCCGGCGCATGCTTTCCCGGCTCAGCGGTGCGCCGGCCATCGTCGTTGCCCGGCCCACCTTGCACCGAAGCCTGCTGATCGTCGCGAGCATTCCGCTCGAGTCCGCCCTCGCGGACTGGCGCAGGGACTGCAATGTCGTTGCGGCCGCGGCCCTGGCCTTCATGCTGATGATCCTTGCGGTCGCTTACTTTGCCCTCGCGCAGCTGCGGCGGCAGTGGCGCGCGCGCGCCGAGCTGCTGCGCTCCAAGGCCACGCTGGACCAGGCGCTCGAATCCATGGTGGACGGCTTCGTGCTGCTCGATCCCAATGACCGCGTCGTCACCTGGAACCGCCGCTTCGTCGATTTCTTTCCCTGGGCAGAGCCCTTGCTGGCCCCGCAGGTGCCGTTCCAGCGCATCACGGAACTGAACGCGCGCCACCTGATGACGCAGAACGAGCAGGAGATCACGCTGCTGAACGGGCAGGTGATCGTTGCGGTGAACAGTCCCACGCCCGACGGCGGCCTGGTGTGCGTCTACCGCGACGTGACCGAGAGGAAGCGCCACGTCGCCGACATCCTCGAAGGCAAGGCGCAGCTGCAGGCCACGCTGGATGCCTTGCCCGACGTGCTGATGGACGCCGGCATCGACGGCCGCTGCTACAGCTTCCATTCGCCGCGCCGCCCCAGGCCCGCGTTCAAGGTGCGCGAGCCGGTGGGCAAGCTGATGTCGGACCTGCTGCCGGCGAATGCCGCGGCCGAGGTGATGGTGGCGCTGCGCGATGCCTTCGAAACCGGCTTTTCCACCGGCCGGCAGTTCGAGATCCGGACCGCGCGGGGCGTCACGTGGTTCGAGATCTCGGTCTCCCGCAAGGTGATCGGCGAAGGCGCCGCCGCGCGCTTCATCGTCATCCTGCGCGACATCACCGAGAGCAAGCTGGCGGCCCGCGAGATCGAGCACCTGGCGTTCTACGACATTCTCACGGGCCTGCCCAACCGCCGGCTGCTGCTGCACCGCCTGCAGGCCACCATCGACGCGAACGTGCGGCGCTCGCGCCACGGCGCGCTGCTGTTCCTGGACCTGGACGATTTCAAGACGCTCAACGATGCGCTCGGGAACGCCACGGGCGATGAACTGCTCAAGCAGGTGGCGCTGCGGCTGCAGGACAGCCTGAAGGAGGGCGGCACGGTCGCGCGGCTGGGAGGCGACGAATTCGTGGTGCTGCTGGACAACCTCAGCGACGACGCCGGCGTTGCCGCGATGCAGGCCAATACCGCCGGCGAGGCCATCCTCACGGTGCTGAACGAGTCGTTCCAGCTCGCGGACCACCAGTACCACAGCACCGGCAGCATCGGCGCCGTGGTGTTCAGCGCCACGCAGCAGTCGCTGGAGGATCTGCTGAAGCAGGCGGACATCGCCATGTACTACGCCAAGTCCGCGGGCGGCAACGCGCTGCGTTTCTTCGAGGCCTCGATGCAGACCGCCATCACGGCCCGCGCAACGCTGGAGAGCGAGCTCCACGCGGCGCTGGCGGGCGAGCAGTTCGTGCTGCACTACCAGTCCCAGGTGGCCTCCAATGGCCACGTGGTGGGCGCCGAGGTGCTGATCCGCTGGCAGCATCCGGTGCGGGGCGTGGTGCAGCCCGGAGGCTTCATCGAGCTGGCGGAGGAAACCGGGCTGATCGTGCCGATCGGCATGTGGGTGCTGGAGACGGCCTGCCTCCAGCTCGAGCGCTGGAGCCACGATGCGAGGCGCCGGCACCTGCGGCTGGCGGTGAACGTCAGCGCGCGCCAGTTCCGCACCGACGACTTCGTGGAACGCGTGCGCGACGTGCTCCGGCGCACCGGCGCCGACCCGACGCGGCTGGAACTCGAGCTCACCGAAAGCCTGCTGCAGGACAAGGTCAGCGAAACAATCTGCAAGATGCAGTCGCTCGCGGCGTTGGGCGTGCGCTTTTCCATGGACGACTTCGGCACCGGCTTCTCGTCGCTCTCCTACATGACCCAGCTGCCGCTGAACCAGATCAAGGTCGACAAGTTCTTCGTGCAGAGCATCGGCATCGATCCGAAGGTCGAACTGATCATCCAGGCCATCATCGGCATGGCCCGCAATCTCGATCTCGAGATCGTGGCGGAGGGGGTCGAAACGCAGCAGCAGTTCGAATTCCTCCAGGCGCACGGTGCCATGCTGTGCCAGGGCTACCTGTTCAGCAGGCCGGTGCCGCTCGATCAGTTCGATGCCCAGCTGGATGTCGAGATGGCGAGCTGAACGCACGCCGCGCTCTCCAGGCCACTGCGATGCGCCTTCCATTCCCCGCCGTCCCCCGCCTGAGCCTGCGCGCGCGCCTGTCCGCCGGCGTGCTGGCGATCGTCTTCCTGACGACCATGGGGGTCACCGCCGCCGCGCTCCATTTCCTCAAGCGCAACATGGAGGCGGCCATCGCCGGTGAGGAGTTCGAACGGATATCGGCCATTGCCGGAGCCGTGGACCAGAAGTTCCTGAGCCGGCGCACCCTGCTCAAGGCCTTCGGCGACGGCATCGAGAGCCGCAGCCTGGCCGGCCCCGGGGAACTGCAGGACCTGGTCATGCAGCACGGCTCGCTGAGGGAGGCGTTCGACAACGTGGCCTTCACCGGCATGGACGGCGAACTGGTGGCCAACCTCAACGGCACGCAGCCGATCGGCAAGGTCAACATCAAGGACCGCGAGTACTTCCAGCGCACGGTTGCCGCCCGCGCGGGCGTCATCTCCAAGCCCTTTCGCAACCGCGTGAGCGGCCTGGCGCAGATCGCCCTGACCGAACCCGTGCTCGATCGCGGCGGCAACGTCGTGTATGTCATTACCGCCTTCGTCAACCTCAAGGAAAAGAACTTCCTGGGCGAACTTGCCAACGTGAAGTTCGGCAAGAGCGGGTACATGTTCATCACGGACACGGACGGCATCGTCATCGACCACCCCGACAGGTCCCGGCTGCTTCAGCGCGCGGACGCCGGCGGGGCCCGCAACCCTGCCACCGAGCGCGCCATCGCCGGCTTCGAGGGCACGATGGAGGCCGTCGATCCCGCGGGCGTCCATGGTCTCTACGCCTTCAAGCGCATCGGCCAGACCAACTGGGTGCTGGGCGCGATGTATCCGCGGAATGAGGCCTTTGCCCGGATCGACCGGATCGAGCGCTACGCCTGGGCCGGCGCACTGCTGCTGACGCTGCTGGCCGGGGGGCTGGCCTTCATGACCGCGCGGGCGCAGCTCGCACCCCTGTCGCGCCTGCGCGAGCACATGCAGGTCTCGCGCGCCGCCACCGCCTATGCGCCCATGCAGGAGGCGCCGCCGGACGACGAGGTCGGCGATCTCTCGCGGACCTTCGACCTGCTGATGTCGGAGCGGCAGGCCGCCAACGAGAAGCTGGCCGCCAGCGAGAGATTCCTGCGCGACGTGACCGACAACCTGCCGGCGGTGGTGGCCTACTTCGACAGCAGCCAGCGCTGCCTTTTCGCGAACAAGGCCGGGCTCGGGATGCGCGGCAGGACCATGGCCGACATCGGGCGCATGACCATGCAGGAGTCGCTGCCCGACCACGTCTACCAGCAACTCGTGCCCGGCATCGCCAAGGTGCTCGCGGGAACGCCGACGCGCACCGAAGGCACCTACGAGCGCAACGGCAAGCTGGGCTTCTTCGAATGCCATCTGGCGCCCGACATCCGCGACGATGGCGTATTGGCCGGCTACTACGTGATGACCTTCGACGTGAGCAAGCGCAAGCAGGCCGAAATGCACAGCGCCGGAAGCGAGCGGCGCCTGCGCGGGCTGACCGACAACGTGCCGGCGCTTCTTGCCGAGCTGGACCTCGAGGAACGCGTGGTCTTCTGCAACGGCAAATACCAGGCCTGGCTCGGCGTCTCGCCGGAGGCGATGACGAACCGCCCCATCCACGAGGCCATCGGCGAGGCGCACTACGAAATCCGCAAGCCGCTGCTGGCGCGGGCATTCGCGGGCGAGGTGGTGTCCTTCGAGCAGACCGCCAGCCTGCTGATCGGCGAGCGGACCTTGCAGACCACCTATCTGCCCCAGCGCAATGCGCAAGGTGCGGTTACCGGGCTGTACATCCTGTCGAACGACGTCACCGAGCTCAAGCAAAAGCAGATGAAGCTGGATGCCCTCGCGCGCGAGGATGCGCTCACCGGGCTGCCCAACCGCCGCTCGTTCGAGGAGCATGCGCGCGACGCCATGGCCAGGTCCCGGCGCGCCGGCCTGCCGGTCTGCCTGCTGTTCCTGGACATCGACTACTTCAAGTCCATCAACGATTCGCTGGGCCATGCGGCGGGCGATGCGGTGCTGCGGGAATTCGGCCGCCGGCTCAGGGAGAGCGTGCGCGAAACCGACATGGCGGCGCGCTACGCGGGCGACGAGTTCGTGATCCTTCTCGAAGGCGCCAGCGGCGCCGCCGAGGCGCAGGTGGTGGCCGGCAAGGTGCTGGCCGCCATGCGGCCGCCTTTCCACCTGCCCGGCCGCACGCTGCAGGCCACCACCAGCATCGGCGTCGCGATTTCGGAGGAGGACGAGGATTTTCCGTCCCTGTTCGTGCGCGCGGACACCGCGCTCTATGCGGCCAAGAAAGAGGGAAAGAACCGCTTCATGATGGCGGCGCCCAGGCCCGGAAACCCGGGCGGTGCGCCGTGGCCGCGCGAAGAGCCTTCCAGCGCCTGAGGCCGGCAGCACCGCGCATGCGGTGCGCAATCTGGACCTTGTCCTACGCGAAAAGTAACCATGGCTGGCCTAAATTGGCACCACCGTTTCACGACGGGCACCGCACGCCGTGGCATCGATCGCGCGGCCACTGAAGGGAAAAGAGCAATGGCAGATCACGGCGCTGGGAGTGCACCCCTGAACCAACGCACTCTGACCGACGCCGATTTCAGGCTGATGGTCGATTCGGTCACCGACTACGCCATCATCGTCCTCGATCCTGGCGGCATCGTCATCAGCTGGAACGAGGGCGCCCGCAGGCTCAAGGGATACGACGCTCCCGAAATCCTGGGGCGGCACTTCTCGCTTTTCTATCCGACCGAGCTGCTCGAGCAGAACCGGCCGGAACACGCACTCGAAACGGCACGCCGCGATGGCCGCATGGAAGAAGAAGGCTGGCGCCTGCGCAGCGACGGCACGCGCTTCTGGGCCAGCGTGGTCATCACGCGGATCACCGGCTCGGGCGGAGAAACCCGCGGCTTTTCGCTGATCACGAGGGACCGCAGCGAGAACCGCCGCCAGGACGAGATGCTGCGCATGAGCGAGGAGCGCTTCCGGCTGCTGGTCGAGGGCGTGAAGGACTATGCGATCTTCATGCTCGACCCGGGCGGCCACATCGTGAGCTGGAATCTCGGCGCGCAGAAGAACAAGGGCTACGAGGCCTCGGAAATCATCGGACAGCATTTCTCCAGGTTCTATCCGCCAGAGGTCGCTGCCAGCGGCTGGCCCGAACAGGAACTGCGCAATGCGCTGCGCGACGGGCGCTTCGAGGACGAGGGCTGGCGCATCCGCAAGGACGGCAGCCGGTTCTGGGCCAGCGTGGTGATCACCGCGCTGCACGATGCCACCGGAAGGCACCGCGGCTTTGCCAAGGTCACGCGCGACCTCACGGAGCGCCGCCGCGTGACCGCGCTGGAGGACGAAGGGCGCCGGGTGACGAACTTCCTTGCGATGCTCGGGCACGAACTGCGCAATCCGCTGGCGCCGATCTCCAACGCGCTCGAGCTCCTCAAGCGGGAGAAGACGGAGTCGGCCGCGGTCGTGCACACCCGCGACATCATCGGCCGGCAGCTGCGCCAGATGACCCGGCTGGTGGACGACCTGCTCGACGTCGGCCGCATCACGAGCGGCAAGATCCAGCTCGAGAACAAGCCGGTCCGGCTGCGTGATGCCATCGCCGAGGCCATCGAGGCGGTGCGCCCGCTGATCGACGGCAAGTCGCAGACCCTGCACCTGCAGATGCAGGATGCGGACCCCTGGATCGCGGGAGACAGCGCGCGCGTCATCCAGATCGTCAGCAACCTGGTCCACAACGCCGCAAAATTCGCCGGGAACGGCGGCAACATCCACGTGTCGCTCTCGCGAAGCGCAGCGGATGCGGACATCAGCGTGCGCGACGACGGGCCCGGCATACCGCCGCAGGACCTGCAGCGGATCTTCGACCTGTTCGTGCAGGGCGAGCAGAACCTGGCCAGGACGCAGGGCGGGCTGGGCCTGGGGCTCAGCCTGGTGCAGCAGCTGACGACTCTGCATGGCGGGCGCGTCAGCGCGTTCAGCACCGGCAGGCCAGGCGAGGGCAGCGAGTTCGTGGTGCAGTTCCCGACCACCCAGGCGCCGGTCGCCATGCTCGAGGCGCAGCCGCGGCCGGTGGGCGAGCAGCGCGTGCTGGTGGTGGACGACAACGTGGATGCGGCCGAGACCATGGCGATGCTGCTGGAGGCGCTGGGCTACAAACCCAGCGTCGTGCATGGCGGGCTGGCCGCCATCGAGGCGGTGAAGGCGCAGGACCCGGATGTGGTGCTGCTGGACATCGGCCTGCCCGACCTGAGCGGCCATGAAGTCGCGCGGCGCGTGCGCGCGGAGATGGTCAACCCCCCGCCGCTGATCGCCGTCACCGGCTACGGGCAGGCCAGCGACAGGGACACCAGCCTGGAGGCCGGCTTCCGGGCCCATCTGACGAAGCCGGTCGATGTCGACAAGCTCTCGGCGCTGCTCGAGCACCTGCTGGAGCCGCCTCGCTTCAAGGCCGCATAGAGGCGCGTAGAGCCGTGCTGGAAAGCTAGGCCGGCTGCGGCGGCTCCACCGGCAGCGCGCGCTTGTGGGCGCTCTTGCGGTGCGTGGCAAGAATGATCTCGCGCGCCGCCGCAGCCACCGGCTTGCCTTCGAGGAAATCGTCGATCTGCTCGTAGCTCACGCCGAAGGCGTCTTCGTCGGGCTTGCCCGGCACCAGCGACTCGAGGTCCGCCGTGGGCACCTTGAACACCAGCTCGTCGGGCGCGCCGAGCCGCTGCGCGAGGGCGCGCACGCGGCGCTTGTCGAGGCCGGTGAGCGGCGTCACGTCGGCCGCGCCGTCGCCGAACTTGGTGAAGAAACCCATCAGCGCCTCGGCCGCATGGTCGGTGCCGATGACGATGCCGTCGTGCGCGCCGGCCACCGCGAACTGCGCGATCATGCGCTGGCGCGCCTTGATGTTGCCGAGCACGAAATCTTCGTGCGCCGCGTCGCGGAAGGCCAGGTCCCCCTTCTTGAGCGCCGCGAGCATGCCGTCGGCCGCGGGGCGGATGTCGACGGTGAGGATGCGGTCGGGCCTGATCACCGCGAGCGAGGCCTGCGCCTCGTCCTCGTCCTTCTGCACGCCGTAGGGCAGCCGCATCGCGATGAAGGTGGCGCCGTAGCCCTGCGCGCGCAGCCTTTCGACGGCGCGCTGCGCGAGGCAGCCGGCGGTCAGCGAATCGACGCCGCCGCTGATGCCGAGCACCAGCGCCTTGAGGCCGGTGCCTCGCAGGTAGTCCGCAAGAAAGGCGGTGCGCCGCTCGATTTCCGCCGCGGCATCGAAGACGGGCGCAACATGCAGCGCCGCGATGATCTCGCGCTGTGTGGCGTCGACGGGAGTCAGGTGCTGATCCATGAAGCGATCCTTGCTTGCCTAGAAATCCACCAGGCTCAGGCCGATGCTGAGCACGGTGCGCTTGCGGTTGTAGTCCACCAGCGTGTCGCCGTAGCCGTGGAACAGCTGCGTATGGAAGCGCAGGTTGCTCTTGGTCGAATCGCCGATGGTCTTCAGCCACTCGAGCCGAATCGACCCGCGGCCGCTTTCGCGCAGGTTGTTGCGCACCGTGACGCCAAGGGTGTTGTCGCGGTTGAAGTTCCAGCGGCCCGTGACTTCGGCGCGGCCGATGTAGTTGGAGATGTCGGGGTTGTCGTCCTTCGCGGCTTCTTCCGAAACCCGTTGCCAGATGCGCCCGGTGAGGCTGAAGCGGTCGTCGAGTTCGGCGCCGCCCATCAGGTAGACGCGGTTCCAGCTGCGCGACAGCGGCAGGCTCTGGCCGTTCGACTGGTGCACCAGGCCCACGCCCGCATAGCGCCAGCGCCAGCCGCCGGGCAGGTTGAAGTCCAGCGGATAGACATACATCAGCTCGGGCTCGTGGTCCGTGGTGCGGAATGGCCGCGAGATCGAGCCGTTGAACAGCTGCCAGGTCGATTGCTGCGAGTAGGCGAACCACAGCGAGTCCTTCCTGGCGGGCTCGTTCTGCGTGAGCAGGCCCTGGGCGACCTTGGTGCGCACTGACAGGCCGATGCGCATTTCGTTGGCCTGGTAGGCCACGGGGGTTCCGGTGTGGCCTTCGGACGGCGACGTGGGCGTCTCGGGCTTGTTGCCGGCGGCCGAGACCGACACGTTCAGCGGCCGATAGCCGCGGAACCCGAAGGTGCCGCAATCGGTGCCGTTCTCCAGCTCCCAGAAGCGCGACAGCGCCGAGTACTGGCGGTCGCGGCAGCCTTCGTTGGTGTCGACCGAAATCACGCGGGTGGCCGGTATCGAGGCGTCCACCGGCGGTGCCGGCTGCGTGCTGGCCAGCACCGGCGGCGCCACGGGCACCGACACCGGAGGCAGCGTCTGCTGCTGTGCCCAGCGGTCGAAGCAGGCGAGGCGCGCTTCGTTGTTGTTGCCGAGGGCGGCGCATTGCTGCCATGTCAGCTGTGCGTCGGCCAGCGGGCTGCGCGGCCGGTCGACGGCCTGCGCATGCGCGGCGCCGCCGCCAAGGCAGGCTGCGAGGGTCGCCAGCCCGGAGAAGATGGCGTGTGTTCGTTGGGTCATTGGTTTCCTTGCGTCCCCCCCGTTTTGTTCAGCACGAACGGATGCGTGCTTTCGTCCGCGGCGTTGCGCCACGTGCCCCTGAATTCCCGGCCGCATGAGCCGGGCTGCAGGGTGCCGGCCCAGACGCCGCTGATCGCGCGGCCGTCCAGCGATTCGTCGATGGAGAGGGCGCCGTCGTCGTCGACGTCGCCCGCGAGCTGCGCCACCTCGGGCCGGGCGCCGCCGTCCGCGGTGTGGCGCGTGATGGTGCCGCGCACGCCGGCGTAGTCGGGGTGTTTGCCGAGCTGCACCGTGGCCGCGGCGGGAGCGCCGTCGAAGCGCGCCTCCCAGCGGCCGTAGAGCGACTGCAGCGGCAGCTCGCGCGCATCGGCGGGGCAGCCGCCGCCCTGCGTTGCCGTGGCACAGCCCGTGGCGGCAAGAAGAACGGCGAGGAAGGCGGGCAGCAGCCTCTTCATGGCGCCGCCGCGGCCGCGGCCTTGGCGGCCGCGCTGTCCTGTGCCTTGCGCGCGAACTCGGCGCGCAGCGCCTTGAGCTTCTCGCGCGGGTCTTCGCGGGTGGTGGTCTTGTCCAGGCCCATCTCGGCGATGAAGCGGCTCGGCACGCAGGGCACCATCTCGCGGCCCTGCTTGCGCTTCTTGGTCCAGCTCACGGCCAGGCTGCGCTGCGCACGCGTGATGCCCACGTACATCAGGCGGCGCTCTTCCTGCAGCCGCTGCAGCGTGTCGTCGCTCACCTGGAGCTGGCGGCCGTTGTCGTCCTCGAGCTTGAAGGGCAGCAGGCCCTCGGTCACGCCGATCAGCATCACGTGCGGCCATTCGAGGCCCTTGGAGGCATGCAGCGTGGACAGCGTGACCACGTTCTGGTCCTGCTCGCGCTCGCTGATGGTCGACAGCAGCGAGATGGTCTGCGCCACCTCGAGCAGGCTCTTGCGCTCGGTCTCGATGTTGCTGTCGGCGCCCGAGGCGTCGTCGAGGGTGCCGCCGGCGCGCTGCGACATCCAGTCGACGAACTCCATCACGTTGGTCCAGCGCGCGGCCGCGGCCTGTTCGCTGTCCTCGCCGTCGTAGAGATGCTTCTCGTAGTCGATCTCCTTGAGCCAGTCGAGCATGAAGGTGCGCGAGTCTTCCGCGCCCATGGTGCGGCGCGCGCGGTATTCGAGGTCGTTGATGTAGCGGCCGAACTCGTGGATGCCCTCGAGCGTGCGCTTGGGCATCACGCT
>Ga0209051_1000674_pt1 | contig 38231 bp, 28 predicted proteins | sample AraplaCvi_mMS_r2_2_FD_184286 | JGI IMG/M metagenome (GOLD analysis project Ga0209051, IMG submission 184286) | Arabidopsis root microbial communities from North Carolina, USA - plate scrape MF_Cvi_mMS_r2 (SPAdes) (version 2) | ecosystem: Host-associated > Plants > Roots > Endosphere | place...
AGGTCCAGGAAATGGGAGCCCAGTTGCACAAGCGTTTCCCGCAGGCGCCGGAGACGCTGTTGTTCGAAAAAGGCAATTTCGAATGAACGACGAGTTGTCGCCCGGGTCGGGCACGGCCGGATCGGAGGAGGATGCCGGGATGGCCGCCGCCGAGCCCGAGGCTCAGGAACGCGACAGCGGCCCCCCGAGCGCGGGCGGCCTGATCCGCGCTGCGCGGCTGGCGCAGGGGATCGACCTCGCCTCGCTCGCGGCCATGCTCAAGGTGCCCCTGCGCAAGCTCGAGGCGCTGGAGAACGGGCGCCATGAAGAACTGCCGGGCCAGACCTTCGAGCGCGCACTGGCGCAGGCGGCCTGCCGCGTGCTGAAGATCGATCCGCAGCCGGTGCTGGCGCTGATGCCGCGCCTGGCCGGCGACACCCTGGAGCACGTGACCGGCGGGCTCAACAAGCCCTTCCGCGAGCGCCAGGCGCGCGCCGAGTTCGACGCCTCGACGCTGCTGCGCCCCGTGGTGCTGCTGCCGGCGCTGATCGTGGTGGCCGCGCTGGGCGTGATGTTCGTGCCCGACAGCCTGGTCAAGCGCGTCTCCGCCCCCGTGATGGCGACGCTGTCGGGCGACGCCGCGCCGGGCGCCGCGGCCTCGGCGCCCGCGCCGGCGGCGGTCGCGACCACCGCGCCGGTCGCGCCGGCCGCCAGCGAGCCCGCGGCGGTCGCCGTCGCGCCGCCGCCCGCAACGCAGCCGGCCGTCGCCAATCCGCCCGCGGCCGGCCCGGCCGCCGTGCCGGCGCCGGCCGCCGCCGCCTCCGGCATCGACGAGGTGCTCGCCCATGCCGCGCCGCCGCCGGGCATCCCCGTCCAGGTCACGGCCCAGGCCGACTCCTGGGTCGAGGTGCGCGACGCGCAGGGCAAGACCTTGCTGTCGCGCACGGTCGTCGCGGGCGAGTCCGTCGGCCTGGACGGCGCCATGCCCATGCACGTCAAGGTCGGCAACGCCAAGGCCACGTCGCTGAGCCTGCGCGGCGACAATGTCGACCTGACGCCGTACACGCACGACAACGTCGCGCGGCTCGATTTGAAGTGATGGAAACGATGAGCGCCTTGCCCGACTACGAACTCCCGGAAGACGAGGAGCCGATCCCCGAGGTCGCGCCGGCGGCGCGCCGCTCGCGCCAGGCGCGCGTCGCCTGGGGCGCCAACGTGGTCACGGTCGGCGGCGACGCGCCGGTGCGGGTGCAGTCGATGACCAACACCGACACGGTGCAGGCCATCGAGACCGCGATCCAGGTCAAGGAGCTCGCGCTCGCGGGCTCCGAGCTCGTGCGCATCACCGTGAACACGCCCGAGGCGGCCGCCGCGGTGCCGCACATCCGCGACCAGCTCGACCGCATGGGCATCGCGGTGCCGCTGGTGGGCGACTTCCACTACAACGGCCACCGCCTGCTCACCGAGCATCCGGCCTGCGCCGAGGCGCTCTCCAAGTACCGCATCAACCCGGGCAACGTCGGCCGCGGCGAGAAGGGCGACCGGCAGTTCGCGCAGATGGTCGAGGTCGCCTGCAAGTACGACAAGCCGGTGCGCATCGGCGTCAACTGGGGCAGCCTCGACCAGGAGCTGCTCAAGAAGCTGATGGACCGCAACGCCACGCGCGCGCAGCCCTGGGACGTGAGGCAGGTCATGTACGAGGCACTGGTGCGCTCGGCCATCGAGTCGGCGCAGGCCGCGCGCGACGTCGGGCTCGACGCGGACCAGATCCTGCTCAGCTGCAAGATGAGCGGCGTGCAGGACCTGATCGCCGTCTACCGCGCGCTCGCCAAGCGCTGCGACTACGCGCTGCACCTGGGCCTCACCGAGGCCGGCATGGGCGCCAAGGGCACGGTCGCCTCGGCGGCGGCGCTGTCCGTGCTGCTGCAGGAAGGCATCGGCGACACCATCCGCGTCTCGCTCACGCCCCAGCCGGGCGAGGCGCGCACGCAGGAGGTGGTGGTCGCGCTCGAGATCCTGCAGGCGCTCGGCCTGCGCAAGTTCAACCCGAGCGTCACCGCCTGCCCGGGCTGCGGCCGCACGACCAGCACCGTCTTCCAGGACCTGACCAAGCAGATCGACGACTTCCTGCGTTCGCAGATGCCGGTGTGGCGCGACCGCTTCCCCGGCGTCGAGAACATGAAGGTGGCGGTCATGGGCTGCATCGTCAACGGCCCCGGCGAGAGCAAGCACGCCGACATCGGCATCAGCCTGCCCGGCACCGGCGAGGCCCCGTCCGCGCCCGTCTACATCGACGGCGAGCGCGTCCTGACGCTGCGCGGCGACAACATCGCGCGCGAGTTCCAGGCGATCGTCGAGCAGTACATCGAGCGCCGGTACGCTTGAGCCCCCTCGCTCCTCCCGTCGCTGCCCCCCGAGGGGGAGCTCGGATCGGCGAGGGGAACCCTCGCTCCCCGGGATCCCTTTGACCCCCCCTGCAACCCGCGGCCGCCATCGCCGGCGGCCGCCCGCTCCGTATCGCCATGGCTGAGACCCTGCGTGCCGTCAAAGGCATGAACGACATCTTCCCGGCGTCCGTGCCGCGCAAGGCGAGCGAGACGCTGCCCTCGTCCACCCTGTGGCAGTGGTTCGAGTCCGTCGTGCGCTCGGTGCTGCAGCGCTACGGCTACCAGAACCTGCTGACGCCCATCGTCGAGCCGACGGCCCTCTTCAAGCGCGGCCTGGGCGAGGTGACCGACATCGTCGAGAAGGAGATGTACACCTTCACCGACTCGATGAACGGCGACCAGCTCACGCTGCGCCCCGAGGCCACCGCCGGCATCGTGCGCGCGATGATCGAGCACAACGCGCTCTACAACGGCCCGCTGCGCCTGTGGACCATGGGCCCGATGTTCCGCCACGAGCGGCCGCAGAAGGGCCGCTACCGCCAGTTCCACCAGCTCGACGTCGAGGCCCTGGGCTTCGTCGGCCCGGACGTCGACGCGGAGCAGATCCTGCTCACGCGCACGCTGCTGCGCGAGCTCGGGCTGCGCGAGGGCGAGCACGTCCGCCTCGAGCTCAACAGCCTGGGCCAGCCGGCCGAGCGCCTGGCGCACCGTGCCGCGCTGATCGCGTACTTCGAGTCGCACGCCGCGCAGCTGGACGAGGACGCGAAGCGCCGCCTGCACACCAACCCGCTGCGCATCCTCGACACCAAGAACCCCGCGATGCAGGCGCTGGTCGACGCCGCGCCGAAGCTGATGGACTTCCTCGGCCCCGAGACGCTGGCGCACTTCGATGCCGTGCGCGCGGTGCTCGAGGCCGTCGGCCTGGCGTACACGGTCAACACGCGCCTGGTGCGCGGCATGGACTACTACAACCTCACCGTCTTCGAGTGGGTCACCGACAAGCTGGGCTCCCAGGGCACGGTCTGCGGCGGCGGCCGCTACGACGGGCTGATCGAGCAGCTGGGCGGCAAGCCGGCGCCCGCCGTCGGCTGGGGCCTGGGCATCGAACGCCTGCTGCTGCTGCTGGAGGCGGTGGGCGTGCAGCCGCCGTCCGACGCGCCGGACGCCTACGCCATCGTCGCCAGCGACGCGGCGCGCGTGCCCGCCATCGCGGCCGCCGAGGCGCTGCGCGCGGCGGGCGTCTCGGTGCTCGTGCACGCGCAGGGCAAGGAGGGCCTGGCGTCCTTCAAGGCGCAGTTCAAGAAGGCCGACGCGAGCGGCGCCCGCTGGGCCCTGGTGTTCGGCGACGACGAGCTCGCGCGCGGCGTGGTCAAGCTGCAGGACCTGCGCGCGCGCGACGGCGAGCCGCAGGAACGCGTGCTGGCCGACGTCGCCGCGTGGGCCCCCGCGCTGCGCAACGCATAATCCCCTGTTCGCCGCGCGCCCCACGGCGCGGCCCCCGCACTCATCTTCCTCACGTTTTCCAGCGATGGCACAACAACTCGATCTCCAGGAACAGGAACAGGTCGACGCCCTGAAGGCGTTCTGGGACCAGCACGGCAACCTGATCATCTGGACGGTCACGATCGTCCTGGCGCTGTTCGCGGCGTGGCAGTTCACCCTCAAGGGCCAGCGCGACGCGGGCCTGCAGGCGAGCACGCTGTACGCCAACCTCGAGGACGCCGCGCGCGCGGGCGACGCCAAGCGCGCGGCCCAGGTCTTCGCCGACATGAAGGCGCAGGCGAGCTCCTGGAAGCCCAAGGCGATCGCCCCCGTGCCCAGCTACACGCAGCAAGGCGGCCTGCTCGCCGCGAAGGTGCTGGCCGAGAAGGGCCAGAACGCCGACGCGATCGCCGCGCTGCAGTGGGTGGCCGACAACGGCAACGCCGAGAACGCCGCGGTGGCGCGCCTGCGCATCGCCGGCCTGCTGGCCGACGACAAGAAATACGACGACGCGCTCAAGCAGCTCGACCAGGTCACGGGCGCGCCCTTCGCCGCGCTGGTGGCCGACCGCCGCGGCGACATCCTGCTCGCCAAGGGCGACAAGGAGGGCGCCAAGACGGCCTACAAGAGCGCCTTCGATGCGATGCCGGTGCGGCAGGACTACCGCTTCGTCCTCGACGCCAAGCTGACCGCGCTCGGCGCGGCGCCCGCGATCTCGGCGGCCTCGGCCGCCGCCGACGCCGCGTCCGCCGGGGTGGCTGAATGACGGCGCGCCGCCTCGTCGCCGTCACCCTGGTCACGCTCGCGGCCCTGTCGGGCTGCGGCAGCGACAAGCCCAAGCCCACGCCGCTGGAGCCGGCCGAGACCAAGATCGCCGGCCACCAGGTCTGGAAGCAGAGCCTGTCGGGCTTCGACCAGCAGGGCGTGCTGCCGGTGGGCAAGAGCTTCGTCGTGGCCGCCACCAACGGCGTCGTCATGCAGCTCGACGCCGACACCGGCGCCGAGCAGTGGCGCGCCGACGCCGGCGGCCGGCTTTCGGCCGGTGTCGGCAGCGACGGCCGCTTCACGGCGGTCGTCACGCGCGACGGCGAGCTGGTCGTGTTCGAGCAGGGCCAGCAGAAGTGGCGCCAGCGCATCGACTCGGCCGTCGTCACCGCGCCCTTCGTGGCGGGCGAGCGCGTGTTCGTGCTCGGCGTCGACCGCTCGGTGCAGGCGTTCGACGCGCTCGACGGCAAGAAGATCTGGGTCTACACCCGCCCGGGCGACGCGCTGACGCTGTCGCAGGCTGGCGTGCTCACGTCCTGGCAGGACACGCTGCTGGTGGGGCAGGGCGCCCGGCTGACCGCGCTCGACCCGCTGCGCGGCACGCAGCGCTGGGAGGTGCCGGTGGCCGCGCCGCGCGGCACCAACGAGGTCGAGCGCCTGGCCGACCTGGTCGGCCCCGCCACGCGCGTGGGCGACACCTTCTGCATCCGCGCGTTCCAGAACGGCATCGGCTGCGTGGACGCCAAGCGCGCCACGGCGCTGTGGTCGATCAACACCGGCGGCGCGCAGTCGCTGGGCGCCGACGACGACTTCGTCTACAGCGGCGACGGCAGCGACCGCCTCAGCGCGCGCCGGCGCAGCAACGGCGAGTCGGTGTGGCTGTCCGACAAGTTCCAGAACCGCCACCTGAGCGGCATCCTGGCGATCGGCAAGGTCATCGTGTTCGGCGACTACGACGGCTGGGTGCACTTCCTCGACCGCGCCACCGGTGCGCCGCAGCTGCGCCTGCAGACCGACGGCTCGCAGGTCGTGGGCGTGCCCGTGCGCGTCGGCAACACCCTGGTCGTGACGACGCAGAAGGGCGGCTTGTACGCCTTCCGCCCCGAATGAAGTCGACGACCTCCACTCGCGTCGCGAGCCGCGCCCCGAGGGGGCTCGGCGGCGCGTTCCACAGCGGCGGCGCGCGCGCCGCCGCGGGAGCCTGGCGCGCTGCGCACGTGTTCCTCGACTGACCCGGAGCCAACTGTCTTGAAACCCGTCATCGCGCTCGTCGGCCGCCCCAACGTGGGCAAGTCGACGCTGTTCAACCGGCTCACCAAGAGCCGCGACGCGATCGTGGCCGACTTCGCCGGCCTCACGCGCGACCGCCACTACGGCGACGGGCGCCACGGCGGGATCGAGTTCATCGTGATCGACACCGGCGGCTTCGAGCCCGACTCCACCACCGGCGTGGTCAAGGAGATGGCCAAGCAGACGCGCCAGGCCGTGGCCGAGGCCGACGTCGTCATCTTCGTGGTGGACGTGCGCGGCGGGCTCTCGGCGCAGGACCACGACATCGCCAAGTACCTGCGGGTCGCCCGCAAGAAGGTGCTGGTGGCCGTCAACAAGGCCGAGGGCATGTCGGAATCGCCGCTGCTCAACGAATTCCACGAGCTCGGCATGGGCGAACTGCACCCGGTCTCCGCGGCGCACGGGCAGGGCATCCGCAGCCTGCTCGACGCGGCGCTGGAGGGGGTCGAGGAACCGCCCGAGGAGCCCGAGTTCGGCGCCGGCCCCGACGACCGCCCGATCCGCCTGGCGGTCGCCGGCCGTCCCAACGTCGGCAAGTCGACGCTGATCAACACCTGGCTGGGCGAGGAGCGTCTCGTCGCCTTCGACATGCCCGGCACCACGCGCGACGCGATCACGGTGCCCTTCGAGCGCGACGGCCAGCGCTTCGAGCTGATCGACACCGCGGGCCTGCGCCGCAAGGGCAAGGTGTTCGAGGCGATCGAGAAGTTCTCCGTCGTCAAGACGCTGCAGGCGATCGCCGACGCCAACGTCGTCGTGCTGCTGCTGGACGCCACGCAGGGCGTGACCGACCAGGATGCCCACATAGCAGGCTATATCCTGGATTCGGGGCGGGCGGTGGTCATCGCGGTCAACAAGTGGGATGCCATCGATGGCTATCAACGCGAGATGCTCGAGCGCTCGATCGAGTCGCGCCTCGGCTTCCTCAAGTTCGCCCCGCTGCTCAACATCTCGGCGCTGAAGCGCCAGGGCCTGCAGCCGCTGTGGAAGGCCATCGCCGACGCCCACGCCTCGGCGATCTGCAAGATGTCCACCCCGGTGCTCACGCGCCTGCTGCACGAGGCGGTCGAGCACCAGCAGCCGCGCCGCGCGGGCATGTACCGCCCCAAGCTGCGCTACGCGCACCAGGGTGGCATGAACCCGCCGGTCATCGTGGTGCACGGAAACTCGCTCGAGCACATCACGGATGCCTACAAGCGCTTCCTGGAAGGGCGTTTCCGGGCACACTTCAAGCTCGTGGGCACCCCCCTGAAGATCGAGATGCGTTCCGGACGCAACCCGTTCACCGATAAAGAAGATTAAAGTTAACCCGTGCCGTCCAGGCTGGTCGGCGCCTTGTGTTAACGTGGGCTCTCCAACCACGTTCTCGTACTTCTAACACGGAGCATATCGTGAGCAACAAAGGGCAACTCCTACAAGACCCCTTCCTGAACCTGCTGCGCAAGGAGCATGTTCCCGTCTCGATCTACCTGGTCAACGGCATCAAGCTGCAGGGCCACATCGAGTCGTTCGACCAATATGTCGTCCTCCTGCGGAACACCGTGACGCAGATGGTCTACAAGCACGCCATTTCCACGGTCGTGCCTGGTCGCGCGGTCAATTTCCACCCGGGTGACGCGGCTGAATGAGCGGCGGCTCGCGCGAGCGAGCCGTGCTCCTGGCCCCGTCCGATGCCCGGCCCCCGCGGGCATCGTTTCCCGAGTCGAACGTTGAACACAGAATCCAACCGTGAAGCCGGTGCGGGCGACCCCGCGGCCGGGGCTGCGCCGCGCGCCGTCCTGGTCGGGGTCGACTTCGGCAAGGGCGCCTCCTTCGATCCCACGCTCGACGAGCTCGCGCTGCTGGCCGAATCGGCCGGCGACCTGCCCGTCGCGCGCGTCGTCGCGCGCCGCAAGGCGCCCGACGCCGCCCTCTTCGTGGGCAGCGGCAAGGCCGACGAGATCAAGGAGCTCGTGCTCGCGCACGGCGCGAACGGCGTGCTCTTCGACCAGGCCCTGTCGCCGGCGCAGCAGCGCAACCTCGAGCGCCACCTGGGCGTCGCGGTCGCCGACCGCACCGCGCTGATCCTCGAGATCTTCGCGCAGCGCGCCAAGAGCCACGAGGGCAAGCTGCAGGTCGAACTCGCGCGCCTGCAGTACCTGTCCACGCGCCTCGTGCGCCGCTGGAGCCACCTGGAGCGCCAGCAAGGCGGCACCGGCGTGCGCGGTGGCCCGGGCGAGACGCAGATCGAGCTCGATCGCCGCATGATCGGCGAGCGCATCAAGTCCGTGAAGGAACGGCTCGAGAAGGTGCAGCGCCAGCGCCGCACCCAGCGCCGCTCGCGCGAGCGCAGCGGCACCTTCAAGGTCTCGCTGGTGGGCTACACCAACGCTGGCAAGTCCACGCTGTTCAACGCGCTGGTCAAGGCCAACACCTACGCCGCCAACCAGCTGTTCGCGACGCTCGACACCACCACCCGTTCGATGTACCTCGGCGAGGTCGAGCAGTCGGTGTCGCTGTCGGACACCGTGGGCTTCATCCGCGACCTGCCGCACAAGCTGGTCGAGGCCTTCCGTGCCACCTTGCAGGAGGCGGCCGATGCCGACCTGCTGCTGCACGTGATCGACGCGGCGAGCCCCGTGCTCTCGGAGCAGCGCGAGGAGGTCGAGCGCGTGCTGGCCGAGATCGGCGCGTCCGACGTGCCGCAGGTGCTGGTCTACAACAAGCTCGACGCGCTCGAGCCCGGCCGGCGCCCCGCGGTGCTGGTCGACGAGCTCGAGGGCGAGCACGGCATCCGCGTGCCGCGCGTCTTCGCGAGCGCGCTCACCGGCGAGGGCCTCGACGGACTGCGCCGCGCGATCGCGGACGCCCTCGTCGCGAGCCGCAGCGCCCCCCACGGTGCCGCCGAACGCGACGCCCGCTTCGAAAGCCCCGACAATGGCGCCGCCGACGACTGGAAGGCGGCGCCTCCGTCCCCATCATCTCCCGCATGAACATGGCTGACCAAACCACCTCGCCCCCGCGGGCGTCGCGGCCGACCGCGTTGCGCGGCCTGCTGCGCCGACTGTCCAGAGGCCACCTCGCCCAGGGCAACGAGGGCCCGCCCGATCTCGAGGAGATGTGGCGCGACTTCACGCGCAAGCTGGGCAACTTCTTCGGCCTCGGCAAGCGCCAGGACGGCGGCGGCTCCGGCGGCAACGGCGGCGGCTTCCAGCCGGACGTGCGCAGCGCCTGGATCGGCGTCGTCCTGATCGGCGCCATCGTCGCCGTGGTGTGGCTGTTCAGCGGCTCCTTCATCGTGCAGGAAGGCCAGCAGGCGGTCGTGACCACCTTCGGCCGCTACTCGCGCACGGTCGACGCCGGCTGGGGCTGGCGCATGCCGTACCCGTTCCAGCAGCACGAGATCGTCGACGTCACCCTGCTCAAGACCGCCGAGGTCGGCGGCACCGGCATCGCCTCCGCCACCGGCCTGCGCGATTCGTCGATGCTGACGCAGGACGAGAACATCGTCGACGTCCGCTTCAACGTGCAGTATCGCCTGAAGGACGCGCGCGCCTTCCTGTACAACAACAACCAGCCCGGCGCCGCGGTGACGCAGGCCGCCGAGACCGCGGTGCGCGAGATCGTCGGTCGCAGCCAGATCGACTCCGTGCTGTACGAGCAGCGCGACGCGCTCGCCTCCAGCCTGATCAAGTCCATCCAGGCGCAGCTCGACAAGCTCGACTCCGGCATCCTGATCGCCAACGTGAACGTCGAGAACGTCGGCGTGCCCGAGCAGGTGACCGCCGAGTTCAACGACGCGCTCAAGGCCAACGCCGACCGCGACCGCCTCAAGAACGAAGGGCGCGCCTACGCGAGCGACATCATCCCCACCGCGCAGGGCGATGCCGCGCGCCTGCGGCTGGACGCCGAGGGCTACAAGGCCAGCATCGTCGGCGCCGCGCAGGGCGACGCCGACCGCTTCAAGTCCGTGCTCGCCGAGTACCAGAAGGCGCCCGCGGTCACGCGCGACCGCATGTACCTCGACGCCATGCGCGACGTCTACCAGAACGTCACCAAGGTCATGGTCGACACCCACGGCGGCACCAACCTGATCCAGCTCCCGGTGGACAAGCTCGCGCAGGCCGGCGCCGCCGCGGCGGCCTCGCCGGCGGCCGCGTCCACGGGCGCCGCGGCGAGCACGTCGGGCGCCGCCAGCCCGGGCGACTCCTCGCCCGCCAGCCTCGATCCCCGCGCGCGCGACAACCCGCGCGGCCGCGATCGCGACAGCCGTTGAGGAGCCCCTTGCCATGAACCGCATCTTCCTCGTCGTCGGCCTCGCCTTCCTCGTCTTCGTCGGCCTGTCCTCGTCGCTGTTCATCGTCGACCAGCGCCAAGTCGCCGTGATCAAGACCCTGGGCGAGATCCGCTCCGTCATCACCCAGCCCGGCCTGAACTTCAACTGGCCGATGATCCAGACCGTCGCGGTGCTCGACAAGCGCATCCAGACGCTCGACAGCCCCGAGTCGCGCGCGATCTTCACCGCCGAGAAGAAGAGCCTGATCATCGACTGGCTCGTGAAGTGGCGCATCTCGGATCCTCGCCAGTACATCCGCAACAACGGCGTCGACCAGCGCAACCTCGAGAACAAGCTCGCCGCCGTGGTGCAGGCCGCGTTCAACGAGGAGGTCACGCGCCACACCGTGCGCGGCGTGCTCTCCGACGAGCGCGAGACGGTCATGCGCAACGTGCAGACGCGCCTGGCCGACGAGTCCAAGAGCTTCGGCATCGAGATCATCGACGTGCGCATCAAGCGCGTCGACTTCGTCGCCGACATCACCGACGCCGTCTACAACCGCATGCGCTCCGAGCGCAAGCAGGTCGCCAACCAGCTGCGCGCCGAGGGCAAGGCCGAGCAGGAGCGCATCCGCGCCGACGCCGACAAGCAGCGCGCCGTGATCATCGCCCAGGCCCAGGCCGACGCGCAGAAGATCAAGGGCGAGGCCGACGCACAGGCGTCGTCGCTCTACGCCGAGGCCTTCGGCCGCGACCCGCGCTTCGCCAACTTCTACCGCAGCCTCGAGGCCTACCGCGCCAGCTTCCGCAACAAGTCGGACGTGGTCGTGGTCGACGGCACCAGCGAGTTCTTCAGGGCGATGCGCGGCGCGGGCTCGGGCGACGACGCCGGCGCCCCTGCGCGCGCCAAGCGCTGAGCGCGCCGTCGCCGCCGGCGCCGTGGACGACCTGTTCGTCAGCGCGATCGCGCTGGTCTTCGTCGTCGAGGGCCTGCTGCCTTTCCTGAGCCCCGGCGCCTGGCGCCGGGTGTTCGAACGGGCCCTGCAGATGTCCGACGCCCAGATCCGCCTCCTGGGCCTGTCCAGCCTCGTCGTCGGCGTGGTGCTGCTGCTCGTCTTCGGACGCTGAGCAGGGAGGGACGGGCCGGAGGCCCGTCGCCGACGCCGGGCCCGGCCCCGGCTTCGCCGCCAGGCGAGGCTCCCGTCGCGCAATTGCCACGCCGCCGGCGCGTGCTCCGGCCGGCCGCCTCTGTACAATGCCGTTTTTAACCCCCCCGGCCGATTTATGACGTCTGCTTGGCTTCTGCCCGAGCACATCGCCGATGTCCTGCCGTCCGAAGCACGGCGGATCGAGGAAATGCGGCGCAAGCTGCTGGACCTGGCCCGGAGCTATGGCTTCGAGCTGGTCATTCCCCCGATGCTGGAACACCTGGAGTCGCTGCTCTCCGGTGCCGGCCTGGGCCACGACCTCAAGACCTTCAAGCTCGTCGACCAGCTGAGCGGCCGCATGGTGGGCGTGCGCGCCGACACCACGCCGCAGGTCGCGCGCATCGACGCCCACCTGCTCAATCGGCAGGGCGTCGCCCGCCTGTGCTATTGCGGCCCCGTGCTGCACGCGCGCCCGGACAAGCCGCTCGCCACCCGCGAGCCGCTGCAGTTCGGCGCCGAGATCTACGGCCACGCGGGCCTCGAGGCCGACCTCGAGATCCAGGATCTCGCCCTCGACGGCCTGGCCGCCGCGGGCGTGGGCAGGCTGGTGGTCGACATGGGCGATGCGCGCCTGCTGCGCAGCCTGCTGGGCGAGCGGCGCGACACCCCGCTGCACACCGAGCTCGCCGAGGCGCTCACGCTGAAGGACCGCAGCGCGGTCGAGGCGCTCGCGGCCGACCTCGACCCGGCCTCGCGCGACGGGCTGGTCGCGCTGCTCGACCTGTACGGCGACGCCACCGTCCTGGCCCAGGCGCGCGAGCGCCTGCCGGCGCGCCCCGCCATCGCCGCGGCGCTGGCCGACCTGGCCTGGCTGGGCAAGCACCTGCGCGCCGCGCACCCCGACATCGCCGTCGGCTTCGACCTCTCCGACATGAGCGGCTACGCCTACTACAGCGGCGTGCGCTTCGCCGTCTACGCCGAGGGCGCCACCGACGCGCTGCTGCGCGGCGGGCGCTACGACGAGGTCGGCGCCGTCTTCGGCCGCAACCGCCCGGCGGTCGGCTTCAGCCTCGACCTGCGCGCGCTCTCGGCCGCGATGCCGGCCGCGCCGCTCAAGGCGGCCATCCGCGCGCCGTGGAGCGAGGACGCGGGCCTGCGCGCCGCCATCCGCGCGCTGCGCGCCGCCGACGAGACCGTGGTCTGCGCCTTGCCGGGGCACGAACACGAGACCCAGGAATTCGCCTGCGACCGCGAACTGGTCGCCGAAGCCGGCGAGTGGCGCCTGCGGGCGCTCGCCTGACCCGCGCTTGCCCGCATACCCAGCGGCCCACCGGCCCGATCACCTTCTTCGAACCTCGAGTCCCATGCAACAAGGCAACACTTCCACCTCGCGCGGCCGCAACGTCGTCGTCGTCGGCACCCAATGGGGCGACGAGGGCAAGGGCAAGGTCGTCGACTGGCTGACCGACCACGCCCAGGGCGTGGTGCGCTTCCAGGGCGGCCACAACGCGGGCCACACGCTGGTCATCAAGGGCGTGAAGACCGCGCTGCAGCTGATCCCCTCGGGCATCATGCGCGACGGCGTGGCCTGCTACATCGGCAACGGCGTGGTGGTCGACCCGTCGCACCTGATGTCCGAGATCGAGCGGCTCGAGAAGATCGGCCTCGAGGTGCGCTCGCGGCTGTTCGTGAGCGAGGGCTGCCCGCTGATCATGCCGTTCCACGTGGCGGTGGACAAGGCGCGCGAGGCGCAGCGCGAGGAGTGCGGCGCCGGCAAGATCGGCACCACGGGCAAGGGCATCGGCCCGGCCTACGAAGACAAGGTCGCGCGCCGCGCGCTGCGCCTGCACGACCTCAAGCACCCCGAGCGCTTCGCCAACAAGCTGCGCGAGCTGCTCGAAGTGCACAACGCGACGCTCGTGCGCCTGAAGGCCGAGCCGCTCGAGTTCCAGCCCATCTACGACCAGGCGATGCAGGTCGCCGAGCAGGTCAAGCCGATGATGGCCGACGTGGGCTACGCGCTCTACAAGGCGCACCAGGCCGGCGCCAGCCTGCTGTTCGAGGGCGCGCAGGGCACGCTGCTCGACATCGACCACGGCACCTATCCCTTCGTCACCTCCAGCAACTGCGTGGCCGGCAACGCCGCCGCCGGCACGGGCCTCGGCCCCGACCAGCTGCACTACGTGCTGGGCATCACCAAGGCCTACACCACGCGCGTCGGCTCGGGCCCGTTCCCGACCGAGCTCGACATCGCGGCCGAAGGCACGGTGGGCCACCACCTCTCCACGGTGGGTCAGGAGCGCGGCACGGTCACCGGCCGCGCGCGCCGCTGCGGCTGGCTCGACGCCGCCGCCCTCAAGCGCGCGATCATCATCAACGGCGTCTCGGGACTGTGCATCACCAAGCTCGACGTGCTCGACAAGCTGCCCGAGATCAAGGTCTGCATCGGCTACAAGCTCGACGGCCGCGACGTCGACATCCTGCCGGTGGACGCCGACGACGTCGCGCGCTGCGAGCCGGTCTATGAAACCTATCCGGGCTGGACGGAATCCACGTACGGACTGACCGAGTGGAACCAGCTGCCCGCCAACGCGCGCCGTTACCTCGAGCGGGTCAAGGAACTCATCGGCGCGCCGATAGACATGGTCTCGACCGGGCCCGACCGGGATCACACGATCCTGCTGCGCCACCCCTATCGTGGATGAATGAGCGCCCGGCTCAACAAGTAGGAGGGTAGAAGACCATGCTGACCGACGACGGCAAGCACCTGTACATTTCCTGGGACGAGTACCACCGACTCATCGAGCGGCTGGCGCTCAACGTGCACGAGTCGGGCTGGGAGTTCGACCAGATCCTGTGCCTCGCGCGCGGCGGCATGCGTCCGGGCGACATGCTCTCGCGCATCTTCGACAAGCCGCTCGCCATCATGGCGACCAGCTCCTACCGCGCGGAGGCCGGCACCATCCAGGGCCGCCTCGACATGGCCAAGTACATCACGCTGCCCAGCGGCGAACTCGCCGGTCGCGTGCTGCTGGTGGACGACCTCGCGGACTCCGGCGTGACGCTGGCCGCCGTCGTCGAGCGCCTGCGCGGCATGCCCTCCATCAAGGAGCTGCGCTCGGCGGTCCTCTGGACCAAGGCCGTCTCCACGTATACCCCCGACTACTTCGTCGAGGTGCTGCCCACCAGCCCGTGGATCCACCAGCCCTTCGAGGAATACGACGGCATCGCGATCGAGACGATCGCGAAGCGCCACGTGGTCGAGGAGTAGCGCAACGCGCGGCGGCGGCGGATGGCGAGTGGCGCGTGGCGGGGGACTGGCCTCCGGCCTGTCCCCGTGTTCCCGCCCCGGCAGCCGAACGCGGCAAAAAGGCCGCAGGCCGGCCCCGACCCTAGGCGAAGGCACCGGCCGCCCCCAGCGCCTCCAGCCACCGCGCCTGCATCTCGCCCCTGCGCGCCGGATCGGCCCGCAACAGCGCCGCCGGATGCAGGCACACCAGCACCGGTATCCCGTCCTCGCGGGCGATCCACTGCCCCTCGAGCTGCGTGACCGCCACGGCACGCCCCAGCAGGCTGCGCGCCGCGGTCGCCCCCAGCGCCACGATGGCCTCGGGCCGCAGCGCCTCGATCTCCGCGTCCAGCCAGTGCAGGCAGGCCTCGGCCTCCTGCTGCCCCGGCGTGCGGTGCATGCGGCGCTTGCCGCGCAGCTCGTGGTGGAAGTGCTTGACGGCGTTGGTGAGCCACAGGCGGGAGGCGTCCCAGCCGAGGGTCGCGAAGGCCTCGCGCAGCAGCTGCCCGGCGGGGCCCTGGAAGGGGCGGCCGCGCAGGTCTTCCTCGTCGCCTGGCTGCTCGCCGACGATCATCAGCCGCGCCCGCGGATCGCCCTCGCCGAAGACCGCCTGCGTCGCGTGGTCGGCCACGGGGCAGTCGCGGCAGCGCAGGGCGTCGCGGCGCAGGCCGTCGAGCGCGTCGACGGCCACCCCTGGCGCGGATGCCGCGCCGCGGCGCCGCCGGGTGTCGGCGGCCGCGGCCACCATGCGCGACCGGCGCTCGCCCGCGGCGGCCACCAGCGGCGCGATGGCCGCCGCCTCCGGCAGGTTGCGCCAGAAGCGCACCGGCATCTCCTTCTTCATCAACGCGATCTTCACGCGCGCCGGATTGAAGATGCTGCGGTAGTAGGCGATCCACAGGTCTTCGCCCGCGTCGGCCGCCGGCGCCGCGTCGCGGCCGGTGCCGGGCCCGAGGCGCAGTGCGCCGTCGTCCCAGTCGACGCGCACGCGCGGCGTCAGCAGCGACCAGCGCATCGTCGCGAAGCGCCGCGCGAAGAAGCCCGCCGCCTGCTCGGCGACGTGGTGCCCCGGCTCGAACCACGCGACGTGGCGCGTGCCCTCGGCCGTCTCCACGGGGCGGAAGCGGACGAAGGCGTGCATCTTGTGGATCTCGCGCTTCACGTCGTGGCGCAGGCGGTCGAGGCGCAGGCGGTCGGGATCGAGCGGATCGTCCCACGCGCGCGCGTCCGCGGCGATGCGCGTCGACAGGCGATGCAGCAGCGCGAAGCGTGCGTCGTCCGCGTGCAGGAAGGCGTCGCGGGCGGCCTCGACGAAGGCGCGCGGCAGGCGCAGCGCCGGGGGCTCGGACGGCCTGGCGGCGGGGGAGGGCGCGGCGTCGTCCGCGTCGAAGAGGTCGGCCGGCGTCTCGCCGGCGACGCGCCAGCGCACCGCCTCGGGCGCGACGCCTTCGGCCAGGAGCCGGCGCACGGCACGCGAATAGCCGGCCCAGTCGGTGACGGCCGCCAGCTCGATCACGGTCACGCGAACAGCTCTCCCTGCGCGGGCGTCGCGTGGCCGGCCGGCGCGGCCCGGCGCAGCAGCGCCGCGTCGCCCTCGCGCGGCCGGTGGTCGGGCAGGGCGACGAAGGGCAGCACCTTGCGCACGGGCACGCGCAGCCGGTCGAGGTCGGCGCGGCGCACGCTGCGCGCCTGGCGCGCGAGCAGCAGCCGGTCGACCGAGCGTGCGCCCAGCCCCGGCACCCGCAGCAGCCGCTCCCTGCTGGCGCGGTTGAGGTCGACCGGGAACTCCGCCGGATGCGCGAGCGCCCAGGCGAGCTTGGGATCGACGTCGAGCGCCAGCATGCCGTCCTCGGTGCAGATCTCGTGCTGCGCGAAGCCGTAGAAGCGCATCAGCCAGTCGGCCTGGTAGAGGCGGTGTTCGCGCATCAGCGGCGCCGCGCGCGCCGGCAGGCGCGGCGAGGCGTGCGGGATCGGACTGAAGGCCGAGTAGTAGACGCGCTTGAGGCCGTAGGCGCCGTACAGCGACGCGCTGGCCTGCAGGATGGCGCGGTCGTCGGACGCGTCGGCGCCGACGATCATCTGCGTGCTCTGGCCCGCGGGCGCGAAGCGCGGCGCCGCGGCCGGCCGGGGCGCGGCGCGCGGCAGCGAGCGCGCGGCGGGGGCGGCGCCGGCGTCGTCCCGGGCCTCGTCCAGGCGCAGCTTGATGCGCGCCATCGAACGCTTGATCGCGCCGCTCTCCTTCTCGGGCGCCAGCGCCTGCAGGGCCTGCGAGGTCGGCAGCTCGACGTTCACGCTCAGGCGGTCGGCATAGCGGCCGGCCCGCAGCACGAGCTCGTCGCTCGCGTCGGGGATGGTCTTGAGGTGGATGTAGCCGCGGAAGTCGTGCTCCTCGCGCAGCCGGCGCGCGACCTCGATCACGAGCTCCATCGTGTGGTCGGGCGAGCGCACGATGCCCGAGCTGAGGAACAGGCCCTCGATCAGGTTGCGGCGGTAGAAGTCGAGCGTGAGGTCGACCAGCTCGTCGACCTTGAAGCGCGCCCGCGGCACGTCGCTGGAGACACGGTTGACGCAATACAGGCAGTCGTATGTGCACCAGTTGGTGAGCAGCACCTTCAGCAGCGAGATGCAGCGGCCGTCCGGCGCGTAGCTGTGGCAGATGCCCATGCCCTCGGTCGAGCCGATGCCGCGGCCGTCGGACGAGTCGCGCGCGGTGGTGCCGCTGGACGCGCACGAGGCGTCGTATTTCGCGGCATCGGCGAGGATGACCAGCTTGCGGCGCGTGTCCATCGGGTGCTGTCGAGCGTTACTGTATGCAACGACAGTATAGCCCCGCGGCGCGCCTCGGGGGCCGTGTGCGCGATGCGACAAGGGGTCTTGTCGGACCCGATACGGGCCCCATGTTCCGCTACAGTGCGGCCATGGGAATGGATCCGCGACCTCGAGACGAAACGAACGAGCCGAAAGGAAAAAAGGCCCCGCAAGTTTTCACTCGCGGGGCCTTCTCGAATTTGGTGCCCAGAAGAGGACTCGAACCTCCACGCCGTTAAGCGCTAGTACCTGAAACTAGTGCGTCTACCAATTCCGCCATCTGGGCAGGTACTTGTCGTCGATCACCTTTGTCGATGACAATCAGTGATCAGCGAAGAAAGAGACTATATCATCAAAAACAAGAGCAACGCAACTCCCCCCGCGCTCGGTGGGACATTGATGAGCGAATCCGAGGGCGTCGTCGTGGGTCACCGCGACGGCCACGGCTTCGTCAAGCGCGACGACGGCGAGCCCGACGTCTACCTCTCGCAGCAGGAGATGCGCAGCGTGCTGCACCGCGACCGTGTTCGCGTTCGCGTCGTGCGGTTCGACCGCAAGGGCCGCCCCGAGGGCCGCGTGCTCGAGATCATCGAGCGCCGCAAGGCGCCCATCATCGGCCGCCTGCTCAACGAGGGCGGGGCCTGGCTGGTGGCGCCGGAAGACCGCCGCTACGGCCAGGACATCCTGATCCCGAAGAACGCCACGGCCTCGGCCGTGGCGGGGCAGGTCGTGGCGGTGGAGCTGACCGAGCCGCCCTCGATGTACTCGCAGCCCGTGGGCCGCATCACCGAGGTGCTGGGCGAGATCGACGATCCCGGCATGGAGATCGAGATCGCGGTGCGCAAGTACGAGGTGCCGTACCGCTTCTCGTCCGAGACCCTGCAGCAGACGGGCGCGCTCCCCGACCACGTGCGGGCGGTCGATACCCGCGGCCGCATCGACCTGAGCGACGTCCCGCTGGTCACGATCGACGGCGAGGACGCGCGCGACTTCGACGACGCGGTGTACTGCGAGCCGCACCGCTCCGGCCGCGGCAAGACGGCGTTCAAGGGCTGGCGCCTGGTGGTGGCCATCGCCGACGTGAGCCACTACGTGAAGCCCGGCGAGCCGCTCGACACCGATGCCTACGAGCGCGCCACCTCCGTCTACTTCCCGCGCCGCGTGATCCCCATGCTGCCGGAGAAGCTCTCGAACGGCCTGTGCTCGCTGAACCCGGACGAGGACCGCCTGTCCATGGTCTGCGACATGCTGGTCGACGAGGACGGCGAGATCGGCGCCTACCAGTTCTTCCCGGCGATGATCCGCTCGCACGCGCGCCTGACCTACACCGAGGTCGCGGCCGTGCTGGGCAACACGCGCGGGCCCGAGGCCGCGCAGCGCGCGGAGCTGGTGCCGCACCTGCTCAACCTGCACGACGTCTTCCGCGCGCTCCTGAAGGCGCGCCACCGCCGCGGCGCGATCGACTTCGAGACGACCGAGACGCAGATCATCTGCGACGACAACGGCCGCATCGAGCGCATCGTCCCGCGCACGCGCAACGACGCGCACCGCCTGATCGAGGAGGCCATGCTGGCCGCCAACGTCTGCGCGGCCGACTTCATCGAGGCGCACAAGCACGCCGCGCTGTTCCGCGTCCACGAGGGCCCCACGCCCGAGAAGAGACTCACGCTGCAGAACTACCTGAAGGCGCTGGGCCTCGGCCTGTCGATCAGCGACGACCCGAAGCCCGCCGAGTACCAGGCGCTGGCCGAGGCGACGAAGGACCGCGTCGACGCGCAGCAGATCCACGCGATGCTGCTGCGCTCGATGCAGCAGGCGATCTACACGCCGACCAACTCCGGCCACTTCGGCCTGGCCTACGAGGCCTACGCGCACTTCACGAGCCCGATCCGGCGCTACCCCGACCTGCTGGTGCACCGCGTGATCAAGGCGCTGCTGGCGGCCAAGCGCTACCACCTCACGACCAACACGGTCGAGTCCTCGGCCAGCGCCGGGGTGCGCAAGGGCACGCGCAACGCGGCGCGCTCGGCGGCGCAGGAGATGGAGCACTGGGTCTCGGCGGGCGAGCACTGCAGCGCCAACGAGCGCCGCGCCGACGAGGCCTCGCGCGACGTCGAGGCCTGGCTGAAGTGCCGCTTCATGCGCGAGCGCCTGGGCGAGGAGTTCTCCGGGACGGTCAGCGCGGTCACGAGCTTCGGGCTGTTCGTCACGCTGGACGCGCTCTACGTCGAGGGGCTGGTGCACATCACCGAGCTCGGCGGCGAGTACTTCCGCTTCGACGAGGTGCGCCAGGAGCTGCGCGGCGAGCGCACCGGCATCCGCTACGCCATCGGCGCGCGCGTGCGCGTGCAGGTCAGCCGCGTCGACCTCGACGGCCGCAAGATCGACTTCCGCGTGGTGCGCGAGGCCGACGGCGAACGCCTGCTGTCGCGCGGCCGCCGCGGCGAGCCCGCCCCGCGCAGCCACGTCGCCTCGGCGGCCGAACAGTTGGCCGCGGTCGAAGCCCAGGATCGCGACGTCAAGCGGGCGAGCCGCAAGACCAAGGGCGGGGCGGCGTCGAAGCGGCCTCCGGCCGCCAAGGCCGGGCGCAAGGCGCCCGCCAAGCGCAGCAAGCGACCCTGAGGGCGGCTCGCCACGGCCTGGGAAAGCCCCGAGCCGCGGCGACGAGGACATTTCCCTAGAATTGCCGCGCGACGGCCTGCCGGGCTCCGGACAGGCCGCGAGATCGAGAGCCTCAAAGGGAGGAAGCCCGTGTCAAGAATGCATCCGCGTGAGCCGTCGCGCGCCTGGACGATGCGCGCACGCATTGCAATCGTCGCTGCGGTCGCAACGTTGGAGCTGGTGGCCTGCGGTGGCGGAGGCGGCAGCGGAGGCAGCAGTACCGAGCCTCCTCCGCCCCCGCCCCCCAGCCTTACCGTCGCGGCCGATGCCATGACCACCGTTGCCGGTGGCAGCGCCATCGCGCTGCATGCCTCCACGGCCAACGCGACCGGCGAGCCGACGTGGGCGCTCGACGGTCCCGGCAGCCTGGACGCGACCACCGGCACCGACGTGCACTACGTGCCGCCGGACGCGGAATCCTTCGATGCCGCGGCGACCGTCGCGGTCACGGCATCCGTCGGCTCCCTGAAGCAGACGATCACCTTGGCCCTCGACGCGGCACGGATCCCGGGGCACCACTGGGACGTGGCGCGAGCCTCCACGCCGACTTGGAGCGATGTTGCTTACGCCAACGGCCTGTTCGTCGCGGTGGGCGACGGCGGCGGCCTGCGCACCAGCGCGGACGGCGCGACCTGGGCGATCCACGACACCTTGCCCGATGACGACTGGACATCGGTGGCCTGGAGCCAGGCCGGATGGATCGCCCTGGGGCAGTCCGGCGGGATCGCCACGAGCCCCGACGGGATCACCTGGACCGATCAGCCGGCGTTGCTGCTCCCGGACAGCGGTTCGCCGATGAGGAAGATCGTGGCCGGTGCAGGGCTCTACCTCGCCTACAGCGACACGCGGTCCTATGTCTCGAGCGATGGCAAGACGTGGACTGCCGGCGATCCGGGGAAGGAGTCGGTCGCCGCCGGGAATGGCGTGTTCGTCGCCAAGGACCTGGCCTTCCAGCAGCTGGAGCACAGTGTGGACGGGGTGCAGTGGCAGATCGGCACGACGTTCGCCAGTCTCGATGCCCGGCTGGCTTTCGGCAACGGCACCTTCGTCGAGACGGACGGATTCGGCGCCAGCGCCAGCGCCGACGGCGTGGTCTGGACGTCCGTCGCCGATCCGCCGCCGCAATCGGACCGCTCTTTCCTCGGCTTCGTGCAGGGAAGGTTCTATTCGATCGGATCGAGCGTCGTCACGTCCGCCGACGGCCTGAGCTGGTCAACCCCCGTCCCGATGTCCCTGCCCGTCGACGGCCCGATGTCGGGTCTGGCGGCGAGCGCCGACACGTTCGTCGGCGTCGTCGGCTCGGGCTACCTCCTTGGCGGCCCGGACCTCTCGCACCTCGTCCGCCTCACCGACTTCAATCCCGGCGACCTGACCGCCGTCGACTTCGCCAACGGCAGATTCGTCGCGGTCTCGGGCCGCAGCAACGCGTTGACCAGTCCCGACGGCATCACCTGGAGCGCGCCCGCCCCGCTGTTGGGAAGCAGCGGAGACTTCTTTGGCGCGAAAGCCCTGACGCACTCGGCGGATGGCACCTTCGTGGTCGTCGGCTACGAGTCCCGGTCGACCGGTGCCGACACCGCCGTCGGCAGCGCGTACGCCTATAGTCACGACGGCTCGACCTGGACGGTGTCCGGGCACGCGGACTTCCTGCAGTTGGCCATCCCGCGTGCCGTGCTGAACGACGGCCGGACGTTCGTGTCCGTCGACAGCGTCGGCACGTTTCGCTCGAGCCCGACGGGCGAGACCTGGACCGTGCTAGGCAGCCTCCCGCATCAGGGCGGCGACGGCCCCACCGGCCTCGCCTACGGCAACGGCATCTACGTGACGACTGGCTACGGCGGCTTCGCAGCGCGCAGCACCGACGCGAAGACCTGGACCGTCGCGCCGGCGATCACCGATGCGGGCGGTGCCGCGGCCGACCTGTTCGGCGTCACCTTCGACGGCACGCGCTTCGTGGCGGTCGGCGCGGGCGGCCTCGTGGCCACCAGTTCAGACGGCGCGACATGGACGGCCGTGGCGTCGGCGACACCGAACACGCTGCGCGCAGTCAGGTCGCTGAACGGCGAATTGCTGGCCGTCGGCGACCTGGGTGTCGCACAGACCAGCGTCGACGGCGTCCACTGGACGCTGCGCCCGGGCGCGTTGGCGACGAACTTGCTGGCGATCGCTGCCGGCGATGCCGGCTTCGTCGCCGCCGGTTCCAACGGCTCGCTGCAGCTCTCCTCGCACTGAGCGGCCTCCAACCCGCAGCCCGGCTGCGGGCCGGTCGCCGGCGGGGAATAGGCCGGCAATGCCCGCCTTCTTGCGCCCATCGCCCACCCGCCCACCCGGACAGAATCGGCAGAACTCTTCCCTCGTCCAGGGTTTCCGCCGATGAATGCTGTCACTGCCGCCCCGCCCACCGCCGAGCTCGACGTCGCGCTGGCCCAGGCGCGCACCGGCGGCCTGACGCTCGCCGAGTTGCTCGACCGTGCCGGGGCCTTCGGCCAGCGCGGCCAGGCGGAAGGCGCGGCGGCGCTGTACGAGGCCTGGCTGGAAGACGCTTCCCGTCCGCACCGCCACATCGCCTTCTTCAACCTCGGCACCGTGGTCGCGGCGCTCGGCCAGCACGCGCGCGCCGAGCTCGCCTACCGCGAGGCGCTGAAGCTCAAGCCAGACTTCCTGCAGGCGCTGCTCAACCTGGGCCACCAGCTGGAGCACCTGAAGCGCTCCGACGAGGCCCTGGCCGAATGGCAGCGCGTGCTCGACCTGGCCGAGAAGGGTGCGCCCGCCGACCTCGACCTGCGCCTGCACGCGCTCAACAACCGCGCCCGCCTGCTCGAGAGCCTGCGCCGCTACGACGAGGCCGCCGCCGCGCTGGCGCTCAGCCTCGCATGGAAGCCCGGCCAGCCCGACGTCGTCCAGCACCACGTGCACCTGCGCCAGAAGATGTGCGAGTGGCCGATCTACCAGCCGGTCGGCGCCGTCACGCTCAACCAGCTCGTCACCGGCACCTCGCCGCTGGCGATGCTCAGCGCCACCGACGACCCGGCGCTGCTGCTGCTCGCCGCCCAGCGCTTCGCCTGGGAACGCATCGCCAAGGCGCCGGCGCAGCCGCTGCACGCGATCGCGCCGAAGCGCGAAGGCAGGATCCGCATCGGCTACCTGTCGGGCGACCTCTGCCTGCACGCCGTCGGCCTGCTCGTGCCCGAACTGCTGGAACTGCACGACCGCGCGCGCTTCGAGGTGTTCGCCTTCTGCTGGAGCCGCGAGGACGGCACGGCGCAGCGCCAGCGCCTGGTCCAGGCGGTCGACCACCTGGTGCGCATCGATCGCCTCGACGACACCGCCGCCGCCCGCCTGATCGCCGCCCACGGCATCGACGTGCTGGTCGACCTGCAGGGCCTGACCAGCGGCGCCCGCCCGAACATCCTCGGCCATCGCCCCGCGCCCGTGCAGGTGAGCTACCTGGGCTTTCCCGGCTGCTCGGCCATCCCGGGCGTCGACTGGATCATCGCCGACCGCTTCGTGATGCCGCCGGAGCAGCTCGCCTTCAGCACCGAGCGCCCGCTGTACCTCGACCGCTGCTACCAGGTGAGCGACCGCCGGCGCGAGATCGCGCCCAGCCCCAGGCGCGCCGACTACGGCCTGCCGGACGACGCCTTCGTCTTCTGCTCCTTCAACAACAACTTCAAGTTCACCGAAGAGGTCTTCGGCGCCTGGATGCGCATCCTGCGCGGCGTCGAGGGCAGCGTGCTGTGGCTGCTCGCGGACAACGACTGGTGCCGCGAGAACATGCTGGCCCGCGCCGAGGCGATGGGCGTCGCGCGCGAGCGCCTGCACTTCGCGCCGCGGGTGAGCCCCGCCGAGTACCTGGCGCGCTTCACGCTCGCCGACCTCGTGCTCGACACCTTCCCGTACAACGCCGGCACGACGGCGAGCGACGCCCTGTGGATGGGCGTGCCGCTGCTGACCCTCGCGGGCCGCAGCTACATCTCGCGCATGGCGGGCAGCCTGCTCACGCACGTGGGCCTGCCCGACCTCGTCACCGAGACGCTGGCCGACTACGAGCGCCTCGCCACGCTGCTCGGCAACCAGCCCGCGCGCGTGGCGTCCTACCGCCGCTACCTGGCCGAGCACGGCCGCAGCTCGCCGCTGTTCGACGTCCCCGGGTTCGTGCAGGACCTGGAGTCCGAGTTCGAGCGCCTCGCGCGCGTCCACCGCAAGGACTGACCGTGCCTGTCGCCAGCCGTTCGCGGGCCGAGCGCCGGGCCGCCCCAAGCCGGCCCGCGGCCCCGCCGGGGGACGCGGCGGCGTACCCGCCGCGCAAGGGGCTCCATTGAGCCGCAAGGACCCCTACCTGGACTTCGAGTCCGGCCCGCCGCGACGCGAGGGGCCGGAGGCCGAGGCCGCGCCCGCGACCGCGGCCGCCCTGCGCGCGGCCGCGACGGGGCAGGACGCGACGCCGGCGGCGCCGGAGTTGCCGGAGGCCGCGGAGCTCGACGACGACGCGCTGCTGCACGCGCTCGTCTACCTGACGCGCCACCACGGCAAGGAGCGCTCGCCGCAGTCGCTGCTGGACGGCATGCCCGTCGAGGGCGCGCTCGGCCCCGACCAGGCCGTGCGCCTGATGCGCCTGGCCGGCTACAACGCGGGCCTGATGCAGCGCCGCATCGGCGACATCCACGCGCTGCTGCTCCCGGCCATCCTCCTGCTGCGCAACGGCGACGCCTGCGTGCTGGTGCGCCGCCTGGACGGCGCGCCCGGTGCGTCGCCGGTGTGCGAGGTCGTGATGCCGGGCCCGGAGTTCCACACCTGCCGCGCCACCGAGGCCGAGCTGGAGACCGAATACCTCGGCTTCGCGCTGGTCGCCACGCCGCGGCCGGACGACACCGTCGGTCCCGGCGACGAGAAGCTGCTCAATCCCGCCAGCCACTGGCTCTGGGGCACGCTGCGCCGCTTCATCCCGTACTACCGCTCGGCGCTGCTGGCCGCGCTTCTGAGCAATGTGCTGATGCTGGTGACGGGCCTCGTCACCTCGGTCGTCTACGACAAGGTGATCCCGCACCAGGCCTTCGTCACGCTGTGGGCCCTGGCCACCGGCGCGGGCGTGGCCATCGTGTTCGACCTGCTCTCGCGCCAGCTGCGCAGCCACCTCATCGACACCGCGGGCAAGAAGGCCGACCTGCTGATCGGCTCGCTGCTGTTCCGCCAGACGCTGGGCGTGCGCATGGAGCACCGGCCCGAGTCCGCCGGCAGCTACGCGCACCACCTGGCACAGATCGAGATCGTGCGCGAGTTCTTCGCCGGCGCGACGCTGTCCGCGCTGAGCGACGTGCCCTTCATCGCGCTGTTCGTCACCATGACCTTCGTCATCGGCGGGCCGCTCGGCTGGGTGCTGGTGCTGGCCATCCCGCTGCTCGTGGCGCTCGCGGTCGGCATCCAGGCCAGCCTGCGCCGTGCCATGAGCGCCAACCTCGCGCACCAGGCCGACCTGCAGGGCGTGATGGTGGAGGCGGTCGAGGGCCTGGAGGACGTCAAGGCCGTCGGCGCGCAGGGCCGCTTCCTGCACCGCTTCGAGGAGGCCACCAGCGCCGCCGCCGACACCGCGCTCAAGGCGCGCTGGATGTCGAGCTGGACGAGCAACCTCTCCATGGTCTCGCAGCAGATCATCACGCTGGTGATGCTGGTGTGGGGGGTGTACCTGATCCACGACGGCGCCATCACCGGCGGCGCGCTGATCGGCGCCGTGATGTACGCCGGCCGCGCGCTCGCGCCGCTGGCGAGCGTCGTGGGCCTCGCCACGCGCTTCCAGGGCGCGCGCGCGGCCATGGTCGCGCTCGACCAGATGATGAGCCTGCCGACCGAGCGCGAGGCCGGCCGGCAGTACGTCACCGGGCATCGCGTGACCGGTCGCATCGGCCTGCACGAGCTCAGCTTCGCCTATCCCGAGACCGCCGGCGCGCCCGCGCCCAAGGTGCTCAAGGGCGTGACGCTGCGCATCGCGCAGGGCGAGCGCATCGCCATCCTGGGCCGCATCGGCTCGGGCAAGTCCACCATCCTGCGCCTGATGGCCGGCCTCTACCAGCCCACCGAGGGCATGGTCGAGGTCGACGGCATCGACCTGCGCCAGATCGACCCGGCGGACTACCGGCTGCGCGTCGGCTTCGTCTCGCAGGAGCCGCGGCTGTTCCAGGGCACGCTGCGAGAGAACGTCACCATGGGGCGCGCCACCCTGTCGGTCGCGCAACTGACGGAGGTCGCGCGCGTCACCGGCCTCGACCGCGTCGTCGCCAACCATCCGCAGGGCTGGGAGCTCGCGGTCGGCGAGATGGGCGGACTGCTCTCCGGCGGCCAGCGCCAGCTCGTGGCGCTCGCGCGCTGCCTGGTCACGCGGCCGCAGATCCTGCTGATGGACGAGCCCACCAGCTCGATGGACGCGCAGTCCGAGGTGATGTTCCTCAAGCAGCTGAAGGAGGCCGCGGGCACGCGCACGCTGGTCATGGTCACGCACCGGCCGGCGGTGCTGGAACTGGTCGACCGCATCATCGTGGTCGACGCCGGCAAGGTCGTGATGGACGGCCCCAAGGCCGCGGTGCTGGCGGCGCTCTCGGGCGTGAAACCCGGCGCGCCGGGGCCGGCCGCGGCGGCGCAGGCGCAGGCGGCCGCGCGTCCCGAGTCCCCGCCGCCGCAGCCCGCGCCGGCCGCGCCGACGCAGGCCCAGGCCGCCGGCGCTCCGACGCTGGAGGCGCGGGCCGCCTGACGGCCCGTTCGCGCCATGTTCTTCCGCAAGACCGCTCCCGCCGTCCCCGCGGGCGGCCGCCCGCGCCGCGGCGACGACGCCTTCATGAGCGGCGTGCGCGCCGCGCAGGTCGTCGAGGCCACGCCCGAGATCGCGTGGATGCTGTACCTGATGGCCGCCGCGCTCGCGGCCGCGCTCGGCTGGGCCGCGATCGCGCGCGTCGACGAGGTGACCAAGGCGGACTGCCGCGTGGTGCCCGAGGGCCGCGAGCAGGTCGTGGCGAGCCTGGAAGGCGGCATCCTGCGCGAGCTCTCGGTGCACGAGGGCGAGCAGGTCGACGAGGGCCAGGAGCTCGCCGAGCTCGACCCCACGCGCTTCCAGGCCCAGCAGGCCGAGGGCGAGACCAAGCGGCTCGCGCTCAAGGCCTCGATCGCGCGCCTGGTCGCCGAGGCGAGCGGCAGGCCGCTGGCCTTCCCGCCCGAGGTGCTGGCCGCGCCGCAGGTCGCGCAGGGCGAGCAGGACGCCTACGCGGCCCGCAAGCGCGCGCTCGACGAGGCCGTGGGCTCGAACGCGCGCGGCATCGCGCTGCTGCGCAAGGAGCTCAACGTCTCGGAGGCGATGTCGGCCAAGGGCCTGCTGTCCGAGGTCGAGGTGCTGCACCTGCGCAGGCAGATCAACGACCTCGACCTGCAGAGCCAGGACCGCATCAACCGCTTCCGCCAGGACGCGAGCAGCGAGCTCGCCAAGCAGCAGACCGACCTGGCCCAGCTCACCGAGCAGCAGGCCGGCCGCCAGGACGTGCTGCGCCGCACGTCGATCCGCTCGCCCGTGCACGGGCTGGTGAAGAACATCCGCGCCAACACGGTGGGCGGCGTCATCGGCCCCGGCGCGCCCATCATGGAGATCGTGCCCGTCGGCAAGCGCACGCTGATCGAGGCGCGCGTGAAGCCGGGCGAGATCGGCTTCCTGCAGCCGGGCCAGACCGCGAAGATCAAGCTCAACAGCTACGACTTCACGCTCTACGGCGGCCTCGACGGCGTCATCGAGTCGATCAGCCCCGACGCGATCGGCGACACCGAGCACGCGACCGGCGGCGCCGACCCGACCTACTACCGCGTCATGCTGCGGGTCGACAGCAACACGCTGCACGAGAAGGGCAAGACGCTCGCCGTCCTGCCCGGCATGACCGGCTCGGCCGAGGTGCGCATCGGCGAACGCTCGGTGCTCAACTTCCTGCTGCGCCCCATGATCAAGTCCAAAGAGGCCTTCAGAGAACGTTGATCGCACGGGAGGGGACTGGCCTCCGGCCAGTCCCCGCTGGCGAATTGGCGGGCCTTTCGCCCTGTTTCCCACCCGCTGCCCGGCAGCCGTCCGCGGTGTACTAGCGCACCATGGACCCCAAGAACATCGGTTGGTTGAAGACGACGCTGCTGGCCTGCGCGCTCGCCGCCGCGGTCGTCTCCGCGCCCGCGGCGCCGCAGCGGCCCGCCGCGCCGGCGCCCGCGGCGGTGGCGCCGACGTCCTCCTCGCGCTGCATCGACGACGACGGCAGCGCCCCGGCCAAGGCCGCGCCCGCCGGCCCCGGCGCCGCGCCGCTCGCGCCCGCCGGCGGCGCCACCGCGCCGCGCATGAACCTGCTGGGCCTGGTGCAGGACGCCGTCCGCCGCAGCAATTCCGTCGGCGCGGCCAAGCTGCTCGCCGAGGCCGCCAGCATCGACATCGACGAGGTCAAGGCCGCGCGCTATCCGCAGGTCAACCTGACCGGCCAGGTCGGCGGCATCGACGCCGGCACGCCGGGCGCGCCGCCCGCGCGCGGCGGCCAGTTCCAGGGCAACCTCAGCATCTCCGCGCCGCTGTACGACGGCGGCCGCATCACCGACCTGGCCGCCTGGCGCGGCAGCCTCGCCGAGGCCGCCCGCCTGGGCGAGATCACGGCGCAGGAGCAGGTCGCGCTGCAGACCGTCTCGCTCGCGCTCGAGCGCAGCCGCTACACCGTCGAGTCCCAGGTCTACGAGCAGTACGCCCGCAAGATGGGCTGCCTGGTGGACGCGCTCACGCAGATCGTCAGCGCCGACAAGGGCCGGCTGAGCGAGCTCGTGCAGGCGAGGAAGACGCAGCAGCAGGCCGAGCTGATGCGCGACCAGATGCTGTCGCAGAAGCGGCTCGCCGAGGTGCGCCTGAAGCGCTTCGTCGGCGACGCGCTGCCGCCCACCGAAGGCGTCACCTCGGTGATGCTCGACATCCCCGTGCTGCCCGAGCTGCTGCAGGTCGCGGCGCGCTCCAGCGAGATCGCCGCGCTCGGCGCGCAGGCCGACGCGCTCGAGAGCTACGTGCGCGCCGTCCTCGACGGCCAGAAGCCGCAGCTGGGCGTGCTGCTCTCGGCCACGCGCTCGGCCGGCGCCGGCAACTCGCACTCGGTCTCCGGCGGCGTGAGCTTCAGCGTGCCGCTGTTCAACGCGGCCAACGACTACACGACGAACTCCGCGAGGAAGCGCGCCGAGGCCGCGCGCCTGCAGCGCCTGGACGCGCTCGAGTCGCGCCAGGCGCGCATGAAGGAAGTCCACGAGCAGGCCACGCATTCGATGGATCGCGCGCACCAGGTCGTCGAGATCCTCAAGAACAGCGAGCTCGTGCGCAACTACACGCTGCAGCAGTGGCAGCAGCTCGGCCGCCGCTCGCTGTTCGACGTGATGGCCGCCGAGGGCGACCACTACAACATGCGCGTGCAGTACGTCGACGCGCTCTACGACACGCAGCAATCCAACGCACAGCTCTGGTCGCTCGGCCTGGGGCTGGCCGTCCATCTCGAGTGAATCCCACGATGTCAGACGATCTGGTCTCGGTCCTGATGCCCGCCTTCAAGGCGCGCCACTTCACGCTCGCATTGCGCAGCGTCCTCGACCAGGCGCACCGCGACATCGAGGTGCTGGTCGGCGACAACTCCCGGGGCGACGAGATCAAGGCCATCGTCGACGCGATGGCCGACCCGCGCGTCACCTACGTCCCGAGCCACCACGTCACGAATGGCAGTCCCAAGCTGAACCACGTGATCCTGTGGCACCGCGCACGCGGCCGCTACGTGCGCTTCATGTACGACGACGACGTTGTCGCGCCGCGCTCGACCTCCGTGCTGCTGGAGCTGCTGCAGTCCGCGCCCGGCTGCGCGATGAGCTGGCACCAGCGCCAGCTCATCGACGAGCACGACGTGGTCACCGCCCGCCGCGGCCCGCTCGCCGAAGGCCAGCGCGCCGTCATGGACCGCGCGCTGCTGCTCGACAACATGGCGAAGTTCCTGAACTTCGTCGGCGAGCCCAGCTTCGTGATGATCGACCGCGCCCGCGCGCCCGAGTTCAACTTCAACCGCTACGACCGCTACGACACCGCGTTCCTGTGGGACATCGCGATGTATCTCTCGGTCGCCGAGCGCGGCCTCGCGCACGGCAGCGGCGAGTTCCTCGGCTCCTTCCGCGTGCACAGCGGCCAGGTGTCCTCGCGCGCCAACGTCTTCGGCGCCGTCGAATGGGAGCTCGTCTTCCGCCGCGAGCTGTGCGCGGGCCGCGTCACGGTCGAACAGTTCCACGCCGTGCTGCCCAAGCTGCTGGGCCTGTACCAGGCGACGAAGGACACGCTGCCCGCGCTGCACCGCTTCCAGTCGCAGCTGCTGGAGGACGCGAAGGCCGGCCGGCTGCGCGAGACCACGCCCGACTTCCTGTCGCACTACGAACCCTTGCTGGCCGCCCACGCCTGAGGATGCATCGATGACCCGTTTCCTCTACGTCAGCCCGGACTCCAACACGCCCACTGGCGGCGTGAAGGTCATCTACAAGCACGCCGAGCTGCTGCAGCGCCTCGGCCACGACGCGCACGTCATGCACTTCCAGCGCCCGTTCAAGTGCGACTGGTTCGAGCACGCCGCGCCGGTCGTCTACTTCGACGAGCTGCGCCGCACCGACATGCTCATGATCCCCGAGATCATGACCATCTTCGGCAACCAGCTCGCCTCCATCGGCATGCGCTACTGCATGTTCGTGCAGAACGGCTACCTCGTGCTGCCCACCGCGGCGATGCCCGAGGTCTGGAACTGCTACCGGAACGCGACGGCCATCCTCTCGATCTCTGACGACACCTCCGACCTGCTGGCCAGCGTCTTCCCCGAGTTCGCGCACAAGATCATCCGCGTGAAGTACTCGGTCGACACGGAGCGCTTCGCGCCGCGCGCCAAGCAGAGGAAGTGCACCTACATGCCGCGCAAGCTGCCGCTGCATTCGGCCAACCTCGTGCCCTGGCTCGCGCGCGCGTTCCCGGACTGGACCTTCACGGCGATCCACAACATGAACGAGCAGCAGGTCGCCGCCGAGCTCGAGTCCTCGCGCGTCTTCCTCGCCTTCAGCGACTTCGAGGGCTGCCCCGTCCCGCCGCTCGAGGCGGCGCTCAGCGGCAACGTCGTCGTCGGCTACCCCGGCTGGGGCGGCCGCGAGTACTGGCACGCGCCCAACTTCCACACCGTCCCCATGGGCGACCTGCGCGCCTGGGTCGACCAGTTCCGGGTGGCCGCCGGGTTCGCGCTGCGCGACGACGCGGCGGCGCAGCTCGCGCCGGGCATCGAGACGCTGAAGGGCGCATACGGCCTCGAGGCCGAGACCGCCCTGCTGCAGCAGGCCATCGCCCGGGTCGAAGCCTTCGCGGCCGCGCCCGAGGTCGCGCTGGCGGCCTGACGGCGCCTTCGAGCCGTCAGGCGGGCTGCGCGTCCGACGCGCCGGCCGCACGCCGCCGGCGCAGCCAAGCGCCGAGGCGCGACGCGATCCGGCCGCGCGGCGTCGCCGCGACGACGCGCAGCGGCCAGGAGAACGTGACGGCCGTGCCGCGGCCGGACTCGCTGTGCAGGTGCAGGCGGCCGCCGAGCTTCTCCACGCGCTCGCGCATGCCCACCAGGCCCCAGTGGCCGGGGCGGTGGCCCCGGGCCAGCACGGCGGCGTCGATGCCCGAACCGTCGTCGCGCACGACCACGCGCAGCAGCCGCGCGTCGCAGCGGACTTCGAGCCGGATCAGCGTGGCGCGCGCGTGCCGGAAGGCGTTGATCAGCGCCTCGCGCGCGGCCATGAAGGCTTCGGAGCTCATGTCGTCGCGCAGCGGCGGCAGGTCCGCATCGATGTCCACCTCGAAGCCGGCGCGCGCGTGCGCGGCGAGGTCGGCGCCCACGGCGGCGAGGGCGGTCGCGAGGCCTTCCTCCGACTCCGCGGGATTGCGCAGGTCGTGCACGCGGTCGCGGGCCTCGGCGACGACCTGGTCGGCCTGGTCGAGGACGCGCTCCATCTCGATGCGGCACGGGTCGGTGCGCGCGAGCTTGCAGGCCGCCACCTGGACGCCGAGCACCAGGCCCTGCGTGCCCTGCAGCAGGGTATCGTGGAGCTCGCGCGCGATGCGCTCGCGCTCCTGCAGGCGGCTCTCGTAGCGCGTGCGCACGCGCTGCGAGAGGACGCCGAGGCGCACGCGGTGCAGCGTCCAGCCGAGCGCGGCGAGCAGCGCGAGGCACGCCGCGGTGAACCATCCGGTCTGCCAGAACGCGGGCGGGTTGGAGATCGAGACGGTGGCGTCGCCCCCGCTGGACAGGCCGTCCTCGTTGGTGGCCGCCACGCGGAAGACGTAGTCGCCCGGGGCGAGGTTGGTGTAGAAGGCCTGCCGCCGGTTGCCGGCGTCCTGCCAGCCCGCATCGACGCCGTCCAGGCGGTAGCGGAAGCGCACCAGTTCGGGCGCGGCCAGGCTGGTGGCGGTGTAGTCGAACTCGAGCGTGCGCACCCCGGCGGCGAGCTCGATGCGCGAGCCCGCCGCGACCGGCCGGCCGCCGGCGCGCACCGCCTGCACGCTGACCTGCGGCCGCACCTCGTTGCGTGCCAGCCGCCCCGGTTCGGCATGGAACAGCCCGCTGGTCGTGGCCAGCCAGAGCTGGCCGTCGCGCGTCAGGGCCGCGGTCGGCAGCGGACGGAGGTTCTGCGGAAGGCCGACGACGCCTGCGTGCGCGCCGAACTGTTCGACGTTCGTCGCCGTGCCGGTGCCCGCGAGGAAGGACTGGAGCGCGCGCGCGGCGATGTGCGTGGCGCCCTCGGCGCCGTTCAGCCACAGGTCGCCGTCGGGGGTGCGCACGATGCCGGAGACCCCCGTGAAGGGCTCGCCGCCCGGCCCCAGCAGCGCGCGGGCGCGCGCGCCCGAGACGAGCGCCACCCCGGTCGTGCCGCCGATCCAGGTGCGCGGGCCGTCGGGCAGCACCGAGAGCACGTTGCCCACCGCGAGGCCCTGCGCGGCGCCGAAGCGCCGCAGCTGCCCGCCCTGCAGGTTGAACACGAGGTCGTCGACGTAGCCGAGCCACAGCCCGGTGTCCGGGGACGCGCGCAGGACGAGCGGCGAGACGTCGGGCAGGCCCGCCACGCCGCCGTTGCGGCGCCAGCGCCCGTCCGCGAGGCGGTACAGGCCGCTCAGGGCGGCCGCGACCCACAGGCCGCCGTCGTCGTCCTCGGCGAACGACTGGACCTCGAAGTTGTCCGCCTCGGCGGCCGGAAAGGGGACGCGCCGGTAGCCGCCGGCGACGGAGCGGAAGAGCTCGCCGTCGCCGCCGATCCAGAGCGTGCCGTCGCGCGCGCCGTAGAGCGCGCTGATGAAGTTGTCGTCCGGGGTGCCGAACGGCTCCTGGACGAAGGCGCCGGAGGCCGTGCGACGGTAGAGCCCGGTCGCATGGGTGCCCGCGAAGAGCGTGCCGTCGGCCGTCGTGGCGAGCGCCACGTCCGCGAGCGGGCGGCCGTCGACGAGGGCCTGGCGGAAACGGTTCGGGCGGAAGCGGTCGAGGCCACCGTTGCCGCCGACCCAGACGTCGCCTTCGCGGTCCTCGAGGAAGGTCACGAAGTCGGTCCCGCTCAGCTCGCGGTCGGCCGGGAACCGCTCGAGCGCGGGCGGGCGGCCCGGCCGGCCCATGCAGGCGTCGCAGGGCATGCGCAGGAGGCGGCCGTTGCTGTAGCCCCAGAGGACGCCTTGCCGGTCGAGGTAGCGCATCACGGGCACCCCGCGCCGGTCGCCGCCCAGGCGGGCGAGCGTGCGGGCGTCGATGCCCGGCGTCGCGCCCGCCAGGGGGCTGACGCCCTGCGCGTCGGCGATCCACGCGTCGCCCCGCGGCCCGGCGAAGAGGTTGCCGCTGATCTCGCTCGGCTCGCGCCGCTTGTCGAAGGACGCGGCGCCGGGCTCGCGGCAGAAGACGCCGCTGTCCGTGCTGACGGCCCAGACCCGGCCCTGCGCATCGGTGGACAGCGCCTGCGCGCCCAGGATGTGCAGCGTCGAGCCGTCGCGTGCCCTGACCTCGGTCCAGTGCTCCCCGTCGCGCCGGAAGACGCCGTACGAGCTGCCGATCCAGACCTCCCCGGTGGCGTCGGCCGTGATGCCGAAGATGGCGTGGGCCGGCAGGCCGGATTCGGGGCCGTAGAGATGCGTCCCGCGGGCGTCGATGCGATAGAGGTGGCCGAAGCGCGTGGCCGCCCACAGCTCGCCCGACGGGCGGGCGAGCAGCGCCGTGACGTCGGCGTCTGGCAGGTTGCGCCCGTCGGCCAGGCGGTGGCGCTGGAAATGACTGCCGTCGAAGCGGTACAGGCCCTCGCTGGTGCCGATCCAGAGGAAGCCGTCGGGCGCCTGCGCCAGCGCGTTGACCGCGGTCGGCGCGCCCTGCAGCGCGCCGTAGATCGTGTGGTCGAGATCCTGGAAGCCCGGCGGCGCGTCGGCCGGCTGCGCGAGCGCCAGGGCGGGCCAGGCGAGCACGAGCGCGGCGAGCCGCGATGCCAGGAGCCCGGACAGGGCGGCGGCCCGGGAGGCCGCTCGATGCGAGCGAAGAAGACCGAGCATGCGGCCGATGCCGGGGAGCGGAGGACCGCCCGAGGATAACCCGATCGCGCGACACCCCCGGCCCCGGGACGGGCCTCAACTCTTGAAGAAGGCCAGCAGGTCGGCGTTGATCTTCTCGGGATGGGTGGCGCACATGCCGTGCGACAGGCCCGGATAGACCTTCAGCTGCGCGCCCTTGACGATCTTCGCGCTGAGCAGGCCGGCGTCGGCGATCGGCACGATCTGGTCGTCGTCGCCATGCATCACCAGCGTGGGCACGTCGATCCGCTTCAGGTCGTCGTTGAAGTCGGTCTCGGAGAAGGCCTTGATGCCCTCGTAGTGCGCCTGGATCGAGCCCATCATGCCCTGCAGCCACCAGTGGTCCAGGATGCCCTGGGAGACCTTCGCTTCCGGCCGGTTGTAGCCGTAGAAGGGCACGGCCAGGTCCTTGTAGAACTGCGCGCGGTTCGACGCGACGGAGGCACGGATGTTGTCGAACACCTCCATCGGCAGGCCGCCCGGGTTGGCCGCCGTCTTGACCATGATCGGCGGGACGGCGCTGATCAGGACCGCCTTGGCGACGCGTTGGCTGCCGTGGCGCGCGATGTAGCGCGCGACCTCGCCCCCGCCGGTGGAGTGCCCCACGTGGATCGCGCGCTGCAGGTCGAGGTGCCGGGTGACGGCGGCCAGGTCGTCGGCGTAGTGGTCCATGTCGTGGCCGGTGGCCACCTGGCTCGATCGGCCGTGGCCGCGCCGGTCGTGGGCGATCACGCGGAAGCCGTGCTGCAGGAAGAAGAGCATCTGGCCGTCCCAGTCGTCCGCGGACAGCGGCCAGCCGTGGGAGAAGACGACCGGCTGGGCCGATCGGTCGCCCCAGTCCTTGTAGAAGATCTGGACGCCGTCCTGGGTGGTGACGAAGTTCATGGGGTGGTTTCCTTTCGGGTCGGTGGGTGAAGGCTTGGCGACGGCGGCGAGCGCCGGGCCGGGAAGCGCCAGCGCGGACGCGAGGCCCGCGCCGGCGAGCAGCAGCTCGCGGCGTCGGATCTCGGGCGCGGACGGGGGAGGGGTCGGGTGTGCGGACATGGAGGCTCCTGTGCAGGGGGAACGGGGTACGGGCACGGCGTTCAGGCCGCGGCCGGCGGCGGGTCGACCGCCGCCACCGCTTCGCGGATGACGTCCGCGACGGCGTGCGGCTGCGACAGCAGCGACATGTGGCTCGCCGCCAGCTCGACGCTGCGCGCGCCCAGCGTCGCCGCGAGCTCGCGCTGCAGCGCGACGCTGACGGCGCGGTCGTCGCCGGACACCACGTACCAGCAGGGGCGGGTCTTCCACGCGGCGCGCGTCACCGCCTCGCCGAAGGTGCCGAGCGCCAGCGGCGGCGCGATGGCGGCCAGCACGCGCGCCTCGTCCATGGGGAGGTCCTGGGCGACGTTGCGGATCCACCCTTCCTCGCTCATGACGAGCGCACCGGCGCGATCCGGGGCCACGTCGCCGAGCGCCGGCGGCTGCCCGTGGGCCGCGACCTGGTCGCCGGTCGACTGGCCGACATCGGGTGCGAAGGCGGCGACGTAGACGAGCGCCTTCACCTTCGGGTGCTCGCCCGCCTCGGTGACGACCGTGCCGCCCCAGCTGTGTCCGACCAGCACGACGTCGCCCGCCGCGTTCTCGATCGCCCGCCGCGTCGCCTCGGTGTCGGCCGCGAGCGAACTCGTGGGGTTCTGCACGGCCACCGCGGCGATGCCCGCGGCCTGCAGGCGGTGGATGACGTGGCGCCAGCTGGAGCCGTCGGCCCAGGCGCCGTGCACGAGCACGGCGGTGACGGGCGCGCGCGCGGAGGCGGCGGGCAGGGGCAGGGTCATGGCGGAAGATCCTTTCAGGCGGTGCCCGCGCGACGGGCGCGTCGCGGTGGGGCGTGGGAGGTGGACGGCGCGCGGCGCGCCGGCGGGAGGGCGCTTCAGTCCTCGCGGAACGCCCGGCCGCTGCGGATGTGCCGCAGGGTGAGGAACGAGACCCAGGCGACGACGCCGGTCGCGATCGCCGTGGCCGTGATCGCGACGACCGCCGTGAACGGGCCCGGCCGCGCGCGGTGATAGAGCAGGCAGGCCCCGGCCCAGCCGTCGAGCGGGAAGGTCATGGCCCACCAGCTCATGAAGAAGGCGCCGTGCGTGATCTCGCGCGCCATCGTGGCGAGCAGCAGGGCCATGAACAGCGCCACGCAGTACAGGATGTCCGCCAGCGGGCCGGTGCGCCCCTCGCTGAAGGCGAAGTAGGCCAGCAGTCCGATGGAGGGCGGCGCGAGCAGGATGAACAGCGTCGGGACGCTGCGCTCGCCCAGGGCGGTGAAGAACAGGATGCGGTGCAGGGCGATCGTGAAGAACACGAGCCAGAGCACCAGGCCGACGGAGAAGAAGAACCAGCTCGGCTCGACGTGGCCGAGCGGCACGCCGGCCACCGGCACGAGGATGTTGCCGACGACCGGGATGAACCAGGCCGGCGTCATCACCCCCTCGTCCTGCGCGTGCAGGAGCCAGCGGCGGATGAGGGTGATGGCGAGCGCCAGGTGGGCGCCGGCGCCCGACCACCACAGGACTTCCGCGAGCGGCCCGGACCAGCCGCGCACGCCGATGGAGACGACGAGGGCGGCGACCGATGCCGCCGGGAAGAAGCTGGAGCGCACGGCGTGCCCGAATTCCTCGCGCACCGCGTCCGGATGCAGGATCGCCTTGGCCGCGTGCGCGACGACCAGTGCCAGGAAGCAGGCGCCCGCGGCCCCGATCAGCACGTGCGCGATCGCCTGCGGCACGCCGAAGACCTTGTGCGCGGCCAGGTAGGTGTTGCCCAGCCCGCCGATGCCCATCACCCAGGCGAAGGTGGCGATGGACAGCCTCGCGAGCAGGGGGCGGTCGGGGCGGGCGTTGGCGGGCAGGTCGGCGGACGGCGTCATGGCGTGCTCCGGGGGGGTATGCGCAGGCGAGGGGGTGTCATCGCGCGCCGGAGGCCGCGGGTGACGGCGTCGGCGCGGCGGCGGGCGGCGCGCCGAGCCAGGTCGTGTAGGGCGCCGGCAGCCATTCGTAGGCCCCGTCGCGCGCGCGGACATGGCCCAGGCCCGGGAAGGCGACGTGGGCGGCGGCGATCCACCAGCCCTGGCGGGACGCCTGCGCCAGGAGCGCGCGCCGCGTCGCCTCGGCGGCGTCCTCGTCGCTGTCGTACTTCAGGCGCACGTCCGGCTGCGGGAACTGGATCGATGCGACGTGCACGACGTCGCCCCAGGCGAGCAGGGTCTGCCCGCGGCTCTCGATCGCGTAGGCGGTGTGGCCGGGCGTGTGTCCCGCGCTGCCGACGGCGCGGACCCCCGGCACCACGGGGCCCGGCCCGTCGAAGGTCTTCACGCGCTCCGCCGCCACGTAGGGCGCGAGCGAGTCGATGGCGCCGTCGAACATCGACGAGAGGAACGCCGGCGCCCGGCGCTGCTCGAGCCGGCTCGTCCAGTAGCGTGCTTCCGCCGCGCTCACGTGGATCGTTGCGCGTGGGAAGGCCATGGCCTCGCCCGCGGCGACGCCGCCGACGTGGTCGCGGTGCAGGTGCGTCAG
>Ga0209051_1000675_pt1 | contig 38111 bp, 34 predicted proteins | sample AraplaCvi_mMS_r2_2_FD_184286 | JGI IMG/M metagenome (GOLD analysis project Ga0209051, IMG submission 184286) | Arabidopsis root microbial communities from North Carolina, USA - plate scrape MF_Cvi_mMS_r2 (SPAdes) (version 2) | ecosystem: Host-associated > Plants > Roots > Endosphere | place...
CCGGCGTGGTCGTGACCTGGCCGTCCTTGAAGGACGAGGGGTTGCGGTCGCCCTCGATGTTCAGCGGCGCCACCACGTCCTGGTTGAAGCGCGCGCATTCCTCGAGCACGGCCTGTGCGGTTTCGAGGCCGGCGTCCTCGAAGCCCGGCAGCCTGGCGATCTCGCCGATGTTGGCCAGGTGCTCGATGTCGAACAGCATGTCCTTGAGGGGGGCGGTGTAGCTCATCTCTTGTCTCCAGATACAGCGGATACGAAAAGGGCATCGCGAACGATGCCCTCCGGCTCAATGCGGCAATCGCGTCAGAGCGCCTTCACCAGTTCGGGCACGGCCGTGAACAGGTCGGCCACCAGCCCGTAGTCGGCCACCGAGAAGATCGGCGCTTCCTCGTCCTTGTTGATCGCCACGATCACCTTGGAGTCCTTCATGCCGGCCAGGTGCTGGATCGCCCCCGAGATGCCGCAGGCGATGTACAGCTGCGGCGCCACGATCTTGCCGGTCTGGCCCACCTGCCAGTCGTTCGGGGCGTAGCCCGCGTCCACCGCGGCGCGGCTCGCGCCCAGGCCGGCGTTGAGCTTGTCGGCCAGCGGCGTCATCACCTCGGTGAACTTCTCGGCGCTGCCCAGGGCCCGGCCACCGGAGACGATGATCTTGGCGGCGGTCAGTTCGGGGCGGTCGCTCTTGGTGACTTCACGGCCCACAAAGGTGCTCTTGCCGCTGTCGGCCACGCCTTCGGCCGTTTCGACGCTTGCGCTGCCACCCGTGGCGGCGGCGGCATCGAAGCCGGTGGTGCGCACGGTGATCACCTTGGTCGCATCGCTGCTCTGCACGGTGGCGATGGCGTTGCCCGCATAGATCGGGCGCTCGAAGGTGTCGGGGCTCACCACCAGCGTGATGTCGCTGATCTGCGCCACGTCGAGCTTGGCGGCCACGCGCGGCGCGACGTTCTTGCCGTTGGCGGTCGAGGGGAACAGGATGTGGCTGTAGTTGGCTGCGATGGCCAGCACCTGGGCGGCGACGTTCTCGGCCAGGTTCTCGGCCAGGCTGGCGCTGTCGGCCACGATGACTTTGCTGACGCCCGCGATCTGGGCGGCGGCCTTGCCGGCTTCGGCGGCATTGGCACCGGCCACGAGCACGTGGACGTCGCCGCCGCAGGCCAGGGCCGCGGTCACGGTGTTGAGGGTCGCGGGCTTGACGGTCGCGTGGTCGTGTTCGGCAATAACAAGTGCGGTCATGTTCAGATCACCTTCGCTTCGTTCTTCAGTTTGTCCACCAGCGTTGCAACATCGGGCACCTTGATGCCGGCGCCGCGCTTGGGCGGCTCGCTGACCTTGAGGGTCTTCAGGCGCGGCTTGACGTCCACGCCCAGGTCCTCGGGCTTGAAGGTGTCGAGCTGCTTCTTCTTGGCCTTCATGATGTTGGGCAGGGTCACGTAGCGCGGCTCGTTCAGGCGCAGGTCGGTGGTGATGACGGCCGGCAGGCTGAGCGTGATGGTCTCCAGGCCGCCGTCGACTTCGCGCGTGACGGTGGCCTTGCCGTCGGCCACTTCGACCTTGGAGGCGAAGGTGGCTTGCGGCAGGTCGGCCAGCGCGGCGAGCATCTGGCCCGTTTGATTGGCGTCGTCGTCGATGGCCTGCTTGCCGAGGATGATCAGTTGGGGCTGTTCCTTGTCGACCAGGGCCTTGAGCAGCTTGGCCACGGCCAGGGGCTGCAGCTCCTCGGAGGTTTCCACCAGGATGCCGCGGTCGGCGCCGATGGCCATGGCGGTGCGCAGCGTCTCCTGGCACTTGGCATCGCCGCAGGAGACGGCGATCACTTCGGTCACGACGCCCTTTTCCTTCAGGCGAACCGCTTCTTCAACGGCGATCTCGTCGAAGGGGTTCATGCTCATCTTGACGTTGGCAATGTCCACTCCGGTGCCGTCGCTCTTCACGCGCACCTTGACGTTGTAATCGACGACCCGTTTGACAGGCACTAGAACCTTCATTGACTTGACTCCATTGGGATTGCAAAAAGGGGGCTTCGAGGGCAGCCGGTCATTTTAGGGTCCGGCCTTTGCCGCACCTGCGCCCATGGCGACTGGTATCGTGGTGCAACAAAAAAGAACGACCGTGCTTTTTCGTGATTATACGGCAGGGCCGCGCGCTGCGGAAACGCCCGGCGGCAGCGACTCCACCCGCAGCACGCGCTGCGGATACGGAATGTCCACGCCCGCGCTGCGCAGGCCTTCGAGAATGGCGATGTTGATGGCCGAGCGCAGGTTGTCCTTGCCCTTGTCGGGGTCGGCGACCCAGAAGTTCAGCGTGAACTCCAGTCCGTCGGGCGCGAAGTTCATCAGGAAGGCCACGGGCGCCGGATCGGTGATCACGCGCGCCTGGGCCTTGGCCGCCTCGCACAGGATGCCCTGCACCTGCGCCACGTCGCTGTCGTAGCCCACCACGATGCTGGTCGTGATGTTGAACTTGCGGTCCGCCATCGAGAGGTTCTCGACCCGGCTGGTGATCAGCGACTCGTTCGGCACGATGGCCTCGCGCCCGTTGCCCGCGCGGATGAGCGTGTAGCGGGTCTTGATGTCGGTGATGCGGCCCTCGAAGGTGTCGACCTTGACGTTGTCGCCGATGCGGATGGAACGCTCCAGCAGAATCACGAAGCCGCTCACGTAGTTGGCGGCCAGCTTCTGCAACCCGAAACCCAGGCCCACGCCCAGCGCGCCGCCCAGCACCGAGAGCGCCGTGAGGTCGACCCCCACCGCCGACAGCGCGAACAGCAGGCCGACCAGCAGCAGGAAGGCGCGCACCGCGTTCGACGCCACCTTGCGCATCGAGAGGTCGGTCACGGCTTCGCGCAGGATGCGCTTTTCGATGGTGGCGGCGATCCACAGCGCGATCACCAGCACCAGCCCGGCGGACAGCACGCCCTGGAAGATGGTCTGCAGGCTGACGCGCGTCTTGCCGAAGGCCAGCGTGATGTCGTCGAGCTCGGCCAGCACCGGCGGCAGCAGCCCGACGATCCAGAGGATGGCACCGATCCACGCCAGCCACGAGATCGTGCGCTCCAGCAGCCGGACCAGGTTGGAGGCGGGAAAGACCGCCCGCATCACGCGCGCGAACAGCCGGATGACCGCCAGCGACAGGAACACCGACACGCCGATGCGCAACACCAGCACGGGCTGGTAGCCGCTCACCAGGCGCCGGGCCAGTTCGGCGAAGACCAGCGCCAGCAGCGGGAACAAAAGCCCATCGAAGGTGCGCTCGCCGAACCAGATGGAATCCTTCGGCTGGTCGCGCCCGAACCAGCGGGTGACGACCCAGGCGATGACCACGCAGGCGACCAGTGCCGCCAGCTCGATGCCCAGGCCGCGCGCGTCGACCTGGCCCAGGCGTTGTGTGAAATCGTTGAAATTCATCTCTTGGAAAAACAGGGCGCGGCGTTCGCGCCGGCGGCTCTACAGGTCGGCAAGGACACGGATATGGGCTTCGACGCTGCGCGCCAGGGCGTCCAGGTTGTAGCCTCCTTCGAGCATCGAGACGATGCGCCCCTGCGCATGGCGCCGGGCGACATCGCAGATGCGGCCGGTGATCCAGGCGAAGTCGCTCTCGGTGAGGCCGAGCTGGCCCAGGTCGTCCTCGCGGTGGGCGTCGAAGCCCGCGCTCACGAAGACCATCTGCGGCGCGAATTCTTCGAGCCGGGGCATCCAAGCAGCCTCGATCAGCTCGCGCACGTCCATGCCCCTGGTGTAGGCCGGGATCGGCAGGTTCAGCATGTTCGAGGCCGGGTGCTCGGTGCCGCTGTACGGATAGAACGGATGCTGGAAGAAGCCCACCATCAGCACGCGCGGATCGTTCGACAAAATGTTCTCGGTGCCGTTGCCGTGGTGCACGTCGAAGTCGACGATGGCCACGCGCTCCAGCCCGTGCACCTCGAGCGCATGCCGCGCCGCAATGGCCACGTTGTTGAGGAAGCAAAAGCCCATGGCCTGCTCGCGGCAGGCATGGTGTCCGGGCGGGCGCACCGAGCAGAACGCGTTCTCGATCTCGCCCGCCATCACCGCATCGGTGGCGGCAATGGCGGCGCCCGCGGCGCGGCGCGCGGCCAGCAGCGTGAAGCGGTTCAGAATGGTGTCGGGGTCGAGTTGCGCATGCCGGGGTCCGCCGGCCGGCTCGTCGGCCACCAGGCGCTGGTGCAGCGATTCGAGATGTTCGAGGTGCGCCTCGCTGTGCGCGCGCGTGATCTGGGCCAGGGTGGCCAGCGGCACGTCGCGGTGTTCGAGCGCGTCGCCCACGCCGGTGAGCAGCAGCCTGTCCTCGATGGCGTCGAGCCGCTCGGGACATTCGGGATGGCCCCGGCCCATGTCGTGCTTCCAGCAATCGCGATGTGTGAAGTAGCCGGTCTTGCCCATGTGTTTGCCGTGTCTCTGTCGTATCTAGACCTCACACGGCATGGGGCCGCGCAGTCTTACGGTATCGTTTGCATATGGATACAAATATGGACGTTGCTGCGAAGCTTGCCACTTTGCTGAGTCAGCTTAACACGGTGATCGTGGGCAAGGAGCCCCAGGTGCGCGACTGCGTGGCCTGCCTGCTCGCGGGCGGTCACCTGCTGATCGAGGATGTGCCGGGGGTCGGCAAGACCACCCTCGCCCATGCGTTGTCGCACACCTTCGGGCTGCAGTTTTCCCGGGTGCAGTTCACCGCCGACCTGATGCCGGGCGACCTGTCGGGCGTGGCCATCTACGACCGGGGCCAGCAGGCCTTCGTGTTCCACCCCGGGCCGATCTTCGCGCAGGTGCTGCTGGCCGACGAGATCAACCGCGCGAGCCCCAAGACGCAAAGCGCGCTGCTCGAAGCCATGGAAGAAAAGCAGGTCACCATCGAGGGCGAGACGCGGCCGCTGCCCACGCCCTTCTTCGTGATTGCCACGCAGAACCCGCAGGACCAGCTCGGCACTTTCGCGCTGCCCGAATCGCAGCTCGACCGCTTCCTCATGCGCATCTCGCTGGGCTACCCCGACCGCGCCGCGGAACGCGAGCTGCTCTCGGGCGCCGACCGCCGCGAAATGCTGGCCACCCTGCCCGCCATGCTGACCGCCGGCGAGCTGACCGCGCTGCAGCAGCGCGTGCAGCAGGTGCATGCGGCCGAGCCGCTGCTGAACTACGTGCAGGACCTGATCGCCGCCACGCGTTCCGGCCGCTGGTTCCTGCAGGGCCTCTCGCCGCGCGCCGGCATCGCCGTGCTGCGCGCCGCCAAGGCGCAGGCGCTGCTGGCCAACCGAAACTACGTGGCACCGGACGACGTGCAGTCGATCCTGCCGCAGACCATTGCGCACCGCCTCACCCCGGTGGGCGACGCGGGCCGCGGTGCCGTGGAGCAGGTGCGCGCAATGATTGCGGACGTGCCGCTGCCGTGAAAACGAGCACGCCTTCCGGCCACCGATGATCGCGTCGCTACGCTCGCGCATCGACGGCTGGTTCCTGTCGCGCCGGCCGCCTTCGGACACGCTGGAGCTCACCCAGCGCAACGTCTACATCGTGCCCACGCGCGCCGGCTGGACGCTGGGCGCGACGCTGCTGGTGCTCTTGATCGCGTCGATCAACTACCAGCTCAACCTCGGCTACCTGCTGACCTTCCTGCTCGCGGGCAGCGTGGCCGTAGGCATGCACGTGAGCCACGCCACGCTGCGCGGCCTGGCCATGCACATGATGCCGCCCGAGGCGCACTACGCAGGCGCCGCCGCGGTCTTTCGCGTGGTGCTGCACAACACGCGGCGCAGCGTGCGCTACGGCATCGGCATGGCCGTGCGCGGCAGCGGCCAGTGGGCCTGGACCGACGTTCCGGCCGAAGGCAGCGCCACGGTCGAGATCGCATTCAAGCCCGAGCGGCGCGGGCTCCACCCGGTGCCTGCGCTCACCGCCGAAACGCGCTTTCCACTGGGCACCTTCCGCGTCTGGACGGTGTGGCGGCCGGCCGCGAAGATGCTGGTCTATCCGGCGCCCGAGGCGCATCCGCCGCCGCTGCCGCCGGGCGAGCCGCTGTCGGGCCCGGCCGCCACCTCGGCCGCGCTGCGCGCCCAGGCCGCCGGCGAGTACGACGGCCTCAGGGCCTACCGGCGCGGCGACCCGCTCAAGCTCGTGGTCTGGAAGAAGGCGGCCCGCGCGCAAGCCACCGGCTCGGAAGACCTGGTGAGCCGCGACACGCAGCAGACGCAGCGCGAGGAGCTGTGGCTCGACGCCCAGGCCGCCCAGCTGGCCGACACCGAGGCCCGGCTCTCGCGGCTCTGTGCCTGGGTGCTGATGGCCGACCGGCTGGGCGTGGACTACGGCATCCGCGTGGCCGCGCGCGTGGTGCAGCCCTCGCAGGGAGAAGCCCACCGAAGGGCTTGCCTGGAGGCGCTGGCGCTATGTTGAATTTGGAGCCGCGCCCATGAACAAGTTCATGCGGGAAATCTCCGCGCTGCCAAGGGACGCCCGGGACACGCTGTTCCTGCTCGCGGTGATCGCGCTCATCGTGCTGCCGCAGGCCGCGAACCTGCCCTGGTGGTGCACCGCCATCACGGCGATGGTGCTGGTGTGGCGCAGCACGCTCGCCGTGGAGGCCCGTCCGCTGCCGGGCAAGTGGGCGCGCGTGGGCCTGCTGGTGCTGGCGCTGGCCGCCACCTTCGCCACCCACCGCACGCTGCTGGGACGCGATGCCGGGGTCACGCTGGTCGTGATCCTGCTCGCGCTCAAGACGCTGGAGCTGCGCGCGCGCCGCGACGCCTTCGTCATCTTCTTCCTGGGCTTCTTCGCGATGCTCACGAACTTCTTCTATTCGCAGTCGCTGATGACCGCGGTCACCATGCTGCTGGCGCTGCTGGGCCTGCTCACCGCGCTGGTCAATGCGCACATGCCGGTGGGCAAGCCGCCGCTGATGCAGGCGGCGCGCACTGCCAGCTGGATGGCCCTGGCGGGCGCGCCGATCATGCTCGCGCTGTTCCTGCTGTTTCCGCGCTTCGCGCCGCTATGGGGCACGCCCGCCGATGCGATGGCCGGGCGCACGGGCCTGTCGAACACCATGCGCGTGGGCGCGATCGCCGAACTGGCGCTCGACGACAGCATTGCGGCGCGCATCAAGTTCGAGGACAACCGCGCGCCGCCCCAGAATCAGCTGTACTTCCGCGGCCCGGTGCTCGCGCAGTTCGACGGGCGCGAATGGACGGCGCTGCCGTCCTGGGCGCGCGGCGCGCCGCCATCGGGCAACCTGCGCACCAGCGGCCAACCGGTGCGCTACGAGGTCACGCTCGAACCCAACCACCGCCCCTGGCTGCTCACGCTCGATGCGGCGCCCGCCGCGCCGCAGGCGCCCGGCTTCGAAGTCACGGGCACACCCGACCTGCAATGGGTGGCGAACCGCCCCATCGCCGACCTCGTGCGCTACCGCGCCGAGAGCTACACGCAGTTCCACAGTGGCCCCATGCGGCAGACGGCCGCGCTGCGGCCCTATCTCGCGCTGCCGCCCGGATCGAACCCGCGCACCGCCGCCCTCGCCGCGGAAATGCGCGCCCAGCCCGCGCTGGCCAGCGGCGGCACGCAGGCCTTCATCCGCGCCGCATTGCAGCGGCTGCGCACCGGTGGCTACAGCTACACGCTGGAGCCCGGCGTCTATGGCAACGACACGGCCGACGAGTTCTGGTTCGACCGCAAGGAAGGCTTCTGCGAGCACATTGCCTCGGCCTTCGTGGTGCTGATGCGCGGAGCAGGCATTCCGGCGCGCATCGTGACCGGCTACCAGGGCGGCGAACTCAACGGCGTCGACAACTACTGGGTGCTGCGCCAGAGCGACGCGCACGCCTGGGCCGAGGTCTGGGAGGACGGCGTGGGCTGGGTGCGCGTCGATCCCACGGGCGCGGTGTCGCCGGGCCGGGTCGGCCAGCAGCAGCGGCTCGTGCCGCAGCCGGGCCTGTTCGCCGGCGCCATCGGCGCGATGAGCCCCACGCTGGCGCAGAACCTGCGCGCCGCCTGGGAAGCGGTGAACAACGGCTGGAACCAGTGGGTGCTCAACTACACGCAGAGCCGGCAGCTCAACCTGCTCAAGAGCATCGGCTTCAACGCGCCCAGCCTCGAGGACCTGGCCTACGTGCTGCTCTACCTGCTGGTGGGCGCGAGCCTTGCCGGCGCGGCATGGGCCCTGTGGGAGCGCAGCCAGCACGACCCATGGCTGCGCCTGCTCGGCCAGGCGCGCGCGCGCCTCGCCAAGGCCGGCCTCGAGGTGTCCGGCACGGCACCGCCGCGCCAGATGGCCGCCCAGGCCGAGGCCCGCTTCGGCCCCGCGGCGCAGGCGGTGGGCGAATGGCTGCTGAAGCTCGAGGCCCAGCGCTACGCCCAGGCCTCGCCGGCCTCGCTCGCGGCCCTGCGGGCCGAGTTCCGGCGCCTGGACTGGCCCGCCGCGCCCACCGCTGCCCGCTGATGCCGCGTGCGTCCCGCCGAGGCAGGCTCGCGCGGACGGCACAATCGGCGCCATGCGATTTTTTCTTCCCACGCCGCGCCGCGCCGCCGCCGTTGCCCTCCTCGCCGCCTGCTGCGCAGGGTCCATGGGGGCGCAGGCCCAGAAAGCCCCCAGCGCCCGCAGCGTGAAAACCGTGGCCGGCAGCACGCCCTACGCCACGCGCGAGGACGCCATGCGCTTTGCCGACGAGGTGGCCGAGCGCCGCGGCCTCGACCGCGAATGGGTGCGCGCCACCATCGGCAGCGCGCGCTTCTTGCCGAACGTGCCGCGCCTGATGCTGCCGGGCCCGGCCGGCACGGTGAAGAACTGGCAGGCCTACCGCAGCCGCTTCATCGACGCGACGCGCATTGCCGCCGGCGTGCGCTTCTGGCGCAACAATGCCGACACGCTCGCGCGCGCGGAGGCGATGTACGGCGTGCCGGCCGAGATCATCGTGGGCATCATCGGCGTGGAAACCATCTACGGCCGCAACATGGGCAACTTCCGCGTGATCGATGCACTGGCCACGCTGTCGTTTGACTTCCCGCAGGCCCATCCGCGCGCGGCCGAGCGAGAGGCCTTCTTCCGCGGCGAACTCGAGAGCTTCCTGAGCACCGAAAGCCGCACTTCGGACAACCCGCTGCGGCCCGTGGGCAGCTATGCGGGCGCCATGGGCATGCCGCAGTTCATGCCCAGCAGCATCGCCAAGTACGCGGTCGACTTCGACGGCGACGGCCGCATCGACCTGGTCGACAACCCCGCCGACGTGATCGGCTCGGTGGCCAACTACTTCAAGGCCTTTGGCTGGACGCCCGGGATGCCCGCCACCTACCCCGTGCATTTCGAGGAGGCCCGCCTCCAGAAGGCGCTGCTGCTGGCGCCCGACATCCTGCCGAGCTTCAGCACCGACAGCTTCGTGGCGGCCGGTGCGGTCCCTGAAGGCGAGGGCCTGCGCCACAAGGGCCTGCTCGCGCTGATCGAACTGCAGAACGGCGCCGATGCGCCGCCAAGCTATGTGGCCGGCACGCGCAACTTCTACGTGATCACGCGCTACAACTGGAGCAGCTACTACGCGATGTCGGTGCTCGACCTCGGCCAGGAGGTCAAGGCCGCCATGGAGCAATAGCCCGATGGCACCCGAGGCACTGCGGGACAACTGGAATGCCGCCTGGCGCGCGCTGGGCGTGGCGACTGCCGACGAGGCGCTGTGCATCGAACTGCAGTGCCGCTACGGCGAGCCGCAGCGCCACTATCACACGCTGCAGCATCTCGGCGAATGCCTGGCCTGGTTCGAGCGCGAGAAGGAACTGGCCGAACGCCCCGGCGAAGTGGCGCTCGCGTTGTGGTTCCATGACGCGGTCTACGACGTGCATGCGCACGACAACGAGGCCCGCAGCGCCGAATGGGCGCACGGCGCCATCCTCGCGGCCGGCGCGCCGGCCGACGCGGCCGACCGCGTGCATGCGCTCGTGATGGCCACGCGCCACGATGCCGTGCCCGAGGGCCGCGATGCCGAACTGCTGATCGACATCGACCTGTCGATCCTCGGCGCGGACCCCGCGCGCTTCGACGAATACGAACGGCAGGTGAATGCCGAATATGCGTTCGTGCCCGCCGAGGTGCGCCGCCCGCGTCGCCGCGCGATCCTGCAACGCTTCCTCGCGCGGGAGGCGATCTACGCCACGCCGCGAATGCATGCACTGCTGGAGGCAAGGGCCCGCGCCAACCTGGCCCGGTCGATCGCAGCGCTGGCCTGATTCCGCGCCTGCGGGATTGCCTTGCGGTGCTTCAGGCCGGCACCAGCCGCCACCATTCGGAGCGCGGCTTCTCGCCATTGCGCTCCTCTTCCACCACGCCGACCAGCAGGCCGGCGCTGCCGGCGCCCAGCTTCGAGAGCTGCAGCAGCTGCTGCGGATCGCGGCTGAGCGCAAAGCTCGCGTCGCCCTGCCATTCGAGGCAGCGGCCGACCTCCGCCAGCATCAGCGCGGGCTGGCCCTGCATGAAGGTGAACGGCATCAGCATGCCGGCGTCGAGCTGCGCCAGGCCCGCATGCGTCGCTCCCCAGGCGCCGCGCAGGCTCGAGACGCGCAGGCGCGCCCCCGCGGGCAAGGCCGCCTCGCCCGCGGCATCGAGGCACTGCCGAGCCCCGAACATCGCAAGCTCGGTCCAGAGGCCGACGCGCCGCGGCCGCCGGCCGAGCCGGTGCGTGAGCCGGTCGCGCCAGTCCACGGGCAGCGGATCGGCCGTGAAGTGGGCGACGGTGCGCCATGCCTGGGCGGAACCGGCGTTCATCGGCCATCCTCCAGCACCAGCGAGGCGTGCCCGCCGCCGAACCCGACCACATTGAGCAGGATGTGGCGCAGCCCGGCCGGCGCCTGCGTGCTCAGGGCAATGCCGAGTTCATCGTCGAGCGCATAGCCGGCCGACGGCCACACGCCACTCTCGATGCAGGCAACGAGCAAGGCCAGCTCGGCGGCACCCGAGGCACCCAGCGTGTGGCCGATCGCCGACTTGAGCGACACCAGCGGCGGCAGCGGATCGAAGACCTGCTTCAATGCCATCGCCTCGATCGCATCGTTGGCCGGGCTGCCCGCAGCCTGCACCTTGATCAGGTCGATGTCCTGCGGCCGCAGCCCGCTCTGCACCAGTGCCTGATGGCACATTGCAAGCACCGCGCTGGCTTCGGTGCCCGATGGATTGCGCCCGTCGACCACGTTGGCCCCGCCCGCGATGCGCCAGCGCGCCGCGCGCGAGCCGAGGCGCAATGCGGCCACCGCCTCGCCAAGCACCAGCCCGTTGCGTCCGGCGCCGAAGGGCCGCGCGCTGTCGGGCGAGAGCAGCTGCATCGCGCCGAAGCCGGCCACCGTGAAGCGGTTGCCCAGCTCGGCGCCGATCACCAGTGCCTCGCCGGCCTGGTCGCTGCGAATCAGGTCGCAGGCCGCGAGCACGGCGTTGAGCGCCGAGGTGCAGGCCGTCGAGATGGTGAAGACCGGCCCTTGCCAGTCGAGCGCAGCGGCCACGAGGCCGGCAAAGTCCTGCAGGTCGCCGCCCAGCCGCAAGTCTTGCACCGTGTGTTCCATGCCGCCGATGTCGAGCGAGGACGATGCGACGAAGAGCGGCCCGGACCGCGCCGCCGCCGCCCCTTCGTACGCCTGCGCGGCCACGCCGCGTACGACGCGCTCCAGCCGCTGCTTCCAATCGCCCTCCTGCGGCGGGAGCTTGTGCACCGGCCACTGCACGCCTTCCGAGACGGCGACCGGCACCGGCTGCACGCCGCCGCGCGCCAGGGCGGCCACGGCGGACAGAAGATCGTTGCCGAGCGCGCAGGCCAGGCCCGTGCCGGCAAGGTACACGCTCTTGCCGCTCATGCCTTGCCCGCTTGCACCAGGTGGTCGGCCAGGTGGGCGATGGAGCTGAGCGCGCGGCGCGTTTCCTTGCTGTCGGGCATGCGCACGCCGAAGCGCTGCTGGATCGTCATCGATACCTGGAGGGCATCGAGCGAATCGAGGTCGAGCCGGGCCTCGGGCCCGAACAGCGGCTCGTCGTCGCCAAGGCCGCCCGGCGGTGCGTCCTTTTCGACGGCCTCGAGCACCATGGCCTTCAGGCTGGCGATGAATTCAGCGGAATGGGAGTGGGTCACGATGCGCGCCTGCGAAACAGAAAGACGGCGAGAAGGAACATGGCTGCCGCAAACACCACGAGCCGACCGACCTGCGGCAGCGTGTCGGCCACGCCGCCGCCGCGCAGCAGCACGGTGAGCAGCGCCTCCAGCCCCCAGTTCATCGGCGAGATCTCGACCAGCCGTTGCATGAAGGCCGGCATGACGAACTTGGGCACCATGATGCCGCCGGCTGCCGCCATCAGCACGTTGACCATCGGCCCGATGGTGGCGGCCTGCGCATGGCTGCGCACTGCGCATGCGAGCGCCAGCGACAGGCTCACCGCGGCCAGGCTCACGGCCGCGAGCGCCAGCACCAGCGCGCCCCAATGGATACCCGCGAGCGAAAGCGCGTCGCCGCCGATCAGCGGCATCAGCCAGATGCCGGCGGCCAGCATCAGCACGGCCTGCAGCGCGTTGACGCCCAGGTAGGGCAGCGCCTTTGACATCAGCAGCATGACGCGCGAGACGCCCAGGCTGCGCAGCCGGCCCAGCGCGCCGGAGCTGCGTTCCTGCACGAACAGGCTGGAGAGCGAGGCGACCACGAAGAACATGCCGAACACCAGCCATGCGGGCACGTTCTGCTGCACCGAAGTGGGCCGCGGCCCGGCGGTGGCATAGCGCTCGGCCTTCACCAGCGCCTGGATCGAGGCGCCCGGCGGCGGGCCCGAGGTGCCGGGCACCGCCAGCGCCAGGCGTGCCTTCAGTTCGCCGGACGCGCCGATGAGTTCGGCGCGCAGCGCGTTGAACAGGTTGGCGTCGATGCCGGGCTCCGTCAGCAGCCGGATGTGGGCCTGGGTCGACAGCGCGGCCGATTCGAGTTCCGCCGACAGGCCGGGCTCCAGCACGATCACGTACTTGAGCGCGCCGCTTCGCAGCTGCGCCTGCCAGTCGGCATCGAGCGCCTTGGGCGCGCCATGGCTGCGCTGCCAGATCTGCTGCAGCCATTGCGCGGGCGTTTCGGTGTCGCGCCGGTCGACCGCATAGCTCAGTTCGGCCAGCGGCGGCCGGTAGATGTCCTTCAGCGTGAGCGACATCAGCACGATGAAGACCATCGGCATCAGGAACAGCGCCGCGAGCCCGTGCATGTCGCGCACCAGTGCGAGCAGTTCCTTCTTGATGAGCGCGAAGAGCATGGGGTTCTTCAATCGCGCAGCGAGCGATGGGTGAGCGCCATGAAGAGCTGCTCGAGATCGTGGCGGCCGAACTCGGCGTGGCGCACCTCGATGCCTTCGGCTTCCAGGGCCGCCAGCACGGGACCGGGTCCGGTGCCTTCGCGCAGGTGGATGCGCCAGTGCACGCCGCCCTGCTCCACCGCACCGAAGCGCGAGAGCCTCTGCGCGTCGAGCCCGTCGGCCGCCAGCGTGAGCAGCATGGCGCTCTTCGACAGCAGCTGCTCGAGCGAGCCTTCGCGCAGCACGCGGCCATGGTCGAGGATGGCCACGCGGTCGGCAATGGCCTCGATCTCCTCCATGTAGTGCGAGGCATAGATCACCGCCGCGCCCTGCTGCGCGAGGCTCTTGATGGCGTCGAGGATGAAGGCGCGCGACTGCGGATCGACGCCCACCGTGGGCTCGTCGAACAGCATCAGCTCGGGCTCGGGCAACAAGGCGATGGCCAGGTTAAGGCGGCGCTTGAGGCCGCCCGAGAGCCGCTCCGCGCGCACGCCGGCAAATTGCTCGAGCTGGGCGAAGTGCGTACAGGCCTCGATGCGCGCCTTCCTGCGCGCACCGGCCAGGCCGCCCGCCGCGGCGAAGCATGCGAGGTTCTCGGCCACCGTGAGCATCGGATAGAAGGCCTGGTCCTGCGGCGCCACCGCGATGCGCGTGGGGGTCTTGGCGCGCACCTGCTGCAGCAGCTGGCCGTCGATGCGGATCTCGCCCGACTGCACCGCGAGCGCACCCGACAAGTGCGAGATCAGCGTGGTCTTGCCCGCGCCGTTGGGGCCGAGCAAACCCATCACGCAGCCTCGGGGCACCGCGAGCGAGACGCCGGCCAGCGCGGCGGCGTCGGCGTGCGGATAGCGGTGGCCGAGGTTCTTCAGTTCGAGCATCGGGCTGTCGCCTGGTCAGGGCGGTGTTGTTCTTGCCGCTCTTGTTCGGGGCGCTGTTGTTCAGGGCGCGTGCACAGGCCACCGGGTACTCCCCTCCGCGAATGTCCCCCGGCTTCGCCTCCTCCTTTATTTCGCTGCGGGGAGCACCCGATGCCCTGTGCACGAGGGCACGCTGCTGGTGCGCCGCTGATCAACGACCGCTCCGCATAACGCTCTCGTCGATGGGGTGCCTTGCGCAGCGAAATAAAGGAGGAGGCCGCAGGCCGGGGGACATTCGCGGAGCAAGGTACCCCGTCGGCGGGAGCGCGCCCTGAGTGTCCTTCCACGCGACGAACGGAAAAACAAGCCTTCATTCAGGCAACAGCGGCCTTGAGGTCGCGAAAGAAGGTTTCTTCCTGCTGCGCCTGCTCGCGCAGCTTGCCGGCCAGCGCCGCGGGATCGACCGGCTCGCGGCCCTTCACCATGCGCGCCGCCTTGAGCGCGAAGGCGCGCCAGCCATCGCCGATGGCGATCAGCCGCTCGGACATCTGCTGCAGCTGCGGCTTGTCGAGCAACTGCGCCGCCTCCTGCAGGAAGCCCGCGTAGATGAAGCGGAAGCCCGCCCCGCCCGTGCCGATTTCTTCCTGCATGCGCACCACGTGGCCGATGAAATCGACGCTGCGCGGATCGCCCGGCGACAGCTTCTGCATGCGCCGGGCCAGCGTGCGCATGCCGCGCACGCCGACGATCGGAATCGGCGCGAGCATGGTGCGCACCGTCTTGCGGATCGCCTTGGTCACCGAGACCGCGTCAACCGTCTTGCGCTCGATGGCCTGCGGGTAGTACATGAGGCCCTTGGGCGCGAGCACGCCCTTGGCGAAGCGCGCACGCGAAAGATCGGCGCTGGCGCAGCGCACCGGCTCTTCGAACACCGGATCGCTGATCAGGTAGTCGTCGCCCTCCTTGCCGTACACCAGCAGGTTGTGCGCGTTGAAGTGGAAGCGCATGTTGGGCGGAAAGTACGGCAGCCAGTAGACCGAGGTCTGCAGCCCCACGATCTGCCCGCCCGCAAGCAGTGCATCGAGGCGCTGCGCGCCGGCCTCGGGGCTGCGGAAGGTCTCGAAGCGAAAGCGCGCGGCCATCGGCGCCAGGAGGCCCTTGATGATGGCCTTGGGCGGCATGCGGTACGAGATGAGCGGCAGGCCCGAGAGCTTGATGAACGGCAGGTAGGCGAAGGACAGCGCCGACGACAGGCCGAGCGCCATGCTCTCTGTCATGGGCGCGCCGTGGTGGCGCATGAGGCTGGAGATGACGCCGCTTTCGCAATGCGCCGCTTGCTGGTGTTCGAATGTCACGGCAGGCCCTGCAAGGTGGAAACGGGAAGTCCCAGCGCCTCCGAATAGCGCGCCAGCTGCTTCGCGGACAGCGCTGCAAAGTGCTTCGGCTTCAGGTGGCGCCGCACGCGCCATTGCCAGAAGCCGCTGGTCTGCGAGAGCAGCGCCACGTCCATGCGGCGCTCGTACATCCAGTATTCGAGCGGCGACGCGAGCCCGCGGGCCACGCGTTCCCTCGCGTCGCGGGCCTGCTCGATGAGCACGTCGACCGCATGGCTGGTGACGATTTCCTCCGCCTCCCAGCCGCGCGAGCGCGTGGTGACCACGCGGCCCTGCGCGTCGCGCGCGTACATGAGCTTGGCATGGCCGTCGAGCGTGGCGTTGCCTTCCTGCGGAACAGCATCGAGGTCCATGTCAGGCCTTTCGGCGAGTTGTGGCGTGGTTCATGTCACACGGCTTCCATGTAGATGAAGCCGCTCGAGAAGCGGCCGCTTTCGGGCACGAACATCAGCAGCTTGTGGCCGGGCTTGATGCGGCCCGAACGGAACAGCTCGTCGAGCATGATGTAGGGCGATGCCGACCCGGTGTTGCCCTTGGTCGCGAGGTTGCTGAACCAGCGCTCGCGCGGAATGGCAAAGCCCATCGACTCGAGGCAGCGGCTCACGGGCTCGACGAAATAGCCGGACGACAGGTGCGGCAGGAACCAGTCGACGTCCGCCGCCCTCAGCCCGCGCTTCTCGACGATGGCCGCCAGCGGCTCGCCCAGCGTGGCGCGCACGATGTTCTCGTTGAGCAGGCGCACGTCCTGCTTGACGGCGAAGGTCGATTCGCGCCGCCAATCTTCGGGGTCGGTGCGCGCCCAGCCGTCGAGCCCGCCCTCGGCATTCTTGTCGGCGCCCGCGTACATGCACACCGGCAGCTCGTGCGCGGCGGAAGACAGGTCGATCCATTCCACGCGCAGCGACAGCGGGCCGCGCGGCTCGCGCTCGAGCAGCACGGCGCCGGCGCCGTCGGAAAGCATCCAGCGCAGGAAATCCTTCTCGAAGGCGAGTTCGGGCCGCTCCTCGAGCGCCTGGAGCTTGTGCTCCAGCTCGGCTTCGAACCGGGAGCCGCGCATCACGGCGGAGGCCAGCTCCGAGCCGGTGGCCACCGCGCGCCGCGCATCGCCCGAACGCACCGAGAGCCAGGCGTGCTTGAGCGCCGTGGTGCCCGCCAGGCAGATGCCCGCGCAAGCCACCACCTCGAGCCGCGGCCAGCCGAGCTCGCCATGCACCATCACCGCGTGGTTGGGCATCAGCTGGTCGGGCAGCGAGGTGCCGGTGACGAGGCAATCCACCGGGCCGGTGTCGCCGAGCGCCCGGATCGCCGCGGCGGTGAGCTGCGCATTGCTCATGGCGAGCTGGCCGGTGGCCCGGTCGATCGCGTAGTGGCGCGACTGGATGCCGTTGCTGCGCAGAATCAGCCGCCGCGCGCGCGAGGCCTTGCCGCCGATGCGGCCGAGGACGTCTTCGATGTCTTCATTGCTGACCGGGGAAAAGGGCAGAAAGGCGGCAGTGCGGGTCAGGAAGACTTCAGTCGTCATAGAGGGGGGAACGGTCCGTGGCCGAGCCCGAAGGGCGTTCGAAGCTGGCTGTCATTTTAGTCAGCCACCCCTTGAACAGCGGCCGCAGCAGCGCCTGGAGGCTCAGGCTCACCGGTACGACCGTGACAATCAGCACGAGCAGGAACACCACGTAGAGCAGCAGCAGCGGCTTGCGCTGCCAGGCGCCGGGCCGGCCCGCCGCCATGATCAGCTTGCCCCAGAGGAAAAAGCTGCGCGTGCCGGCCTTCTCGCTGATGAGAAGCCGCGCATTGGCCTGCACCGCGCCGAGGCCCGCGAGCAGCGGCTGCGATCCGCGCTCCCGGTCGCCATGCAGCGCCTCGCGCAGCGCCCGGCCGAAACGGCCCGCGCCCCGGATCTGTGCGTCGCTCAGGCCGGCATCGGGCATGCCCCAGAAACCGCGCTTGCGGCCCCAGATCAGCCAGGCCGGCGTAGTGAAGAAGGTGGCCAGCGTCGGGCCGGGATCGGTGAACACCACGTTGTCGATCAGGCGCGCGCCCGCCGCATCGAGCAGGCCCTTGAGCTTCTCGTGGGCCAGCAGCCACATGTTGCGGCAGGCAATGACCGTGACCACCGGCTTGCCCTCGAGCAGGCGCCGCGCCAGCGGATGCTTGAGAAAGGCGACGACCGGCTGCGACGGCGCCAGGAACCACACCTGGTACGGCAGGATGACGAGGTCGAAATCCTCGTCGCCAGCGAGCGAGAGCGGTGCCAGCGGCGGCGGCTTCATGTGGGCCGACTCCGGGAACGCGTCGAAGAAGGTCAGGAACGGCCACGGGAACGGAAAATCCGCCTCGGGGCGCAGGGTTTCGACGTGCACGGAGATCCCCGGGTCGGCCCTGAGCGGCGCGACGATCTGCTCGGCGACGCTGCCGAGCTGGCCGGTCTGCGAATAGTGGATCACCAGGACACGCTTGACGCGCGCGGCGGGGCTGGAAATGCTTGAGTTCACTTGCTGGGGCGAGGCGGGGGCCGTCGAATGTAAGCCAACCGTCGCACTGGCGCATCTGCCATTGGTCATGCCGTCGCGTCGATCCCACGGATGGACGAAAAAAACCGCCGGACATGGAGGCGGACGTTACCGCCGCACTCCCCTCCCCCGGGCTACCAAGGATTCGGATTGGCCCGCCTGTAGTTCTCCGATTCCATCCGCCACTGGGCCGTCTGCGTACGCAGTGCCTGGGCCTCGGCGATCTTCTTTTCGTTCGCCCTGACGACCATCCCGCGCAGGAAATCGTCGCCCCTGTTCCCCGCGTAGATGCGCCGGAACTTCGCCAGCCCAAAGCCGTTGGCCTCGAACTCGGGCATGCCGAAGCCGATGAAGCCCGCCATCGAGTCGTGCACAAAACTCGAGAAGAAGGCCGACACGTCCGCGGGCAGCGGCGTCGACCTCAGGCTTTCGAGCAGCAGCACCGGCTCGCGCTCGATGTCGGTGTCGTGCACCTCGGCCTGCTGGTTGTCGGCCAGCCACTTGCGCCACCTGGCCAGGTACGCCGGCGCCTGGCGGGCCAGCGCGGCGGCCTTGGCATGCAATTCGCCTTCCTTGAGCCGATCCATGCGCGAATCGGCCTTGCCTCCCAATTCAGCGAGGGTCGCCACCGGGCTCAGCAACTGCACGCCCAGGTCGAAGGCCAGCGGCTGCTTCAGCCGCTCGTCCTTGCTCCAGCTCCAGCGGCTGTTGCCGCTTTCGATGCGGCGGTCGATTTCGGCCAGCACCGCCGCAATCACATGGATCAGCGCGCGCTGCGTGGCCTGCAGCCACTGCAGCTCGCCGTCGTAGTTCTTGCCCTTGTTGGGATGCCGGCTCGCGCGCGCCCATTCCGGCGAGGCCTGCAACCCACGGTCCAGCAACTGCCAGCGGCAGGTGAAATAGTGGCCCATGTGCTGGCGGTGCATCTCCTCCACGGGGCCGGGCGTGATGTCCGCGGCCTTGTAGTAGGCGTGGAAGGCTTCGACCGTGTCGGGGTGGGGCACCAACGCCTTTGCCACCGGCTCCCGCAACTTTTCCAGCGGCGTGAAAGGCACCCCCGCAATCATGGCCGCACAGTACATCTCGAAGCCCGGGATGCGCGCCAGCTGCCGGTCGTCCTCGGCCCAGTCGTTCTTGCCCAGGCACATCGGCATGTAGCCGCCGCCCACGTCGGAGTGCGAGCCGGGATACACGTACTCCCGCACGTTGGGCGGGTACCTGCCGTCGATGCGCACCGAGTCGAGCGGAAAACACGCGCGCACCTCGTGGCCCGCCACCAGGTGCAGGCACTGCTCCACGGCCGGGTGCACCTGCATGTTGTTCCAGGCCCAGCTCTGGCGGCCTTCGAACACGCTGTACAGCCCGGCCGCACCCACCGAGGCCACGGTGTCGAAGATGCCGAGGAACTGCACGCGCAGCGGGATGCCGGCAAAGAGGTAGCCGCCATCCTTGTGTTCGCAGATTTCGCAGAGCCAGTTGACGAAGGCCCGTGCCTCGGCCGCGCCGCGAGAAAACCCGAAGACGCTGAGATTGATCTGGGTGATCTCGGGCTTGCGGTTGACCAGTTGGGCCTTGAGCTTGGCCTGCCAGGTGTCCTTGAGCGCCTTGCGCCGCTCCGAGCCGAAAGAGGTGACGCCGCTCAGGTCGCGGGCCAGCGTGGCGGCCGTTTTGTTGTCGAAGATGTTGGACTTGTAGGCATACCAACTGACGGCATTGAACACGCGTGTCAGGCCCCAGATGATTCGCGGCTCGCCATACCACGCACTGGTGGAGCCCAGTGTCTGGGAGATTTGGCCGCCGAAACCCTTGCCGTCGTCGCCGATTTCTTTGAAGGGCGTGCCCACGCCGGGTATGTAGTAAGCGTAGTAGCCCGTGGTGCCACGCTCGACCTTGTCGGGGAATGCGTGATACAGCCGCACCACATTGCTGTGCTTTTGCTCGCGCGGAGGACGCGGGGGCTCCTTGTAGTCGGCGTCCTCGTTGTTGCCCGTCCCGTCGAAGAACATGCCCACGAAGATGACGCCAGTGCAGCTTGGCTTCGAACTCACGGGGTTGGCAGCACACACTGCCTTGTCGCGCTGCATCAGTTCGCGCGGCGTCAACGGACGCTCGCGACTTCGGGTCAAGCCAAGTGCGGGGTTTAATGCCGCATCGATGCTGTCCGTCATTCAGGCAGTTTCCCTTCCTTCTCATATTCCAGCAACTGCTTGCTGGTTTCCCAGGGAAGTTTGTCTTCCTCGCTCATGGGGTAGCGGGGATGCTCAATGCCATAGTTGGAGACCACGACCTTGACCTTGTGGTTCGGATAGAAATGCGCCTGGATATTTCCAGTGCGCTTGGAATACTCAGGGATTTCAACCACGGCTTCTTGAGGAGGCGGCGGCCTGGGACCACCTTGCGTGGTGTCGTAGCTCCATCGCACTTTGACTTTCATGCCTGCGTGCCAACGCACCGGAATTCTTGCGCAGCATGAAGATTTCCCTCCTCCTGCCTCGGGCGTTATGTTCGGCCCCCCAGCACCATCGACCGTAAAGCTCTCGATGCCCCAATCGCTCATGTGGTTGTAGCCCATGACCGACGCCGGCACCATCTCATCGCTGCAACCGACCAGTAGCGCGCATGCGCCTGCGGCCAGCCAACCCAGCTTCTGTCTCCTGGCAAGGCAGAACGTCGATTTACCGACTTCTATGAATTTTCTGAGCACTGTGTTCTCCGGGGATCTGTTCGATTGAGGAATCCGACACTCAGTCTGATTTACCTTGTCCCGCTGCAACAGGTAGCGCGGTCGGGTCAGGCCGAGTGCGCGGTTCAGTGCCGCATCGATGCTGTCGTTCATTCGGGAAGTCTCCCTTCCTTTTCATATTCCAGCAGTTGCTTGCTGGTTTCCCAGGGAAGTTTGTCTTCCTCGCTCATGGGGTAGCGGGGATGCTCGATCCCGTAGGTAGCGACCACGACCTTCACCTTGTGGTTGGGATAGAAGTGCGCTTGAATGCTGCCGGCCCTGGATGAGTACTCGGGGATTTCAACGACCGCTTCCTGAGGGGGCGGAGGTGGAGCGGTCCCAGGGGCGCCCGATCCGTAGCTCCACTCGACTTTCACCTTCATGCCAGGACGCCAGCGCGCAGGGATGCTTGCGCAGCAAGACGATTTTCCGCCGCCAGCTTCCGGTGCTATGTTTGGACCTCCGGCGCCATCGACCATGAAACTGAGAATGCTCCGGTCACTCATGTGGTTGTACCCCTCCACCGACGCCGGCACCCTCTCATCGCCGCAACCGACCAGCAGCGCGCATGCGCCCGCGACAAGCAAACCCAACTTCTGCCTCCGGGCAAGGCGGAAATTCGATATACCAATCTCTATGAATTCTCTGAGCAAGGTGTTCTCCGGGAGATGATTGGATTGAGTGCAGGGTTCATGGCTGTGTCGATACTGTCGCTTATTCAGGCAGCCTCCCTTCCTTTTCGTATGCAAGCAGCTGCTTGCTGGTCTCCCATGGAAGTTTGTCTTTCTCGCTCATGGGATAGCGAGGGTGTTCGATCCCATAGTTGGAGACCACGACCTTGACCTTGTGGTTCGGATAGAAGTGCGCCTGAATATCTCCGGTGCGCTTGGAGTACTCAGGGATTTCAACGATGGCTTCCTGAGGAGGCGGAGGTGGAGGTGTTCCCTCGGCGCCGGACCCGTACACCCACTCGACTTTCACTTTCATGCCGGGTCGCCATCGCGCAGGGATGCGTGCGCAGCATGACGATCCGCCCCCGCCCGACTCGGGCCCCAAGTTCGGCCCTCCGGCACCATCGACCGTGAAGCTCAGGATGCTCCTGTCACTCATATGGTTGTATCCCTCCACCGACGCCGGCACCCTCTCATCACCGCAACTGGCCAGCAGCGTGCATCCGCCCAGGACCAGCCCACGCAACGTTACCCAGCTACAAAATCCGGTCCCCGCGTTGCCTCGCTTCATGGATTCGACAGCCAGCGTTTCACCCACCGCTCATCCCAGCACGCCCGTCGCCAGCAACGCGTCATCCATGGCGCCCGGCTGCCACCGCTTGCTGCGCAGCATCTCGAGCACGCGCGCGTCCGTTGTGCTTGCACCGCGCGTCAGGCGCGCGACCCGCAGCATGGCCACCTTGTCCTCGATGCGATCGACGCCATGCTGGCGGGCAATTTCCAGCACGTCGTCGACGATCTGGTACCAGTGGCTGGAGCGCATTTTTTCGGCTTCGGACCTCATGTCTGGCATCGATTCGCTGAGGTAGGCAATCATCGAATCCGGTTCGGCATACAGGGCCAGCTGGTCGACCTGGGTGTCGTCCAGCACGAGCGGCGCGCGTGCGGGCCCAACGCCGGCGGCGGGCATCGGCAGTTCGCGCAGGTCTCCCAGCCTGTCGATGTAGAGCCAGCGCGCCAGGAGCTGCGTCCATGCAGCCCATTGCGCCGGCTTGAGGAAGTACGCCAGAAGCGGCAGCGTTCGGGTGTCGGCCATGCGCAGCAGATAGCGCTCGCCGCTCTCGGTGCGCACCAGGTGCAGGCTGGACCAGTGCTGCGCGATGTCGTGCGCCGATGCCGGGCTGGAAATGACGCTCAGCATCGGCCGGCCGGAGCAGTGCGACAGCCACGGTGCGAGCCGCTCGGCAGCAACGGACGCTGTGTCTCCGGGCTGGTGCAGCAGGATGAGCCTCGGTCCGCCCCGCGCAAGATCCAGCACCGGCTCCTGGCCGTAGCAATTGGCGCTTTCGTCGCGGTAGGTGACATCGACGCTGTGGTTGTTGAAGGCGCTGTCGCAAAGCAGGTACCAGTGATGGCCGGCGTCCTGTGCGACCTGCGCCAGCAGCGTATTGGCCATGTGCGGCGACATGGGGTCTTGTGCGAAGTCCATGGCGTTCAGACCTTCGCCAGCGGCGAGCCGCCTGCCAGCGCCTTTTTCAGGCAGTCCAGGCAAAGCGCGGTGGGCATGGGAGACGGAACCACGGGCAGGCTGTCCGGCCCCACGAAGCTGTGGCTGGCCGCATGCACGCGCGACTGGCCAGTGGTGCCATGCTCGATGCCATTCGCGTTCCACCGCGTGTAGCTGCCGCCGCCGCTGATCACGACCTCGTCCTTGCCCGTGATGGTGATCTGGTTGGACTCCATCTTGATGTTGAGCTTGGCCAATGCATTGATGCTGGCCTTCAATGCCGTGATGTCGATGTTGTCCTGCGCGGCGACGATGCGGATGCCGGCCTTCATGGCGAATGCACGGATCGCATCTTGTGCGGTGACAAGAAAGCTCTTGCCGGCGGCAATGCTGGTGTGCGCGCCGCTGGTGATGGCGGTGTGCTCGGCACTCTCGATGTGGGTGCTGCCGGCCGTGGTGGTCTGAATGCCCGCGGGACTGGCCAGCGTGAGGTGCGGTTCCTGGAATTCGGGGAAGAGGCCGTGCGCCTTGTCCCCGCCGCTGCCCTTGATGGCGTCGTTCTGCGCCTTCAGCGCCTTGGTCACTTCGTCCTGGTCGCCGGGCTCGTGCGCCTTGGCCGCTTGCGCGGCTTGACTCAGGCTTTCGTGCAGGTCGCGCCCCTCGGTGAGCCGGCCCACCGTCTCGCGCATGTCGGTGATGTGGCCCTGGGCGTTGGGACGCGCCTCGGTGCTCAACAGCAGACCCTGGCCGGCGCGCAGGACGCCGTGGCCGTCGGAGCGCAGCTCGGCGCCTTGGCCCCGGTCGTCCCGGCGGCCGGAGACATCGTCGATGCGGCCGATGTGTCCCAGGCTCAGGCTGGTGCTCTGGTGGTCGCTCTTGAGCTGGGCCTGCGCCTTGCCGTTCGTATCGTCAAGAGCCAGGTGGTTGCTCTTGCTGCCGCCGAGCTCGCGGCTGCGGATGCCCGTGAGCTGCTTTTGCTGGGGCAGCTGCCAGGCCGGCATCTCGTCGGCGTTGTGCACCCGGCCGGTGACGATCGGGTGGTCGGGGTCGCCGCTCAGAAAGTCGACGATGACCTCCTGCCCGATGCGCGGCAAGGCGGCTTCGCCGAAGGTGGCGCCGGCCCAGGTCGTGGACACGCGCACCCAGCAGCTCGAATTCTCGTTGCGCTGGCCAATGCGATCCCAGTGGAACTGAACCTTGACGCGCCCATATGCGTCAACCCAGATTTCTTCGCCGGCCGGGCTCACCACCACGGCGGTCTGCGGGCCGCGGGTGCGCGGCTTGGGCGTGCTGCGGCGCGGGCGCCAGGCGTAGCTGGTGGGCTGGGCCTCGAAGGCGAAACGCTGGACCGAGCCCTCGGACCCGGCCGCCCCTTCGCTGGCCTGCAGGTTTTCCTGCAACTCGTACGCCACGCTGATCAGCAGGTGCTCCCTGTTCTGGTCCGCGCGCGGATGGTGCGTGAGCGTGAAGGTGTGGCCCGGGGCGAGATCGCGCCGGTTGGCGCGGCCGCTGGCCCGGGCGTGTGCGCTCAGCTGTTCTTCGATGCGGATGCGCGCGCAAGCCTCGCCGTCGTGGTGCTGCGTGAAGCCGCCGGGCCATTGGTAGCGCTCGAAGGCGTCGTGATCGTGCCCCGATGGCATCTGCCGCAGGCTCGTGAGTTCAGCCCTTGGCTTCTCGAAGTCGTAGTCGTTGGTGTAGTGGTGGCCGGAGCGCACTTCTTCCGAGAATGCCCATTCGTAGATGCGCTCGCTGGGCGTCAGTCCGCCGGTCATGCCGGCCTTCTCGTGCGGGTGGTAGCGCACGGCCTCGCCACCGGGCAGCGGGCCGTGCGAAGTGGCGATGTCGTCGGCGAAGACCAGCACATGCTGCCCGGCCTCGTGGCGGAAGTAGTAGTAGATGCCTTCGTGCTCGCACAGGCGCGAGATGAAGTCGAAGTCGCTCTCGTGGTACTGCACGCAGTAGGTCCATGTGCGATAGCTGCGGCTCAGCCTGTGCTCGAGGGGATAACCGTAGTGCCCGAGCACGGCCACGACGATCTCGGGCACGGTCTGGTCCTGGAAGTTGCGGAAGTCGGAGCGGCGCGTGGCCAGCCAAAGCCAGGGCCGCAGGCGCATCCTGTAGAAAGCCTGGCGGTTGTCTTCGTGCGAAAGACCGAAGCGGGTGACAAGGCCGCCGAGGTAGCGCGGAGCGCCGCTCTCGGTTTCCATCACGATGGTGGCGGGCTGGCCAAGAAGAGCGGCGGGGTCGATCGCATTGCTGCCGCCCAGCAAGTCGACGTCGAAGACATATGGCTGGCTGAGCGTCTCTCGTCCGACCAGCCGATGGAATTGCAGTGCCGCGCCCAGCGGCGTCTGGAGGGTGACGCGGCGCTTCATGGCTGCCGCAGGCGTGCAGGCACGCCGTGAAGATTGTTGAACATGGGACTCCCTGAATGTGTCCTGCCGCTCCGGATACGGGCTGGCTTTTGTGCAGGGATTATGTAAGTCGATGTTCTTGCGGTGGAAGCACCCGAAAGTAGCAATTGCGAGCCGGACACCCGCCGTTTCAGTGCACAAATTCACGCGGCGGGTGATTGGCTGCGCAAAGGGCAGCGAAGAAAAAAAGGGCCGCACCCTACGGCGCGGCCCTTCGTCGGACGCTGTTCGGAAAGAAGCAGCCGCTCAGCGCGCCTTGCCTTCCTTCCAAGCCGTCAGCATCTTGCTGTATTCAATGGTCTCGCCCTTGGGCTTCTCGTTGGCCAGCTTCTTCCATGGAGCGTGCTGATCGCTCAGCCACTTGTTCGGATCGCCCTTGGCGTTGAGCTTGGGCGCGCAATGGGCCATGCCGGCGCGCTGCAGGCGGGCCATCACGTTGTCCATCTCGTCGGCCAGGTTGTCCATCGCCTTCTGCGGGGTCTTCTCGCCCGTGACGGCCTCGGCCACATTCTTCCACCAGAGCTGCGCGAGCTTCGGATAGTCGGGCACGTTGGTGCCGGTGGGCGTCCATGCGACGCGGGCCGGGCTGCGGTAGAACTCGACCAGGCCGCCGAGCTTGGGCGCCAGGTCGGTCATGGCCTTGCTCTGGATGTCCGATTCGCGGATCGGGGTCAGGCCCACGATGGTCTTCTTGAGCGAGACGCTCTTGGACGTGACGAACTGGGCGTAGAGCCAGGCGGCGGCCGTCTTGTTGGCGTCATGGCCGTTGAAGAACGACCACGAACCCACGTCCTGGTAGCCGTTCTGCATGCCCTGCTTCCAGTACGGACCGTTGGGGCCGGGCGCCATGCGCCACTTCGGCGTGCCGTCCTCGTTCACCACGGGCAGGCCCTTCTTGGTCATGTCGGCCGTGAAGGCCGTGTACCAGAAGATCTGCTGCGCGATCTGGCCCTGCGCCGGCACCGGACCGGCTTCGCCGAAGGTCATGCCCATGGCTTCCTTGGGCGCGTACTTCTTCATCCAGTCGATGTACTTGGTAAGCGCGTACACGGCGGCCGGCGAATTGGTGGCGCCGCCGCGCGACACGGATGCACCCACGGGCGTGCACTTGTCGTCGGCCACGCGGATGCCCCACTCGTCGATCGGCATGCCGTTGGGGTTGCCGATGTCGGCGGTGCCGGCCATCGAGAGCCAGGCGTCGGTGAAGCGCCAGCCCAGCGACGGGTCCTTCTTGCCGTAGTCCATGTGGCCGTAGATCGGCTTGCCGTCGATGGTCTTGACGTCGACGCTGAAGAACTCGGCGATGTCCTCGTAGGCGCTCCAGTTCAGCGGCACGCCCAGGTCGTAGCCGTACTTGGCCTTGAACTTGTCCTTCAGGTCCTTGCGGTCGAACAGGTCGGCGCGGAACCAGTAGAGATTGGCAAACTGCTGGTCGGGCAGCTGGTAGAGCTTGCCGTCGGGCGCGGTGGTGAACTTGGTGCCGATGAAGTCCTTGATGTCCAGGCCCGGGTTGGTGAACTCCTTGCCCGCGCCGGCCATGTAGTCGGTCAGGTTCATCATCTTGCCGTAGCGGTAGTGCGTGCCGATCAGGTCGGAGTCGGAAATCCATCCGTCGTAGATCGACTTGCCCGACTGCATCGAGGTCTGCAGCTTCTCGACCACGTCGCCTTCCTGGATCAGGTCGTGCTTCACCTTGATGCCGGTGATCTCCTCGAAGGCCTTGGCCAGCGTCTTCGATTCGTATTCATGCGTGGTGATGGTTTCCGACACCACCGAGATCTCTTTCACGCCCTTTGCCTGCAGCTTCTTGGCCGCATCGATGAACCATTTCATCTCGGCAGCCTGCTGGTCCTTGCTGAGCGTGGATGGCTGGAACTCGCTGTCGATCCATTTTTTGGCCTCGGGCTCTGCGGCCCATGCACCCTGCGCGGCGAACATCGCCGCTGCCATTGCCAATGCCGTGTAGCGCATCTTCATGAATGTGTCTCCTCGGTTGAAAGCTTCCCCGGTTTTTTCGATCGCGGCTCCGGGGAGGCGGAGAGCCGGTCGCGTCTGAAAAGAAATCGTCGGGCTCAGCCCTTGCGCATCACCAGCGCCAGAAGAAACATCGACAGCACGAAGCTGATCCAGATCGAGGGCTCGGCCTCCAGGCTCAGCCATTCCTGGAACTTGCCGGCCAGGCCGATGAAGACCAGGTTCACGTAGGCGGCCGCAAGCAACCCGATGAAGAGCCGGTCGCCGCGCGTGGTGGCAATCGGCAGCCAGCCGCGCCGCATGGTGGTGGGCGACTTGAACTCCCACACCGTCATGCCGACCAGCATGAGCGCGATGCAGATGAAGAAAACGGCCACCGGGGTGGTCCAGACCATCCAGTCGAACATGTTTTTTTTCCTCCTCTTAAACGCGGCCCATCGCGAAACCCTTGGCGATGTAGTGGCGCACGAACCAGATCACGATCGCACCGGGCACGATGGTGAGCACGCCCGCGGCGGCCAGCGTGGCCCAGTCCATGCCGGAGGCGCTCACGGTGCGGGTCATGGTCGCGACGATGGGCTTGGCGTTCACGCTGGTCAACGTGCGCGCGAGCAGCAGCTCGACCCAGCTGAACATGAAGCAGAAGAACGCCGCCACGCCCACGCCGGCCTTGATGAGCGGCAGGAAGATCTTCACGAAGAAGCGCGGGAACGAGTAGCCGTCGATGTACGCCGTCTCGTCGATCTCGCGCGGAATGCCGCTCATGAAGCCTTCGAGGATCCACACCGCCAGCGGCACGTTGAACAGCAGGTGCGCGAGCGCCACGCCCAGGTGGGTGTCCATCAGGCCGACCGTGCTGTAGAGCTGGAAGAACGGCAGCAGGAACACGGCGGGCGGGGTCATGCGGTTGGTCAGCAGCCAGAAGAAGACGTGCTTGTCGCCCAGGAACGAATAGCGCGAGAACGCATAGGCCGCCGGCAGCGCCACGGTGAGCGAGATCACCGTGTTGATGGCCACGTAGATCAGGCTGTTGATGTAGCCCGAGTACCACGACTCGTCGGTAAAGATGCGCGCGTAGTTGGCCCAGGTGAGCTCGTGCGGAAAGAACGAGAAGCTGGAGACGATCTCCTCGTTCGTCTTGAAGCTCATGTTGACCATCCAGTAGATGGGCAGCAGCGCGAACAGGATGTACAGCACCAGGAAGATGCTGCGCTTGCGGAATCTCTTTTCGTTCATGTCGGTTGCTCCACGGCATGTTGCTTTTGTTCTTGGCGCTGTTGTTCGGGGCGCGTGCACAGGACACCGGGTACTCCCCTCCGCGAATGTCCCCCGCCCTTCGGGCTCCTCCTTGATTTCGCTGCGGGGAGCACCCGATGCCCTATGCACCAGGGCACGCTGCTGGTGTACGGCTGATCAACGACCGCTGCGCATAACGCTCCCGTCGATGGGGTGCCTTGCGCAGCGAAATAAAGGAGGAGCCGAAGGCGGGGGACATTCGCGGAGCAAGGTACCCCGTCGGCGGGAGCGCGCCCCGAAAAATGGCTGTTCATTTCTCCACCTCCGCTTCCTGCGTACCCACACGCTGCATCCAGTTGTAGAGCACGAAGCAGAACAACAGGATGATCAGGAAATAGATCAGCGAGAACGCGGCCGCCGGCCCCAGGTCGAACTGCCCCACGGCCTTCTGCGTGAGGTACTGGCTCAGGAAGGTGGTGGCATTGCCCGGCCCGCCGCCCGTGAGGACGAAAGGCTCGGTGTAGATCATGAAGCTGTCCATGAAGCGCAGCAGCACCGCGATCATCAGCACGCCGCGCATCTTCGGCAGCTGGATGTAGCGGAACACCGCGAACTTGCTCGCGCCGTCGATGCGAGCGGCCTGGTAGTAGGCGTCCGGAATCGAGCGCAGGCCGGCAAAGCACAGCAGCGCCACCAGCGGCGTCCAGTGCCACACGTCCATCACCAGCACCGTGAGCCAGGCATCCGCCGCACTGCCCGTGTAGTTGTAGTCGATGCCCAGCGTCTGCAGCGCATGGCCCAGCAGGCCGATGTCGGCGCGGCCGTAGATCTGCCAGATGGTGCCGACCACGTTCCAGGGAATCAGCAGCGACAGCGCCACCACCACCAGCACCGCCGAAGACTTCCAGCCCTTGGCCGGCATCGACAGCGCCAGGCAGATGCCCAGCGGAATCTCCACCAGCAGCACGGAAAGCGAAAAGCCCAGCTGGCGCCAGAGGGCCTGGTGCAATTCGTCGTCGCGCATCACCGAGGCGAACCATTCGGTGCCGACGAACACGCGCCGGTCGGGCGAGATGATGTCCTGCACCGAATAGTTGACCACCGTCATCAGCGGCACGATGGCCGAGAAGGCCACGCAGATCAGCACCGGCAGCACGAGCCACCAGGCCTTTTGATTGATGGGCTTGTTGGTTGCGTTCATGGCTTGGCTCCTTCCCCTTCCGGGGGAAGGTGGGGATGGGGGCAGGCAGAGCGCCCGATGGGGGCGCCGCTTGCCCCCACCCCGGTCCTCCCCCGGGAGGGGAGGGAGAAAGACAAAGGCACCACGCTGCCTGTGATCGGGGGGTTCATGCCACCAGCTCCTCGTCCTTGTAGTAGCAGGTGTGGGTGTCGAGCACCCGCAGCCACACGGTGTCTCCCACTGCCGGCGGCTGGTCGTCCGAGTGCAGGCGCACCTTGACCACGCCACCATCGACCTCGGCGCTCAGCATGGCGTGCGTGCCGACGTCCTGCACCTGCTTCACCACGGCCGGCACGGCGCCGGCTGCGCCCGCATTCGACAGGCGCAGGTACTCGGGCCGGATGCCGATCTTGAGCGCGCCCTGCGGCAGTTCGCGCGTCGGCACGAGCGGCGTACCCGCCACCTCGAGCGCGCCGTTCGCGCTCTTCGCCGAAAGAAAATTCATGCCCGGCGAGCCGATGAAGTGGCCGACGAAGGTATGCGCCGGCCGTTCGAACAGCGCCTCGGCACTGCCCACCTGCACGGCCTTGCCGCGCGTCATGACCACAACCTCTTCGGCGAAGGTGAGCGCCTCGACCTGGTCGTGCGTGACGTAGATCAGCGTGAGCTTGAGCTCACGGTGGATCTGCTTGAGCTTGCGGCGCAGCTGCCACTTGAGATGCGGATCGATCACCGTCAGCGGCTCGTCGAACAGCACGGCCGAGACGTCGCTGCGCACCAGGCCGCGGCCGAGCGAGATCTTCTGCTTGGCATCGGCCGCAAGGCCCGAGGCACGCTGGTTCAGCTGGCCGCTCATGTCGAGCATCTCGGCGATCTCGCCCACGCGCTTCCTGATCTGGTCTTCGGGCACCTTGCGGTTGCGCAGCGGAAACGCGAGGTTCTCGGCCACGGTCATGGTGTCGTAGATCACCGGAAACTGGAACACCTGCGCGATGTTGCGTTCCTGCGGCGTGGCGCGCGTCATGTCGCGGCCATCGAAGGTCACCGTGCCCTGCGAAGGCACCAGCAGGCCCGAGATGATGTTGAGCATGGTCGTCTTGCCGCAGCCCGAGGGGCCGAGCAAGGCATAGGCGCCGCCATCGCGGAAGCTCATCTTGAGCGGCAGCAGCGCATAGTCGCTGTCCTGCTTCGGGTTGGGACGGTAGGCGTGGGCCAGGTCGAGATCGATGCGTGCCATGTCAGCTTCCTTTGCGCCAGGCTGGCGCGAGCGCCAGCTTTTCGCCGGCATCGAACACATAGGCTTGCGAGGCGCTGAAGTACAGCGTGATCGGCGTGCCCAGCTCGAAGCGGTGCACGCCGGTGAGCTGCGCCACCAGTTCGCCGACCGCCGTCTCGACGTGCACGAAGGTGTCGGAGCCCGAGATCTCGGCCAGTTCCACCTTGCCGGGCAAGGCGATGTCGCCCTCCCCCGCGTCCACGTTCAATGCGCTCGCGCGCAAGCCCACCGTGACCGCGCCCGAAACGCTTTCAGGCACCGCCAGTGCCAGCGACGGGCCGCCCGCGAGCTGCACGCGGCCGGCCGTTGCGGTGCCGGCCAGCAGGTTCATCGGCGGATCGCTGAAGGCGCGCGCCACGCGCAGCGATTGCGGCGCATGGAACACCTCGGCGGTCGGGCCGTACTGCAGCAGCTCGCCCTCGTCCATCACGGCCGTGTAGCCGCCCAGCAGCAGCGCCTCGCCGGGTTCGGTAGTGGCGTAGATGACCGTCGAATCGCCGGTGGCGAACAGCTGCGTGAGCTCCTCGCGCAGGCCTTCGCGCAGCTTGTAGTCGAGGTTCACCAGCGGCTCATCGAGCAGCATCAGTGGTGCGTTCTTGGCCAGCGCGCGCGCCAGCGCCACGCGCTGCTGCTGCCCGCCCGACAGCTCGGCCGGCAGGCGGTCGAGGAACATGCCGATGTGCAGCTTGTCGGCCAGCGCCTTCACGCGGGCATCGATGTTCGCTTCGCCGCGCAGCCTGAGCGGCGAGGCGATGTTGTCGGCCACCGTGAGCGACGGATAGTTGATGAACTGCTGGTACACCATGGCGACGTTGCGCTCGCGCACCGGCATGCCGGTCACGTCCTTGCCATCGACCAGCACCTTGCCCGTGCTGGGCGTGTCGAGCCCTGCCATCAGGCGCATCAGGCTGGTCTTGCCGGCCTGGGTGGCGCCCAGCAGCACAGTGACCGCGCCGCTCTTGGGCGCGATGCTCTGCTCGTAGAGCCAGGTTTGCGCGCCGACCTTCTTGGTGACGCGCTCCAGAGTCAATTGCATCAGCGCTCCCCGTTGATCATGTAGCTGTTGTTGGTAGTGCGCGCCTGCAGCCAGGCGGCCACCTGCCGGCGCTCCTCGGCCGTGTAGCGCAGGCCGAGCTTCGACCGGCGCCAGAGCACGTCGTCGGCGCTCATGGCCCACTCGCTCTCTTGCAGGAAGCGCAGTTCGCGCTCGTGGAGCCCCGGCGCCACGGCCGCGCCCATGTCGGCCATGGACTGCGCATCGCCGAGCAGCTCGGCCACGCGTGCGCCGTAGGCACGTGCCAGCCGGCGCGCGAGCCGCGCGTCCAGCCATGCATGGCGCGCCTGCACCGCGGCCACGAAGCGCTCGAAATCGTCGTCGGGCCGCGTGGCGGCGCCGATCCATGCGGAAAGATCGCCGCCGGCCAGGAAGGCGCCATCGGTCCAGGGCGGGCGCTGCGCGCTCGACTGTCCGAGCATCTTGCCGACCTCGTCGGCCGCGTCCTCGGCCAGCTTGCGGAAGGTGGTGATCTTGCCGCCCCACACCGACAGCAGCGGCGCCGCCGTGGTGTTCGACTCGAGCATGTAGTCGCGCGTGACGGCCGACGGGTCGCCCGATGCATCGTCGAGCAGCGGGCGCACGCCCGAGTAGGTCCAGACCACGTCGGCCGGCTTGACCGGCTTCTCGAAATAGCGGCTCGCCTGCATGCAGAGGTAGGCGATTTCTTCCTCGGCGATGCGCGCCGCGCCGGGATCGTCGCCGTTCAGCTCGATGTCGGTGGTGCCGATCAGCGTGAACTCGTCCTGGTAGGGAATCGCGAAGATGATCCGCTTGTCGGGGTTCTGGAAGATGTAGGCATGGTCGTGCTCGAACAGGCGCGGCACCACGATGTGGCTGCCCTTGACCAGCCGCAGGTGCCGCGTGGCCAGCGGCTCGCCCTTGGCCGACTGCGCCACGCCACGCAGGAACGATTCCGCCCACGGTCCCGCGGCATTGACCACGGCGCGCGCGCGCACCACGCGGATGCCGCCGTCGGCGGCTTCGAGCGTGGCGGTCCATCCATCGGCATCGCGCTGCGCATGCACGCAGCGGGTGCGCGTGAGCACCTCGGCGCCGCGCGCCCTGGCGTCGATGGCGTTGAGCACCACGAGCCGCGCGTCGTCGACCCAGCCGTCGGAATAGACGAAGCCGCGCTTGAACTGCGGCTTGAGCGGCGCGCCGGCGGCATGGCTGCGCAGGTCGATGCTGCGCGAGCCCGGCAGCACTTCGCGCCTGGCAAGGTGGTCGTACATGAACAGGCCGATGCGGATCATCCAGGCCGGCCGCATCGAAGGGTCGTGCGGCATCACGAAGCGCAGCGGCCACATGATGTGCGGCGCGCTCTTGAGCAGCACTTCGCGCTCCTGCAGCGCCTTGCGCACGAGCGAAAACTCGTAGTACTCCAGGTAGCGCAGGCCGCCGTGGATCAGCTTGGTGGATGACGACGAGGTGTGCGAGGCGAGATCGTCCTTCTCGCACAGCACCACGCGCCAGCCCCGGCCGGCCAGGTCGCGCGCAATGCCGCAGCCGTTGATGCCGCCGCCGACGATCAGCACGTCGCAATCGCTTGCCGGCGAAGGCGGATTGGAGGAGAAATCGCTCACAGAAGATGGGCCCGTTGGTTCATGACTTCGGTCACGGAAGGGCGCCATTGTATTTTCGCGTCTTTTCATTTGGATTCCTTTTGGCGCGATTTTCCTCCGAGTTTTCCCTTAGTAAGATTCGTTTTCGTTCGTTTTAAAGTGGCACGGCCTGTACTCTCTGGAGAGTCTTCCTGCTTTCCACGACGTCTCTGTGAACTCCAATCCGCGCCAGATCAATCTTCTCGATACCGTGCGCACGCGCGGCTCGGTCACCGTCGAGCAACTGGCCGACATGCTGGGCGTCACGCTGCAGACGGTGCGGCGCGACGTGCAGCGGCTGGCCGACCAGGGATTGCTCACGCGCTTTCACGGCGGCGTGCGCGTGCCGAGCTCCACCACCGAGAACATCGGCTACCAGCAGCGCGAAACGCTGCATGCAGAGGGCAAGGCGCGCATTGCGCGGCGCGTGGCCGAGCTGGTGCCCAACGACTGTTCGCTGATCCTCAACATCGGCACCACCACCGAAGCCATCGCCAAGGCGCTGCTGCGCCACACGGGCCTGCGCGTGATCACCAACAACCTGAACGTGGCGACCATCCTGAGCGGCAACACGTCGTGCGAGGTGATCGTGGCGGGCGGCTCGGTGCGCCCGCGCGACCGCGCGATCGTGGGCGAGGCGACCATCGATTTCATCCGCCAGTTCAAGGTGGACATCGCGCTGATCGGCGTGTCGAGCATCGAGCCCGACGGATCGCTGCGCGACTTCGACCTGCGCGAGGTGAAGGTGGCGCAGACCATCATTGCGCAGGGGCGCGAGGTGTGGCTCGCGGCGGATGCGAGCAAGTTCAACCGGCCCGCGATGATCCAGCTGGGTACGCTGTCGCAGATCGACCGGCTGTTCACGGATGCGGAGCCGCCTGCGCCTTTTGCGGATCTGCTGCATGCGGCGCAGGTTCGGCTCGAGATTGCGCGCGATTGAAGATGGAACCTTGCTCCTCTTCTGTTGTGCGGTTGGCGCTGCGTTCAGGGCGCGCTCCCGCCGACGGGGTACGCGGCGAAGCGAATGTCCCCCGGGCTTCGCCCTCCTCCTTTATTTCGCTGCGCAAGGCACCCCATCGACGTGATCGTTGGACAGAGCGGTCGTTGATCAGTTGTGCACCCAGAGCGTGCCCAGGTGCACACAGCATCGGGTGCTCCCCGCAGCGAAATAAAGGAGGAGGCCGCAGGCCGGGGGACATTCGCGGAGGGGAGTACCCGGTGATCTGTGCACACGCCCTGAACAACAAGAAAACAAGAACAACAGCGCCAGGAACAAATGACATGACCCGACCCCGAGGACCCTTCAAGCCATGACCTACCTGCTCGCCCTCGACCAGGGCACCTCCAGTTCCCGCAGCATCGTGTTCGACCGCGAAGGCCGCATCGTCGCCATCGCGCAGAAGGAACTCACGCAAATCTATCCGCGCCCCGGCTGGGTCGAGCACGACCCGATGGAGATCTGGCAGAGCCAGCTTGCCACCGCGCGCGACGTGCTCGCCAAGGCCAAGCTCCAGCCCACGGACATCCATGCCATCGGCATCACCAACCAGCGCGAGACCACCGTGCTGTGGAACCGCAAGACCGGCCAGCCCGTGCATCACGCCATCGTCTGGCAGGACCGGCGCGCCGAACCGCTGTGCGCGCAGCTGCGCGACCAGGGCATGGCCGGCACCATCCAGGAGAAGACCGGGCTGGTCATCGATGCGTATTTCTCCGGCACCAAGCTGCGCTGGCTGCTCGACAACGTGCCCGGCGCGCGCGCGCAGGCCGAGCGCGGAGAGCTCGCTTTCGGCACCGTCGACAGCTGGCTCATGTGGCAGCTCACCGGCGGCAAGGTGCACGTCACCGACGTGAGCAACGCCTCGCGCACCATGCTCTTCAACGTGCACCGCAACGAATGGGATGCCGACCTGCTCAAGGCACTCGACATTCCCGCCGCGCTCATGCCCAGCGTGCAGCCGTCGAGCTCGCACTTTGCCGACACCGATGCCGCGCTGCTCGGCCGCGCGCTGCCCATCGGCGGCGTGGCCGGCGACCAGCAGAGCGCCCTCTTCGGCCAGGCCTGCTTTGCAGCGGGCATGGCCAAGAACACCTACGGCACCGGCTGCTTCCTGCTGATGCACACGGGCAGCGAATTCCAGCCCTCGCACAACGGCCTGCTCGTGACCAGCGCCGCGCAGACCGACGCCACGCCGCAGTACGCAATGGAAGGCAGCGTCTTCGTCGGCGGCGCCGTGGTGCAGTGGCTGCGCGACGGCCTGAAGGCCATCAAGGGCAGCGCCGAAGTGCAGTCGCTCGCCGAAAGCGTGCCCGACGCGGGCGGCGTGATGATGGTGCCGGCCTTCACCGGCCTCGGCGCGCCCTACTGGGACGCCGATGCGCGCGGCACCATCACCGGCCTCACGCGCGGGACCACGGTGGCGCACATCGCGCGCGCCGCACTGGAAAGCATCGCCTACCAGAGCGCCGCGCTGCTGCAGGCCATGAGCCGCGATGCGGTCGCGGCCGGCGGCACGCCCGTGGCCGAACTGCGCGTGGACGGCGGCGCGAGCGTGAACGACCTGCTGATGCAGTTCCAGGCCGACCTGCTGGGCATTCCCGTGGTGCGGCCCGAAGTCATCGAGACTACCGCGCTCGGCGCCGCCTACCTTGCGGGCCTGTCGACCGGCGTCTACAGCGACGCGCGACAGCTGTCGAAGCTGTGGAAGGTGGAGCGGCGCTTCATGCCGACCATGGGCCGCGCGCAGGCCGAGGAATCGATGGCGCGCTGGGAGCGCGCGGTGCGGCAGGCCACGGCAACCTGAGGCCCGCTGCCAGCGCCAGGCTACCAGCCCCAGACCAGGCGCCGCGCCACCCAGCCGGTGCCGCCGCCTTCGTGCCGGACCTTGACCCAGTCGCCGCGGCGCTCGAGCGTGCGCAGCACGTCGCCATAGACCGCCCGCTTCACCACGGGACTGCGCGCGCTTGGCGACCTGCGCAGCACGGCCACCTTCGCCTTCACCACATGGTGCGGCGTCCTGCTGGTCATCGGGCGGTAGACCCACGCCTTGTCGTTTTCGAAGTCGCTGACCCGCAGCCAGTCGCCCTTCCTGCCGATGACGCGGAACGGGTAGCCCTTGCCCACGGTCCAGTGCGCTTCGTAGCGCTGGCCGGGACCGGTGCGCATGTTCAGGGTCTTGGCCGCGGAACTGACCATCTGCCGCTCGGCGGCGAATGCGAACGGCAATGCCATCCACGAGAGAACGAATGCGAGGAGCAGCGCGGGCAGTCGGCTGGATCTGGACATGGAGCGGGGGGTCCTTTTCTATCGAGCTTCAAGAAGAATGTCCGGCGATGCCGGGCGAGCCCGTCTGGGCACTCGAAGGCGAATAAGTTCCGCCGGGATATCCCTCAACGCCTTAGAAGCGCCTGCAGCACGAGCCGGCGGCTCTTTGATTTCCGGCTGCGCAGGAGGCCGCGCGCCTTTCGCTGCCGCATTGACCATCGCCCCGGCCCCCCGCGGCCGGCTGCGCGCCGTAGCGCGGCCGGTGGGCCCGGACTCGAACGCCCGCTCAGTGCGCCGGAACCAGGAAATCCTGGCTGATCCGCCCGCCGAGTTCGTTCACCCGGTCGAGGAACTGCGTGAGGTAGGCATGCAGCCCGGTCGCGAGAATTTCGTCGACGCGTGCGTACTGCAGGTCGGCCAGCAGCTTGCCGGCGCGGCGCTGGGTTTCTGCGCTCTGCTCGTTCTGCACCTTGGCGAGGTTGTTCACCACTTCGACCAGGCTCGCATGCAGCGAGCGCGGCATGTCGGCGCGAAGAATGAGCAGCTCGGCCACGCGCTCGGGCTTGATCACGTCGCGGTACACCTTGCGGTACACCTCGAAGGCCGAGACGCTGCGCAGGATCGCGCTCCAGTGATAGAAGTCGTACTCCTGGTCTTCCTCTGTCGCGGTGCCGAAGAACTCGCTGTTGAGGGCGTGGAATTTCACGTCAACCAGCCGAGCGGTGTTGTCGGCGCGCTCCAGGAAGGTGCCCAGGCGCGAGAAGTAAAAGGCCTCGTCCTGCAGCATGGTGCCGAGCGTGACGCCGCGCGAAAGGTGCGAGCGGAACTTGACCCATTCGAAGAACTGGGCCGGGTCGCGCTCGAAATCTCCCGCGCGCAGCATGCGGTTGACTTCGAGCCAGGTGGTGTTCTGCGTTTCCCAAGCCTCGGTGGTGAGCGCGCCGCGAACCGCGCGCGCGTTTTCCCGCGCGGCCTTGAGGCAGGAGACGATCGAAGACGGATTGCTCTCGTCCTTGACCATGAACTCCATCACCTCGTTGGGCGTGATCTGCTCGTACTTCTTGTTGTACGACGGAAGCAGTTCGCTGATGGACAGCACGCCCTGCCAGCCGTACTTGGCCACTTCGGCCGATTGGGGCAAGAGCGATGTCTGGTAA
>Ga0209051_1000676_pt1 | contig 38054 bp, 34 predicted proteins | sample AraplaCvi_mMS_r2_2_FD_184286 | JGI IMG/M metagenome (GOLD analysis project Ga0209051, IMG submission 184286) | Arabidopsis root microbial communities from North Carolina, USA - plate scrape MF_Cvi_mMS_r2 (SPAdes) (version 2) | ecosystem: Host-associated > Plants > Roots > Endosphere | place...
CGGCGGCAAGAAAACCCTGCTGCTGGGCCCGAACTGCCCCGGCCTGATCACGCCCGACGAAATCAAGATCGGCATCATGCCCGGCCACATCCACCGCAAGGGCCGCATCGGCGTGGTTTCGCGCTCGGGCACGCTCACGTATGAAGCCGTGGCGCAGCTGACCGAAATCGGCCTCGGCCAATCGTCGGCCGTGGGCATCGGCGGCGACCCGATCAACGGCCTCAAGCACATCGACGTGATGAAGGCCTTCAACGACGATCCCGATACCGACGCCGTCATCATGATCGGCGAAATCGGCGGCCCCGACGAAGCCGACGCGGCCCGCTGGTGCAAGGAACACATGAAGAAGCCGGTGGTCGGCTTCATCGCCGGCGTCACCGCCCCTCCCGGCAAGCGCATGGGCCACGCCGGCGCGCTGATCTCGGGCGGTGCCGACACCGCCGATGCCAAGCTCGCCATCATGGAAGAATGCGGCTTCACCGTGACGCGCAACTTCTCGGAACTTGCGAAGCTGCTCAAGGCCCAGCTCTAACAAGCCCCCGGCAGTTCTCCGCGCACCACGCAAAAAGAAAAAGCGCCCGCAATCTGGATTGCGGGCGCTTTTTTCACTACAACACAGTGGAACAAGAGACATGGAACTCCTTCAAGGCGCCGATTTCTGGATCGGTCTGATCAAGATTGTCTGGATCAACATCATTCTTTCGGGCGACAACGCCGTGGTGATTGCCATGGCGGCCCGTTCGCTGCCGCCAGCGCAGCAGAAAAAGGCCGTGCTGTTCGGCTCGGGCGCGGCGGTGGTGCTGCGCATCGTGCTCACGGTGGTGGCGGCCAGGCTGCTGGCGCTGCCTTACCTGCAGATCGTGGGCGGCCTGCTGCTGCTGTGGATCGGCCTGCAGTTGCTGAGCGAAGAAGACGAGGGCGATGGAGAAGCCAAGGAATACGGCAGCATGATGGCGGCCGTGCGCACCATCCTGCTGGCGGACCTGGTCATGAGCCTGGACAACGTGATTGCCGTGGCGGCCGCCGCGCAGGGCAACATGGTGCTGCTGGTGCTTGGCCTGGCCATCAGCATTCCGCTGGTGATCTTCGGCAGCACGCTCATGATCAAGCTGATGGAACGCTTTCCGATCGTCGTCATGCTGGGCGCCGCCCTGATCGGCTGGGTCGGCGGCGAAACAATAGCGAGCGACGTGTCGCTGCGCGAGGTGCTGGCCGCCAATCCGTGGCTCCTCCATGCGGCAGCCGCCGCCGGCGCCTTCTTCGTGGTGGCCGTGGGCCGCCTGCTTCAGCGGCGCGCGCAGGCCGCTGCGGGGCGCTGAAACCGTCGCGCGTCCACGCTTCTGAAAACATATGGCAAGTGTCGGCGCGTCGCTTTTCTCCACCCGGCCCCAGCTCTCCTGGGACTTTGCGGGGCTGACCGACGTGGGCCGCGCACGGGCCCACAACGAGGACGACCTTCACATCGACCCCGCGCTCGGCCTGGCCGTGCTGGCCGACGGCATGGGCGGCTACAAGGGCGGCGAAGTGGCCAGCGCCATGGCCGTGTCGCTGGTGCACGCCAGCTTCGCGCGCTGGTTCGCGCAGGCCGGCCTGCAGGCGCCCGCGCGCGTGGTCCGGCGGGCCCTGCAGGCGGCCACCGACGAGGCCAACTCCGCCATCCTCGAAGCCGGCCTGGCCAATGCCGAACTCCACGGCATGGGAACCACCCTGGTGCTGGCCGCGTTCCGGCCCCAGCGCGTGCTGGTCGGCCACATCGGCGATTCGCGCTGCTACCGCCTGCGCAACAACAAGCTCGAGCAGCTCACGCGCGACCACTCGCTGCGCCAGCAGCAGCTCGACGCCGGCGCCATCACGGCCGAGGAAGCGCTGATCTCCCCGCACCGCAACCTGGTGACGCGCGCCATGGGCGTGGAGCCGCAGGTGGTGCTCGAGATGCACGAGCACACCGCAAGGCCCGACGATCTCTATATGCTCTGCTCCGACGGGCTCAGCGAGATGGTCCCGGATGCGCAGCTTTTCACGCTTTTGAATCACGATGTCGAGCTTCAGCAGAAAGCATCACTTCTGGTGGCCGTTGCCAACGACAATGGCGGCCGGGACAATATTTCAGTTGTCCTGGCCAGGGCGCGCGTTGGCAGTGCGCCTGAATAAAAACATGCATTCAGGGAGTCGGCAATGCCGAAGATGATCATTTCGATCGATGGCACTGTCATCGGGCAAATGGCGCTTGCCAAGGACCGGACCACGCTGGGGCGGCGCGCCTACAACGACATCGTGCTCGACAATCTCGCGGTCAGCGGCGAGCATGCCGTGCTGCACATGCGCGGTGGCGAAGTCGAAATTGAAGATCTCAACAGCACCAACGGCACCTACGTCAATGCGATCGTCGTCCAGAAGCAGCAGAAGCTCAAGGACAACGACGTCATCGAAATCGGCGGCTGCCGCCTGCACTTCCGCGCGCGCAGCAGCGCGGCTTCCGATACCGGTTCCACCCGCGCTGCGCGCGGCGACTACGCGGCCTCCGTTCCACTGTCGGCTGCGCCCACCGAAGCCGGCGCGCTGCTCGAACTCGGCATACCCGTGCTGCGCGTTCTCTCGGGCACCGACCAGGGGCAGGAAGTGCCGCTGCAGAAGGTGGTCACCACCATCGGCAAGCCCGGCGTTGCGGTGGCGGTCGTCACGCGCCGCCGGCAGAGCTACCTGGCTTCCACCATCATGGGCGGCGTCACGCTCAACGACGCGCCGCTCGGCGCCGAGCCCGTCGGGCTGCAGGAAGGCGACGTGCTCGAGCTCGGCGGCGCCACGCGCATGCAGTTCGTGCGGGTCTGATTTTTCTTGCGGCGCAGCAGTGGCGGCGCCAAGGGTGCGCTGGTGACTGCCATGAGGCGCCATGGACTGCGCATTGCCATCACACTGCTGCCGGTCCTGCTCGCGCTGGCACATGCCACCGGCCTCTGGCGCCTGGATGCCATCGACCGGCTCGACCACCTGATCTACGACACCCGCCTGCGCGCCACCATGCCGGGCACGCTCGACCCGCGCATCGTGATCGTCGACGTCGACGACGCCAGCCTCACCCGGCAAGGGCAATGGCCCTGGTCGCGCGACAAGCTGGCCCGGCTCACCCGGGAACTCACCGGGCGGCAGCAGGCGGCGGCGCTGGGCTTCGACGTGATGTTCGTCGAGCCCGACCGGAGCGCCGGCCTCGACAAGCTGCGCCAGATCGCACGCGGCCCGCTGCGCGACATGCCGGGCCTGTCTGAGGAAATCGACCGGCTCGCGCCCACGCTCGACAACGACGCCATCTTTGCCGCCGCCATGCAAGGCCAGCGCGTGGCGCTCGGCTACTACTTCACGCGCACCGAAAGGCCCGGCGCCAAGGGCCAGCTGCCGCCGGCCCCCGTGCTGCAGGCCGAGGCCTTTCCGCCGGGCCGCGGCTATGCCACGGCCTGGAACGGCTTTGGCGCCAGCCTGCCCCTGCTGGCCGCTGCCGCGCCGGCGGCGGGCTTTCTCAACACCCTGGTCATGTCCAACGGCGACGGCGTCATCCGCGCCGTGCCGCTCATTGCCCGCTATGAAGGCGACCGTGCCCTGCCCGGCTACTACGAGTCGCTGGGGCTCGCCGTCTACCGGCTCGCCAGCGGCACGCCGCCCGTGCGGCCGGCCTTTGCGTCGGGCGGCGCCGCGCCCCCGCTCCAGTCCTTGCTGGTCGGCGGCCTGCGCATACCCGTCAACGAAGCCGCTTCCATGCAGGTGCCTTTCCGCGGCCCCGGCGGCGCGCACGGCGGCTCGTTCCGCTACGTGTCCGCCGGCGACGTGCTCGAAGGCCGGCTCGCCCCCGGCGAACTGAAGGACCGCATCGTGCTCGTCGGCGCCACCGCCCCGGGCCTGCAAGACCTGCGCGCCACCCCCGTCGGTGCTGCTTTTCCCGGCGTCGAAGTGCATGCCAACATCGTCTCGGCCATGCTCGACCACCGCCTGCTCGCGGTGCCCGACTACGCCCCCGGCTACGAAGTGCTCAGCGTGCTGGCCGCGGGCCTGGTGCTGGCGCTGGGCCTGTCGCTGCTGCCGGCTCCGCGCGCGGTGGTGCTTGCCATTGCCACCGTCGCGGCCCTGGTCGGCGTCAACGCCTGGCTCTACCAGCACCACAGCCTCGTGCTGCCGCTCGCTTCCGCGCTGGCCATGGCCGCGCTCGCCTTTGCCTTCAACATGGGCTGGGGCTACTTCGTCGAATCGCGCGCCCGCCGCGGCCTGGTGCGGCTCTTCGGCACCTACGTGCCGCCGCAGCTCGTCAACGAAATGCTCGCAACGCCCGGCCGCTACAGCATGCGCGCCGAGAGCAAGACCATGACCGTCATGTTCTGCGACATGCGCAACTTCACCCGCCTGTCCGAGCAGATGGCCCCGGCCGAGCTGCAGGCCTTCCTGAACAACGTGTTCAACCGGCTCACCCACGTCATCAGCACCCACCGCGGCACCGTCGACAAATACATGGGCGACTGCGTCATGGCGTTCTGGGGCGCCCCCATCGACACCCCCGACCACGCCACCCTGGCCGTGCGCGCCGCGCTCGACATGGCCGAGGCCGTGCGCGACATCAACAACATCCACCGCACCACCGGCCGCCCCGAGATCAGCGTGGGCATCGGCATCAACAGCGGCGTCATGAGCGTGGGCGACATGGGCTCGGCCGCGCGGCGCAGCTACACCGTGGTGGGCGATGCGGTCAACCTCGCCTCCCGCCTCGAAGGCCTGAGCGTGCACTACGGCGTGGAGATCGTTGCCAGCGGCGCCACCCGCGAACTCGCGCCCGGCTTCGTCTGGCAGGAGCTCGACAGCGTGCTCGTCAAGGGCCGCGCCCAGGCCGTGGCCGTGTTCACGCCGCTGGGCGCCGCCACCGAGCAAACCGGGGCGCCAACGCCTGCCGCACTGCAGCAATCTGCCCAGCTGCAGCGCTGGGCCGAAGTGCTTGCCGCCTACCGCCGCCAGGACTGGGCCGTGGGCCGGAACTTGCTGGATCCGCTGCTGGCCGCGGATGCCAAAAAAGTCCTTTACCAGCTCTACGCACAACGATTAGCCTCCATGGCGTTGCGGCCCCAGGACCCCGAATGGGACGGCGCAACCCGGTTCGAAACCAAATGACGGCAGCAGAAGACACAAGCAGAGGGGCTCTCACAATGCAGGTTCGCGTGCTGGGTTGCTCGGGCGCCATTGCCAAGGACTGCCGGACCACCTCGTTCCTGATCGACACCGACCTGCTCGTCGATGCGGGCACCGGCGTGGGCGACCTCACCCTCGAAGAAATGGCCGGCATCGACGACGTGGTGCTCACCCACAGCCACCTCGACCACATCGCCGCGCTGCCCCTCATGCTCGACGCCGTGGCCGGCCGCCGCACCCGCCCGCTGCGCGTGCACGCCCTGCGCGCCACCATCGAGGCGCTGCGCGCCCACGTGTTCAACAACGTCATCTGGCCCGACTTCGAGAGCATTCCCAGCCCCGAGGCGCCCTTCGTGAGCTTTCACGACATTGCCGTGGGCCAGGTGCTGCAGCTGGGCACCGCCGCCCCCAAGCGCATCGAGGTGCTGCCGGCCGTGCACACCGTGCCCGCCTGCGGCTTTGCCGTGAGCCGCGCCGAAGGCGGCGCCAACTGGGTCTTCACCGGCGACACCGAGCGCAACACCCCCTTCTGGGACCGCCTCAACGCCCTGGACGTGGCCATGCTCGTCATAGAAACGGCCTTCAGCAACCGCGAGCAGGCCCTGGCCGAACGCAGCCTGCACCTGTCGCCCCGGGCGCTGGCCGACGAGTTGGCGCATATCGATCCGGCCAAGAAGTTTCCGATCTACATCACCCACACCAAGCCGGCGGAAACCGAGGAGATCATGTGGCAGATCGAGGACCTGGCCGGGCATCAGGTGGCGGGGTTGGCGCAGCGGGATATTCGGTGGTTGAAGGCGGATGGGGTGCTGACGTTTTGAGTCTGTGGCGGGGAGGGGTCTGACAAATTTGTCACGACTCGTAGCATCTGAGGGCTGTTTGTGTCACTCGATGTAACTTGTGTGGGTACAAAGTACTCGATTTTGGCGCCTCACGGTCTCGATAGGGGATGGCATAGATGCTGCGGAAGGTACTGCGCTCCGGGCTTGGTTCCCGGGCTGTACAAACCAACCTGGAGTTTTCTCATGAACGTTCGCAAGATCGCCCGCCGCGCGCAGGCCGGCTTTACCCTTATCGAATTGATGATCGTTGTGGCGATCATTGGTATCTTGGCTGCTGTGGCGCTGCCCGCCTATCAAGATTACACGGTGCGAGCCAAAGTGACCGAAGGCCTCTCTCTGGCTGCGTCGGCAAAGACTGCTGTTGCTGAAAATGCCGCTAACGGTGCTCCTTACGCTTCAGGTTGGACGTCGCCTGCTGCAACGAAGAACGTTGCTAGCATCGCGATTGACCAAGGCGCTGGCTACATTACTATCACCTATGACAGCTCGATTGATGGAGGCAAGACCGTGATCTTGAACCCCATCAACGGTAGCAAGACGGCCGGCTCGGTGTTCAGCGGCGGTACAGCCACTGCCTCCACCATCCCGACTGCAGGCTCGATCAGCTGGACCTGCACGTCGGCTGGCTCGCCTTCTGGTGTTCTGGGCCAGAAGGGGACCATGACCGGCAAGTACGTTCCTGCCGAATGCCGCACCTAAATAGTTGACAACTTTAATTGAAGCCGCCTTTGGGCGGCTTTTTTTGCGACCTAATCCCAAATGAATAAAATTCTCAAGCGAAATTACCCGTTCGTAATGGAATTGACTTTTCTAGCGTCCTATCCGGCTGTTGATGCCGCTGAGTGACTGGTGCGTGAATCAATTTCGGAGTTGTTTAGATGCAATGGGATGCGTTGCGAAAGCAGCCTACCTGGTGTGACGCTGGAGTGGGCTGGACCCATCTGTCGGTCTGGCTATGCTGCCTTGAGCTAAGGACTTGGCATGAGATCAATGAAGTTTGAGGGGATCTTGCAAGTCGGAATTTTTTCCGGACTTCTAATGCTCTTCCCATTGCTAGGGGGCGGGGTCGGGATTAGCTGGGATGCAATTAATCATCATATTTATTTGGGATGGATCGCCGATCATACGCGCTTCGATCTTGATTTTTGGGCTGCAGCTACCCAATCTTTTCAATTTCCCTATCTCTATTGGCCAGTCTACAAACTCTATTCATTAGGGGCAAACGCCATAGAGGCAGGCATCGTCTTGGCGGCAATTCAATGCACTTGCGTTCCTGCGGTATGGATCCTGGCGCGGGTCTGCGTCCCTGAATATTCTTGGTTTGGGACCTCGATGCGTGCAGTTGCCATGGCTATGGCATTCGCTTCGAGCGTGGTGTTGTCGATGTTCAATACTACGGCCAATGATCTTCTTTCCGCAGTACCACTATTATGGGGTATCGCTATCGCATCCGCGGTTTTTCTGGTCGAAAGTAAAAAAACTCGAGTAAATTTCTGGCGATATCTCCTGGTTGGAATGCTTTGCGGGATATCGGTGGCCTTCAAATTTAGCAATGGACCGATTGCGGTAATTGTTCCACTTCTGTTCCTGCTGAAGAGGGAAGGGAAGCGAATGAACTTCGTCGGAGCCTTCGTCACGTACGTAGGACTGTTTTTGGGCTTCGGACTAACCTATGCGCCTTGGGGCTGGGAATTGTCAGCTCAGTTCGGAAATCCATTCTTCCCAATGTTTAACGGCATATTCAATGGAGCGAATAAGTGATTCGCTTCATTCCGGACTCCCTAGTTGAGGCAGTGCTCCGTCCGCTCACCATGGCTGCGCCGAACTCGGGGATCTATGTGGAGATCATGGCCCCCGATTTGAGGTTTATTTTTATTCTTTGTGCTGGATTGATAGTTGGGCTCAGCACCTTCAGGCGACAGTCTGTTGGATGCACAGCGATCGTGCCATTAACAATCTTTGTCGCGGTTGCATTTTCTCTTTGGGTTGCGACGTCGGGAAATGGTCGCTATTTCATACCCGGACTGATACTTGTCGGGCCACTTCTTGTCGGATGGCTTTATAGAGCAAATCTCTCAAGAAGTATGAAGCTGACTCTTTGCGGTCTGATGTTAGCGGTTCAAGGGTGGGCCGTTTGGCAGACGGCACCGTGGGATGCCTGGTCTCAAACCGCTTGGGTGGCCCCAACGGGATTTCAAGTCTCACTTGACGAGAGAGCGAAAACAGAACCAGCAACCTATGTCACATTAAAAGTTCCGACCTATTCAATCATCGCGCCTCAATTCAGTCACCAGGCGCGATGGATTAATCTTGATACGTTTCAGGGAAAGAAACAGACCTCTGACGAAGAAAAAATACACAGCCTCCTTTCCAATTCACTGAACATTCGCCTTGTTACTCCCGCTGAGTACCCTCAAGCGCAGCTTGGAGTCGACGCAGCGCTGGTCTCGGCATTTAATGGCCGACTTCAGACGGAGGGCCTGAGTATCGCGAAGGCGTCAGACTGTCAAATTTTTTTATCAACCTCAATTCGGCCGCGTGTTCCAATACGATTGATCCGTGAGCACGATGTCGTCGAACTGGGACCAGTTGGCTTCTGGATCTGTAGTCTCAAATATGACGCATCTGCGGCGCGCCCTTCGGCGAAAGTGCCTGAGTTGGTTGCTTCATTGATTGCTCAGATTGAACAGTCATGTCCCAAATTTTTTCCTTTAGGTCAGGGGCAGAACATAGTGCTCCAAGACATCACCATCATAAATTATCCGAGTTCGGACATGAAGCTCTACGCCCATAACACGGGCGATGTCTCGTATCTCTACTATCGCGCTTCCGGTTTGGTTCAAATTGCGTCAAAAGGCATTTTGCGGAAAGATACAAAGGCATGGTGTGAAAATATTCAGGGCAGGTCTGGTGCCTTATGGAAATGAGGCATGTGAGCGCTTTTTTAGTATGAGCCGGTTGATATTCCTTCACGCGGATGCGCATGCTCAACCTCGCGAATACGAGCAAATCGGGCGGGCCTCCGTGTCTCAATGCGGCCCAGATGGCGGTATCTACACGCGCGGTACTTGGATTGCTCTCGCCGAGATCGCCCGGGGGGGGCTTCCGTGAGCGATGCGATCGCTGGCTTGATCTCCGGTCGATCGCCGCGCAACGTCCTCGCATCCGGGCCCTTCGTCGAGATCGAGCCGCAGCTCGAATTGACGATCCTGATGCCCTGCCTTAATGAAGCGCGCACGCTTCCAACCTGCATTGGCAAGGCAAAGGCCTTTCTGGCATTCACGGGGGTTCGCGGCGAAGTCTTGGTGGCCGACAACGGCTCGACCGATGGGTCGCAGATACTGGCCGCGTCGTGCGGGGCACGCGTCATTGACGTGCCGGTGCGCGGCTACGGCGCGGCACTGATCGCCGGGATCGATGCTGCGGCGGGTCGTTACGTGATCATGGGCGATGCCGACGATAGCTATGACTTCGGCGCTCTTGCACCTTTTGTCGCTGAACTGCGCAAGGGAAGTCAACTCGTGATGGGGAATCGCTTCCGGGGCGGCATCTTGCCCAGTGCGATGCCTCCATTGCACCGTTACCTGGGCAATCCGGTGTTGAGCTTCGTGGGGCGGTTATTTTTTAAGGCCAAGATTGGCGACTTCCACTGTGGCTTGCGTGGTTTTGAGTGCCAAGCTATCCGACAACTAGAGCTATGTTGTGAAGGCATGGAGTTCGCCAGTGAAATGGTCGTCAAGGCATCCTTGAGCGGGCTGCGTGTTGCCGAAGTACCGACTGTCCTATCTCCGGACGGCCGAGACCGTTCCCCGCATCTGCGGACTTGGCGTGACGGCTGGCGGCACCTCCGATTCCTGCTTCTGTTCACGCCGCGCTGGCTGTTTCTGTATCCGGGCCTGATGCTGACGTTGTTGAGTGTCGCTCAACTGCTACTCGCGCATTTCCACCCGAGTGGCTTGGGCCGCTGGCCAGTCGGCATCCATACTCAACTGTTCGCAGGTGCTGGCATGGTGCTGGGCTACCAGACCATGTTGTTCGCCATGGGGGCTGTCCTTGCTCGCCATTGTGCGCGCCTGAACACGCCCCATCCGCGGGAACGATGGGCGCTGCGTGCGGCCAGCGGAGGATGGCTGTCGATAGGGGGAGCGCTCGCGACGTTGTTTGGACTCGCAATGTGTGCGAGCCTCACGTGGCAGTGGGGACGTACCGGCTTTGGCGCGCTGGATCCTGAGACCGCCATGCGCCAGATCATTCCTGGCGTTGCGCTGCTGTTGATGGGAACGCAATCATTGTTGGCCTCCATATTTTTTGCAGCGCTTCGAAGCGCTTTCGATCTACGGCGAGGAGCGATGCATGCGAATATCGCCGAGCCCAATCTCACAAAGACCTGAACACTGTCGTAGGCCAGCCGGTTTGGCAATCGACGCTCGTACAAAGCGTACTCCTCTCCATCGGGCACTTCATCGGAACAGGCCAGACTTGTCCCACCTCTCAACATGAGCACAAAGAGCAGCCAGAGTCGTGATTGGCCATTAGAAGGGTTGGAGCATTTGTGCGCCTGTCCGATCTGCGCTGGCAAACACCGTCATTGCGTGCACCAGGGTTTGGTAGATCATTTGTTTGATGCACCGGGACACTGGGATCTCTACGCATGCGAGCAGTGCGGCACAGCCTATTTGGACCCAAGGCCGAATCGCCAAACAATTCACTTGGCGTATCAAAACTATGAGACGCACGAAAGCCAACTGGACGATGATCCGCAGCAGCCAGGATCGAATTGGCGCGATTCTCTCAAGCAGGCTATCTTGCGTGCATACATTCGCGTGCGCTTCAGCAAAGCGCCGTTTAAGCCGAGCGATGTCTTTGCTAGTGCAATGTGGCTCCGGCCATTCCTGAGGCCACGTTTCGATGCAGCGATGCGCCACCTGCCTGCCTCGATCAACCCCGGCACAGTGCTGGATATTGGCTGTGGAAACGGCCGCTTCTTGGCGTGGGCGCGCGTCGCAGGCTGGCAGGGCCATGGCACAGAATTCGACTCACAAGCGGCGGCAGTCGCACGCGCCAAGGGATTCGACGTTCACGAAGGGCCGTTGGAAGAGTTGGTCAGAAGCGGCAAAAGGTTCGACGCAGTCACCATCAGCCATGTCATCGAGCATGTGCACGAGCCGTGCGCTCTCTTGCGAGTTGCGCGTCAACTGCTCAAACCAGGGGGGCATTTCTGGATTGAAACCCCCAACATCAACGCACGCGGCCACGCTTATTTTGGTGCGGGTTGGAGGGGGCTGCACCCGCCGCATCACCTTCAAGTATTCGCTCCGAAGGCACTGGAAGGATTGCTCCGAGAAGCGGGTTTCATCGACATTCGCAATTCGCCTTCGCAACTTGATTGGGGAGCAATGGCTTCCCTGAGTCGACCGCCGGAACCGGCGCAGGTGCGCAGCATCCATTCCCAGACAATCCGCGAAGTTGCGGCGGACTTCCTGGGGCGCAGCGATGCAGCGAAAGGTGAATGCATCACGCTGATGGCGACAGTGCCTGCTTGAATGAATTCCGGTGTGTCAATCCTCTCTCAGCCGACGTCTGAGCCCATGAGTGGCACGGTGCTCGCCGTGGTCGTGACGTATAACCCGGACGACAAGCTGTTCGACCGGCTGCAGGCTTTACGCGAGCAAGTGCACACGCTCTTGGTCGTCGATAACGGTTCAAACAACGCCGAGGCTGTGCGTTCGATGGCGCTGCAAGCTGGATGTTCAGTGATCCTCAACCCTGAGAACCTTGGCATTGCCGAAGCCCTCAATCAGGGCGCCCGTGCTGCCATTCAACAGGGAGCCAAATGGCTTGCGACCTTTGATCAGGACAGCCACGTAGCTCCAGAAGCTATTGCGCAACTGCTGGCGGCTTCTATGGCATTGCCGCAGCTAGACCGTGTCGCGATTTTGGCCATGAGCCATCGCGACCGCGGGACAGGGCGCGATTACCATCGCTCCGGTGAAATTTTGAAGGAAACCGACCAATGGCGATCGGTGCGCACCACCATCACATCGGGTAGCTTGGTGCGCGTATCTGTTTTTCTCCAGGTGGGTTTGTTCGATACGCGGCTTTTCATAGACACGGTTGACTTGGAGTTTTGTCTGCGTTGCCGTCGCCACGGACTACTGGTGCTGGAAAACCGGATGGTAGTACTGGTCCATTCAATGGGAAATTCAACAACCCGCGCCGTACTAGGATTCCCTCTCGTGTTGACCGGACACTCACCATTACGCCGCTACTACATCACGCGCAATCAGCTTGAAATGTGCCGACGCTTCGTTGCGGCCGACCCGCGTTGGGCATTGGGAGCGCTCTGGGATTTGGCAAGCGGAAGTGTAATTACCCTGTTGCTGGAGACCGAGCGTCGCGCAAAGTTGCGCGCAATGCTCTCTGGACTGGGTGACTTCATGTTGCGCCGCTTTGGACAGAGAAAGCGGCCGCTGTAGGCGCGTTGGCTAGCCCGCAGTTCTTCATCGGGGAGGGCTGATCAGGCCCCGGCCGGTGATCCAGCTTCCCAGCAAAAGCAGCCGCAGCAGCACGTCGCCGACAAATGATTGGCGAAAGCGCACTGGGACTATCAGGAGCCGCATGGCGGTTATTGGTCTGCGGCAGTCGAAGTAACTATCCAGCAACCGTCGGTCCGCCGCATTCAATCGTGCAGCATGCACAGCGCGAAAATTCTCGATCTGCTCGTACATGATGTGGACCCAGTTCTTTTTGCGAAGAAAGCGCAGGATCGCGACGTAGCGCCCAATGCCTGAGCCCATTCCGATGGCATTGGAGCCATGTTGCCGATAAAGGATGGTGGGCTCGCGATCGACGATGACTTGACCGAACGCCGCAATGACCAGGTACAACCACCAGTCATGAAAATAGATGCGAGCTGGATCGCCATATTGACGCGCCAAAGACAAGGCCGCGCGATTGATGGCGCAGGTACAGCCGGTCACGATATTTTCTGTCAACGCATTGCGAAACGACGGTGGGCGGTTCCAGGTTGGCGATAGGCCAAGGGGAAGCAGCTGTTCGTTGACCAGCCGAAGGCGTGAGCAATACAACGCGGGTTTGCTTTGCAGCGGCGCCAAGTGTGCAGCAGCTCGCTCGATCTTGTTCGGCAGCCACACGTCGTCCTGGTCGCTCAGCATAATCAGATCTGCGTCGTCAGGCGCGGTGTCGAGCAGCGTGAAAAAGCTCCGAACGAAACCGACGTTTGGTCCGCGTATCAAAGTAATGCGCTGATCTCCGAGCGCTTGAATACGTGCAACGGTTTCGTCGGTCGACCCATCGTCGCGCACGATCACGCGGCCGCCAACCGGCAATTGATCGAGGATGGAACGAAGTTGCTCTTCCACAAGGCGCTCACCTTGCCAAGTGGACATCAATACAACAACATTCATACGAATCTCTGCTCGCTGAGTTCCCACACGCCCTCTAACCCCGGACAAGGCTCATTACCTTGTTTGAAAGCCTGGCAATGCGCCACGAGACAGAGCTGAACAAAGTGACACCCCGCTCCCGCGCTTTCTTTGCGCGAGCGCGTTCCCTATCGAGTTCAGTTTTCAGCTGTGCAAGCCGATGTTCGCAATCCGTCCGCCCTTCAGCTTTACATCGGGCCATCATCATCAGCGAGGGAAGTGTGGCAATCGGCCGATCGACGCCGTCCCTAGTCATTGCTTCTTGAAAACGCAATATCCGCAATGAGGGAATCGCGGCATCATTCATCGTCTTTTCACACCAGTCCTCGATGAATCTTCGAGGCGCCTGCTTCGCGCCTTGGTCTGGAATCTTTTCCAGAAGTAGGGCGAACTCAATGGCTTGGGATCTGGGGAGATGCTCAGCAAAATACATGGAGTTCAATCGCCAGTGCCACGCTCCCTCTGACATCCCAGCAACCAACAATGATGCAAACTCTTCCGCGCTCCATGCATGGACGTGAATGGTGCGCCGCCGATGCAGCGCGAATCGCGCCGCATCCAAAAGCCTGGGGTTGTACCATTCGCGAACTTCGCGTGGATGTATTGGTGGTTGGTTGTAGATTGCCTCGCAAAATTCGCGAATGCTCTCTTCGTCAACTTCTGTCACGCCGGCACGATATTTTGCTAGCGGCACCGCAAAAGGCGTGGGCACGCGCGCTGCGTCAAAAGTTCGGCTTCGGTCTGGCACGACCAACAGCAGCTTTCCGCCAATGCGGAGCACTCTGGAGAACTCCGCGAGCACTTCAAGTGGATTGGCCACATGCTCGATGACATGCGAAGCAACCAGTCCATCAAAAGAGCTTGATTCCAACTGCGACAGCCCTTCAGTGTCGAGGTCGATGTCGTAGTGAGCTTGGACACCCGGGGGCTGCCCGATCAACTCTGGAAAGTTCTTGTTACGGCCTCCCTCGACCGATCGATCTGCATATCTAACTTTTGCAGCGGGCGCAACGACGAAGGGGCGGCTACCGGGGCCTACCTCCAACACCTCGCCGTCGATAGAAAGGCCGATGAGATCGCGAGGGCTAGTGATCATCGGCCGATGGTAACAAGTTGCAAGGAGTGCGCGATGCGCAACGTGCCTGTTCCTGAAGCTGTCGCTGTTAATTGGACCGCGGATGCGCGTCGTGATTCGCTCTGCGATTGGCCGTGAGTCTCTGGATCAGCGACCATCCCACCAGAGCCAGCAACAGCACGAGGCCGAACGGCCATTGAGAAGTTGAGGAGAGAGTAGTCTTCATGACAACGGCCAGGAGCGCAGCCATGAGGGTTGCAGGGATTGCAAGAAGGCTGAGCGTCGAAAGCAGCGTGCCCGCCAAGTAGGAGAGAAGAAGGAAATCTATCGCAACCCTAGTGGCAAATACCGCGGCGGCGCCCACGAGGCCCCACGCCTGAAGCGCGATGTACAACGATGCGAGGTATGGCAACAACTCGACCATATGGCTCTTTGCCACGAGATCGGGGCGCCCGCTTGCGAGCAGCTTGGTGAAAGGCACGATAGCGAGACTGTTGATCCAGAATGCAAAGCACAAGATTTGCATCACGCTGGCGGACTGGACGGCGAGGTCCGGCGAGATCCACCAAGCGAGGAATGGGGCCGACAACAGCAACCCTACCGCCATGAGCGGCGACAGCCACACACCGAGCACACGCAGGCCAAACATCGCCAACTGATGTCTTTCAACATCGGACGTTGCACGAACAAAACGAGGAAAGAGGGCTTGGTTCAGTGCTGACGACAGCAACGTGGTGCGTTCGGTTATTTGGAAGGGAATGACGTAGTGGCTGATCGATTTGGCGCCCAGTTGCGCACCGATTGCGAAGCGGTCCGCGACGACCATGAGCGGCCCCACAATTGCACTGACAGTGGTCCACCCGCCAAAACGCAATAGCTGCAAGGCATACCGCTTATCGATCGACACGGGATAGCCAGTGAGATAGTAGGTACTGCAGCGCCATAGCATCGGCACCAGCACCAGCAGACGAACAACTGCCACCGCAGCAACCAACCCAGCTAGTTGAACGTCAAGTGTCGTTGCCGCAGCCAGAGGGGCCAGCAACGCCAGCACGTTGACCGATGCACCGATCAGGTTGAGCTCTCCGAATGCACTGCGTGCCTGCAATGCACCGCTCAATACGCCTGCAAGGGTTGTCGCCGGCACCAGTGCTGCGGCCCAGGGCAAAGCTGCGAGAAGTTCGGCACGCAAGTTGATCCCAATGGAGGAGTGCTGTGTAAAGAACCAGGCGCCCAGAGGTTGCGTAGCCAGGGCGCCAGCCAATCCGAGTCCGAGGCTGATCGACAGCGCCGTCCAGAGTACCTTGGCATGTTCACTCTTCGGTTTCCCCGTCATGTGTGCGAGCTGACGGGCAGTTGCCTGGCCAATTCCCAGGTCGAAGAGACCCATATATCCGAAGAAGAGCCAGATCAGTGCCAGCACTCCGAAACGGGCCTCTCCGATCAAACGCAGGTAGACCGGTATTGTGAGTAGCGACAACACCAGCGGAAGAACTTGGCCGACCAGGTTGTAGGCGGTGTGGCGCTGTAGGCTCATGTGCTCGAAGAAGGGTGTCGTGAGTTAAAAGTTCACAGACAAGATCTCGGTGTGCTTGCGGAATGTCGTCTGCGTACTTGGGGTCCCGTGGAAGGGGTTGGGATTGGCGTTGTTGAGTAACTAGATATCGGCGGATAGTCCTGCACTCATTGATGGGTCGAGCTATGCGTTGTCGCGACAAGTGTATTGCGTGGTCAGCGCGGAAAACCGGCGCTGGACCTGAACTAACCGGGATGCCGAGGTGAGTGAGAAGTGCGCGTGAACCTGACCTGGCGCGCAAACCAGGTTTTGAACATGGGCGCAACGTGGGCGCGCTGGTTAGCTTTTGCCCAAGTGCTGACTTTTCCTGATGAAGTAGCTCTTGGGCTACCTGACTTATCAAGCGTTAGCTGTCATCGGAAAGTTGATGGCGATTGCCCGATTGGTACGCGAGGTTGAAGCCTCATCTCGGAGATGCGATCCAGCATGGACCTCAGTGGAGCGAAGATCACCTCACTCCTTTTTCGTTGCGGGTGCATCAATGCTTGACCATCAGTTCGTAATGATTTCCCGCCACATGATGCGGGTCGGAGTGGTTGCCGATGGAACTGCCACGTCATAGACCTTGTTCTTCCCGTCCGAAGTCCGCACCAGAATCTTCACTGTGCCGTTCGGCAACCCTTCAGGTTGCACGCGGCTCGCCAACACATTTCCCACAAAACGGCTGGTCAGATTAGGAATGGCTCCGCCGTTGCTGTAGTTCAGGAAATAAAGATTCGAGCTCCCGCCGGGAGTGCATGGGTCGCTCGATGGAATGTTTGTCGTGAACGCAAGCACGCCCTGGAATAGCACCGGACTTGTATAGGCGCGCTCGCCCACTGGCGTCGTTGCAAAGTCGAGCACCCAGCCCTTCTTGGTCGTGAGATCCAGCGGATTCGTGGTGACATTGATGTTTCCATTCGCTGTTGTGGCGGTCTGCCGTACTAGCTGAGTGCGCAACGGTGTGATTGTCGGATTGTCGGATTTGTCGTCGAGCAGTCCATAGAACGATTGCGGCAGGCTGGCGCTGGCGTTGGCTCCCGTTGCGCCCGGAATGTCGGCAGCGCCCAGGTATTGGCCGGTGCCCACGTAGACCATGCGCTTGCCCTTCACCACGCCCAGTTCCGGCGATGCGGTAACCGGCTGGGCCCTGCCGCTGGTGTCTACCAGAGTGGTCAGCCGCTTAACGTTCCAATCGGTCGTCGAATTGGCCGAGAGGTCGAATCGCCAGACGTTGCCGAGCAGGTCGCCGCCGTAGACATAGTCCGCGGTGTCGTCGGTGCCGGGGCTCACCAGGAAAGCGCTGACTTTTGCGAGGCCACTGGGGTTGGCGCTGCTGCCTGCACCAGTGCTCAGGTCCTTGATCAGGGCGCCGGTGGCGGTATTCAGCACAAACAGGTGGCCGGCACCGTCGCCCCCGGTATCGGCGCCGTTGTTGTAGCCCGAAGTCACCAGCGTGACCCAGCCAGCCGCCTTCGTCTTCACATTGAGCGGCGTGCCGTAGCTGTAGCCGACGTTGTTCTTTACCTCCGCGGGGGTGCTGGCATTGGGAAACTCCCACATGACCTTGCTGGCGACCGCAGTGTCCGAAGCCGCCGTGGGATCGGTCACGTTCAGCGCGAAATAGCCTCTACCGCCCTTGGCGAGGCCGCCAATCAGGACCGTGGCCCAGCTGGGCGTTGGAGGCGTGGGCTGGTTTGCGAGCGTGTTGCTGAGATCGACGTCCGTGGCGACTGAGGTTCCGTCCACGTAGAAGCGATGCTGGAACGTGGGGCTTTGTTGTGTCAGGCCAACCAGCGAACTGGTGCCGGTTGAAGTCGTGGAGAGATTGGCATCGACGATGCTGCCCGGCACGTAGGCCCACAACTCATTGCCGGTTGCTGCCTCGAAGGCGTGCAGCATGCCGTCGTTGGCGCCTTGATACACCACGCGGGTACGGCTTGCGGCCGTTCCGGCCTTGAAGGTCGAATAGCCTGGGTCGGTATAGCTCGAACGCGGCGCCGATACGTAGGTAGGTTCGCCGTTCACGATGTCGCCCAGCACGTGCGTGCGGGTGCGGTACGGTTGCGCGCTGTTGCTATCGGTGCCTTCCTTGCTGCGATCGCCCCGAAGGTAGGAGATAACCGCGGCGTTGTCGCTCGGGCCGGGCGGAGTCGTCAGCGAGTTGAAGCGCGACACCTTTGCACTCAGGCCGGTGGTCGTGAAAGGCACGCCGGTGCTGCCGTCAAAGCTTGCGATTTTCCGCGTGCCAAATGCCTTGCTGTCGAGCAGCGACTGGGCAGACCACAGCGGTGTGCTGGCCAGCGAACCGGTGTTGATGTCGATCGCAAAGGCTTCAAGATCTCCGTACCAGGTCCCTGAATTGAAGCTCGAAGCGAAGGCCGTGTTATCCCCCGATTGCACGTTCGGGTTGCTCACTGCCACCGAGGCTGCTGCGCCGGTGCGGTTGACGATGTTGTTGAGGATGGAGCCGAGCGCGGTTTGCAGCTTGGCCGGATCCTTCGCATTGAAATATTGGCCGTGGCCGTTGAGCGCCGCATGCCAGAGGTCGTCGATGGCGGTTGCCGAATCTGCTGCTGGTGTCGGCCAGGCGTCTGTGCCGGTCGGCGGCGTGGAAACTGTGCCACTGGCGCCAAGACCGATGGTGAAGGTGACCATGTGCTGCCATGTGGCCGGGTCGGACGGGTTGGAGGCCACCTTGCCTGCCGAGGATGTGGGCGCAGTAAGGTCCGAAATCCAATATTTCATCGCCACATCGGCAAGTGTGTTCGAAGTATCGGAGCCGCCGTAGAAAGGAGCTGGAAAGCGCTGCCCTGCCACCAGAGGTACGCCTGCAACGGGGTCGTTGATGGCTGCTCCGGTATCCGCATCTCTATAGACATTGGCTGGCAAGGTCGGAACGGTTTGGTCCGTGTTTCCTACGGAGGCACTGTCACTCCCATTCCAGTAGCCGTCGGTGGAGAGAATGGTGTAGTTGGGCGTACAAGCCAGAGGGACCGTTGTTGATCGCGCGGTCGTCGTGCTTGCGCCCGGCATGGTTCCAGTTCTGAAATATTCACCCGCGCGCTCAAGCGCTGGAATCAAAGGGGTGCCGCCACCTGGATTGATGGAATACAGCTTGTTGTACCAAGTACTTTTTTGAGTGCTGCCGAAATCCGACAGCGCGACAAAATTCGTTGCGTTCGTATTGACGTCGCTGCTGTTGTTATTGATTGTCGAAAAGCCTACGCGCGACTTGTTATCGAGAACTGAGAAGGCGAGACCCAGCGAGCTTTTTGCCGTCAGAATGCGAATGCGGTAATAAGAGAACCAGTTGGCAAAGTTCTGTATTTCCTGTGCATAGGTACAAGTTGTTCCCGTTCCACAGTCGGTTCTTGTGGAGGCTTTGGGGTAGGTAGCCGTCGCGCTGGTAATCTCGACCCGGTTGTAATTGCTGTCGGAATCCTGCCCGCTAGAGCCGCTTTCGGTACCCGAACCCTTCCAAACATAGTAGAAGGCATAACGGGCATAACTCGTGGTCTTCGTCCCGCTCGATGTGTCCGCGCAGTTCCTGTTTGCCGCAAAGCTGCTGGTATAGCGTGGCAGATCTGGTGGGGTCGTTGTATTCCAGCATGTCTCCGTAAGGTCAACCGTCGCAGTGGAGCCGTTGGTGGTCGCATAAGGATCGACTCGTGCTGATGTAGCCGTACTCGCAGGCATCGACGAAGTGAAGGTCGGTGCGCTACTGTCGTACTTGACGCCGGGCAAATAGGTGATGGTGGGGTTGTAATAGAGTTCGTTGAACGTGGGGGAGTAGTAGGCTCTCCTGCTCTTCGAGAATTCCCCTGTCGCGTCGGTGCCGGTGATCGATCCCCACTCCATACTTCCCGAGTTGTCGAGCGTGAAAAGAATGTTCGGCTTGGCTCGGCTCTGCACAATGAGCGGAACATCCGTCAGGTCGGTCGCTGCAAGCGCGGCAAACGGTTGAAACACCAGCGAAGCCACCATCATTGCGACGATGCTGGTCGATGTTCTTTTGGCTATTGATTGCATGATCGTGTTCGTTGTTATTTCAACTTCGAGATTTCAGCCAAAAGGCAATTCGATGGTTGTCTGGACAATGCTGAGCGCATTGCGCGGACCTTGGACACGCACCGTCACCCTGTAGTGGATGGTGGGGCGGGTCGGCGGCGGCGGCGTCAGGCTGCCGAAGACATTGGTGGTCTGCGCATGGCTGTTGAGGTCGTCGCCCGCAGATCCCCCCGAGGAAAATGGCTGCCCCGCCACGCACTTGCTGGTCAGCAAGGTCAGCGGATCGGTAGTTGCAGGCGCGGTGCTGCAGAGCCTGTCGATGACGTACTGCACCCGATAACTCGATTCGTCACTGCAGCTGATTGCGGTGGCGCCGCCTGTCGCGTCATAGCAGGGCACATCGGCCCAGTTGTTGTTGGCCACCGCAGTCGGGATGCCGTTGGCGTCTACTGCCTGCATGAGCCGGAAATACTTGCCGGTGACATCGGCATCCGCCGTTGCGAGAGTTGGCAGCGCGTTGAAAGCGCGTTCTGCCCCCGTGTCGGCCGCACTCGTGGTGGCGCTCTTGAAGGCCACGTTGCCCGATATCACCCCTGCCGTGTCTGTGGAGCGAAGCAGTGCCACCGCTGCCAGCGAAAGAACCAGCACCGCAATGAGCGCAATGAAGACGATGACGCCTCGCTGCGCCTGTTTTGCCCGAGCGCGGACCTTGGCAGTGGAATAGAAAGATGGGAGAAGGGTCATGACAGGTTGGCCCAAAGAACATTGCGCAGCGGAACCACGGTTTCGAAGGTGCGGTAGCGGTAGCAGCGCCAATCGGTATCGTTGCTCAAATCAATCGTCGGGCCACCCGGCCAGCTTTCGGGGGCTGTGGTAGTGATCGCGCAGACGGTTTGCCCCGAAGGAAGTCTTTCCTTTAGCGGACTGCGAACGACGACTGCAACGCGTAATGCTTTGATGCGCTTGAAGTCTTCCGCCGTGGGCGTGGCCCAACTGCCAGTGGCACCGACCCAGTTGTTGACTACCTGGCTTCCTACATCGCTGATGCCGTAATAGGCCTTGAGGCTCACAACATTGTTTGCAAGCTGAACTTGAGTCACCGAACTGAAAAAGTCCTGCGAGACCAGCGAGCCGTTGACGACAGAGTACGTACGCTGCGTGAATGCGCCCAGGTCGTAAATGCGTGGATTGGCGATGTAGGTCACGGGCCATCCGTTCGCCGTCATGTAGGCTGCTGGCGGGTTGTAACTGGGTTGCGTTGCGGTGCCCGTTGCCACATCGTGCGAGAGGATGACACTGTCAGGACTCGCCGGGTTGGCGACCGAGGCAGTGATGCGCGTCAAGGCGCAGTTGCCGGCATCGTCTGTCAGCCACACGAAGCCACCGACGGAGGACAAGGCGACTTTGGTGGCCGGTTGAAGATTGGCCACCGATGTTCCGGGAGGATTGGCTGTGACGTTCTGCAGCAGGGCATTCCGTACGTTGCTGCGAACAGAGCTTCCCCATAGCATGGTGATGCTGTCGGAAGCGCCCGCCGCGGTGCCGCCGTCCGTGATCCGAACGGGGGTACTGGGAAAGTTGGGAACCGAACTGCTTGCCGCTCCCGTGCTGTAGTAGGTGAAGTACGTGGTGCAAGGCATGACAGCCGCTGTCGGCATGCCCCAACCAGCCGCGCGAATGTCCCGCTCCAGCATCGAGAGGCTGAAGATCCCGTTCTGCTGGGTGTCCGCGCCAGAGGTTGTCGTGCGCTTGATGCCCTCATAGGTCGAGATCACTTGGTAGATGATGATCGTGACGACGAAGCCCACCGCCATGGCGACAAGAATCTCCACGAGGCTGAAACCCCGCTCCCGCCGGGCGTGCTGTTGAGGTGATGACATGCTGTCAGCCTTGAATCTGCGTCGTGAGCGTGAAGTTGTGGGGCGCCGTGTCCTGCGGGGCTTGCCAGCAGAGCGTCACCGTGACGGTGTTGTTCGCTCCCACGGTGATCTGCTGTAAGAGATCGGCTGCGCCCGGGAGCGAGCCCTGATTGGCCATATCGGTCAGACCGGCAAGCCAACTGGTCACAACAGGGTTGGCCGCGGTGTTCGTACCTTCAGCGCAAGTCGCGCTGCTTGCGTTCAATGCATAGGTCGGCACGTTGAAGCGATCGGCCCACATTTGCCCCACGATCTGATTGGCAAACAGACTCGCCTTCGCGCGGTAGTCGGCATCGCGCACAGTGCGGATGGCGGTCGCTTGCAGGCCCATGATGCCCAGGACTGCGAACGAGAAGATGGCGATGGCAACGAGCGCTTCGATCAGCATCACGCCGCTCTGCGAACGGGACGGTGAACGCTGCGTTTGAGCAGAGAGCTTTTGCTTCATGAACAACCTTGGGGATTGGTCGCGAGCGAAAGCGCGGGATCGCAGAGCCTGACGTCGCCTCCGGGAGTCAGGACGATCGCCAGCCTTCGCACGTCCGTTGTAGCGCCTGTGATGTCTATCTGGCGCACGGTGGTCGCGGTGTTGAGCCGGCCCAGGCCTGTAAACAGAATGCTCGCGGGCAGGCCGGCACCAGGATTCGCCGTAACCGTACCCACCGCATTCGCGACTTGAACCCGTGCATTGGACGTGGTGGAAGTTTCGCGGCGGGTCTGAACCGACTGGTCGAACGTTGTCGGCGTTGCCGGGAGCGAATACATGATGTCCCAATCCGTTCCGCCTGTGACCGCCGTACCTTGGGAGGTGTTCAGCAATCGGAACCGGACGTTGCTGTTGCGGCGTATGGCCTCGGCCCGCGCAAGCTGCAGGCCATTCACGATCGATTCAGCGGCTGTGCGAACCTGAGCGTTTCGGATGAAGCTTGTGTAGCTTGGGTACGCAAACGTGAACAAGAGCGCGAACAGGGCGATGCCCACCATCAATTCGATAAGGGTGAAGCCCGTCGCACCCCGGTGCTTGGAAAATTTCATGGCTTGCGAAGAATCCACGACGTGGAGTTACTAAAGCCCCATGCGCAATTTGTGCAGGTCGTCCCTTGGCTGTTGCGCTGGTCGATCGTGTAGGCAAAGCCGGCGACGGAGGTTCCAGTGCGACCCGTTGCCGTCGCCGTGTAGGTCTGAGGGGGGGTGCCGGGCGCACAGCTGTAGGTGAAGTTTCTCGTGGTCGACGGTAACGTGACCCCGCAAGTGGTACCAGTACCGTAGTTGCGGTTGTCTTGGTAGAACTGCTCCATCTGGGCGCGGTAGTCGGACAGACTGCCTACTGCCTCTTGGACACTTCCGCGTCGCAAATAATCGGTGTAGCTCGGATAAGCAATCGACGCCAGGATCGCGACGATGGCGACTGTGACCATGACCTCGATCAATGTGAAGCCCATCGAGGCCATTCGCGCATGGGAAGCAGGGCGCCGGGCGGATTGCTGTTTCATCAAGAAGGTACCTTTTTTGGACCGTTGAGGGCCTTCCGCCAGAGGCGGACAACAGTTGTAGATAGTTGTCTAAGAATGTCTCCAAATGTGTTTTCCAGCAAAGCCGCTCGTCTCCCACCCGCCGCCATTCGTCGGCCCGGCCGGTCGGCACAATCGGCGGAATGACTTCCCGCGCAGCGCCTGCCGAGGCCGCCGCTCTCTCATCAAAAGTCGTCGGCGCCCTGCGTGCCGGGCTGGTGGCGTTCCCGTTTCTCTGCCCCCTCGTCGCCGGCCCTTCGGTCCAGGCCTGGCAGCTACTGGCGACCTGGGTCTGCCTCGCGGCGATGCTTCTGGCCGTTCCTGTCGCCGTGCCGGCGCGCGCCATCTGGGTATGGCTCGGCGCCGGGGCGGCGGCGGTCGTGCTTTTTTCCTCACCGCATGCCACGGCCGCCGCATGGCTGCCGGCGGTGATGGTGCTGGCCGCCATGGCGGCCGCGGCCTGTGTGGGGGCAGGCATGGCACGGGGCAGGCCGGCCGTATCGGGGGTGCTGGCGGTGGGCGTGCTCGTGGCCGGCCTCGTCAGCGCGGTGCTCGGCCTGCTTCAGTACTACGGCCTGGCCGAGCCGCTGGTGCCTTGGACCACCACGCCCGCGCTGGGCCAGGCGTATGGCAACCTGCGCCAGCGCAACCAGTTCGCCACGCTGATCAGCATGGCGCTGGTGGCGGCGCTCTGGATCTACGCTGCGCAGCCCTCGGCGCGCATTCGGCGCTGGCTGGTGGCGGCGGCGCTGCTGCTGCTGGTGGCCGCGGCGGCGTCCACCTCGCGCACCGGGCTGCTCCAGCTGCTGTCGATCGCGGGCGTTGCCGCCTTCATCGCGCGGCGGGAGCGCCGCGGCGTGCCGGCCGAGCGCGCTGGCACGCCCTTCAGCCTGCCGCCGCCGCTGGTGCTGCTTGCGATGGTGCCGGTCTATTTCGCCATCGCCTGGGTGCTGCCGCAGCTTGCGGCGGGCGAGGTCGAGGGCATGATGCAGCGGCTGCAGGAGGGCGCGCCGGGCGACCACACGCGGATGATCCTCTGGCGCAACGTGCTCTCGCTGATTGCCGCGCATCCGCTCGCGGGCTGGGGCTGGGGCGAGCTGGCCTTCGCGCACTACAGCACGCTGTACGACGGACCGCGCTTCCCGGAGATCCTGGACAACGCGCACAACCTGCCGCTGCACCTGGCGGTGGAAATGGGCATTCCGGTGTCGGTGCTGGTCTGCGGCGGTTTTCTCTGGATGGTGATGGCGGCCAGGCCCTGGCGCGAGCGCGACTCGGTGCGGCTCATGGCCTGGGGCATGCTGGGCGCGATCGCGCTGCACAGCCTGCTCGAATATCCGCTCTGGTACGGGCCGTTCCAGCTGGTGTTCGGGCTGTGCCTGGGCATGCTGTGGCCGGCGCGTGGCGCCGCAACGGCTTCATCGCTGCGGCAGCGCTTCAAGGCCCGGTGGCTCGAGCCGCCGATCCTGTCTTCCGTCGCGGCCGCGGCGCTGATGGCGGTGGTCGGCTGTGCCGCCTGGGACTACATCCGCATCAGCCAGATCTACCTGCCGCGCGACGAACGCCTGCCGGCCTATGAAGACGGCACGCTCGCCAAGGCCAAAAAATCATGGCTCTTCGCTAGGCAGGTCGACTTTGCCGAACTGACGCTCACGGCCGTCACGCCGGCCAATGCGGCCGCGATGCACTCGCTGGCCGAGCGCACGCTGCATTTCTCGCCCGAGCCGCGCGTGATCGTCAAGCTGATCGAAAGCGCCGAGCTGATGGGGCAGGGCGAGGAAGCCCGCGACCAGGCGGAGCGCTTCCGCATCGCGTTTCCGGCAGAGTACGAGCGCTGGCTGAAGGGGCTGCCCGTGGACGGGCTGGCGCCCTAGCCTTGGGGGGCTGCCAGGTAGCTGCCCGACTTGCCGCCATGCTTTTCGAGCACGTGCACGTCGGTGATCCGCATGCCGCGGTCCACCGCCTTGCACATGTCGTAGATGGTGAGCAGCGCCACCTGCACGGCGGTCAGCGCTTCCATCTCGACGCCGGTCGGCCCCACGGTCTCGACGGTGGCGGTGCACACCACCTGCGGCGCATTGCCTTTTTCGGCCAGCGCAAACGCGAGCGCCACGCGCGTGAGCGCGAGCGGGTGGCACAGCGGGATCAGGTCGCTGGTCTTCTTGGCGGCCTGGATGCCGGCGATGCGGGCGATGCCAAGCACGTCGCCCTTCTTGGCGGTACCCGATTCGATCAGCGCCAGCGTGGCGGGCTGCATCTCGATGCGGCCCGTGGCCACGGCCACGCGATGGGTGGCGGGCTTGGCCGCAACGTCGACCATGTGGGCCTGGCCCTGGGCATCGAAATGGGTGAGGGAGCTCATGTGTGAACGATCGGTGTGGAGGTGCATCATACGAGCCCGAGCCAATGGACGAGGAATGCCGCGCTTGACTCCCTTTGCCACCAGAAAGACTTCCGCCGCGCCCGCCTTGCGGTCGCTCTGTGCTGCCGTTTTGATAGCGGGCCAGGTCCTGCTGCCGGTGCCGGCCCGCGCCCAGATGCAGGTGCTGCCGGGCCTGGGCGACGGCGGCGAAATGACCGCCAGTGCCGAGCGCCAGCTGGGCGACCAGATTGCGCGCGAGCTCTACCGCGACACCGACTACATCGACGACCCGGTGGTCGCCGCCTACGTGCAGGACATCTGGCAGCGCCTGCTGGCCGCCGCCCGCCAGCGCGGCGAGCTCACGCCCGAGCTCGACGAGCGTTTTGCCTGGACCATCCTGCTGGGGCGCGACCGCAACATCAATGCCTTTGCGCTGCCGGGCGGCTATCTGGGCCTCAACATGGGCCTGATTGCCACGGTGGGCAGCCGCGACGAGCTGGCCACGGTGCTCGGGCACGAGCTGTCGCACGTCACGCAGCGCCACATCTCGCGCATCATGAACCAGCAGGGCAAGCAGATGCCGCTGATGCTGGCGGGCCTGATCCTCGGCATGATCGCGGCCGGCAAGAGCCGCAACGCCGATGCGGGCCAGGCCGTGATGATGGGCAGCCAGGCGCTCTTCATGCAGAACCAGCTGAGCTTCTCGCGCGACATGGAGCGCGAGGCCGACCGCGTCGGCTTCGGCGTGATGACGCAGGCGGGCTTTGCGCCGCAGGGCGCGGCCGCGATGTTCGAGAAGCTGCAGTACGCCTCGCGCCTGAACGACAACGGCTCCTACCCCTACCTGCGCAGCCATCCGCTCACCTCGGAGCGCATCTCGGACATGCAGGGGCGCTTCCAGTTCCGACTCGATGCCGCCCCGGCCATGCCGCTGGCCATGGACCACGCCATGATCTCCGCGCGTGCCCGCGTGCTCACGCGGCCGGGTGTGGACGTGCTGCGGCTGTGGGTCGATGCGGCCTCCAGCGGCGAGTTTGCCAAGAGCAGTGCGGCCCAGCAGGCCGGCACGCTCTATGCGGCGGCGCTGTCGGCCAAGGAGCTGCGCGACTTCCGCGCCGCACGCGCCATGGCCGAGCGGCTGACGGCGCGCACCGCCGACGACGCCTCCGCAGCCAGGCTGGCGCGCTGGCTCAACGCCGAGATCGAACTGGCCGGCGGCAACGCGCCCAAGGCCGCGGGCCTGCTCGATGCCAAGTCGAAGGAGCGGCCGGAGATGCTGCTTGCGGCCGATGCCGCCGTGGCCACGCGGCAGCCCGCGCCCCTGGTGCCGGTGCTGCGCGACTGGGTGGCCACGAATCCGCGCGATGCCACCGCCTGGCGGGCCCTGGCCAACCTGTATGGCGCGCAGAACGATTCGGTGCGCGCGGTGCGCGCCGATGCCGAGGCCAATGTGGCCATCCTCGACTATCCGGCCGCACGCGACCGCCTCAAGGCCGCGCAGGAGTTGATGCGCAAGCCCGGCGTGCCCGTCGACCACTACGAGGCGTCGATCATCGACACCCGCGCGCGGGCCGTGGAGGTGCTGGTGAAGCGGCAGGCCGAGGAGCCGCCGCTGAAGTGAGCCGAGCAGCGATAAAGAAAGCGCCGCCCGCCTTGGCGGCTCAGCCCTTGGAGAGCAGCCCGCCCAGCGCGGCTTCGATGACCAGGCCCAGCAGCGAATAGATCAGCGAGCCGATCAGCGCCGCCACGAAGCCGTTGACCTGGAAGCCGGACAACAGGCCCGATGCGGCCCAGAACAGCAGCGCATTGATCACGAACAGGAACAGCCCGAGCGTGACGATGGTGACCGGCAGCGTCAGCACCACCAGCACCGGCCGCACGACCATGTTGAGCAGGCCGATGACGGCCGCGGCGATCAGCGCGGAGCCGAAGCTGGCAACCTGGACACCGGGATAGAGATAAGCCACCGCCAGCAGCGCGACAGCGCTGAGCAGCCATTTGATGATGATGCGCATGCGGCGCAGGATACCCCAGAGGCCCCAAAACAACGAGCCCCGGCGCGTTGCCGCACCGGGGCTCGTCAGGACGGGGTTGCGCGCTTATTCGGCCAGTTCGTTCGCAAGCACCAGCAGCGCGCCCATGCCCATCACGGCGCCGGGAAAGGCCCAGCCCGACTGGCGCGGCGGCGCCTGGTCGAGCGTGACCGGCTCCAGGTCGACGCCGATCTTGGGGCGGCGCGCATCGACCACGAGCGTGGCCGAATGCTCGCGCTTGAGCTGCTGCGTCAGGTCGGCCAGCGGGCCCTTGGCCAGCACCGGCGTCACCTGGCCGCCATTGCGCTCGAGCAGCGGCAGCAATTGCGCCTGCACCTTGCTGAACCATTTGGCGCGCCAGTTCTCGCGTGCGCTGTGGCTCACCCACTTGCTGATGCGGTGCGTCATGCGCGGAGCGCAGGCCACGAGTACCCAGTGGCGTGCCACGACGCTGCTGGCGTCGGGGGCAAGCTCGGCGAACTGCTCGGCCGCATAGCCGGCGTCGTCGACGTACAGAATGACCTTTTCCATGGGTGCTCCTTCAAGTAATTAGAGTGGCAGAGACCGGGCAGCAGGGGAAGAGCATTTTCGCCAGGCCCCTGCAAGTGGCCGTCAGCTGGACGTGGCGGCTTCGGCCGGCTTCTGGCGAGCCTGGCGCATGGCCACCCACTTGCCGACGGCCAGCACCAGCAGCGCGCCGGCAATGCCTGCGGCGTACCGGATGGTATCGGTCTGCGGCAGCTTCGGCACCCAGGTCCAGGCCGCGGTGTTCGACAGCGCGGGGTCGGACACCGCCATGGTGCCCGCAATCCAGCCCAGCAGCATGCCGCCGAGCGTGATGATGACCGGGAAGCGGTCCATCAGCTTGATGACCAGCTGGCTGCCCCAGACGATGATCGGAATGCTCACCAGCAGGCCGAAGATCACCAGCGGCATCTGGTGGGCCTGGCCGGCGCCTTGCGCGGCACCGGCAATGGCAATCACGTTGTCCACGCTCATCACCAGGTCGGCCACGATCACGGTCTTGACCGCGCCCCACAGCTTGTCGCTGCTCTGGATGTTGCCGTGCGCGTCGTCATGGTCGGGCGCCAGCAGCTTGATGCCGATCCACACCAGCAGCGCGGCGCCGACGAGTTTCAGGAACGGAATGGCCAGGAGCGTGAGCGCGAAGAAGATCAGTATCACCCGCAGCGCAATGGCGCCGGCCGTGCCCCAGAGAATGCCCTTGGTGCGTTGCGCAGGCGGCAGCTTGCGGCAGGCCAGGGCAATGACGACGGCGTTGTCGCCGCCGAGCAGGATGTCGATCATGATGATCTGACCGACCGCGACCCAGAATTCCGGGGTCATGAACTGTTCCATAGATTCCTCTTGTCTTCGCGCGGTCCGTCCATCCTGGGCTGGATGGCGCCGGTCCGGCGCATGCGTTGCATTTCGATCCATCCCGTGCGGGTAGGCCGAAGCGATGGCGAAGACCGGGCGATGACCGGGGATTCAGGAACGCTTCGACCAAACCTGCGCAGGTTCAAATCGAAGGTCTTGCTCGACAGCGCGCGCCCCGGGGGCACGTGTTGTCCAACAGGCCGGAAGTGTTGTGCTTCGTATTGACGACCTGTCGATGGCCGCCGTGGTGCACGGCGGCTGGGAGCTACTCCCCTTCGTGAGGAGAATTAGAGCATTGCAAACCCTGTTCTGGCAACCTCGAAATTACCGAGATCCAAAAAGAATGCTCTCGAAAGCCTTGTGGTTGCTGGTTATGTTGCTATGTGTTGTGTAGCGCATATAACCTTCGACTGACGCGGGACATTGCCGGACTATGATCGCCGGCTCGCTGTTTTTTCTCTCTTCATGGCCGCCATTCACATCACCGACATCGAGGCCGCCATCAACCATTGGCGGGAGAAGAGCCCCTCGCCCGACGGCATCACGCTGGCGCCCGAATTGCGCGCGCTCGCCGAGGTCTACGCGCTCATGGTGTTCCACCACGAGGACGAGGTCGACGAGTTCGGCTTCCCCGAAAAAGCCTGGGCCGCCTGGCTCGACTGGTACCACAGCACGCCCGACACCCCCTGCATCGCCATCTGCTCCACCAGCCAGGGCGACGATCAGTGCAAGGGCTGCGGCCGCAGCTTCGACGAGGTGCAGCACTGGCCCGCCATGTCGCCGGCCGAGAAGCGCGTGACCTGGCGCCGCATCACCATGGAAGACTCGGCCTGGCGCTTCAACAAATATGCGGAGCGTGCGCGCGAGGCCGAGCCGCCGCAGTGGCCCGACGATCCCGCCGAGCCCCTCGGTCCCGACGACGCGCCCTGAAGGAGGCCGCCCCATGCGCCGCCTTGCCCAGGCTCCGAACCTCGCGATCGCGGCCCTGTGGGTGCATGCGCTGCGCGAGGAGGGCGTGGAGGCGACGGTTCAGCGCGAATACCTGGGCGCCGTCATGGGCCAGCTGCCGCCCGACCAGTGCCTGCCCGAGATCTGGATCGACGACGAAGCGCAGTTCGAGCGCGCGCAGCAGGTGCTGCATGCGGCCCAGCACCGGCCGCAGCGCAACTGGCAGTGCATCTGCGGCGAGCGCATCGAAGGCGGCTTCGAGCAGTGCTGGCACTGCGGCCGGATGATGCCGGTGGCCTGAGGCTACTTCCAGCGCAGCAGCTCGACGTCGATGCTGTGGGTGCCGTCGCCCAGCGTCAGCGTGTTCTCCTGGATCGTCGCCTGCAGCTGCATGCTGCGCTGCGCGAGCGCGGCCAGCGCCTGCGAGGCTTCCGTCGGCACCCGGTAGACCTGCAGGTTCTGCGGCCGCGTGAGCTTGTTCTCGATGCCGCGCCACCAGATCTCGGCCGCATGGTTGAAGCAGTAGACGATCACCTCGTCCGCCTTGCCGCAGGCCTTGATGATGGGCTTGTCCTCGGGCTGGCCGACCTCGATCCACAGCTTGGTCTCGCCCGTGAAGTCGCGCAGCCAGACATCGGGTTCGTCCACGTTCGACAAGCCCGCGCCGAAGGCCAGCGTGCCGTCGCCCTGGCAAACGTCCTGCAGCTTGTACGCGTTGAGCGCGAGCGCGACGAGCCGGATCATCATCCGCTCGTCGGTCTCGCTCGGATGGCGCGCCAGGGTCAGCGCATGGTCGGCGTAGTAGCCGTGGTCGATGTCGGCCACCGCGAGGGCAGCCTTGAAGATGGTGGATTTGAGGGCCATGGGTGCGCGAGTGTATGCGCCCCCACGGGCCGCGTCAGAACGCCACCGAGGCCTGCAGGTATACCGTGCGCGGCTGGCCCACGTACTTGCCGCCGTTGTTGTCGACCGAGCGGTTGTAGTAGCGGCGGTCGAACAGGTTCTTGACGCCGACGGCCAGCTTCAGGTGGCTCATCGAGGGGCCGAAGTCGTACGCCGCGCGCAGGTTCATGGTGGCGTAGCCCGGAATGTTGCCGAGCCGGCCGTTCGGGTCTTCCAGCGTGATGTATTGCGCGCCGTCGTCGGGCGAGCCCGGCGAGCGCTGCTTCGATTGCGCGTACACGTCGGCATTGAAGGTCCACGGCCCGCGCTCGTAGCGCGCGCCGAGCGTGGCCACCTGGCGCGAGTAGAAGGGCAGGTCGCGCCCGGCAAAGGCCCCGGCCTTGGCAATCGCCTGCGTGTAGGTGTAGGTGGCCGACACCGACAGGCCCTTGAGCGAATCGCTCAGGCTGCCGAGCTGGTAGCGCAGCGCCGACTCCAGGCCGCGGTGCCGCGTGGCGCCCAGGTCGGTCCACTGGCCGACGTCGCCGGTGATCGAGCGGGCCAGCAGCAGCTCCTTGTCGAAGTTGATGTTGAACAGCGTCAGCTCGCCGCTCCAGGCCTCGCCCTTGTAGTGCGTGCCGATCTCGTAGGTCTTGGCCTTCTCGGGGTGCAGGCCGGTGGTGGACTGCGCGAGCTGCGCATATTGCTGCGGCCCGAACGAAACGCCGGCATTCGCGAACACCGACCAGCGCTCGTTCATGCGGTAGAGCACCGACAGCGTCGGCAGCACCTCGTTGGAATCGATCTTCGGATAGTTCGCGCCGGTGACGCGGCCGTTGGCCAGCGTGAAGACGTCGTTGTGCGAGCGGATCGATTCGTAGCGCACGCCGGGCGTGACCGTCCAGTTGCCGAAGTCGATGCGGTCGTCGATGTAGACGGCGTGGGCGGTGGTGCCGCCCTTGCTCGACTGGTAGGCGGGCTGGGCGAGGGCATAGGCGTCGAAGCCCGGGCTCGGCCGGTAGTAGGCGCTGCGCGTCGCCACTTCGGAGGCTTCTTCCTTGAGGTAGCGCGCGCCGACGCTGATCTCCTGCACCACGCTGCCGGAATCGATCAGGCGTGAGTAGCGGGGCTCGAAGGCGTAGGTTTTGTAGTTGCGCGGCGCGGAGGTCAGGCGCCGCCGGCCGGCGTTGGCGCCGGTGCCTTCCTGCTCGAGGTAGCTGCTGCGGAAGGAGTCCGTGTAGTAGCTCAGCATCTCGAACTTGTTCACGCCGTCGTCGTGCGTGTACTTGATCGAGCCGTCGGTGCGGCGTCCGGAAAACTCGTCGAAAGGCCGGTCCGACTGGAACGGGTCGGCCGCGAACTGCGCGGTGGTCAGCCCGCCCGGCATGCGGCCCTTGCCCTCGAAGTGATGCAGCGTCACCGCGATGTCGTCGGTCTTCGACAGGCGGTAGGCGCCCTTGAGCATCAGGTCGTCGATGCTGGTGTGGTCGTTGCTCCGGCGAAAGCCGTCGCCGTGCGTGCCCGAATAGAGCAGCGCCAGGCCCAGGCCGTTCTCGTTGGTGCCGCCGATCAACAGGCTGGGCGTGGTCTTGGTGCCGCCGCCGTGGCCCGCGCTTTCCACGCCCACACTTACTTCGCCCGCGAACTGCTTGGGAATAGCGCGCGTCACGAAGTTGATGATGCCGCCCACGTTCTGCGGTCCGTAGCGCACCGAGCCCGCGCCGCGCACCACGTCGACCGCTTCCAGGCTGCCGAGCGACAGCGGTGCCAGCGACAGCTGCGGCTGGCCGTAGGGCGCATAGGCCAGCGGCACGCCGTCCAGCAGGATGGTCGAGCGCGGCGACAGCCGCGAGGTGAGGCCGCGCACGCCCACGTTGAGCGAGATGTCGCTGCCGCCCGTGCCGTTGCTCTCCTGCACTTGCACGCCCGGAACCTGGCGCAGCGCCTCGCGCACGCTGGTGGCGCCGCTTTCCTGGATCTGCGTGCGCTCGACGATGCTGCGCGCGCCCGGGTGCTCGAGCACCTTGGTCTCGCTGGGCGTGCCGAGCCAGTCGCCCGTGACGGTCACCGCCTCCAGCGACTTCGCGCCGGATGCGGCACCGGCCGGCTCGGCCTCGGCCGCCAGGCTCTGGAAACTGATGGGGAACAGCGCCATGACCAGTGCGGCGCACTTCTTTTGCTTGAACAAGGCTTCTCCTCGGATATCCATAAAAATCGAAAGCTGCAGGGCGTCCGGCTCAGGACGTGGTGCGGTTGCCGCCCGAAAGCGCGATGTCGCGGGCCGCGGCCGCCGCGCGGCGGCGGCGCCACCAGAGCCAGATGCCGCTCAGGCCCAGGCCGCCGAGCGCCAGGCCGAGCAGCATGGTGATCGCCTGGTGCACCGGCCCGCCCAGCACGCCCGTGTGCAGCGGGTAGATCACCACCACCGCGCCGTTGCCGGCGTCCAGGTCCTGCCAGCGGCGCACCGCCAGCACTTCGCCGGTCAGCGGATGCAGCCACACGGAGCTGATGCCGTTCGGATGCGGATCGTCGGCCAGCCGGAAGCGCACGCGCATCGGGCGGTTCGGCCTGGCCGGCACCTGCACGTAGCCGATCGGCTGGCCCGGGAATACGCTTTGCGCGCGGGCCACCAGTTCGTCGAGCGAAAGCCGGGCGCTCATGGGCGAGCCCTTGGGAACCGCGGGCGGCTTGACCAGCTCCTGGCCCATGGCGGTGGAAATGAAGCCGCCGAGCGGCCGCCAGGCCATGTAGGCGCCCGTGAACACCGACACCGCAATCAGCAGCCCGAGCACCGCGCCGCCGGTGCGGTGCAGGTCGAACAGCCCGCGCAGCAGGCCGCGGTCGAGCGAAATGCGCAGCGACGGCGGCCAGCGCGCGGGCCACCAGAGCACCAGGCCGGTGACCAGCAGGAAGAGGTAGGCCAGCGCCACGAAGGCCAGGATGCCCTTGCCCGTGTCTTCCAGCAGCAGGCTGCTGTGCAGCTCGAAGAGCAGGTTGTAGGCGCCTTCGTGCGAGCCGCGCCGGCCTTGCTCCGCGCCGGTGGCGGGGTCGAGGTAGAGGGTGCCGTCCCAGGGGCCGCGCACGTACACCCAGAGCGTCTCGCCGGGGCTGCGCGGCGGGCGCAGCGTGAAGGTGGTGTCGGGGCCGAACTCGGCCACGAGGTGCTGGCGCAGCGGTTCGAGCGGCAGCGTGGGCATCCCCGTTCCCGCTTCGGCAGCGCTTCGTGCGACGAAGAGCGCGGGATGCGCATGGCGGTCGATCGGCAAGGCCACCACCAGCACGGCGCCCAGCAGCGCCGTGAGGGCCAGGACCGGACCGAGCGAGAGGCCGATCCAGCGGTGGATCTTGAGCCAGAGGCGTCGGAGGGATGCGCGCAGCATGGACAACAGGGGCGTCGAAAAGGCCCCGCCTGGTTGTTGGCTGGCGCGCCGCACGGGGCGCGTTGGCTGGAAAGGGGGCGTGGCACGAAGAAAACAGCCGCCCTCGGGCGGCTGCTGCATCGGCGTGCGGGGAGGCTAGATTCTACTGGCGAGCTCCGCCGCCTTGCCCACGTAGCTCGCGGGCGTCATGGCAAGCAGGCGCTCCTTTTCCGCTTCGGGAATGTCGAGCGAGCGGATCAGGCCGTGCAGCGCCTCGGCCGTCACGGTCTTGCCGCGCGTCACTTCCTTGAGCTGCTCGTAGGCGCCCTGCACGCCGAAGCGGCGCATCACGGTCTGGATCGGTTCGGCCAGCACTTCCCACGAGGCGTCGAGGTCTTCGGCCAGCGCTTCTTCGTTGAGTTCCAGCTTGCCCAGGCCCGTGGCCAGGCTCGCGTAGGCCAGCGTGGCATAGCCGAAGGCCACGCCGATGTTGCGCAGCACCGTGCTGTCGGTCAGGTCGCGCTGCCAGCGGCTGATCGGCAGTTTCTCGCTCAGGTGGCGCAGCACCGCGTTGGCCAGGCCCAGGTTGCCTTCGGCATTCTCGAAATCGATCGGGTTGACCTTGTGCGGCATGGTCGAGGAGCCGATCTCGCCCTTCTTGAGCCGCTGCTTGAAGTAGCCCAGGCTCACGTAGCCCCAGACGTCGCGCGAGAAGTCGATCAGGATGGTGTTGGCGCGCGCCACCGCGTCGAACAGCTCGGCCATGTAGTCGTGCGGCTCGATCTGGATGCTGTAGGGCTGGAAGCTCAGGCCCAGGCCGAGCGGTGCCGGCGTTTCGATGACCTTGCGGCTGAACGCCTCCCAGTCGAAGTCGGGCCAGGCGGCCAGGTGGGCGTTGTAGTTGCCCACGGCGCCGTTCATCTTGCCGAGCAGCTGCACCGAGGCAATCTGCGCGCGCGCCTTCGAGAGCCGCACCGCCACGTTGGCGATTTCCTTGCCCACGGTGGTCGGGCTGGCGGTCTGGCCGTGCGTGCGCGACAGCATCGAGACGCCGGCGAACTGGTGCGCCATTTCGCGCAGCTTGGCAATCAGGCCGTCGATGGCCGGCAGCATGACTTTTTCGCGCGCGGCCTGGATCTGCAGCGCATGGCTGGTGTTGTTGATGTCTTCGCTGGTGCAGGCGAAGTGCACGAATTCGGCGGCGGCCAGCAGCTCGGGCCGGGCTTCGAACTTGGACTTGATCCAGTATTCGACCGCCTTCACGTCGTGGTTGGTGGTCTTCTCGATGTCCTTGATGGCCAGCGCGTCGGCCTCAGAGAAGTGCGAAACCAGCCCCAGCAGGTACTTGCGGGCGCCGCCCGTGAGCGGCTTGAATTCGGCAAAGCCGCAGTCCGACAGCGCGATGAACCACGCCACTTCGACCTGCACGCGCCGGTGCATGTAGCCCTGTTCGCTCATCAGCGGGCGCAAGGCCGCGAGTTTGGCCGCATAGCGGCCATCAAGTGGGGAGAGGGCGGAAACGGTGGAGAAGCTCATTCCCCGAATTTTAGGTGGCTTGGCGCCGATGCACGTTTGCCACGGATCGGGGCCCGCTCTTTGGCCCTTCCCCTAAAATGACCATGAACAAACGTCATCAATGCAAGGGGAGAGAGCTTTCATGAAACTGATCGGATCGGCCGCCAGCCCTTATGTGCGCAAGGTGCGCGTGGTGCTGGCCGAAAAGCGTCTCGACTACCAGTTCGTGATCGAGGACGTCTGGGCGGCCGACACCACCATCGCGCACTCCAACCCCCTCGGGAAGGTGCCTTGCCTCATCATGGAAGGCGGCGACGCGATGTTCGATTCGCGCGTGATCGTCGAATACCTCGACACCCTGTCCCCCGTGGGCAAGCTGATTCCCCAGCAGGGCCGCGAGCGCGCCGAGGTCAAGACCTGGGAAGCGCTGGCCGACGGCGTCATGGACGCCGGCGTGCTCTGGCGGCTGGAAGCCACCTGGTCGGGCCGCAGCGATGGCGAGCGCAGCGCCGCCTGGATCGAGCGCCAGCGCGCCAAGGTCGAAGGCGGCATCGCCGCCATGGCCAAGGGGCTGGCCGACAAGCCCTTTTGCAGCGGCATCCACCTGAGCCTGTCGGACATCGCCGTGGGCTGCGCGCTGGGCTGGCTGGGGTTGCGCTTTCCCGAGATCGACTGGCGCCATGAGCACGCCAATCTCGCAAAGCTGTACGACAAGCTGATGCTGCGGCCCAGCTTCATCGACACCCAACCATGAAAAAAGGCGCCTCTGGCGCCTTTTTCGTTTCAGGGCGCCGGCGTCTGCCGCGCCCCGCCCGTGCGGGAAATACAAAAATGCTGCGAGGCGCCCCGACGCGAAGGAGGGAGGGAGGGAGGAGGAGAAGAATCGCCTCGGGATTTCGACCAGGCAAGACGCCCGGAAGACCTCGCAACATGAAAACTGGAAGGCATTTGCTGCACTCGTTCGTTATGAGCACAGTGTGCCAGTCCGGTTCCCCCTCCAGTGGTAAACGTTTGTGACCGTTAGTTCACGGCGGCAAACCGTCAGCCCCCGGCCGCGAGCTGGCTCTCGATGACCTTGACGAAGGCGCTCTCGTCGGGCGCCGTCATGCTGGACCAGGCCTGCACCACCTTGCCGTCCCGCCCGATCAGGTACTTGTAGAAATTCCACTTCGGCGTGGTGCCCGAGGCCAGCGCGAGCTGCTTGAACAGCGGGTTGGCATTGGCGCCGCGCACCGACGACTTCGCGAACATCGGAAACTTCACGCCGAAGGTGCTTTCGCAGAAATCGGCAATTTCCTTGTTCGAACCCGATTCCTGCGCGAAATCGTTGGACGGGAAGCCCAGCACCACCAGCCCGCGCGAGCGGTATTTGCTGTCCAGCGCCTCCAGCCCCTTGTATTGCGGGGTAAAGCCGCAGAAGCTCGCGGTGTTCACCACCAGCACCACCTTGCCCGCGTACTGGCACAGCGATTGGGGTTTTTCGTCCTGCAGCCGCGGAAAGGTGTGTTGCAGGATGGGCGGGCAGGCGGCGGCCGCGGCACCGTCGGCCGCGGCGGATGGGGCAGCAGCGTGAGTTGGAGACGGGCTGGGAGAAGGGGCCTGGGCGACCGCCGTGCCAGCGGCAAGGAGGCATGCGGCCAGGGCGGCGGGGATTCGCATAAGAGGGCTCCTGAAGACAAAAAAGTGTGCATTTCGCGCCATAAGACCGCGCTTATCCACACATCATCGCGCGTCTGTCATGGGTGCGCCAAACGAGCCGACTAAAATCGACGGCCTTAGAAAGACTTTGATGCTTTATCCGGAACTCTTCAGACAACTCGAATCTGTCCGCTGGGACATGGACAAGGACATTCCCTGGCAGTCGTTCGATGCTTCGCTGCTGTCCGAAGAGCAGGCGCAGACCATCAAGATGAACGCCATCACCGAGTGGGCGGCGCTGCCGGCCACCGAGATGTTCCTGCGCGACAACCGCCACGATAGCGACTTTTCCGCTTTCATGTCGATCTGGTTCTTCGAGGAGCAGAAGCATTCGCTGGTGCTCATGGAGTACCTGAAGC
>Ga0209051_1000678_pt1 | contig 38010 bp, 38 predicted proteins | sample AraplaCvi_mMS_r2_2_FD_184286 | JGI IMG/M metagenome (GOLD analysis project Ga0209051, IMG submission 184286) | Arabidopsis root microbial communities from North Carolina, USA - plate scrape MF_Cvi_mMS_r2 (SPAdes) (version 2) | ecosystem: Host-associated > Plants > Roots > Endosphere | place...
CGCGTGCATCGTGATGTCGCCGTCGCCTCGACCGTGATAGGCGTGCTCGGCACAGTTGGCCAGCGCCTCGTTGACGCCGAGTAGCACGTCGGCACAGCGTGATTCGGTCAGCGGCAACCCGACCTGATGCAGCCAGGCGTCGAGTTCCTCCCGCAGCCGGGACGCGTGCGCCGGGTCGGCCGGGCGAGTACGGCTCAGCTGCGTGGGGATCGTCGGTCGTTCACACGTCGCAGTCATGTTTGGGGCATACCCCCAAATTCGCCGATTCCTAACCTACGGTTTGCCGGCTCGTCAGCGTCCTTGCAACCACAACTGCTCGGTGAGGTCGTGAAACGTCACCAGCGCGATGTCGTCGTCGGCCCGTTGGAGGGCGGATCGGCTCATGACGGCCCGCACGACGGAACCGTCGGCATGGGACAGTCTCACCAGGGTGTTCGCGTGTCTCTGCAACTCGGTGACGGCGCTGTCGGACTGCAGCGGCGTCTCGAACACGTCCTGAAAGCTGCTGGCCTGCAGTTCGTCGCGGGTGAGACCGAGCAACTCGGCCATGGCGTCGTTCGCAAACAGGACCGTGCCCTTCGCGGTGACCGCCACCACCGGCACGGGCAGTTGGTCCAACACGCGCAAGGCGGGCAACCGCCGCAGGGTGTCCATCTGCGACTCGTCGTGGGTGCGTGGCCGCCGTCGGTCGACGGCTGGCTGATCGGCTTCGGACACTGGGCGCTCGACGGGCATGTCGCCTCCTCGAATTGACTTGTTCTGCGGTTACTTTCAGGGCAGTTGCTTGGTGTGTGACGCCCCCGGGTCCACCACGGTCGGGGCGGCGTCGGGCCGGTTCCTCCTGGTGATCCGCTGGGCGACCGACGAGAGACCGAGCAAGGCACGCGAGATGGTGGTGGGCGTACCGCCGTTGCGGCGCTGCAGGTAGTGGCCGAGCTTGGTCAACACGGTGGCCACCACCGGGAGCAGCAGGCTGGCCAGGATCCAGCGTCGTATGGGGGTACTCAAGAGGGCAAGCATGGTGCGAACCTTTCTGATTCGGCGGAGGTCGTCACCGAACCCGGCGACGTTCGCGTTTGCCGGTGTGGACGGTGGTTCGAGTGGCGACGGACGGGTCGGACAGCACCCCGGCGATCTGGGTGCAGACCGCGTCGATCGCGGGAATTAGTCGGTCGGGTCGCGGGGAGGCACTGGTGGTGACGGTGAGGTCGACGGTGCGGGTTCCTCTGTCGATCACCGCCTTGCCACTCGCGGACTCGACGTCGAGGGACAGCTCCAGTGCTCGTGCCGCGGCGTCGGCGACCTCGCCGAGGTCGACGGTGATCGAACCGGTGTCCTCGGTGCGCAGCGGCAGCGACTTGACCTTCGCGGCCGGGGAATGGGCGGACAACCACCGCAGCGCCAGGACGACGAGGACGACGCCGGCTCCGGCCAGGGCGAAGGGCCACCATCCCGTGGTCGTCGCGGCGCGCAGACCGGGCAGCGCGACGGCGGACGGCAGATTGGGCACCCAGGTGGTGTTCCACACCACCAGGGCGACGCCGAATGCGACGAGCGCCAGTCCGGCGACTCCGGCGGCGAGCCGGTCGAAGGTGACGGCGGTTCGGGTCATGTCAGTTGGCTCCCGTGCGTGTGCGCACCTTGATGCGCGGAGTGGTGGTGGTGAAGCCGCCGATCACGTCGGCGACGGCGGTGGTGACGGCTGCCTTCAGGGCGGGGTCACCCGCGGTGACGTCAGCGGTGACCGTGACGGTTCGCAGGCTGGCCGAGGCCCGACTGCCGAGGACTCCCGGTACGGAATCGGCTGCGGCGCTGGCCAATCGGGCTAGGTCCGCCTTCGCGATCCAGACGCTCGTCGATGCCGGGACGGCCACCGCGGTGCGTCGCCGCGGACGAATCGCCGCGACCACCCACCACAGGCCGACGAGGATCGCGACGATGCCGGCCGGCAGCATCCAGCCCTGGTAGGTCAGACCGTCGAGGCCGGAGACGACGGTGTCGGTCCAGGCCCTTCCCGTCAGCCAGCCGAAGTGGACGGCGGCGTCGCGCAGGGCAACCGCACCCGCGGCGAGAATCAGCAGGGCGATGAACGCGCCGACGTAGCCGGCGGCCGGTGCGGCCACTGGTTGCCGTCCGGGGGCGGGTGGGGCGACGGCGGTGGGTTCTCGGGTGGCGGTCATTGGACGGTCCTCGTGGGGGCGATGGCGGGTAGGACGGCATCGACGGCCACGTCGACCCGGTCGACGGTCAGCGCGGCGTAGTCCCTCAGGGCGTTGACGACGTTGCGTTGCACGGCGGCGCCGACGACGACGACGGGCTCCGGCCACGCGACGGCGATGTTCACCTGGACGCGGGCGCGGTCACCGGCGATCGCAACGGTGGCGCGAGGCAGCTCCCGGCCGGTGATCTTGGTCAGGCCGGCTGAGTGCTGATGCACCCCGTCGGTCAGCCGCGCGGCGTGGACCGCCAGTCGCTGCGCCACCTTGTCGCGCACGGTGAGCTCGCCGCGAACGCCGGGGTCCTCGACCGAGTCGACGCCGGGACCGTCGTCAGCCACGACGACTTCCCGGGAACAGTGCGGACAGGTCGAATTCACCGTCGCGCTGGCCGCCGATGAGGTATCCGGCGACGCCCAGGATCAGGGCGACGACGAAGCCGGTCAAGCCGCCTGCGGCCGCGGCGATGCCGAGCAGCAGTCCGGCGATCAAGCCCAAACTGGATGTGGTCATGTGAACCTCCGAAAAATGTTGCGGCACGGCCTTTCCGCGCTGCGAGGGGGTGTTCGTCAGAGCTCGATGAAGCGGCGCCGGCGGCGCAACAGTCGAAGCGGTTGAAGGATGGCGGGGCGCCGCCGCCGGCGCGTGGTGACGCGCACGGGCGGCAGCGGACGAAAGTGTGCGTCGATCGCCGTGAGTGCGGCCGCGAAGGCCGCCGGGCTGCCACCCCGGTCGGGGTGAAGCTCGCGAGCCGCGGCGCGGCGGGCGCTGGCCCGGTTGGGGAAGCGGTCCCACCGCGCCGCGGTCACGGCGCGGTCTCCTCGGTGACGACGTCCTCCACCGTGACGTCGACGACGCCACCGGTGACGGCCGCCGCGGCGTCGCGCACGAGTGCCGCGGTGTCGCGCACCGGGGCCCCGTAGCGCAACGTCACGTGCACCTCGGTGACGTCGTCCGAGCCGGTGCGGATGCCCGCCACCCGGTGACCGGGGAGGTAGGTCGCCACTTCACCGAACATGCCGGCGTGCAACCCGACCACCCCCGGCACCGCGGTGACGGCGGCGGCGATGAGATCGGCCTGGTCTGGCTCGCTCGTCGTCGTCACCCCGTCACCCGTCTGCGCGTCGGTCACTGCACGCGGGTGACGGCGGCGTCGTCGGCAGCGTCGTCGTCGTCACCGGCGAGGTGGATGTCGTGCACGGTGACGTTGACTTCGGTGACCTCGAGGCCCGTCATCCGCTCGATGGCGGCGATGACGTTGCGGCGCAGTCCGCTGGCCAGGTCGGCGATCGACACGCCGTACTCCGCGACGATGTCGAGGTCCACGGCGGCTTGCTTCTCGCCGACCTCGACCGACACGCCCTGGGAGTGGTTGACGTTGGCGCCGGGGATGCGCTCACGCAGCGCACCGACCACTCGAGACGCGCCGCCGCCGAGGGCGTAGACGCCACTGACCTCGCGGGCGGCGATCCCGGCGATCTTCGACACGACGGTGTCGGCGATGGTGGTCTTGCCCTGCGAACTGACCAGGGTCGAGGCGGCGACGGAGGCGACGTCCTTGCCTGAGGTGGTGGCCGCGGAGGTGGTGACGGGCTGGGTGCTGGTCATCGTGATCGATTCTCCTTGTCGAATCATTGGTGAACTTCGTATTCGGTGAAGTCCGTACGAGGTGTAGTCGGTGCGCAGGCGCCGATCCGAACGTCGGATTTCAGTGAACTGACTCACACGTGCATCGGGGTCCGGCGACGACGAGGGCCGCGACCCACCGCAACTGCGGTGAGGCGCGGCCCCGTGCCACCTTGGATCCGGCTACGTGCGGATCTACTTGAAGGTGTCCTTGATGTTCTCGCCGACCTTCTTCACGCCGGACACACCCTGGTCCTTCTTGCCCTCGGCCTTGAGGTCGTCGTTGTCCGTGGCGTCCCCGATGACCTCCTTGGCCTTGCCGATGGCGTCCTCGGCGGCGTTCTTGGCCTTGTCCACGATGCCCATGAGTCGATTCCCTTCGTTGTGTTCTCGTTGCCTTCGAGTGGTCCTCGAAGGAGTCCTCAGCAGCGCGTCAGCGCGCGCCCGATCCCTGCCTTCGCCACCCGCTTGGCGGCCGAACGTCGACCGTTGGTCGCCTGGCGGCGTCGACGCACCACGACGGCGAGCAGCACTGCGGCGGCGACTGCCCCGACGACGACGCGCTTGTCGCCCAGCGTCGAGGCCGCCTCGTCGAGGTGAAGTTGCCGGGCCGCGTCGGCCGTGTCGTCGGCCAGCCCGGACAGCTGATGCTTGGCGTCGCCGACCGCTTCGCCGACGGACTGCTTGACGTCGCCGACCGCCTCGCCGACGGACTGCTTGACGTCCTCGACCTTCTCGGCGACCGCGTCGGCGCCCTGCTTGATCTTGGCTTCGGCGGTGTCCGCGGCGCCTTCGGCCGCGAGGTCGTCGTTACCGGTGAGATCGCCCGCGGCCTCCTTGGCCCGCCCGACGGCCTCCTGAGCCTTGTCTCCGAGATCTGCCATCAGAGTCGTCCTTCCTTGGAGTCGCCACCTCGCCGAACGTCGGCGAGGCCACCCCGTTTCGAGATGTCAGAAGTTGAGTCGGTGGGGTCCGGCGAAACCGAACGCCGCCTTGGCGTGAAGCCGCTCACATCACGTCGTCCGTCGGCGGAACCGACCGGAAACACCGACCCGCTCCGCGCCGCGCGGGCGTGGCATTAGGCTTTGCCAGCGCACCACCGCGACACTTCCAAGATCCGGTGCGGACGTAACGGAGCGTGGGTGACGACAGCCAGTGGCGGCGGACGGATCGCCGAAGCGGGTGACGACGCCCTGCTCCATGCCGCCGCGCTGGGCGACCGCGAGGCGTTCGAAGTGGTGGTGCACCGCTACGGTCCCCCGCTGCACCGGTATGCGCGGCGGTTGGTGGCCAACGAGGCCGACGCCGCCGACGTCGTGCAAGCCACCTTCATCGCCGCCTGGCGTCAACTCGAGACGTTCCAGGGCAGGTCGTCGCTGAAGACGTGGTTGTTCTCGATTTGCTCCCACAAGATCACCGACAACTACCGGGTCAAGCGCGCGCAGCCGATCGACGACCAACTGATGGAGGCCATTCCGGCTCCGCAACGCAACACCGACCCGTTCACCGCGGCGTCGAACACGGCCTTTTTGGCGGCGTTGGAGGCGGCGCTGGCCGAACTTCCGTATCGCCAGCGCGCATCATGGGTACTCCGAGAAATAGAGTCCATGACATTCCCCGAGATTGGGACGGCTCTGAACACGAGTCCCGACGCGGCCCGCGGACATCACTTCCGTGCCACCGCGACACTGCGAGCCCGGCTGGAAAGGTGGCAATGAGCACTTCATCCTCACCGCCGGACCCGCTCTTCCGCGCGATCGAATTCCTCAGGGCAGCACCCGAGCCGGGGTGGGACGCGATCGCCGGGCGCGTGATCTCGTCCGTTCGCACGACCGCCCGGCCCGGTGGCCATCCGTTGGCGGCCCAGACTCCGCCCGCCATGCCCGGCGCAGGCCGGATCTTCGTCAGCGACCACGTGGTGCGCAGCACGCTGGCGATCGAGCTTCGCCAGCGCTACCTGTGCGCTCCCACCCGCATCACGTTCGAGATGGACGACCGGACACGGACGCTGCGCGGAGTGAACGTCGAGCTCACCGGTAGCTACGGCACCGATCTCCGGGAACTGGCCGACCACATCCGCGTCACGACGCTGGCCGTCGTCGCCGACCTCCTCGGCGACGCGCTCGACCAACGGCCCGTCGACGTGACCGTCACCGACGTCGTCACCGGCGATCCGCTAGGCGCGTGAAACACGCCGCGTGAGGCATCGCCACAGCGCGGCGCTTGAAACGATCCGCATCCCGGCGGAACATGGGAGTCGTTGCCCCAGACCTCGGTGATGACGGATTGAGCACGGCGTATCCCGACGGGGCACTCAGCAGGAGTTGCTCGTACGGGAGGACCAATGAGTACCGCGACCGACGACCACCGGTCGTCCGCCATGCCGCCGCCAGACGACGAGGCGCGGATCTCCGAAGCGGTACGTGAAATCGCCGAGCAGCGTGCCTACATCGAACAAGCCAAGGGCATGCTGATGTTCATCTACGGCCTCGACGAGCACGGCGCGTTCGACCTTCTCCGTTGGCAGTCCCAAGAGCACAACGTCAAGCTCCGGTTGCTCGCCGAACAGGTCGTGAAGGACATCTCCGAGCTGGCGAAGCGCAAACCGCTCGAGAATCGCCTCGACCACGACAGGGTGCTGCTCACCGCTCACCAACGTGTGGTGAGCCGGCAGGCCGACGAACAATCCGCGACGGATGCGTAGCCGCCCTGCCAGTTGGGTAGCAACACTCGTGGAGGAGCTACATCCCGGGATGTAACTCGCTCAAGCCCTTGGTGGTTCCGACCAGAGCCACCAAGGGCGCCCACAATCGCCGACGGGTTCAGCTCGTTCGACGAGTCACCGTCGCCCACCGCGCAGCACCGCGTCTGCCGAGCCGTCGTGGGACCGTGACGGGCGCCGGGAGGTGAGGCAAACCCCGAACGGCCGAGCCGACCGGTCGGCGTTGCAGTCCACCAAGCCGACGTGTGCCTCTCCGCACGAGGACCGCCGGACGAGCCGCTCACGAATTATCGGCTATCGTTAACGATTGTCATTATCAGATCCTGTTGGGAGGGCTCGTGGCGTTGCACGGATTGGTCGCGAAGGCGGCGACGACGGTGTTCACCGGCGCAGTTGGCGTCGCGGCATACGAACTTGCCCGCAAGGCGGCCGCAAAGGCCCCCCTGCACGAGGCCTCGGTCGCCGCGACGGCGTGGGGCCTGCGCGGCACCCGCAAGGCCGAGGAAACCGCCGAACGCGCCCGGCTGAAGGTTGCCGACGTGGTCGCCGAGGCACGTGAACGCGTCGGCGAGGAAGCGCCACCACCGGCGATTCACGACACCTCCGACGGCCACTCGCACTAGCCCGTGACGGCGCCGACGGTCCTGTCCGACGCCGCGGGACGGATGAGGGTCCACGCCCCGTGGTTCCGATCCAGCCTGGCGTTGGCGGCCGCACTCGAAGACGAAGTCGAGAAGATTCCCGGGGTCCGGGCCGTGCACGCCTATCCGCGCACCGCCTCCGTCGTGGTCTGGTACTCCCCCACGCGATGTGCCGTCGCAGACGTTCTCGAGGCCATCGCCGCCACCCGCGGTCGTTCGCCCGCGGCGCCGGTGCCCCACCGCGCGCCACACTCGGCCGACGTCGGGAACGCCGACGTCGCCAGGATGGCCCTTGGCGGAATTGCCCTGCTGCTCTTGGGTTCTCGGCGCTACGTGTTTCGGCGCCCGGCTCTGCTGGGGCCGACGAGCCGGGTCGTCGTCACCGGTGCGACCATCGTCACGGGTTACCCCTTTCTGCGCGGCGCCTTGCGCGCGCTTCGCGGCGGTCAGTCCGCGGGAACCGACCTGCTGGTCTCCGCGGCCACTGTCGCGAGCCTGATCCTGCGCGAGAACGTCGTCGCCCTGACGGTGCTGTGGCTGTTGAACATCGGTGAGTACCTGCAGGATCTGACGCTGCGGCGGACGCGACGCGCCATCGCCAACCTGCTTCAGGGCAATCAGGACACCGCCTGGGTTCGACTGCCCGACGGCAGCGAGGTCGAGGTCGAGGTCGACTCGCTCGTCGTCGGCGACTTGGTGGTCGTCCACGACCAGATCGCGATCCCCGTCGACGGCGACGTCGTCGACGGGGAGGCAGTGGTCGACCAGTCCGCGATCACCGGCGAGACCCTGCCCGTCACCGTCGCCGCCGGAACCCACGTGCATGCGGGTTCCGTGGTCGTCCGGGGGCGGATCGTCGTCCGTGCCAACGCCGTCGGCAACCAGACCGCCATCGGACGGATCATCCTCCGCGTCGAGGAGGCCCAGCGCGACCGCGCTCCCATTCAGACTGTCGGAGAGAGCTTTTCGCGACGCTTCGTTCCGGCATCCTTCCTGGTGTCGACGCTGAGCCTCATCGTGACCGGTGACGTCCGACGAGCGATGACCGTGCTGTTGGTGGCCTGCCCGTGCGCGGTCGGCCTGGCGACGCCCACGGCGATCAGCGCGGCGATCGGCAACGGCGCGCGCCGGGGCATGCTGATCAAGGGCGGCTCGCACCTGGAGGAAGCGGGTCGCGTCGACGCCGTGGTGTTCGACAAGACCGGCACGCTCACCATGGGCCGACCGGTGGTGACCAACGTCGTCGCCTTCGACAAGGCGTGGGAGCCCGAGCAGGTGCTCGCCTACGCGGCCAGCTCGGAGATCCACTCACGACACCCGTTGGCCGAGGCCGTGATCCGGTCCACCGAGGAACGCCACATCGCGATTCCCCCGCACGAGGAGTGCGAGGTGCTCGTCGGGCTGGGCATGCGCACCAAGTCCGACGGTCGCACGCTGCTGCTGGGCAGCCCGTCGCTGCTGCGCCAGGAGAAGGTGCGGGTGACGAAGAAGGCGTCCGACTGGGTGAGCAAGTTGCAGCACGCGGCCGAGACGCCGCTGCTGCTCGCCGTGGACGGCAAGCTGATTGGACTGATCAGCCTTCGGGACGAGGTGCGCCCCGAAGCCCACGCGGTCCTGACGTCGTTGCGGGCCAACGGAGTTCGTCGGATAGTCATGCTGACCGGCGACCACCCGGAGACCGCCCGCGCGATCGCGACCGAGTTGGGCATTCAGGAGTGGCGCGCCGAGGTCCTCCCAGAGGACAAGCTCGAGGTGGTCCGGGCGCTGCGCGGCGAGGGATACGTGGTGGCCATGGTCGGCGACGGGGTGAACGACGCCCCGGCCCTCGCGGCCGCGGACATCGGCATCGCGATGGGCCTCGGCGGTACCGACGTCGCGGTGGAGACCGCCGACGTCGCGTTGGCCGGTGACGACCTCAGCCGGCTGCTCGACGTCCGAGCCCTCGGCAACCGGGCCGTGACGGTGATCCGGCAGAACTACGCGATGTCGATCGCCGTCAACGCCCTCGGACTGCTGGTCGGCGCCGGCGGCGCCCTGTCCCCCGTGCTGGCGGCCGTCATGCACAACGCGTCCTCGGTTGCGGTCGTGGCCAACAGCTCCAGATTGATCCGATACCAGTTGGACGACGAGTAGGCCTACTCGCAGCCGGTGCCGTTGCCGTCGCGATCCAGGCCGTAGATGTCGTCACCAATCACGGTGACGGGGCCGGACACGTAGGCCGGGCCGTTGCCACTGCCGCCCTGACAATCCACATCGCTGGCGATCGGAACGCATGCGCCCGAGTAGTTGGGATCGCAGTCGCCGTTCTGCTGGGCATTTGCGACGGGACAGATGGCATAGCTCGCGGCAAACAATATTGCCGTAACAGTCAGTTTTTTCATGGGACCCAGACGGTAGCGCAGACAGGCAGTCTCGCAACCACTTTCTGGCCGACCGCGGGACCACGCGCGCACTAGCTACCCCCATCTAGGAGGTTTGCCGTATCGCTCCCAGGACTGCGGCTACGGCACCAGTTCGTCGACGTCGTCCAGGGAGGTGTCCCGCGTTTCCCGCATGACCAACAGCGCGATCCCGGTCAGCACCGCGGCGCACAGCAGGTAGACACCCACCCACGCGACGCCGTAGGAGGTGGCCAGCCAGGTGGCCACGAACGGCGCGATCGCGGCACCCAGGATGCTCGCGACGTTGTAGGCGATTCCGGAACCGGTGTAGCGCACGTTGGTCGGAAACAACTCCGGCAGAACGGCACTCATCGGACCGAACGTCAGCCCCATCAACGTCATGCCGACGATCAGGAAGGCGAGCGTCGACGTCGTCGTCGCCGACACCGGGTCGAGCAGCAACCCGAAGGTGGTGCCGTAGATCATGATGGCGACGGTGATAACCAGCAGCGTCACGCGCCGCCCGAATCTGTCGGCGAGCAAACCGGTGACCGGCAGCATCGCCGCGAAGAACAGCACCGAGATCAACTGCAGCTGCAGGAACTCGAGGTAGGGAATGCCCAGCCCCCCGCCGTTGGCGGTCTTCTTACCGGTGCCGAAGCTCAGCGCCCAGGTGGTGACGACGTAGAACAGGGTGTAGGTCGCCAGCATGACGAACGTGCCGATGACGAGCTGGCGCCAGTGGTTCTTGAACACCTCGGCCAGGGGTGCGCGGACTCGCTCGCCGCGGGCGATCGCTCGGGCGAACACCGGCGTCTCGGTCAGGCGTAGCCGCACGTAGAGGCCGATGGCCACCATCACGGCGCTGAGCAAGAAGGGGATGCGCCAGCCCCACGTGAGGAAAGCGCCGTCCAGATCGGGGCTGGCGGTGTTGAAGCCCAGCCACAACACCAGGATGAGGAACACGCCGTTGGCCAAGAGGAAGCCGAACGGAGCGCCAAGCTGAGGCCACATCGCCGCCCACGCGCGCTTGCCGGGTTTGGCGGTCTCCGTCGCCAGAAGGGCCGCGCCACTCCACTCCCCGCCCAGCGCGAGGCCTTGGCTGAAGCGCATCACCGCAAGCAGCGTCGGCGCGAGGAGGCCCACCTGGTGGTAGGTGGGCAGCACGCCGATGAGGAACGTCGCAATCCCCATCACGAGCAGCGACGCCACCAGTGTCGTCTTGCGTCCGATTCGATCGCCGAAGTGACCGAACAGGATCGACCCGAGGGGGCGGGCGACGAAGGCGAGTCCGAAGGTGGCCAGCGACGCGAGCAGTGCCGTCGTCGGGTCGCCCTTGGGGAAGAACAGGTGCGGGAAGACGACGACTGCGGCGGTGGCGTAGGCGTAGAAGTCGTAGAACTCGATGGTGGTGCCCACCATCGACGCCACGACGATCCGCGCCCGGGGCACACCGTCGACCAGATCTGGTTCACGAGTGGTCATGGGTGGACATCCTTGCATCCGTCGACCGGCGGACGGTTCCCGGAGCCAACGGGTCCTGGCGCCAACCCGGTGGGGCGACGCGGCTGCCGGTAAACTGCGCTCTGGGGGTCCACCCCATCACTTGCCCCAGATCCCGGTGAGATCCATTTCGCTACCGGAGGTCCACCCGTTCGGACTTCGGGGACAGGGACGTGTGGGGCCTGTGACCTACGACGGTGACCAACTGACCCGCGTGCTGGGCACACTCGCGTTCGATCTGCAGGGTCATTCGGATGTGGAGTCGACGTTGAGATTCATCGTCGACGGCGCGGTACGGCTCGTCCCCGGCGCGCGGTGGGCCGGCATCTCGATGATCAACGGCGGCACCATCGAGGCCCGCGTCCCGAGCGCTCCCGTCGTCGAAACGCTCGACGAGCTTCAGTCGACCTTGAACGACGGGCCCTGCGTCGAGGCCCTGAGTGAGCACCGCACGGTGCTGATCGACGACATGCGCACCGAGCAGCGGTGGCCGTTGTTCGCCGCCGCAGCACGCGACGCCGGGGTCGCCAGCATCCTGTCGTTTCAGCTCTTCGTCCGCAAGAACAACTTCGGAGCGCTCAACCTCTACGCCAGTGAACCGTCGATCTTCGGTGAGGAGTCTCACCTCGTCGGAAGCGTTCTCGCCCAACATGCTTCAGTCGCCATGGCAGCGTCGACCACGGACAGACAACTACACGCCGCGATCGACAGCCGCGACCTCATCGGCCAGGCCAAGGGCCTGCTGATGCAGCGCAACGGCGTCACGGGACAACAGGCATTCAAGATGCTGATCTCCGTGTCGCAGGATCAGAACATGAAACTGGTCGAGGTCGCGCGATGGCTCGTCGAGACACACGAGGCGAGCAGCGTCCCGCCGCCCAATTCGCGACCCTGAGCCGTCCCTTCCGCGGGAAGTTTCCGCTCTTCTGACGATTCGATGACCACGCAGCGGGTATCCACGGCGTCTAGGGGATCCGAGACGGCTGCATCTCAACTCTCCGAGGTGGACACGGGGACAGCCCTCGTCCAGATCACGCGCCCGCCCGTGTTCACCGCACCCAGCGCACGCGACGCCACGCGCCGCAGTGCCCGTTCAGCAGCGCAGGTCTGCCGGCGGCTGGACGCGGTCGACGAAGAATGCCTCCAACGGTGCGTCGACGCAGCGATTGCCACTGAACGCCACCGTGTGTCGATTGCCGACGACCGTGATCAGCGGCGCGTCGAGTTGACGGGCCACGTCGACGCCGACCTGATATGGCGTCGCCGGATCCCCGGTGGTCGACACGACGACGACCTTGCCCGGTCCCGGCGACGTCAGCGGGTGCGGCTCGGCGGCCGGCCGCACCGGCCAGAACACGCACAGGGCACGAGGCGCGTGACCGGTGAAGTCGCCGTAGCTCAAGAAGGGAGCGGCTTCCCGCAACTGACGGTCGTTCTCGGCGTACACCGCGGGATCGGTCGGGTAGGCGTCGTCGGCGCAGTGGACCGAGTTGAACGCGTCCTCGGAGTTCGTGTAGTGCCCGTCCTCGTCGCGCTCGAGGTACTCGTCGGCGAGTTCCAACAGTTCGTCGGCGTCGGCGCCCCGAGCCAACGCGGTCAGCCCGTCGGTCAGCCGGGGCCAGTCCTCGGAGCTGTAGAGCGCCTCCTCGACGCCGGTGATGGCGTCCGGATAACTCAGTCCCCGTGGATCGGCGGTTCGCGCAGGCGTGACCGCCAACGGGTCGACGAGTTGGTGAAAGCGGTCGACGAACCGTGTCGGGTCGTCGCCGAGCGGGCAGTTGGGCTGGGTCGCGCAGTCAGCGGCGTAGGCGTCGAACGCCTGCTGGAATCCCGCGGCCTGCTGGACGTTTCCGGCCAGGGGGTCGGTGAACTGGTCGACCACGCCGTCGAGCATCATGGCGCGCACCCGATCGGGAAACTGCTCGGCGTAGGCGGTGCCCAGACGCGTGCCGTAGGAGTAGCCGAAGTAGTTCAGCTGCTCCTCTCCCAAGGCGGCCCGCACCGCGTCCATGTCGCGTGCGGTGTTCTCGGTGCTCAGTCCGGCCAGGAAGGACTCCCCCATCCGATCCACGCACTTCTGGGCCTTTTCGCGGTCGGCGTCTTCGATCTGCGCGACGCCTGCCGGGCTGAAGTCGACCTGTGGGTCGGCGCGGTCCTCGTCGAGCTCGGCGTCGGTCTCACAGCGCACCTCCGGGGTGGACAGTCCCACCCCGCGTGGGTCGAAGGCCACCAGATCGAATCGGCGTCCAATCTCGGTCTTCGCCAACTTCGGCGCGAACCGGGACATGACCTCGATCGCGGACATGCCCGGTCCGCCGGGGTTGGAGATGATGGTGCCGAGCTTCTTCCCGGTGGCCGGTACCCGCATGACCGCCAGATTTGCCTGCGCCGCTTGCGGATTGGCCGTGTCGCTCCAGTCGACGGGTACCGTCACCGTCGTGCACCGCGCGGTGGGCACCTCGCTGGTGTCGACCCAGTCGGCACAGCTGGTCCACGCCAACGCCGGCGCCTCGTCGGGGGCGGCCCCGGCTGACGGCGTGTTGGTGAGCGCCAACGTCACCACGCAGACGACTCCGGACACGACGAACTTATGAAGGCTCCCCCACCTCGACATGGCGACAATATTGACATGTGAGTAACCCGTTTCGCAGCGCTTGCCGGAGGGTCCGTCGAATCGCGCCGCGGCGAGTGCGAATTCACTCGCCGACTGCCCCTCATCCCAAACGGTCGTCCCTCGACATGTCATTCAGCAGTGCCACCACGCCGTCGAGGTATTCCGGCGCCTCGGTGTACCCGCAGGAGATCATCCGCAGCCGGCCCTCATAGGTCAGGACCCCGGTTCCGGCATCGCCCTCGATGTGGCTGCGAACGATCGGGCCCCACAGGGCAGTCGGGCGGATCGGGCCGACGCCGTCGAGGTTCTGGACGCCGAGATTGCTGATCAGCAGATCCCACGGCGCGGTCGTGGTGAAGAACTCCTGCGCCGCGGCAAGGTCGGCGTCGACGGGCACGAAATGCTGGATCGCCGCGGAGGCCATCTGGATGCCCGGCGCGGACCTGGCCACCGCGAATTCGGCGGTGAGCGCTCGGGCCTGGTCCCAGAACGAGAGAGCCGCCGGGTCCATACCCGTGCAAGCGCACGAGAAGTAGGCGGCACAGTCGCCGCCGGCACCGATGAGGGGACGAAAGTTGATGGGGCTCAACACCCGTACGTAGTCCTCGCCATAGAGCGCACCTCGTACGTGCGAGGCGGCGGTCACCACTGCGGCGTGAACGGTGGTCCGCTCGGCGCGGCATCGTTGCACCAGTCGAGCGGTGTCGGCGAGTTCGATCGTGACGGTGTGGAGGTTCGGAGGCGCACCGTCGAAGGGCCGCACTGAGCTCTGCACGCCCATGCGGGGGTCGGGGGTCGGAGCGTCGTGCGGCGGGAACTGCACGGGCGGTTGGAGCAGTTGGGCGATCATTTCCTCCTGGGCCGGCGGCAGCGACAGGGGTGCGAGCTGACCACCGTTGAGCACGGTCAGCAGGTCGTCGACCAAGTGGACCGAGGAGATTCCGTCGGCGATGGTGTGGTCCAAGGTCAGCAGCAGCGCCGAGGAATCCGGCGCCGAGACCAGGGTCGCGCGCATCAGCGGGGCCGTCGACCGGTCGAACGGCCGGGCGAGGTCGTCGGCCGCCGCCGACGTCCACCCTGCGTCGTCCCGATGCTGAACGTCCAGCGGGATCTGCCCGGCGTGCGGCGCGAGACGGAAGCCGAGCCGGGTGGACCGGTGGTCGTCGACGCAGACCCGCAGCAGCGGATGACGACGTTGCACCGCGTCGAGCGCCGTCCGCACCCGATTCTCGTCGAGGATGACGTCGAACTCCGCGACGATGGAGAAGTGCACCGGGTTGGATTCGGCGTAGCGATAGAACAGGCGCTCCAGCGCCCCGACGGGGCGGGCCGACGCCGCCGTCCCCTCCCGCGGATGTGCCGGGCGGTCGGCGACCTCAGTGAGTCCGTGGTGTGGGAAGTTCGTCGTCATGGAACAGTGAACGACCTTGCTTCAAGCGTTTATTACGGTGGTGAGCGGCGTCACAGCGCCGCCGAAACCGCCGTAGGCGTCCCGCTTTCGACCGGCACGCCTCACCGTTGGCCACGTAGCAACCCTGGACCGATGTCGCGAAAGCGCCTCTGCGACGGGCGCTTCCGTGGTCACAGCGGTCACGTGGTGCGGAGCGGGTCAAGCGGTGACCAGCATGTGAGCGCTCATCGCCGCTCGTAGTTGCGCGACGTCGACGCTGTTGGCTTGCAGGGGAATCGAAGCGGCGACGAACTCGTCGGGTCGGATGAGGTAGAGCCGGTCGGGGCGTAACCGCGACTGGGGGTCTACTCCAAAATCGGTCGGCCCTTGCACCCAGTCGGGGACCTCGGGGCGTGCGACCTCTTCCGCGCCGTAGGTGTGCAACTGCCAGTTCATGGCACGCAACGCCTCTTGATTGCCGTCGACCGGTGGGACGCGACGCCCCACGGTGGGATCCTGCGCCCACAGAGGCACGTTGTCGCCGTCGGTGAAGTGATAGTGGACGCGGTATTGCCCTAGGAGGCCGCCGATGCGCGAACCGACTCCCGAGTTGGTGATCAGCGGGACGACCTTGCCCCACGGTCCGCCGATGAACTTGCGAAGCAGCCTGGCCGAGAGACTGCGCCGTCCGACGTATCCGAAGGCGCGGTCGGTGACGTTGACCAGCTTGAGCGCGATGGGTCTGCGTTCGCGTTCATAGCGATCCAACGCCTGCACCCGGACTCGGTCTTGCCCGACGTCGGCCAGCAGCATCGCCAGGTTGTGAGCGTCTTGCAGCCCGGTGTTCATGCCCTGTCCGCCGACGGGGGAATGTACGTGGGCGGCGTCGCCGGCCAGGAAGACCGACTCCATCCGAAACTTGGACGCAACGCGGTGGTGCACCCGGTAGGAGGAGAACCAGTCGACGGTGCCGTGCTTGAGCCCGAACTCTGCGTCAAGAGTCGCGAGCGCCTCGGCCTGGGTGATCTCGTCCTTGGGGGCCAGGGCGACGAAGCGCGTGTGACCGCCCGGTCCGAGGGGAAACAAGATCGCGAACAACGACTTGCCGACGCGCAGGTTCATCGCACCCTCGGGTGCGCCTCGCACGTCGCGAACGTCGGCGACCCAGAACGTTGAGGGGTCGGTGGTGCCGTCGAAGGGCAGGTTCAATGTGCGCCGCACCGCTGAGGATGCACCGTCGGCCCCAATGCACCAGCGGGCACGGATGCGCAGTAGTGCTCCGCCGTGTTCGGACTCGACCAGTGCTTCGACTCGACCATCCGGCTCGTGCGTTTTGTCGACCAGGTCGACCAGCCGATGCCGCCATCTGATGTCTCCGCCCTCGGCGCTCAAGGTCTCACTGAGGAGTTTCTCGTTGAGGCTCTGTTCGAAGATCTGCATGCCGGGGTATCTGGTCTCCCCCTGCGACATTCGGGCGAGGTCGGGGCCACCCGCGGTGATGGATGTGCCGATCTTCATCGTCATTGCGGGGAAGGCACCGGCAAGGACTTCGGCTGCGAGCCCGAGTTGGTCGTAGATTTCCATCGTGCGCGACTGCACCGCGAGTGCTTTCGATTCGCGGGTGGGACCAGACTTGCGGTCGATGAGCACAGCGGGCAGACCACGGCGAGACAGCACCAAACCAGCCATCAATCCGGTCGGACCCGCTCCAACCACCAGTACCTCGGTCTCGACCACCGGAACGTCGTCGATGCGTATCTCGGCAGAAGCCATTTCTCCAACATCCCGTCCATCGCTTGAAACTCTGTTGCAGACTACGTTAGGTTGTGTGTCAGCCCCTGTAAAGGGCGACCTGACGGAGGCTTCCCATCGCGACAGGAGGGCACGGTGACGCGCGAGGAGGACGCCGCGGAAAGCGGCAACGGGGCGGGTCTCCGCGATCCGACGGTTGCGGCCGATCTCGTGGACGCCGCCGTGCGGGCGGCCGTCGTTCTCGGTAAGGACGTTGCCGATGTTCCGGTGGCGGCCATCGCCACTGAGGCGGGAATCTCCCGTAGCACGTTGTTGCGCCGACTCGGCGGCTCTCGTGCAGCGCTGGACGCCGCTGTGCGATCTGCGGGTGTCGACCCTGGTGGCCAGCCTCCTGTGCGAGTCCGCGCCTTGGAGGCCACGGCGGCATTGATCAGCGAATCCGGCCTCGCCTCAACCACGTTGGACGCCGTTGCGGCACGCGCCGAGTGCTCGGTATTCAGCCTTCACGCTGCCTTTGGTGGCCGCGACGGGCTGATGCATTCCGTGTTCGAGCGATACAGCCCGATTCGCGACTTTGAAGAGTTCTTCAACCACCCGCACGACGACCTGCACGACACGGTCCTCGCGTTCTACCGCGTGATGGCGCAGGCGCTCAGCCGCGAACCCCGCGTGGTGCCCGCCTTGTTCGCCGAGACCTTCGCCCGGCCCCACAGTCCAGCCACTCAGTCGTTGGTCGGACATGCGGGTTCGCGCATGTTGGCAGTGTTGGGCAGCTGGATCGAATCCCAGATTGGCGAAGGGAAGATTCGCGGTCTGCCCGTGCCGCTCCTGGCGCAACAACTGCTGGCCCCCATGGTCTTCCACGTGTTCACTCGGCCCGCAGCAGAGAAGTCCGCAATGCCGTCACTGCCGGATATCGACACCGTCTGCGACGTATTCGCCGACGCCTTCGTGCGCGCTGTGGCAGTCGACCCTCAGCCCACCACTCCCGCAACGCCCAAGACTTCGAAGACTCGTCGCTGAGCACGCGATGGACCGGTCAGCGCATCCGTTTGCTGCTCGAGCGACTGATTCACCGTGGTGACGCGGGCGTAGCCGAGCTGGGTTTCAGTGACGGTGACGCGAGGTTGAACTTCTAACGCGATTCTTCGCCCAACTGCGTGGACAGAGTGCCCCCAGTCGGACTCGAACCGACACTTGGCGGATTTTAAGTCCGCTGCCTCTGCCAATTGGGCTATGGGGGCTTTGCAGCTCAGAGGGTACTTGAGACCGATCCAACCTCCGCCGAACACTCGGCACCACTCCGACGCCGGTGCCGGGACCCCTCGGGTGACGTCAGTCGCCCATTCACCCGGCACCCCGCCCGTCGAGCCACTCCGAGATCGCCGCGACACCGTCGCGGAAGAAGATCCCATATGCCCGGTCGGCCACGTAGCCGATGTGCGGCGTGGCGGTCACGTTGGCCATCGTGCGCAGCGGATGCCCCGCGGGCAGCGGCTCGGTGTCGAAGACGTCGAGTCCGGCGCCGGCGATCGCGCCGGAGGCCAGGGCGTCGACCAACGCGGCCTCGTCGACGATCGGCCCACGCGACGTGTTGACCAGCAGCGCAGTCGGTTTCATCGCGGACAGCTCCGCGGTGCCGATCAATCCGCGGGACCGCTCGCTGAGCTTCAGGTGCACGGTCAGCACGTCGGCGGTCGCGAAGAACTCCTCCCGCGGCAGGTAGCGCGTCCCCGCCTCGGCCGCGGCGTCGGCGGTCAGGTTCTGGCTCCACGCCACCACGTCCATGCCGAAGGCCGCCCCGATCCGGGCGACCCGCGACCCGATCCGCCCGAGACCCAGCACGCCCAGCACCCGGCGGTCCAGTTCGAGCCCGACCGTGGTCTGCCATCCTCCGTCGGCGATCGACCGGCTCTCGGCGACCAGGTGCCGCGACGCCGCCAGGATCAGCGCCCAGGTGAGTTCCACCGTCGACGCCACGCTGCCGCCGGTGCCGCTGACGTGGATGCCGAGTTCCTCGGCCGCCGACATGTCGATCGACGCGTTGCCCGGACCGGTGGAGGCGATCATCCGCAGCCGGGGCAGCCGCTCGAGGACGTTGCGCGGCAACGGAGTTCGCTCGCGCATCACGAAGACCACGTCGAACGGCGCCAGCCGCGCGACCAGCTCGTCGTCGTCGGACACGTGGTCGGAGAACGTCGTCACGTCCGCGCGAGCGGTGACCGGTGACCAGTCGGCCGAGGTCAAGGCGACGTTCTGGTAGTCGTCGAGGACGGCGATCCGGATCGGGGGGTTCGTCGTCGTGTCGAAGGTGCTCACACGGCGACGATATGCCTACCCGACGGGGCTCGTGGCGATCGTCGCGTCAGATCCGGTCACCGAGTGTCGAGCTGAGTTGCTCGTAGCGTTGCGGCGACCGGGCCTTGATGACGTAGGCGCCGATGACGCCGATGGCGAGCGAGGCGAAGAGCATCACGGTGAAGGTGAACTGCAGCCAGCCGCCACCGCCGAGGAGCACGTCCATGCCGGTCACCGCGTACCAGAGGAACGGCATCAGGCCTGCGACGCCCAGCAGCGGGGCGATGAAGGTGTTCCACGGTCGTTTGTCGACCTTGGAGCGCCGGAAGAAGACGAAGATGGCGACGCTGGCGATGGTCTGCAGCAGGATGATGCCTGCGGCGCCGACGCCGGTCCACCAGGTGAACAGCGTGGTGTAGGGGTCCAGGCCGAGGATCGCGAAGACCGCGACCACCGTGGCGACCATTGCGATCTGGACGTAGCAGGCGACGGCCGGTGACTGGCGGGTCGGGTGGGTGGTGCCCAGGCGCGACCAGACGAGTCCCTGACGACCCAGTGAGTACAGGTACCGGGCCACGTTGTTGTGGAAGGTCAGGATGGCGGCGAAAAGACTGCTGATGACGAACAATTGGAACGCCTCGGTGCCGATGGGACCGAGCACTCTGTCACTCACCGCGAAGACCAAGTTGCCCCCTTCGGACTCGGTCAGCCCGGCGATGTCGTCAATACCGACGGAGTTGACGATCAGGAAGGCGGTGACGGCGTAGAAGACCCCCATGAAGATCACCGAGGTGTAGGTGGCGCGGGGAATGGTGCGCTTGGGGTCCTTGGCTTCCTCACCGTAGATGGCCGTGCCCTCGAAGCCGATGAACGAGGCGTGGGCGAACATCAGCGCGACGCCGATCGCGCCGGCGAACACCGCAGACGGCGCGAAGGGTTCGAACGAGTAGTCGCCGACCGGGGTCGGCGAGTTGAACAGGATCCCGACGTTGAGAACCAGGATGATCACCGTCTCCAAGGTGAGCAGGACGGCGAGCACTCGGGCGCCGGCGTGGATCTGCCGCACCCCCAGGAACAACGACGCGCCCATCGCAATGAAGGAGAACACCCACCACGGGACGTCGACGCCGGTGTGCTTGGAGGCGAATTCCGCTGCGTAATAGCCGAACCCGCCGATGACGCCGAGCTGGATCGCGTTGTACGCGAAGATGGCCAATGACGCGGATCCGAGCCCGAGTGGTCGGCCGAGGCCGCGCGTGATGAACGCGTAGAAGGCGCCGGCGTTGGTGATGTGCCTGCTCATGGCGACGTAGCCGACCGAGAAGACCGTCAGCACCAGGGCGACGACGACGAACGCGCCGGCGATGCCGATCCCGTTGCCGGCGCCGATGATGACCGGGAACAGCGCCACCACCACGGTCAACGGTGCGGCCGCGGCGACGACGAAGAAGACGATGCCGAGCACGCCGATTTGGTTGCGCGCCAGTCCCGCCGAGCCGTCTGGGGAGTCCTTGGCGGTCGCCAGGGATGGTGGTTCTTCTTGATGCAGCATGGCGGGTCCTTTGCGTTGGCGGTCGAAGTTCAGCGGGTGGACTTGCTACGGGCGGCGAACTTGACGACCTTGCGCAAGGCGGGACTGGTCGCGACGGTGTAGCCGAGTTTCTTGCCGGTCTTCGTGCCCATCACGGTTTCCATCGCCCGGTCCACGACGCCGGCCTTGGGTCCGGGGCCGATCCGCTCAGCGGTGGGTGCAGCCGTGCCGTTGAGGTCGGCGATGACCACCTGAGCGGCGTTGTGGCCGTTGGCGCCCATGACGCCGCCACCGGGGTGGGTGCCCGAGCCGCACAGGTAGTAGTCGTCGACGGTGGTGCGGTAGTCGGCCAACTCCGGGGTGGGCCGGTTGTTGAACAACTGGTCGAAGAACATGGCCCCGTGGAAGATGTTGCCGCCGGTCAGACCGTAGTCACGCTCGAGGTCCTTGGGGGTGATGATGACCCGCTCGAGGATGTGCCCGCGCAGATTCGGGGCGTAGCGGAACAACACCTCCAGGACCCGATCGGCCCACTCGTCACGGATGGTGTCCCAGTCGGTACCCGACAACTCGAACGGAAGCTGTTGCACGCCAAGGGTCATGGTGTGCTTACCCTTGGGCGCCAGGGTGTCGTCGTGGGTGGACTGGATGACCGCCTCGATGACGAAGTCGTCGGGGATCTCGCCGCGTCGCTCCGCCTCCCACGCCCGTTCGAAGTTCTCGATGGAGGCACCCATGATCGCCTGGGCCTGGTGCTGCGGACCGAACTCGCCCGCGGGGAAGCCGATGTAGTCCGGCAGCTCGTCGATCAAGAGGTGGATGCGAGCCATGGAGCCGCGGGCGTCGTAGTCCTCGAGCTTGGCCACCAACTTGGCGTCGACGGCGCCTGCCGGCAGCAGTTTCAGCATGGATCGCTGCGGGTCGGCGTTGGAGATCACCGTGCGCGCCGAGATGGTCTCGCCACTGACCAGCCTGACCCCGGTGGCTCGTCCCCTCTCGACGACGACCTGCGCGACAGGCGAGTTCAGCCGGATCTGCGCGCCATGGGCCTCCGCGCTGCGGGCCATCGCCTGGGTGATGCCACCCATTCCGCCCTTGACGAACCCCCACTGCCCCAGCGTGCCCTTGAACTCGCCCACGGAGTGGTGCCCGTACACGTAGCCGGTGCCCGGCGTCGACGGGCCGCCCCAGACCGAGATCATCCCGAAGAAGGTGAACAGGCCCTTGATGTGTTCGTTCTCGAAGTAGCGGTCCAGCAGGTCCTTGGTCGACAGCAGCACCATCTCGTTGAACAGGTCCTCGGCGCCGGCGGCTTCGAACGCGGCCAGCACCTGCGAGCGGCTCGGAGCCGGGGACATCAGGAACGGTGTCAGGATGGAGGCGAACTTCTTCACCCGCAGGCCGAAGTCGAGGAACGCGGCGGCGTCGCTCTTGGAGAACTTCTCGATCTCCTTGAGCGTCTTGTCCATGTCCTTCCACACGAACAGATGGCTGCCGTCGGGGAAGATGCTGACCTCGTTGGCCTCGGTCTGGTACATCTCCAAGCCGTACCGTTCCAGTTCGAGGTCGGCGATGATCTCCGGTCGGAGCAGGCTGGCGATGAACGCACACGACGACCAGGTGGCACCGGGGATCAGTTCCTCGCTGGTGCACGCGCCGCCTACGACGTCGCGGGCTTCGACGACGAGAACCTTCTTGCCGGCACGGGCGAGGTAGCCGGCGGCGATCAGGCCGTTGTGGCCGGCGCCGATGACGATCGCGTCATAGGTGCTGAGGGGCTTGGTCATTGACGCTCTCCAGGGATGAGGTGGGTGAAGTAGGTACGAACGGTCGCCGGGTCGACGAGTTCGTCGAAGCCGTCGGTGACGGGCTTCATCGTGGGGTGGGTGTCGCGCAGCGTCTCCCACGCCGCCCAGTCGGTGACCTCCATGACTTCCAGGATGTCCGCAGGGGCTCCGTCGGGCGCCTGGTCGACGCGGAACGCGTCGAACCGCCGGACGACGTCGCGGTGGGCCAGGCAGGTCGGCCGGTCGACGTCGGCGGAGAAGCGTTCGAAGTCGGCCGGGTCGACGCCGGGCAGCATCGAGAACAGGTTGACCGCTACAACCGAGCGGCTGGGTGACGTCATCGCTGGTACTCCAAAGTGGTTGGGCGGTCAGGACTCGAGGTTGATCATGATGTGCTTGATCTCCGTGTACTCCTCGAGGGAGTAGATCGACATGTCGTTGCCGTGGCCGGACTGCTTGAAGCCACCGTGCGGCATCTCCGACACGATCGGCAGGTGGTCGTTGATCCAGACCGTGCCGAATTGGAGCTTGCGGGCGGCGCGCATCGCGCGGCCGACATCCTTGGTGAAAACCGAGGCGGCCAAACCGTATTCGACGTCGTTGGCCCACGCGAAGGCCTGTGCCTCGTCGGTGAACCGGGTGGTGGTGACGACGGGGCCGAAGACCTCCTTCTGGACGATTTCGGAGTCCTGAGCGGCGTCGACGACCAGCGACGGCTTGTACCAGAACCCGGGTCCGTCGCCGAGTCCGCCGACGGCGAGGGCGGCCGGCCCGCCTGCGACCGCTCGGTCGACGAATCCCGAAATGCGGTCGCGTTGGCGCTCGGAGATCACCGGACCCATCTCGGTGGATTCGAGCGTCGGGTCGCCCATGGCGACCTTCGAGACCGCTCGGGTGAGTTCGGTGACGAAGTCGTCGTAGATGCCGTCGGCGACGTACACCCGCGAGGCGGCCATGCAGTCCTGCCCCGAGTTCCCGTAACCGCCTTCGCAGATCTTGGTGATCGCCAGTTCGGCGTCGCAATCGTCGAACACCAACACCGGCGCCTTGCCGCCCAATTCGAGGTGCAGACGCTTGAGGTTGTCGGCGCCGGCACGGGCGACGACCTTGCCGGTGTTGGTGTCGCCGGTCAGCGAGCTCATCCGCACCCGCGGGTGGGAGGTCAACGCGGCGCCGACGGTGTCGCCATGACCGGTGACGACGTTGAACACTCCGGGCGGGAAGAGATCAGCCGCGAGTTCGGCCAGCCGCAGCGTCGACAGCGGAGTCTGCTCACTGGGCTTGAGCACCAGGGTGTTTCCCGTCATCAGTGCCGGACAGATCTTCCAGATCGCCATGACGAGCGGGAAGTTCCAGGGCGCGACACTTCCGACGACGCCGAGGGGATCTCGTCGGATGATGCTGGTGTGGGTGGGCGAGTATTCCCCGGCGGCGCGGCCCTCCAGCACGCGGGCGGCGCCGGCGAAGAAACGCATGTTGTCGACGCCGAACGGCACCTCGTCGCGCGCCACCGCGATGGGCTTGCCGACGTTCCGGGATTCCAGCTGTGCGAACTCCTCGGCGTGGGCCTCGAGGCGGTCGGCAAGCTTCAGCAGCAGCTCGGCCCGCTTCCCGGGAGGGGTCGCGGCCCAATCGTCGAACGCCTTCTCCGCCGCCGCGACCGCGCGGTCGACGTCGGTCGAATCCCCGAGGGGAACCGTCGCGATGCGCTCGTTCGTGGCGGGGTTGACGACCGCTTCGGTCGCGCCACTCGCGGCGGGAACCTGCTCGCCCGCGACGTACATGAGATGGCCGTCTGCCATGTGAAGTCTCTCCAGATTTCGTGTCGACGACCCTGCGAGGTCGTTCGTGTCCAAGTGTTGAACAGTTGACATGTTGGACTTAAACACAGGTGACTCGTGTGCGCAAGACGACGGCGCGAAACCGTCGCAGATGAATCCGCGGCCAGGCCGCCGAACGAGGTGCCGGGGGAAGGCCTCAGCCGACGCGGCCGACGACGGCGCCGCACGGCACCGCCGTTCAGCGCGTCGCGACGCGTCGACGCGGTCGAATTCAGCAGGGAGGCCGAATCTCCCGGTCAGCCAGCGGTGCGAATGGCGAGGATCTTGCGCACCTCGTCGCGGTTCTCGGTGATGATGTCGGAGATCGTCCTGCGCGCCAGCTCGGGATCGCGGGAGGCGAAGGCGGAGACGATCCGCTGGTGTTCTTCTTCGAGGCTGGAGCCGCTCTCGTACTCGTGATGATCCAACGAGAGGATGAGCAGGAAGTAGCGAAGATCGCCGAGCAACTCGTCGTAGAACTTGTTCAGCCGCGGACTGTTCATCAACCCGACGATGGCGCGGTGAATGTCGAGATCCTTCTCCACGATGGTGCGCGGATCCTCGGTCAGCATGGCCACCTTGAGGGCGTCCATCGCCGCGTTCAGCGGCGCCAGATCGGTGTCGTATCCCACCGACGCCGCGGCGGCCGTCTCGAGGTGCAGCCGCGCCCGATAGATGTCGAGCACCTCCTCGTCCGAGGGATTCCACACCGCCAGGCCGCGGTTGAAGACGTACCGAACCAGCCCCGTGCCCTGCAGTAGTCGGACGGCTTCCCGCACCGTGTTGCGCGAGATCCCCAACTGCTCGGCGATGACGAGTTCCCTGATGCGCTCGCCCGGCTTGAGCTCGCCTTCGAGGATCATGTCCATCAGTCCGTCGGCGATCTGCTGTGCGCTGCTGCGCCCGACGATTTGGATGCGATCTGCCACCGACATGCAGCTAGCGTACAACTGTTCAACATCGGACACGTCCATCATCTGCCATCCGACCAAGGCCTGGACGATAGTGCCCTAATGTTCTACAGTTTGCCCATCCGGGTACCCACCCGGCACGCATCGATCGAAGGCCAGCCCGAGCTCGACGGCGAGTCCCGCGATCGCAAAGGAAACGGACCCCGGATGCCGCACCCCGCCGACAGCCGCACAGCAGTGCGGCACTGCCCCACGCGATGGGAACCGACGCAGGAGTCGACGCCGTGAGCACCGATTCGGGCGCCCTCGCGCAGATCGCCCGCCAGAGCGCACTGGAATCCGGTGGCCAGGCCTTCCCCGAACAGCGGGTCGCGGCCGAACTTCGCCAGCAGTACGACCTGACCGGACAGCTGAGCCGCATCCCCACCGAGAAGGACGACACGTTCCGCCTCACCACCACGGGCGCTCAATTCCTCGTCAAGATCGCTCCCGCGTCGGAGAGCGCCCCGATCGTCAACTTGCAATCCGCCGTCATGCTGCACTTGGAGCGCACGGCCGAGTCGATTCCGACCCAACGGCTGATTCGCGGGGTGAACGGTCAGGTCGAGTCCACCGTCGTCGACCCAGACGGCAGCGACCGCATCCTGCGTGTGCTGAGCTACCTCGAGGGCTCCCTACTCGCGACGGCGCAGCCGACGCCCGCCCAGTTCGCCGGCGTTGGTGCGATGCTGGCCCGGCTCGACCGAGCGCTGAGGGACTTCACGCATCCGGCCGACTCCCGGCTGCTGATCTGGGATCTCAAGAACTTCTCCCACATGAGGCCCTTGCTGGAGTGGGTCACCCACCGCGACGACGTCACCATGGCCACCTGGATCTTCGACCAGTTCGACGCACTCGTCACGCCACGGATGGACGACCTGGACACCCAGATGATCCACGGTGACTTCAGTCCGTTCAACGTGGTCGTCGACCCCGCGTCAGACGAGTTCGTCACGGGGGTGATCGATTTCGGTGACGTGGTGCGAAGCCCCACCGTGTTCGAACTCAGCGTCGCGGTGGCCAACCAGATTGGCGTCGACGAGCGACGGCCGTGGGCCAGCGCTCTCGACATCGTGCGCGGTTACCGGCAGGAGCGACCGCTGACCGACGACGACGCCGCACTGTTGGCCATCACGGGGCCGGCACGACTTCTACTGCGCGCCCTGATCTTTGGATGGCGCGCAGCCACGGATCCGCGCTCCCGAGAGTACGGACTGTCGCATTCGGCACAGGACTGGACCAGGCTGCGCTGCGCACTGTCGGTAGCCCCATCCACCGTCGAAGCCATGTTGGCAACCACCCGTCCCACGGAAGGGGAATGACCGTGACCAAGGCTCACACTCCCAAGGCGTCCGAACCGATGGTGAACGGGTTCGACCCGTCACGCGTCGACCAACTGGCCCCCCGGGCACGCCAGCAGGTCGGCGACCGGGAACGGCTTCTCGGGCCGGGATACCGGCTGTTCTACGACGACCCGGTCGAAATCGTGCGCGGCGCAGGCACTCTGCTCTACGACGCCGACGGCAACGACTACCTCGACGTGTACAACAACGTCACGAGTGTCGGTCACTGCCATCCCTACGTCGTGGAGGCCGTCCACAGACAACTCTCGACGCTGAACACCAACACCCGGTACATCCAGCAGTCGATCCTGAACTACAGCGAGCAGTTCCTGGGCACCATGCCCGCCGAAATCGGGCACGTCATGTTCACCTGCACCGGTTCGGAGGCCAACGACTTGGCCATGCGGGTGGCGCGGTACTACACCGGGAGACAAGGCGTCATCGTCACCGCCGGCGCGTACCACGGCCTCACTGCCGACGTGTCGTCCTTCTCGCCGTCCCTGGGTGTGGGCGTCCCGCTAGGACCGCACGTCCGCACGATCAGCGCCCCCGACCGCCTGCGGCATGGCGGCGACGGCGCCGTGGCCGAGGTCATGCGCCGTGAGATTCGAGACGCCATCTCCGATCTGGAACGCCACGGCTTCGGAGTTGCCGCGTTCATCGCCGACACCATCTTCTCCTCCGACGGCATCTACGCCGATCCGGCGGGATTCCTTCAACCCGTCGTCGACGAAGTCCACGCCGCCGGCGGCCTGTTCATCGCCGACGAAGTCCAGCCAGGCTTCGGGCGTACCGGCAAGCACTGGTGGGGCTTTCAACGCCACGACGTGATACCCGACATCGTGACGACCGGCAAGCCGATGGGCAACGGCATCCCCATCGCTGCCGCCGCCTTCCGCCCCGACCTGCTCGTAGACTTCGGCCGTAACATCCGCTACTTCAACACCTTCGGCGGCAACTCGGTATCCATCGCCGCCGCCCAGGCGGTACTGGACGTGATCGATGACGAGGGCCTGATCGCCAACGCCGACCACGTCGGCGACTACGTCAAGTCCGAGATCGCGACGCTGGCCAAGGACTACGACCAGATCGCCGAAGTGCGCGGTGCGGGATTGTTCGTCGGCGTGGACGTCGTGACCGATCGTGAGTCCAACACCCCCGACGGGGAGGCGACGCTGCGCGTGGTCAATCACATGCGTCGCCGCCGCGTTCTGATCTCCGCGTCGGGACCACGGGGCAGCGTCCTCAAGATTCGCCCTCCACTGCCGTTCTCGATCGGCGATGCGGACCGGATGTTGGAGAATTTGGCCGTCGTCCTTGCCGAGGAACTTCATTGAGCGACGACCGCCCGGTCGGGTACGGCGCCGAGATCGTCGACGTGCTCGCCACCAGTGGGGTCGAGGTCGACGTCAGCAGTCGGCGTCTCGCCGAATACAGCTACGACGCCTCGAATTACCGCGTGGCGCCGCTGGCCGTCGCGTTTCCGCGCGACGCCGATGACGTCAGCCGCGTCGTGGCCGCGTGCCACCGCGCGGGAGTGCCCGTCGTCGCACGGGGTGGTGGAACGTCGATGGCAGGCAATGCGATTGGCCGGGGAGTCGTGGTCGACACGTCGCGATACATGAACGCCATCGTGTCCGTCGACGCCGCGACCCGGACCACGGTGGTCGAGCCGGGGGTCGTGCTCGCCGATCTCGCCGAGGCCGTCCAGCACCGCACGGGCAACCTGCTGACCTTTGCGCCCGATCCGTCGAGCAAGAATCGCGCCACGGTCGGAGGGGCGATCGGCAACGACGCGTGCGGCAACCATTCGGTTCGGTATGGCCGCACCGCCGACCACGTGGTGTCCCTCGACGTGGTGCTCGCCGACGGAACCCGGCTCACCGCCACCCGCACCGCACTGCGTGCCACCGACTCCGACGACGTCGCCGCAGTCGAGCGGGCCAGTGAACTGACCGCCGGCCTCACGGCCCTCGCCGCCGGGTACCTGGCCCAGTTCCGTCTCGAACTGGGCCGCATTCCCCGCCAGGTGTCGGGGTTCCACTTGTCGAATCTCCTGCCGGAGAATGGCTTCGACGTCGCCCGCGCACTGGTCGGCAGCGAGGGAACGTGCGCGATCGTGGTGGGCGCCACCATGGGCCTCGTGGACGTGCCGTCGTCGGCCCTGCTGCTGGTCGTGGCCTACGACGACGTCGTGGACGCCGCGCGTGACGTGACGACCATCCTGAAGTACTCGCCCGCCGCGATCGAGGGCATCGACGAGACCATCGTGACGACCATGAAGGCCCGACGCGGTCCGGACTCGGTGTCGGAGCTGCCCGTCGGGCGCGCCTGGCTCTACGTCGACCTCGACGGTGACGACGAGTCCGCCGTCGCAGCGCAGGCCACCAAGCTCGTGGACGAGCTGAGAACCCTCGGGCGCGCGCGGGACTTCCGCGAGGTCCGCGACCCGGCCGAACGCACCAAGCTGTGGCGCGTGCGGGAGGACGGGGCTGGCCTGTCGTCACGACTGGAGCTGCCCGACGGATCGAGTGTCACCTCGTGGCCGGGCTGGGAGGACTCCGCCGTCGCACCGGAAGACCTCGCCGACTACCTTGCCGACTTCCGGCTCCTACTCGAGCAGTATCACCTCGTCGGGGTGATGTACGGCCACTTCGGAGCCGGCTGCATGCACATCCGGATCACGTTCGACCAGAAGACCGCCCACGGCCGCGAGGTGATGTCGGACTTCCTCACCGCCGCCGCACGTCTGGTGGTCAAGCACGGCGGCACCCTGTCCGGCGAACACGGCGACGGCAGGGCCCGCTCGCAACTCCTCCCCGAGATGTACTCACCGGCCGTTATGGAGGCGTTCGCGACGTTCAAGCGGCTCTTCGACCCCACCAACGTCCTCAACCCCGGCATGATCGTCGATCCGGAACCGGTCACCGACCACCTGGCACTGGCGGACATCCCGGCGCTACCGTGGCAGACGTCGTTCGTCCTGCACGACGTGAACGGTTCGGGCAGCGGTGGTTTCGCCGATGCGGTCCAGCGCTGCATCGGCGTGGGACGGTGCCGATCCCACGGCAGCGGAGTGATGTGCCCCAGCTTCCGGGCCACCGGCGACGAAAAGGACTCCACCCGCGGGCGTGCCCGCGTGCTGCAGGACATGGTGCGTGGGGCCCGCAGCGTCGAACAGGGGTGGGCGTCGGAGGACGTGCGGGAGGCACTGGACTTGTGCCTGTCGTGCAAGGCGTGTTCGTCGGACTGCCCGACCGGCGTGGACATGGCCACCTACAAGGCCGAGTTCTTCGACCACTACTACCGCGGGCGGATCCGCCCGGCGGCCCACTACTCGCTGGGCTGGCTCCCCCGCTGGCTCGCCGTGACCGCACGGGTGGCGCCGCTCGTCAACGCCGTCTTGGCCAGTCCGCTACGATCGGTGGGACTACGCCTGGGCGGTCTGACCACCGAGCGGTCGCTGCCTCGCTTCGCGTCCAGACGTCAACTCCGCCGCGAACTCTCAGGCCGCCGCGAGGGTCGTGCTGACGTGGTGCTCGTCGTGGATTCCTTCACCAAGGGCTTCCGGCCCGAGGTCGCCGGGGCGGCGCTTCGGGTCGTCGAGGACGCGGGGCAGTGCGCGGAGGTGCGCACCGACGTCTGCTGCGGGTTGACCTGGATCTCCACCGGGCAGCTTCGACAGGCACGAAAGCGGTTGTCTCGCACGGCCGCTGCGCTCGACGACGGGACCGACCGTCCGATCGTCGTCACCGAGCCGAGTTGTGCGGCAGCACTGCGCAAGGACCTGCCCGAGCTCGTCGACTCCCCCGCCGCACATCGGGTGGCGCGGCGCGTCCGCAGCTTCGCCGAACACGTCAGCGCACGACGGGCCGGCGGCTGGACCCCGAGTGCGACGCTGCCCTCGTCGGTCACCGTGCAAACCCATTGTCACGAGTACGCCGTATTCGGTGCCTCGACACAACGTCAGGCGCTGAGAGCCGTCGGAGTCGACGAGGTTCGCGAGGCCACCGGATGCTGCGGCGTCGCAGGCAACTTCGGCTTCGAACGACAGCACCATGACGTCAGCATGGCCGTCGCCGAACAAGCGCTCGCACCGGCGTTGCGGGCCGACCCGGACGCCGTCGTGCTCACCGACGGGTTCAGCTGCCACATGCAGGCCCGGCAACTCAAGAACGATCCGACACCGAGTGCATCCGTGCACCTCGCGCAGATGCTCGATCCCCGCAACCGACAGGAGTCTCCCCGATGACCGCGCCGACCACCAGTCTCGACCCGACCGCGCCGCACCCCGCGATCGCCTCGATTCCCACCGGGTTGCTGATCGACGGGCAATGGCGAGAGGCCGTCGGCGGACGGGTCTTCGACGTCGAGAACCCGGCCACGGGTGACGTGCTGGCAGCCGTCGCCGACGCCAGCCCGGCCGACGGGGACGCCGCGCTCGCGGCGGCGGTCGGGGCGCAGACGTCATGGGCGCGGACCGCACCGCGTCACCGCAGCGAAATACTCCGGCGCGCATACGACTTGGTGATGGATCGTCAGCAGTTGCTGGCCGAGGTCATGACGTTGGAGATGGGCAAGCCGCTCGCCGAGGCCATGGGCGAAGTGGCCTATGCCGCCGAGTTCCTGCGATGGTTCTCCGAGGAGGCGGTACGCGTTTCCGGTGACCACACCACCACCGGGGACGGAGCCAACCGGATCATCGTGACCCGCGAACCCGTCGGCCCGTGTGTCCTCATCACCCCGTGGAACTTCCCCCTGGCCATGGGGACACGCAAGATCGCACCCGCCGTGGCCGCCGGTTGCACCATGGTGCTCAAGCCCGCGCCCCAGACGCCGCTGAGCTCGTTGGCCCTGGCCGCGATTCTGCAGGAGAGCGGCTTGCCGGCGGGGGTGCTCAACGTCGTGAACACCACCGATGCGAGCACCGTGGTGGAGCGCTGGATGACCAGCGGCACGGCCCGCAAGGTGAGTTTCACCGGCTCCACCGGCGTCGGCAAGATCCTGTTGCGCCAGGCCGCGGAGACGGTGATGCGCTCGTCGATGGAGCTGGGCGGCAACGCCCCGTTCGTCGTCTGCGCCGATGCCGACCTCGACACCGCCGTCGACGGTGCCATGGCGGCCAAGATGCGCAACATGGGTGAGGCGTGCACCGCAGCCAACCGCATGTACGTCCACCGTGACCTCGCCGCAGCCTTCTCCGACCGGCTCGCCGCGCGGATGGCGGCGTTGACGGTGGGCAACGGACTCGACGACGACACCGAGGTCGGGCCGCTGATCGACTCGGCTGCACGCGCGAAGGTGCAGCGACTCGTCGACGACGCGTTGGCGCGTGGCGCGACGGCGCTGACCGGGGGGCGGCTGCCGGACGGACCGGGCTACTTCTACCCACCGACCGTCCTGGCGGACGTGGCCGCCGAATCCGAGTTGATGACCACCGAGGTGTTCGGACCCGTGGCTCCGGTCATTCCCTTCGACGACGAGGACGAGGTGATCGACCGCGCCAACGACACCGACTGGGGTTTGGTGGGATACCTGTTCACCCAGGACGTCGACCGCGCCTTCGACCTCAGCGAGCGACTCGACGTCGGCATGGTGGGGGTGAACACCGGTGTGGTGTCCAACCCGGCCGCGCCGTTCGGCGGGGTGAAGCAGTCCGGTCTGGGACGCGAGGGCGGCAGGGTCGGCATCGACGAGTTCCTGGAGTACAAGTACCTTGCGGTGCCTCGGCGCCGAGGCCGCTGAGACGAACGCCGCTACCCGACCGGGCTCGGTGAGGGCTCCGTGGACTTCGACTTCGGTGGTTCGTCGACCGACGAGAGGGTCTCGGGAACGGTGACGACCAACAGCACCAGCGCGACGACGGCGATGCCGGTCAACGCGAGCATCGCGGTGGTGTAGCCGGCAGCCTGGTCGATCGCACCGGCCAGCGCCGGGCTCAGCGTTGCGCCGATGCCCTGCACCATCGTCGCGGCGCCGAACGCGACGTTGAACCGCCCGCTACCACGCGTCAGGTCTGCCACCATGATCGCGAAGAGCGCGCCCTGCAAGCCGGCGCCGATGCCGTCGAGGGCCTGGATCGCGATGACCTCACCCGGGTTGGACGCCACGACGAACAGCAATCCCCGGATGGGCAGCACCGCGAAAGCCGCCACCATCAACGGCTTTCGGCCCCACCGGTCACCCCGTTTGGAGACCAGGAGCGCCATCGGGATCATCACGACCTGCGCCACGATGATCAACGCGGCCTGATACAGCGCACCGTCACCGGTGTTGCCGACGGCCAGCTTCTGCCCGGTGATCGTCAGCATCGCGCCGTTGCCCAGCTGCCACAGCCCCACCACGGCCGCCAGCAGCAGTAGCGGGCGGTTGCGCAGCAACATCCGGAAACCCGAGGGCTTCTCCTCCTCGCCGTCGTCCTCCTTGGGTTTGAGCCCACGGGCCAGGTCGTCGTCGATCAGGTTCGACTTGATGAACAGGGTGGCCAGCACGACGAAGATGCCGAAGAGGCTGGCCAACCAGAATCCCATCTTCAGGCTGATGAGGTATCCCGCCAGCCCGGCGACGGCGGAGCCCATCACGTTGCCCGCGTGGTTGAAGGCCTGCATGCGACCGGTCTGGGCGGCGTACCGCTTGGGCCCCACCATGCCCAGGGCGATCGCCGCGATCACCGGGCCCAGCACCACACCCGCGACCCCGGTGATCAGCTGCGCGGCCGTGACGATGGCGAAGGTCGGCTTGAGCGTGACGATGAACGTCCCGAACGACGTCAGGGCAGCCGCGCCCGCCAGCAGCGCGCGCTTGTGCCGGGTGGCGTCGATCAACGCCCCCGCCGGCGCACCCAAGAGCAGCCCGACCGCGCCGCCGAGGGTGAGGATCAGCCCGATGTTGGCCGGATTCCAGGCCTCCTTGTTGATCAGGTAGACGCCGAGGAACGGGCCGAGGCCGGCCTGCACGTCGGCCAGGAAGAAGTTGACGCCGTCCAGCGCCCACAGCGAGCGCTTGAGTTCCGGGCTGTCCGTCATCGGACCCGGCTCCGGGTGAGGGTCCACGCACCGTGCTTGGTGGTGCAGGTTCCGTTGGGGCTCATGCCGTAGAGCGCCAGCTCGCCCAGCTCGCCGCTGAACTCGCCGACCGACGGCAGCACGAACAGGTCGGTGCGGGTGGTCTCGTCGCGCGGCCAGGTGAGGGTGACGTGCGGGTTGAAGCGGTCGTCCTCGTCGTCGGAGACGTCGTCGAAGCCGTACCGACGCAGCTGCCGTACCCGCGCCGGGTCGTCCGGGTTGGGGTCGTCGAGGATCGCCGCGAGCGGCTCCCCGCCCGGCCCGCGCTCCCGGAGCCGGCCGCGTCGCAGCGGCTCCACCGCGGCCACGACGGCCCGCTGGACGTCACGGAACTCGTCGGTCCGATCGAAGAACACCTCCGGGGCGCCCTCGTGGTTGTGCCGGTACTCCGTCGCCGTGGCCGTGACCGGTTCACACGTCCGTGCCGCCTCGGCCAGCGCGGCGCCGACCGCGGGCACCTCGTGGTCCTCGACGGCCATCATGAAGATCGACACGTGCGGTTCGCACGGCCCGTCGGACTGCCCGGGGAAGTCCGACCCGAGACGGAAGCACGCGCCGCCGTGCGCCTCCATGGCGTCGGCCAGCTGGTTGCTACACGTGACGGCCAATTGACGCAGCCGTCGCGGAAGGACGAACACGACGTCGAGTGTCACCAGGGTCATTGCGCTTCTCTCTCAAGAAGAGACCCGGTGGACCCGGGCGGCAAACACCACGGCGATGTATTGCTGCGGGTGATGTTGACCGATGAACCTGAATTGAAACTGAAGATTTCAAACCTGGTAACTACCTGAATGCATTGTCCCTCAATGCATTCGTCGATTCGACGGTGGCGGAGACGGCCCGACGCCGGCTACAACCGCAACGCGTCGGCGATCAACGCCGCCTGCGCGATCACCGCGTCCTGCCACGGCTGAAGGACGTGGGCGGGCGAGGCGTCGAAGCTCTGACCGAACGGATCCGGCACCCCAGTCTCGTGCCCGGACAACGCCTCGAGTACTGCCAGGCCGCAAAACGGCACGTGCACAGGCGAATACCCACCTTCGTGGGAGAACACGATCCTGCCGCCGCAGACGTCCTCGGCCAACCCCACCAGGAGGGCGGCCATGTCCTTGAAGCCACCGGAGGTGACGGTCATGCAACCCAGCGGGTCGACCGGGCTGGGGTCGAAACCACTGGAGACGAAGACGATGTCGGGCCGAAAGGCGGTGACGGCCGGGACGGCGACGCGCTCGATCGCCGCGAGGTAGGCACCGTTGCCCGAACCCGCCGGGAGGGGCACGTTGACGTTGGTGCCCTGCGCCCCGGTCTCGGTGACGCTGCCGGTGTCCTGTGGGAACAGCCGATCCTGATGCAGCGAGATGGTAAGCACGTCGGCGTCGTCGGCGTAGATCGACTCGGCGCCGTTGCCGTGGTGTACGTCGTAGTCGACGATCGCCACCCGGCGAACCCCGAACGTCGCCCGCACGTATTCGATTGCGACACAGACGTTCGAGAACAGGCAGTAGCCCATGCCCATGTCGCGGCGGGCATGGTGACCCGGTGGACGCACCAGGGCGTAGGCGTTGTCGACCGCGCCGGTGAGCACGGCCTCCGCGGCGGCCATGGTGCCACCGGCGGCCAGCCGGGCGATGTCGTAGGAGCCCCGCCCGAACGGGGTGAAGCCGTCTCCCCCGTCACCACCGCGGTCGGCGCTCTCGCGTTCGATGCGGTCGACGTGGGCGGCGTCGTGCACGCGCAGCAGGTCTTCTCGAGACGCCATTCGGGGCACCACCCGGACCAACTCGTCGATCATCCCCGAGACCTCCACCAGCCCAGCCATTCTCGACTTCGATTCGGCGCTCTCGAACGTCATGTGCGGCTGGTTGAAGCCACCCGCCGGGAAGATCCCGACGTGCGTGCCGGTGTCGTGCCAGGCGTACCGCTCGTGCCAGACGTAGCCCGTGCGCCGTGTCGCCGTCATCGCGTGATCCGTTCCGGTGTGTGCAGTGAGTCGAAGAGTTCGTCCACGCGCCGTCGTTCGTCCTCGTCGGCGGGCTTGAGGTAGGACACCGCGACGTAGACGGCGAGGTTGACCGCCAGTGCCGCCACCCCGGAAGTCATGCCGCCCAGCACCGGAATCGCGATGGGGAACAGCAGTTGCAGCACACAGGCGGTCGCAAAGCCGAGCACCATCGCCGCGCAGGCCGCCGTGGCGTTGCCCCGCCGCCAGAAGATGCCGAGGAACACCGTCGGCGCCAGTTGCACGATGCCCTGGTAGGACACCTGCGCCAACGCCACCATGCCCGAGGACAACACGTTCGTCGTCGCGACCGCGACGGCACCAGCCAGCAGCGTCAGCACTCCGACCGCGACCTTGCCCCAGCGGGGATCCTCGACCCGGGTGCCGCGGGCGACGCCGACGACGTCGTTGGCGATCTGGGCACCCAACGCCTGCAGGTTGGCGCCCACGTTGCCCATCGTCGCGGCGAGCACGCACACCCCCGCCAGCGTCAGCACGAGCGGCCCGCCGACCGACGCGGTCAGGAACCACACCTCGTCGGGTGCGTCGGCGACCCCGGGCAGCGTGGACGCGGCCACGGCCAGCAGACACAGCGAGCAGCCGAAGATCACCAACAGCGGGGTGGCCATCACCGCGGCCCGCTTGATGGACTTGGTGCTGTTGGAGGCGAACAGCCGCACGAAGATGTCGGGCCAGCACCAACCGCCGAGTGCCCCGGTGGCGATCAGGGAGAACAGGTACAGCGGGCCGTCGACGCTGCCCGGGCCCGGCAGCGTGAAGAACGCGGGCTGCACCTCGCCGAAGCCGTGGCCGTTGGTGAGCAGCCAGGTGAGCAGCCCGAGAATCAGCACGGTGCCGAACAGGTACGCGACGACGCCTTGGACGAAGTCGCTGATGACGAGGCCACGGGCACCGAGTCGCACGGTCCACCACTGCCGGGCGACGAGGACGCCGATTCCGATCAGCACGGCCCACGCCGCGGACACGGTGCCGAAGGACAGGTATTCGAAAACCAGTGTCAGGGACTGCATTCCGAGCACGACCCACGGGAACGACGCGATGGTGCCGATGACGGCGGCGATCACCCGCACCTTGGTGCATCCGTAGCGCAGGCCCAGCAGGTCGGCCTGGGTGCGCAGGTCGAACCGGCGGCCCCATTCGTGCACCGGTTTGGCCAACAGGAACATGAACACGACGGCGAGGATCGAGTACGCCACGAAGTAGAAGCCGATGGCACCCGCGCTGGCGGCGTAGCCGGCGAAGGCGATGAAGATGGTGCCGGGTAGCCAGGTGTTGACGAACGCCATGGCCGAGAACACCGGCCCGAAAGACCGCCCGGCGGTGGCATATTCGCTGAAGTCGGCGCTGCCCTTGGTGCGCTGCAGCACCACCAGCAGCACGACCAGGAAGACGGCGATGCCGCCGTAACCGATGAGGACGTCCACGTCAGTCCTCCTCGGCGGAAGCGTCGACGCGGTACATGACCAGCAGCGACAGCACCCCGATGACCCCGGTGATCAGGAAGAACCAGACCCCGCCTTGGCCGACGATCCACGTCAGCGGCGGGAACAGCAGGATCACGAAGTTCAGGACGGCGATCGCGAGCACGATGCGCGCGGCGCGGGTCTTCGGTGGGCGTGGGGCCGGCGTGGCCATCGGCGTCTCCGTTCGTGCCGGAACGTTCCGGCACAACTGAGACTCGCGCCACACGCCCGCGTTGTCAAGGGGCCGACGCCGAATGCCCCGCTGGCTACGATGGCCGAATGGCTGCACGACGGGTGACGATCGTCGAGATCGCCCAGCACGTCGGCCTGTCCAAGACGACGGTGTCCGACGCATTGCACGGCGGTGGCCGGGTGTCCCTGTCGACCGCCGCCCGGGTGACCGCCGCGGCGCGCGAGCTCGGATACGTGACCAACCGCGCCGCCCGTCAGCTTCGTGGGCGCAGCGTCGGCGCCTTCGGCATCTACATCCCGCCCGTCGCGCGAAACTTCAACTTCTACATGGAGTTCGCGTTCGGCGCCGCCCACGGTTCGGCCGAACACGACGCCGACCTCACCCTCTTCGCCCGTGACGCCGACGTCGGCCCGCGGCACTTCCAGGTCGACGGCGTCATCGCCGTCGACCCCCTGCCCGGTGACCCCATGCTCGAGCGCTTGGTCGAGGCCGGCGTGCCCATGGTGACCGCAGGGCGCCCGCCTGCGGCCTTGGCCGACGCGGTGGCCGCCGTGATCGAGGCGCCACACGCCGACCTCGCACGCACCGTCCTGGATTACTTGCGCGACAGCGGTTTTCGCAGGCCCGCCTTCGTGGGGTCCGATCAACAGTTCTACTCGTCATGGGCCGACGACGTGCGGCAAACCTACCTGGACT
>Ga0209051_1000679_pt1 | contig 37999 bp, 33 predicted proteins | sample AraplaCvi_mMS_r2_2_FD_184286 | JGI IMG/M metagenome (GOLD analysis project Ga0209051, IMG submission 184286) | Arabidopsis root microbial communities from North Carolina, USA - plate scrape MF_Cvi_mMS_r2 (SPAdes) (version 2) | ecosystem: Host-associated > Plants > Roots > Endosphere | place...
TCGTCGGGGCATCACTGTGTTGGGCCGCGTTCAAGCTGCAGTTCGACAACATGGACGACAACTCCGGCACCCGCGGCATCTTCTGCACGACGCCGTTCGTCAAGAAGTTGCCGTGGAACATCGCGACCGAGGTGATCGCGACCTTCGTGCTGGTCTTCTTCATCCTGACGAACCCGCAGGCCAACGGGGCGTTGAGCTACGGGGCCGTCACGTTCGTGGTCATCACGATCGGCTTCGGTCTCGGCGGCCCGACGGGCTACGCCATCAACCCGGCCCGTGATCTGGGACCGCGGATCGCGTACTGGTTCCTGCCCATCAAGGGTAAGGCCGGTCCCGACTGGGGCTACTCCTGGGTGCCGGTGTTCGGCCCGCTTCTGGGTGCCGCCCTCGCCGCGGGCCTGGGCCTGTTGGTGATGTGATCGCCGCGCTAGGGCGGGCCGAAGCCGTTGTGCCGCAATCCGATCGAGCCCTCAGCGGAAGTTGAGCTCCGCGGTGCGCAGCGGCGCCGCTCGGCCGGGCACGAAGCCCGCCACCGCGCCGATGACGGTGGTCGCCGGCGGCCCGACGGCAGCGCGACGGGCAGCCGCTGAAATGGTGCCGAGCGTGCCGCGGACCTCGCGCTGGCTGGCCAGGCTGCCGTCGGCGATCACCGCGGCCGGGGTGTCGGCACTCATCCCGCCGTCGATCAGGGCCCGGGCGATCGCGTCGAGGTTGGCGACGGCCATCATCAGGACGATGGTCGTGTTGGTCCGCGCCAGCGCGGCGTAGTTCACCGCCGAATCGGGATGGTCGGGCGGGACGTGTCCGGACACCACCGTGAAGCCCTGGGTCAGGCCGCGGTGCGTGACCGGGATCCGCGCCGAGGCGGGAGCCGCGATCGCCGAACTCACGCCCGGAATCACGTCGACGGTGATGCCGGCCTTGACGCATTCGTCGAGTTCTTCGCCGCCGCGGCCGAACACGAATCCGTCACCGCCCTTGAGCCTCACCACCGCTCGACCCGCCAGCGCGTGGCTGATCAGGTGGGCGTTGATCTCGCTCTGCTCCATGCGGCGTCCGCCGGGGATCTTGGCGGCGTCGACCACCAGGGCGTGCGGCGCGAGGTCGCCGAGCACCGCGACGGGAGCGAGCCGGTCGGTGACGACGACGTCGGCGTTGGCGATCGCCTCCCGGCCTGCGACGGTCAGCAGTCCGGGATCACCGGGCCCGCCGCCGACCAGGGTGACTCGGCCGACGCGGCCTGCCACGGGGGCTGGACGTGCGGTGCGGTCCAGGACGCAGAACACGCCGCGTCGGCGCGCGGCGGCGGCGATCGAGGCGTCGAGTTCGGCGTCGCCGGTGTGGGCGAACATCAGTGCGGCCGAGTCGACGTCGGCGGTGACGAGCTCGCGCCGGTGGAGGGTGATCAGCCCGCGGTCGGCGAGGTCGCAGAGGTAGGGGGACGGGTCGGGGGACACCACGGTCACGTCAGCACCGGCCGCGACCAGGGTGGCGGTGACCGTCGTCGCCCGATCCCCGGCGCCGACGACGGTGACGGGTCTGCCGTGGACGGGTAGCTCGACCGAGACGGTCGGCGGGTCAGCGGGTGCGTGCTGCGGGCCGACCACCGACGCCTCCCCGGGCGCGCCCGCGCAGCGCCGCCGACACCAGTGCGGCGCGCTTGTGAACGCCGAACTTGTCCATGATGTTGTGCAGGTGGAACTTGACGGTGGCCTCGGAGATGAACAGGTCGGCGGCGATTGCCCGGTTGTCCAACCCCTCGGTCAGCAGTGCCAGCACTTCCTTCTCGCGGCGGGTGAGCAGGCCCGCATAGTCGGCGGTCGTCGTCGCCTGGGACCGCAGTTCGTCGACCACGGTGTTGGCGCTGTGGGGGTCGAGTGCGGTCTGACCGTCGAGCACCCGGGCGACGGCGCTCAAGACGTCGGCCGACGGCGACCTCCGGTCGACCAGCGCGTCGGCCCCGGCGCGAATCAGCTCCAGCGCGCGACCGGGTGACTCCTCGCCGTCCATGACCACGACGATCTTCGGCACCGGGTCGAGTTGAGTCCGCAGGGCCGCCAGTTGCAGGCCATGCTCGGCGCCGACGACCAACAATTCCGGGGCCACCAGTCGCAGCCGGTCGAGCAGGTCGCCGTCGTGCCGCAGATCTCCGACGACGCGAATGCCGTCGGATTCGCCAAGCAGGTGCACCAAGCCGTGTAGGAGCAGCTCGTCGTTCATCACGAAAACCGTTCGCGCACGCGCAATGTGGCGGTTCGCGTCGATCTCCGGGCCCCGCGTGCCCGGGTGACTCGGTGCGTAGTGCGGTTGTGACCAACCCATCATTGACTCCGTCCTGCCGGTCAGCGGGCGAATGCTAACGCCTGGTGCGTTGCAGTTGCGTTGCATCCAATACGCAGTCCTGGCACAGCCCCGACCGCGGTGCCCGATAGAACAGGCAGCAGCTCCGGCGGACGAATTGGCCGCCCACGAAGTGACCGGTGCCCGTCAGCGGCCCGGCGTCCAGCAAGGCCCGCACCAACGCCCGGCCCGCCGTCGCCAAATCGGGACGGGACGTCGCCATCACCGTCACCGCGCCGTTCGCGGCAGAGATCGCGTTGCCCCGACTGACGTGGGCCGAGAGCGACGCCGTCGTCCTGAGGATCTCGGCGAGTGGGCCGAAGACGTTGGTGAGCAACGAGTTCGAGATCACCTCGGCCGCCAGCGCCGGGGTCGGCGCGACGAGCCACCCGGGGTCGACCGTCCCGAGCCGAGGTGAGTGGTGCGCGGTGTCGGTCCACCTCACCGACGTCGGGGTGAGGACCGGCACGGCGCCGTAGAGGGCGGCGGCGCCCACGGCGGGGGAGACGAGCCTGGCCACGAGGTTCAGCTGAAACGAGGAGGCGGCCACCCGCTGCGGAACGTCGCTGGGGTCGCTGTCGGTCGACGCGGCGATCGCCCGCCTGGTGCGCTCCACGAACGTCCGCACCGTGCCCGCGTCGGACAGCAGCGTCGCGAGCTCTTCGCCCTCGTCGGCGCCGAACGCGGGGATGGCGAAGTAGCCGCCGAGTGCGGCCGTCCCGGCCAGCCGCGCGGTGCCGTCGTCCGAGGCCTCGGTGCCGTTCATCGTCCCCAAGCTAGCGGGTCGCCCGAGTGCAACGTTGCTGCAACGTGACGGCAGCCACAATGGCACCAGGCAACCGACTCACCTCACCCGAGCGCCCCTGACCTCTTGGAGCACTGCATGACGCAACCCAACCTCGATCCCGCGGTCGACTATCCGTTGAGCGACAACAGACGGGATCTGCTCTTCACCCCGACCGGCCGATCCATCGACGACATCACCATGGACGCCGTCGTCTCGGGTGACGTCCAGGCCACGGACCTGCGGATTACCCCGGACACACTGCGGCTGCAGGCGCAGATCGCGGAGAAGGACGGCAGGAAGCAGTTGGGCGCGAACCTGCACCGCGCGGCGGAGATGACGGCGATCAGCGACGAGCGCGTGCTGGAGATCTACAACGCCCTGCGCCCCAACGCGTCGACGAAGGACGAACTGCAAGCCATCGCCGAGGAGTTGGAGAGCCAGTACGCGGCGACCTTCCTCGCCGAACTGGTGCGGGAGGCGGCCGACGTCTACGAGCGGCGCGACATCCTGGCGACGAGCGAATAGGAGACGACGATGACGGCTGAGGCAATTCGCCAACCCGGAAGCGACGTGCGGCATTCCGCGCGGACAGAGCTCCTCGAGGACCGTCCGGTCAACCTGGACGGCTTCGTCGAGGAGTGGCCCGAGGTGGGCATGGTCGCCATGGACAGCGCCTTCGACCCCGAGCCGAGCGTGCGGGTCGAGAACGGCGTGATCGTGGAGATGGACGGCGTCGCGCGCGCCGACTTCGACTTCATCGACCAGTTCATCGCCGACAAGGCGCTCGACGTCGAGACCACCGAGCAGTCGATGGCGTTGCCCGCCGACGAGATCGCCCGGATGCTGGTCGACCCCCGGGTGACCCGCAAGGAGGTCATCGCGGTCACCGGCGGGCTGACCCCGGCCAAGCTGCTGGCGGTGGCGAAGAACCTGAACATCGTGGAAATCATGATGGGCATGCAGAAGATGCGTGCCCGGCGGACGCCGGCGAACCAAGCGCATTGCACCAGCGCGAGGGACAACCCGGTTCAGGTGGCCTGCGAGGCCGCCGAGGCCGCCATCCGCGGATTCGCCGAGGTGGAGACGACTCTCGGTGTCGTGCGGTACGCACCGCTGGTCGCGATGGCACTGCAGATCGGCAGCCAGGTCAACCCGGGTGGACCGCTGACCCAATGCGCCCTCGAGGAGGCCACCGAGCTGGACCTCGGCATGCGGGGCATCACCGGCTACGCCGAGACGATCTCGGTCTACGGCACCGAGCCGGTCTTCGTCGACGGCGACGACACCCCGTGGTCGAAGGCCTTCCTCGCCGCGGCCTATGCCTCCCGTGGCATCAAGATGCGTTTCACCTCCGGCACGGGATCGGAGGTGCAGATGGGCAACGCGCAGGGAAAGTCCATGCTGTACCTCGAGATTCGCTGCATCCTCATCGCCAAGGGTGCCGGCGTGCAGGGTCTGCAGAACGGCTCCATCTCGTGCATCGGCGTGCCGGGCGCGGTGCCCGCCGGCATTCGTGCGGTGGCTGCGGAGAACCTGATCGCCTCGGCGGTGGACCTCGAATGCGCATCCGGCAACGACCAGTCGTTCTCGCATTCGGCGATGCGTCGGACGGCGCGGTTGATGCCGCAGATGATGCCGGGCACCGACTTCGTGTGCTCCGGATATTCGGCGGTACCCAACTACGACAACATGTTCGCCGGTTCGAACCTCGACAGCGACGACTTCGACGACTTCAACACCATCCAACGCGACCTGCAGATCGACGGCGGGCTGCGCCACGTCAAGGAGTCCGACATCCTCGCGGTCCGCACCAGGGCGGGCAAGGCGCTGCAGGCGGTGTTCCGCTACCTGGACCTGCCGCCGATCACCGATGCCGAGATCGACGCCGCGGTCTACGCCAACGGCAGCCGTGAACTCCTCCCACGCGACGTGCTGGAGGACCTCAAGGGCGCCCAGCAGGTGATGGACCGCAACGTCACCGGGCTCGACCTGGTCAAGGCGTTGGAGTCGACGGGCTTCACCGACATGGCCGAGAACCTCCTGGTCGTTCTGCGTCAACGCATTTCGGGTGACCTGTTGCAGACCTCGGCCATCATGACACCGTCGTTGGTGGTGCTGTCGGCGGTCAACGACGCCAACGACTATGCGGGTCCCGGCACCGGGTACCGCCCGTCGGGTGCCCGCTGGGAGGAAATGAAACGCTTGCGCCACGTCACCAGCGCATCGAACCCCGAGCTGGAGGTGGAGTGACCGTGTCTACCAACCAGGACGCCCCACGATCGTTGTCGTTCAAGGAGATCGGCGTCGCCGAGCGGGGCAAGAAGTCCGACGAGGTGGTGATCGCCATCTCGCCGGGGTTCGGCGGGCTCTTCACCCAGACCATCGTCGGCCTGCCCCACGCCGAGGTGATCCGGCAGATCCTGGCGGGCATCGAGGAGCAGGAGGCGAGCGCCCGCATCATCCGCGTGCAGAACAGTTCCGACCTCGCGTACATGGCCCACACGGCTGCCAAGTTGTCGGGGTCGGGCATCGGCATCGGCATCCTGGGCCGGGGCACGTCGATGATCCACCAGCGGGATCTGCCTCGGCTGTCGAGCCTCGAGCTGTTCCCGCAGTGTCCGCTGCTGACGTTGGAGACCTACCGCGACATCGGCTCGAACGCCGCTCAGTACGCCAAGGGCGAGTCGCCGCAACCGGTTCCGACGCTCAACGACCAGATGGCCCGCCCCCGCTGGCAGGCCAAGGCGGCGCTTCTGCACCTCAAGGAGACCGAGCTGGTCCGCAAGGGCGTGAAGCCGGTCGAGGTGATGCCGGAGTTCGCCGCGGCGACCGTCGATTGACCGGGCGTTGACCCCGGTGGTCCGCACGGTGGTCGGGGTGGACATCGGCAACTCGACCACCGAGGCGAGCGTCGCCACGATCGGCGCGGACGGCACGGTGGCCTACGTCGGGGCCGCGTTGACGCGCACGACGGGCGTCAAGGGCACCCCCAAGAACGTCGACGGTGTCGCCAAGGCCGTCACCTGGGCGCTGGACGGTGCCGGCGTGCGTCTGGCGGAACTCGACCTGATCCTGCTGAACGAGGCGACGCCGGTGATCAGCGGCCTGGCGATGGAGACCATCACCGAGACGATCATCACCGAGTCGACGATGATCGGCCATGACCCGCGCACCCCGGGCGGTCGCGGGCTCGGCGTCGGCACCATCGTCGACTTCGCGGCGCTCGACGGCGTCGAGGCGGGTGTGCCCTCGATCGTGCTGGTGCCACGGGGCGTCGACTTCGACGACGCCGCCCGGGGAATCAACGCGGCGTGCGACCGGGGCGTCGAGATCACCGGCGCCATCCTGTGCCACGACGACGCCGTGCTGGTGGCCAATCGACTGAACGCGAAGATCCCGATCGTCGACGAGGTGTCCCGCGTCGACGCGGTGCCTCGGGGGATGACGGCCGCCGTCGAGGTCGCGGGTCCCGGCCAGTCGATCCGCACGCTGTCGAATGCCTATGGGCTGGCGACGATCTTCGACCTGGACTCCGATCAGACCAAGGTGGTGTCGCCGGTCGCGCGGGCGCTCACCGGCAACCGCTCGGCGGTGGTGGTGCGCACGCCCTCGGGGGACGTCGCCGACCGCACCATCCCGGCGGGTTCGCTCGAACTCGAGGGAAGCAGGAAGCGCGCCACGGTCGACGTCTCGCGTGGAGCCGCCGAGATCATGGCCGAAGTGGAGCGGGTGAGCCCGCTGGTCGACGTGGTGGGGGAGGCGGGCACCAACACCGGCGGCATGATCGCCAACGTCCGCCAGAGCATGGCCGACCTGTCGTCGCACGAGCTCGCCGACGTACGCATCAAGGACCTGCTGGCCGTGGACACCCTGGTGCCGCAGGAGGTTCGGGGTGGTGTCGCCGGCGAGGTCGCACTCGAGAACGCCGTCGCGCTCGCGGCGATGGTGCGCACCAAGGAGAGCGGGATGCAGGCCGTCGCCGACGCCGTCGCCGAGCATCTGCGGCACGCGGGCGCCGCGAAGGTCGACGTCGTCGTCGGTGGGGTGGAGGCCGAGATGGCGGTCCTCGGTGCGCTGACGACGCCGGGGACGGCCAAGCCGCTGGTGGTGCTGGACCTCGGTGGCGGGTCGACCGACGCCGCGGTGATCGGCACCGACGGCCACACCGACGCCACGCACCTCGCCGGCGCTGGGGACCTCGTCACCAAGCTGATCGACGCGGAGCTGGGGTTGGACAACCTGGAGCTGGCCGAGGAGATCAAGCGGTGCCCGTTGGCCAAGGCGGAGAGCTTCTTTCACGTCCGGCTCGAGAACGGCACGGTCCAGTTCTTCGAGAAGCCGTTGTCCGCCACCGCCTTCGCCCGCGTCGTGACGCTCAGCGAGTTCGAGGGCGGCATGAACCCGATCCCCACCCGGCATTCGCTGGAGCGGATCCGCACCGTCCGACGCACTGCCAAGGAACGGGTGTTCGTGGTGAATGCGCTTCGGGCGCTGCGCAGCATCGCCCCCGGCGGCGACCTGCGTCGGATCGGCTTCGTCGTGCTGCTCGGTGGCTGCGCGCTCGACTTCGAGATCCCCGAGCTGATCGCCACCGCCGTCGCGCCCTTCGGAATCGTCTGTGGCACCGGCAACGTGCGCGGTACGGAGGGCCCCCGCAACGCGGTCGCCTCGGGTCTGGTGGCGTCGTACGTGGCGTCACTGGGCGATCCGGCCACCGGACCCGAGGTCGGTGCGCGTGCTTGAGGGAGGTCAGCCGGAGAAGCCGGCCATCCTGGTGCTCAGTTGCGTGGCCGGGCCGGTCGAGAACGAGGTGCTGGCCGGCATGGAGGAGGAGGGCGTGCCGTCGGTCGTCGAGCGCCCGTCCGCCGGACCGGATGCGACGGAACTCGCCCGCACGGCCGCCGGCCGGTCCTCCCTGGCCGTCGGGGTCGGGATCGACGCCGACGGGCGCGTGTGCGTCCAGCACGACAAGCTCGCCGACCCCCTTCCCGAGTTGGCTCCGCCAGGTCCCGCGGGTGCGGCCACCGCCCGCATCCTCGGCCACAACGCAGCCCGCATCGTGGTGGGCATTCCGCTTCGCACGGAGCGGTCTTCGTGAACTTCGATCGGGTGCCGGTCACCCAGATGCGGGCCGAGGCGGTCCGCGTCCTGCACGAGCTCAACGAGTCGACCAAGGCGCAGCAGGCCTTCCTCAACAGCTGCGGGGACGCCACCTGGATCGGTGACGACGAACGACGGGCGATCCGCTGGCTGCTGTCGGCACTGGTCGACCATCGGCGCCGCGTGCGGATCACCGCCCGGCTGTGGCGGACGCTCAACCCGGCCGAACCCGTCGGCGGCGACCTGGTCGCCGACACCGTCGCCCTGCTCGACGAGAATCAGTCCTTCACCCCGTTGCTCGCGCAGTGGCGCGCAATCGTGATCGGGCAAACCCGGTTGGAGCGCACCAGCTTCTGGCGCCACCTGATCGAGATCGCCGAGCTCAACCTGGAGGAGTCTGGTATCGCCGCGAGGTGAACACGGCCCGGCCTGCCGCGCGCTCGGCCACCGTCGTCGTCGACGAGCCGATGATGAGCAGGGTCCGCATGTCGACGACAGCGGGGTCGAACGCGGCCACCGTCGTCACCACCACCCTCTCCTCGGGGCCGCCGACGTCGCGGCCGAGGACGATCGGACGGTCGGCTGGAAGTCGTTGCGTCAGAATCTCCTTCAGCGCACTCACCTGCCAGGTCCGACTCTCCGAGCCGGGGTTGTAGATCGCGATCACCATGTCGGCGTCGATCGCCGAGTGCAGGCGTCGTTCGATGACGTCCCAGCTCTTCAAGCGGTCGGACAGCGAGATCACGGCGTAGTCGTGGCCCAGTGGGGCGCCGACGGCGGCCGCCACGGCGTTGGCGGCCGTCATGCCGGGCACCACCCGGACGGGGACGTCACTCCACGCGGGCTCGGCGGCGACTTCGACGACCGCTGCGGCCATGGCGAAGACGCCGGGGTCACCGGAACTGACGACGACGACCCTGGCGCCGTTCTTGGCCAAATCCAATGCCATGCAGGCCCGTTCGGATTCGACACGGTTGTCGCTGGGATGCAGGCGTTGGCCGGGCCGCGGCGAGACGCGCGCCAGATACGTCTTGTAACCCACGATGTCGGTGGCCCTGGCAAGTTCGCCGTGCACCTCCGGCGTGGTCCACCTGTCCGCGCCAGGACCGAGGCCCACGACGACCACCTCACCCATCGTCGGTCCGCTCGGGACCGGTGCCGGGTTGTTCAGCGGGCCGGGGACGATGACCATCGAGAAGTACGGCACGGTAACGGGATCCACGTCCCGGACCGGCATCACGCGCTGGGCCGAGGTCGACGCGCGCTCCACGTACCAGGCGCGGTCGGCGACGCCGACCGTCTCCAGCGCCGCGAGAACCTTCGGAAACGTGCGGCCGAGCTTCATGATGGCGACGGCGTCGCCGTCGCGCAGCCGGCGGACCAGTTCGTCGGCCGACATCGTGCCGGGGAGCACCGTCAAGGTCTCCTCGCCCTCGACCAGCGGCGTGCCAACCGCCATGGCCGACGCGCTGACCGACGTCACGCCGGGAATGATCTCGGTGTCGAACTCGTGGGCCAGTCGTTTGTGCATGTGCATGTACGAGCTGTAGAACAGTGGATCGCCCTCGGCGAGCAGGGCGACGCTGCGGCCGGCCCGCAGGTGCTCGGCGAGTACCTCGCTGGCACTCGTGTAGAAGTCGTCGAGTGCACCTCGGTAGCCCGCCGGGTGATCGGTGGTCTCCGTGGTCACCGGATAGGTCAGCCGTTCGTGGATCTGGCCGTCGCGCAGGAACGGTTCGGCGACCGACAGTGCCACGCTTCGCCCGTGGCGGGCGCAGTGGAAGGCGACCACGTCGGCGGCACCGATGACCCTGGCGGCCTTCAGCGTGACCAGCTCACTGTCGCCGGGGCCGATGCCGACCGCCCACAGCTTGCCGTGCGAGTTGCTCACGTGATCGCCGCCGACCGGTCCTCGGTGTCGTCGCGATCGCACACGTCGGCTTCGCCGAAGGTCGCCATCGACGACAGGATGGCCACGGCGGCCCGCAGAAGCGGCAGCGCCACCGCGGCACCGGAGCCTTCGCCGAGTCGCATGCCCAGGTCGACGACGGGGTCGAGGCCCAGATGCGCGAGCGCGGCCGTGTGTGCCGGTTCGGTGGATCGGTGGCCCGCTCGCCACCACTGTGCGGCACCCGGGGCCAGCCGTTCGGCAATCAGCGCGGCGGCGGTCACGACGACCCCGTCCAGTAGCACGGGGGTGCGCCGGATGGCGGCCTGGGCGCAGAAGCCCGCCATCGCGGCCAGGTCGGCACCGCCGCAAATGCGAAGCAGCGCAAGGGGATCCGCCGTGTGCCCCCGGGTGCGGTACAGCGCGTCGCGGACCGCCGCGGTCTTGCGCATCCAACCGGCGTCGTCCACGCCGGTGCCCCTGCCGACCAGCGCGACCGGCTCCTTGCTGGTCAGTGCGGCGATCAAGACCGTCGCCGGGGTGGTGTTGCCGATGCCCATGTCGCCGGCGATCAGCAGGTCCGCACCGGCGTCGACCTCTTCGTCGGCGATGCGCCGTCCCGCGGTCACCGCGGCGACCGTCTCCTCTTCGGTCATGGCGTCTTCGACCGCGATGTCGCCGCTGCCGCGGCGCACCTTGTGGGCGAGGATCCGCTCGGACAGCGGTTCGTCGCAGTCGACCGCGACGTCGACGACGCGCACGGTGGCACCGGCGTTGCCGGCCAGCACGTTGACGGCAGCACCGCCGGCGTCGATGTTGGCGACCATCTGCGCGGTCACCTCCGGCGGGTAGGCCGAGACCCCCGCCTTGGCGACGCCGTGGTCACCGGCGAAGACGACGATCCGGGCGCGCGTGAACTGCCGAGGGGGGCACGTCCCTTGGCAGGCCGAGACCCAGATGGACAGCTCCTCCAGTCGCCCCAGCGCCCCCCGCGGCTTGGTCAGGGAATCCTGTCGGGACCGGGCGGCCCGTTCGGCGTCGGCGTCCGGCGCCGACACGGCGGGGAAGTCCATCAGAATGCCGCGGCAACCGGTGCGAGCGGTGGATGGGCGGGCAAGCCCGGGTGGATCGTCGTCATCTGGGTTCCTTTCGGGGCGTCTCGCGACCCCGTTCGATTCAGGATGCTCTTGGCCCAACATCTGACTCACACACTGGCTTTCACCAGTCGTGTTCACAGCGGCGCGTCCGTTCTGGGCTCTCACCAGATTCCTGTACGCCAAGCGCAAACCGATGATAAACCACCTACGTCGCGACGCCGCTGGAAGCGGCCCGCAGCCGGAGACTGCTCACACGAGCGGCGCGTGCACGTTTGTCGTCAGATCCCCTACGCAGCCGGGCAGGAGGACTACTGTGGTCACGAGCGGGGGCGGTCTGGCCTCGAGGCTCGGGACCGTGGTGTTCGCCGGTGCAAGGAGCGTGGTCGCGGGTGGTCTCGTCGAAGGCGCTGGACGGCCGAACGCCGTCATCGCCGCCGCCGACCGCCCTGAGAGCGGTGCACGACCTGTTCGTCGCGGGTGAGGTCGACTCGACCTATCTCGACTTCACCTCCATCCGGCCGGTCGTGGCCGAGAGTTGGCGCCGCAGCCTGGCCAAGGGCGTCGACCCCGACGGCGAGGGAGCGGAGTCGTCCGACGCAACCCTGCGGCTCGCCCGAATGCGGGACGCGCATCCACTGGCCTCTGCCCTCCCGGTGATCCGGCGCCTGCTCGTCGACGACGCCAGGGACTCCGGGGTGGTCGTCGCCATCACCGCCGCCGACGGCACGCTGCTGTGGGTGGAGGGCGATCCGGAGGCACTCCGCAAGGCGGAGTCGATGAACTTCGTCCCCGGGGCCGACTGGAGCGAGCGCCGGGTCGGGACCAACGCCCCGGGCACCGCCCTCGCCCTCGATCGTGAGCTGCAGATCCGCAGCTCCGAGCACTTCTCCCGGGTGGCTCAGCGCTGGAGTTGCACCGCGGCGCCCGTCCACGACCCCGGCACCGGCGACCTCCTCGGCGCAATCGACCTGACCGGCGGCGTCGAGGTGGCCTCCGCTCAGGCGCTCGCGTTGGTGCGGGCCACCGCCGTGGCCGTCGAGAACCATCTGGCATTGCTCCGCCTCACCAAGCCGGCGCCGACGGTGGCCGATCCGGTCGGTGCCCGGCTGCGGGTGCTCGGCGCGGGCCGGCCCCGGTGGCAGGCCGCCGACGAGCGCGGCAATCGCCGGTCGTCGAGTCTGACCCCGCGGCACGCCGACATCCTGGTCCTGCTCAGTCAGCATCCGGAGGGTCTCAGTGCCGACCACCTGGCGATGATGCTCGACGACAAGGACCTCGACGTGGTGACCGTCCGCGCCGAGATGTCGCGCCTGCGCCGCGTCATCAAGCCGGTCGTGGTGGGCTCGCGGCCGTACCGCCTGCTCGAGCCGGTGGACAGCGACGTCAGCCAGGTCTTCGAGGAGCTGCGGGCCGGCCGGGTCGCCGCCGCGCTGGACGTCTACACCGGCGCACTGCTGCCGCAGTCGATGTCCCCGGCGGTCGCGCGGTTGCGCACGGAGCTGAGCACCAGCCTTCGCACGGCGGTCATCGCGACCGGCGACCTGGCGGTACTGCGGCGTTGGTTGGACCTCCCGGAGGGCCGCGACGACCGCGACGGCTGGCGGCTGCTGCACGACGGCGCCGGCGCGGGGTCGGTCGGCCAAGCTCGCGCCCGCGGTCATCTGGCCGGGCTCGACATGGATCTCGCCTGACACGACGCGGAACCGGGCGGGCCCGCGCTGCGTCGTAATCGGGCATGGGAGACATTCAGACCGCACGCGTCGACGTCGGCGCGCTTCTCGACGCCGCCGGCCGATGCGACGCGATCGCCGACGTCGTCGACGGGTTGGCCCGAGGCGGTGTGAACCGCCTCGTCTTCGACGGCGCCGTGGCCGGCCGCGACCACGTGGCAGGCGGGGACGGCGTGCGACGGGCCGTCGACGACGTGGTCGACCAGACGACCGCCTGGGCCAGGGCGATGCGCGAGATCGCCGCCGCACTGCGGGCCTCCGGTGACCGCTACGTCGACGTCGACGCGCGCGGCGCCGCGCGGCTGGGGTGACGGTGGCCGACACCTTCGACGTCGCGGGCCGACTCGCCGAGGGCAGACCCGCCGTCGACGACGTCGAGGAGTACGTGGCGGCCTGCCGCCGGCTCGGATACCAGCACCCGGACCTGACCGCGCATCCCGGCCAGGTGCGCGACTGGTACTGCGGTGAGGACGGCCTGGACCTGCGGGCACTGGAGTCCGACCACGGTGCACTGTCGGCTGCCGCGACGGCCGCCGAGGACGCCGCCCGCATGCAGGCCGACGTGATGGCCGACCTCGACGCCGCCTGGTCGGGTCGGGCCGCGACGGCGGCGCGTGAATTCCTCTGTCGCAGTTGCCAGTCCGCAGCGGCCGTCAGTGCGGCGGTGCGGACGGCCGCCGACGCGGTGGCGACGCTTCGGGACTCGCTGTGGCAGGCGGTCGACGCGAAGGTGCTCGCCACCGAGGCCCTCGTCAGCGACCAGCGGGCGCACTGGTTGACCGCCGCCACGACCGTGACGACCGGGGCCGGGGACGTCGCCGCCGCCTGTGAGATGGTCGACCAACAGGTCACGCCCTTCGTCGACGTCCACGTCGGAGCCGAGTGGGTGGCGGCGATGCGCGAGGCCGCCGCGACGGTCGACACCGCCTACGGTGCGGCGATCGCCCGGATCACCGCACCGGTCGCCGTGTTCGGCGTGCCCGGCGTCCTCGGCCCGAGGGGCGACCGGGTCGCGACGGCGGATCCGACGCCCGCGCCCGCGCCGACGGCCGCGGCCATGGCGGGGGCAGGGCCCATGCCTGAGCAGGCGTTCGCGCAGACCGTGCCCGCAGCGGCCGTCGGGTCGGTGCCCGCGTCGGCCCCAGCCGCGTCGTGGTCCAGCCCGGACGCGGCGCCGAGCCCGCTTCCTGCGGCACCCCTGGCACCGCCGATGCCGACGCCGCCGCCGGTGGGCGACCTCGGCGCGGGTGCGTCACCCATGGGCTCGACGGGTTCGATGGGATCGACCGGGTCCGGCCTTGGGGGCTTCGGGCAGCAGCTGGCGGATCTGATCGGTGGGCTGGTCGGCTCAGGCGGCGACCTCGCCGACTCCGTCGACGCCGACGGTCTCGACGACCTCGACCAGGACGTGGGCGATCCGCCGGAGGACGAGGAGTTGGAGGACGAGGACGACGACGGTGAGCCCGACGACGGTGAGCCCGACGACGGTGAGCCCGACGACGGTGAGCCCGACGACGAGCCCGAGGACGGCGAGCAGCCGGTGCCCGAGGACGGCGAGCAGCCGGTGCCCGAGGAGGACGTCGTCGACGTGGCCGCCAAGCCGCCTGCGACTCCCGCCACGTCGGCACCGCCGGAGCCGACCGCACCGCCGGAAACGCCGCCCGCCGTCACCGCGCAGCCCCTCGCCGAGGACGCCGAGCCGACGCCCTGCGAGATCGCCGCCGACGAGCTGCCTCAGATCGGGGAGTAGCTGGTTCAGCGGCCGTCGTCGGTGCTCAGGCGGGCATGGGCGTGCATGTCGTGCCACCCGTCGACGTGCAACGCCGCACCGCGTCGGGTGCCTTCCTCACCGAACCCGGCCTTGGTCGCCACCCGGCACGAGGCGAGGTTGCGGGTCGAGTGCTGCAGCTGAAGACGATGGAAGCCATTGCCGAAGGCCCATTCCGACAGCGTGACGACGGCCCGCGGGCACAGTCCGCGCCCGCGCGACGCGGGGCACATCCAGTAGGCGACTTCTGCCGTCGCCTCGAAGAGGTCGACACGCTTCAGGGCGATGCGGCCGAGAAGCACGTCGTCCGCGCCGACGATCGCCCAGTTGAACTCGGACTCGGCGGCCCAGCCGCGCTGCCAACGCGTGATCAGTTCGCGCGCTTCGTCTTCGGTGTCCGCGCGACTGACGTGCCACTGCCGAATCGCCGGATCGTCGAACGCCTCGACCAAGGCGGCGGCGTCGTCCAGGATCCACGGTCTCAACACGGCGTCCGCGTCGACGGCGATGCGAGGGTGGTCCGACGCCGAGAACGAGCCCGTCGGCAAGGCGGGCGGAAACGAGGTGGGCACGAAACCATCTTCGCTCATGGTCGGAGGCTCAGACCGTCCGGTCGCGACAGGCCAGCGCAGCGGCGACGAACGCGTCGCGGACGGGGTCGACGACGGCCGCATCCCAGATCAGCGTGACGTGGCCGGGCGGCATGTCCTCGATCGGCACGACGCACACGTCCGGACGGCGGTAGAACGCCGTCGCCGAGCGCGGAACGATCGCGAAACCTTCGTGGGCGGCGACGCGCTCGAGTTTCTCCTCCATGGTGGACGCAGCGCGGTGAGTGGCGCGCCGTTGCTCGGGCGTCGCGACGGCGTACCACTCCGGCACGGCAGCCGGATCCTGCAGTGAGCGGTAGGACGCCAGCTCGGCGAGTCGCACCGACCGCCGTCCGGCCAGCGGGTCGTCGGCGGGCAACAGCGCGTCCCGCGGTTCCTCGAGGAGCGTGGCGGTCCCGAGCCCGCGATGGTCGAAGGGCTCGCGGGCGTAGACCACGTCGAGAGTGTGGGTGCGTACCGACTCGAGCTGTTCGGTCGCCCCGATCGGGACCACTTCCGCGCGGTGGGCGGGGTTCGCCGACTCGAAGGTCTGCACGGCGGCGGTTGCCAACAGCCCCGGCATCACCCCAACCCTTACGACCCGCGTGGGGGTGGCCGATCGAAACAATCGCTCTCGCAACGCCTTTGATTCGGCGAGCAGGAACCGCGCGTCCGGCAGCAGCTGGCTGCCCGCCTCGGTGAGGGTGGCGCCGCGCGTGTCGCGGATCAGCAGTCGGACGCCGAGGTCGTCCTCCAGGGACCGGATCTGGCGCGACAGCACCGGCTGGGCGATGTGGAGGAGTTTCGCGGCCCGTCCGAAGTTCAGCTCCTCGGCGACGGCCACGAAGTACCGCAGCTTGCGCAGGTCGAGATCCGGACTACTCATACCTCCAGGGTATCGCCGGGCGACGCAAAGGGTCTTGGACGGACGGCGCCGCCCGGTGCAGCGTGGAGACATGACCTTGCAGAACACGACAGTCCTCGTCATCGGCGGCACCTCGGGCATCGGCCTGGGGGTCGCACGCGCGGCGGCCGACCGCGGTGCCACCGCGATCGTGGTGTCCCGGCGCCGCGCCAGCGTCGACCGGGCCTTGGCCGACCTCCCCGCCGGAACCCGCGGCGCCACCGTCGACCTGACCGATCCCGGGGCGCTCGACCGGCTGGCCGCCGAGGTCGGCGACGTCGACCATCTGGTGTACACCGCCGGCGAACCGTTGGAGATGACGGCGCTGGCCGAGCTGACCCCGGACGTCGTCACCGCGTTCTTCCAGACCCGTTACCTCGGGGCCGTGAGCGCGGTACGGGTGTTCGGCCCGCGGCTGCGCGCCGGTGGCTCGGTCACGCTGACCAGTGGCACGGCGGCGTGGAACCCGGGCTACGGCGTCCTCCCGTCCAGCCTGTGCGGTGCGATGAACGCGTTGACCGCGGCGCTGGCAGTCGAGCTCGCGCCGATTCGGGTCAACGCCGTCGCGCCGGGCCTGATTCCCACCCCGCTGTGGGACGCCATGTCCGAGGACGACCGGCAGGCGCTGTACGACGAAGAGGCCCAACGGGTTCCACTCGGCCGAGTCGGCGAGGTGGCGGACGTCGCCCGTGCCTACGTGTACTGCATGGAGCAGGTCTTCAGCACCGGTACGGTGCTCACCGTCGAGGGTGGCGCCTTGCTGGTGTGACTCAGGGCGCCAGTTCGACGAGCTCCTCGCAGAACTTCACGGTCTCGCGGTCGTCGCCGGAGAGCGGGTGGACCAGCATGGTGGTGACTCCCGCCTCGGCGTAGGCGGCCAACCGCTCCTTGACGAAACCCCTTGGGCCAACCAGGGATATGTTGCGGACCAGCTCATCGGGTACCGCGGCGACCGCCTCTTCCTTATTGCCGGCGAGGTACAGGTCCTGGATGCGGTCGGCGACCTCGCCGTAGCCGTAGCGGGTCGCAAGATTGTGGTAGAAGTTCTTTCCGCGGGCACCCATGCCGCCGATGTACAGCGCCAGTTGTGGTTTCGCCCAGGCCAGCCGGTCGTCGACGTCGTCGCCGATGGCCAGGCTGGCCGAGACCATGACGTCGAGCGGGCCTAGTGCGGGGTCGCGCTTGGCGGCACCGGCGCGCAACGCCTCACCCCAGACGTCGTCTGCCTTCTCCGGGTAGTAGAAGATCGGCTGCCAGCCTTCGGCGATCTCGGCGGTGAGCTTCACGTTCTGTGGGCCAAGCGCGGCGATGGCGATCGGAATGCGTTCGCGGACGGGGTGATTGATGAGCTTCAGCGCCTTGCCGAGTCCGGTGCCGCGGTCGGCGGGCAGCGGCACCTGGTAGTACTTGCCGTCGAATTCGACCTTGTCGCGGCGCCAGACCTGGCGGCAGATCTCGACGACCTCGCGGGTGCGGCCGAGCGGCGCGTCGAAGGGGATGCCGTGGAAGCCCTCCACCACCTGCGGGCCGGAGGTGCCGATGCCGAGCTGGAAGCGGCCGTCGGAGACGTAGTCGACGCCGGCGGCGGTCATCGCCAGCAGTGTCGGCGTGCGGGTGTAGATCGGGACGATGCCGGTCCCCAGTTCGATGGTGGAGGTCTTGGCCGCGAGGTAGCCCAACTGGCTGATCGCGTCGTAGGAGTAGGCCTCGGCGACCAACGCGATGTCGACCCCGCACTTCTCGAGTTCGACGACCTGGTTGGCAGCCTCCTTGAAGCCGCTGGCGTAACTCAGGAAGATTCCGGTGCGCATCCTGGAGTTATACCACGATCAACCAGTTGGTTGGGAGGGCGGGTGGCCACTCGGCGCAGACAGTGCAGTGGAAGGGCCGAGCATTGCTCACGATGCGTGGTCTCCTCGGGCCCGACCGTTCCTACGCTCACGAGTATGAAGCCATCCGACGTCCGCACCCATCGACGATCCGGTCTTTCCTTCACGGCCCTCGGCTACGGCGGAGCGCCGATCGGCAACTTCAACGGCGCGTTCACCGACGCCGAGGCGGCCGACCTCGTCGACCAGTCGTGGGATGCCGGCGTCCGCTACTTCGACACCGCGCCGGGCTACGGCAACGGGCTGGGGGAGTACCGGCTGGGACAGGCGCTCCGGCGCCACGACCGCGCGGGGCTCGTGGTGTCGACGAAGGTGGGCCGGACCGTCACGCCCCGACTGGGTGCGCCGACCACCAATGGACAGTACGTCGACCTGCCCGCCATGGCGGTGGACTTCGACTACTCCTACGACGGTGTCATGCGGTCGGTCGAGCAGAGCCTGCAACGGATGCTGACCGACCGCGTCGACGTCCTCTTCGTGCACGACTGTGACCGGTACACGCACGGGTCGGCGCAGCCGGAGTACTTCCGGCAGGCCATCGTCGGTGGCTTTCCCGCGCTCGAGTCACTCCGCGACCAGGGCGTCGTGACGGCCATCGGATTTGGCGTCAACGAGACCGACGTGATGGTCGACGCGGTCAAGGCCGTCGACGTGGACCTGTGCCTGCTGGCGGGCCGCTACACGCTGCTGGAGCAGGATCCGCTCGACACCCTGTTTCCGCTGTGCGAGGAACGCGGGATCGGCGTCGTGCTCGGCGGTGTCTACAACAGCGGCATCCTGGCGACGGGGCCCGTCGAGGGCGCCCGGTTCAACTACGCGCCGGCCCCCGCCGAGGTGACGGCAAGGGCGGCCCTCCTGCAGTCTGCCTGCCAGCGGCACGGGGTGCCGCTGCCCGCGGCGGCACTGCACTTCGCCTACGCACATCCCGCGGTGGTGAGCGTCTGCATCGGTTCGCGTAACACCGAGCAGCAGCGGCGCAACGCCGAGATGATGGATTCGACGGTGCCGCAAGAGTTGTGGGCCGAACTGCGCGACGCCGGGCTGCTGCGGGACGACGCGCCGGTCTAGCCAACCGGCACCGACACCGACGGTGCCGGTGCCGGTCGGCTACTGGTGCTGTTCGCTGGCCCGGCGTTGCCGGTACTCCTCGGCACGCTCGTCGGTGATGTGTGGCAGCGGCGGAAAGTCCAGCCAGCCGGGGACGAACGGGCTGGCGAGGTCGCGGCTGGTCGGAATCTCCACCAGCACGGGGGCCTTCGCGTCGAACGCGCGCTTGAACGTCGGTTCGAGGTCGGCCGCCGATTCCACGCGGAACGACTCCAGTCCGAACGCCTTGCCGAGGTTCTGGAAGCTCGGGCTGTACGGGCTGCCGTCCGGGCGGTTGAACTCGGTGCCGATGATGCGGTCGGTGGCGTTGCGCTGGCCGCCGCGGATCGAGATGTAACCGGAGTTGTCCTGCACCACGAAGACCACGGCGATGTCGTGCTGGATGGCGACGCCGATCTCCTGCGCCGTCATCAGGAAGTCGCCGTCGCCGGTGATGCACGCGACCTGTCGTTCGGGTGCAGCGAGTTTCGCGCCCAGCGCCGCGGGTACCGGCCAGCCCATCGACGAGAACCCGCCGGTGGTCAGGTGAGTCCGCGGCTCGTACACCGGGAACGTCTGCTTGACCGCGCCCTGGGTGTTGCCCGAGCCCGCCAGCACGATGCCGCTGCGGTCCATCACCTGGCGCAGCGCACCGAGTGGGCGCTGCAGGGTGAAGGGGAAGCGGTCGTCGTCGCGCCGGCGGGACAGGTCGTCCTCCCACTGGGACTTGCGGTCGGCCACCTCTGCGAGGTACTCGCTGCGATCCGGCTTCGCGGGCAGGGACGCCACGATGGCGGCCACGGCGGGCTTGGCGTCGGCCAGGATGCCGACCTCGGCGGGATAGATCTTGCCGATCTCGTGTGGATCGATGTCGATGTGCACCAGCTTGGCCGGGGGAAACGAAAACGACTGTCCCTTGGCATAACTGGAGGACGACCAGTCGGTGAACCGACACCCGATCGACACCACGACGTCGGCGTTGGCGGCCAGGTAGTTGCCGTGCATGGTGCCCGTCTGGCCGACGCTGCCGACGAACAGATCGTGGTCCTCGGGGAAGGCGCTCTTGCCGTTCCAGGTGGTCACCACCGGGATGTCCAGCCCGTCGGCCAGCGCGCGGACTTCGTCGGTGGCGTTGGCGCTGATGGCACCTCCGCCGACGACGATCACGGGCCTGCGGGCGGTGGCGAGCAGGTCGACGGCCCGCTGGATGGCCTCGGGGTCGGGATACTGCAGACCCACGGGCAGGCGGCGGGCCAGGACGTGGAAGTTGACCTCGGCGGTCTCGGCGTGCAGGTCCCACGGCACCTCGACGTGCGCGGGACCGCGTCGCCCGGTCAGCATGGTGCTGAAGGCCCGATGCATGATGAACGGCAGGTCCTCGATGCTGTTGGCGACCCAGCTCCGCTTCGAAACCGCCTCGGCCACTTGCGGAAAGCCGTTGTCCTTCTGCCGTTCCAACTCCTGGAGCACGCCGCGCCCGCGCATGTGCCGGGGCGGTCCGCCGGTGATCACCAGCACGCTGGTGGAGTCGCTGTATGCGGTCGCCAGGCCCAGCACGGTGTTCGACGCACCCGCGCCGATCGACGTCACCGCGGCCATCGGCTTGCCGGACACCCGGTAGTAGCCGTCAGCCAGGTGAACCGCACTCTGTTCGTGATAGGTCTGGATGAACGGGATCTTCGACTCGTCTTCGTTGAACGCATCCATCAGGCCCCAGATGCCGTGGCCGGGAATGCCTGCCACGTACGGGACGCCGTACTCCTTGAGGATCCGAGCGACGACCTGGCCACCGTTGAGTCTTGGCATGCGACTGTCCTTTCTTCCGGCGGGTCGGGTTCGACCTGCCGGACGACCCTTGCTCGTTAGTGTGCCCATCCGCGGGTCACGTCGTTAGACTCATTGTGCGCAGGAGGTCTCGGTTTCGCTGCACAACGTGTCCGACGAGTGGAGGTGGCGGCCGTGGCCATGACGGTGGAGGCGGCCCTCCGGCTCGAGGTGTTCAGCCGGGTCGCGCTGAAGGTGTATGCCGGCGAGGGCAGTCTGGGACGCGCGATCCGCTGGGTGCACCCCACCGAGATCCCGGACATCGCCGGGTTCCTCAGTGGTGGGGAGATGCTGCTCACCGCGGGCCTCGGCATCGGGTCGACCCCCGACCGTCAGCGCCGGTACCTCGCGGACATCGCCGACGCCAAGGCGGCCGTGCTGGTCGTCGAACTGAGCGGACGCGCCTTCCACGAGATGCCGCCGGCACTGGTCGAGGCGGCCAGGGAGCGCAACTTCCCCCTCGTCGGCCTCGACGGCGAGGTGCCGTTCGTCGCCGTGTCCGCTCAGGTACACGAGTCGATCATCGACCAGCGCGTGTTGGATCTCAGTGCCTACGAACGGCTCAACGCCACGTTCATGCAGCTTCTGCTCGCCGGCCGCGACCCGGTGGCGTTCACCGACGCACTCGCCGCCGAGGTCGGCCACCCCGCCGTGCTGGAGGACGCCACCCGCCAGGTGGTCGCCTACTCCGGCGCCTCGGAGGGCGGCGACGAGATCCTCTCGGAGTGGGAACACCACTCCCGCATCGAGCACGAGGCGGTCGGCGGCGATTCGAGCACCGCGAACGAGGCCCGTAACTGCACCAGGCGGGCCGTCGTGTTGCGGGGTGAGCGCTGGGGCTGGTTGCACGTGCTGCACGACGGCGAATCGGTCTCCGGCACAGCGGGTTACGCCCTCGACCGCGCCACTGACGGCATCGCCATCGCGTTGTTGGGGGCCCGGGAGAGCGGCGCGAAATCGGCTCAGCGGCAGAACGCCTTGGTCAGCAGGTTGCTCCTCGGCGACATCTCCGGCGAGTCGTTCGTGACGAGGGCCCTGCGCATCGGCCGCGACCTGCGCGACCGCCCGCTCGTCGCGGTGTTCGTCTGCAAGGAGACTCCGGCCGGGCCCACCAGCGACGAGGCGGTGGAGGAGCTGTGCCGGACACTGCACGTGCCCGCAGTCGTCGCCGATCTCGGCGAGCACACCCTAGCCATCATGGGCCTGTCGCGCACCAGCGCGGAGAAGCAGGTCGTCGAGCGGCTGACCGCGCTCAACGTCCGCGCCGGCCTCAGTCGGCCGGTCAACGCCAACCAGCTGCCGACCGCGGTGGAACAGGCCAGGAGCGCGGCGTCGGTCGCCGTGGCACGGCCGGACAAGGCCGTCCACAGGTTCGACGACCTGGGCGTGCTGCGACTCCTCGCCTCGCTGGCGGGCGGACCGGAGTTGGCCCGCTACATCGAGGACGAGCTGGGTCCGCTGCTCAAGCACGACGCCGACGCCTCCAACCCGCTGCTGCCCACCCTGCGCACCTATCTGTCGTGCGACGGCAACAAGTCCCAGGCCGCCCAGCAGCTGTTCGTGCAGCGCCGCACGCTCTACTACCGGCTGGAGCGGATCACCAGCCTGCTCGGCCGCTCACTGGACGACCCCGACACCCGGCAGGCACTGGTCTTCGCCGTCCGCGGCCACGATCTGCTGCGGCGGCAGGACGCCCGCTGAACTTGCACACACTGTGTAGCCGTCCGCCGATCTCTGCGCACAGTGGGCCTCGTCTGAGTGGCCGGACCTTCCTAGATTGGACGTAGCCGCCCAGCAGGGTGTCCACCGTCCTCTCAGCCCAGGGGAGTTTCATGTCCACCGCCTTGTCCGCAGTGCAGTCGCAGGTCGTCACCGATCCACCGGACGTGCTCGAGACCGACGTCGCGATCATCGGCTCCGGCATGGGTGGCGGCACGCTCGCCTACGCCCTGCGCGACGCAGGCGTGCGGGTCCTGATCGTGGAGCAGGGCGACTTCCTGCCCGTCGAGCGGGAGAACTGGTCCTTCGACGCCGTTCACACCGAGGGTCGCTACAAGAACTCCGCGCCGTGGTACGACACCGTCGCGGGCAAGCAGTTCGTGCCGGGCAACTACCACTACGTCGGCGGCAGCACCAAGCTCTACGGCGCGACGCTGCCCCGGTTCCGCGAGGTCGACTTCGACGACGTCGAGCACGTCGACGGGATCTCCCCGTCGTGGCCCATCACCTATGCCGACCTCGAACCGCACTACACCGAGGCCGAGCACGTGTTCTGGGTGCACAGCAACAAGGGTGAGGATCCCACCGACCCGTGGCGGTCGTCGGACTACCCGTTCCCGGGGATCCCGCACGAGGGCGCGATGGCCCGCCTCGTCGAGAGTGCTCGGCGTCAGGGTCTGCACCCGTTCGCAGCGCCCCAGTCCGTCGACTGGCGGCCGGGCGGCGGCTGCGTGCTGTGCGAGACGTGTGACTCGTTCGCCTGCATGGTCGACGCCAAGGGCGACGCCGACGTCGCCGCGGTCCGCCCGGCGCTGCGCGCCGCCTCACGCAACGTCTCACTGCTCACCAACTCCGAGGTGATCCGACTGGAGACGGACGCAGGCGGTCGGCGCGTCACGGCGGCGAGGATCCGACACCATGGTTCCGGTGGTCGTGAGATCGAAGTCCGCGCAGCACGTTTCGTCGTCTCCTGCGGGGCGGCCAACACCGCCGCGCTGCTGCTGCGTTCTAAGTCGGCCGCTCACCCCGGTGGACTCGCCAACTCCTCTGACCAGGTGGGGCGAAACTACATGGCCCATGTGACCACGTTCTTCCTCGCCGTCGACCCGCGACACCGCAACGACGCCGTCTACCAGAAGACCATCGGCATCAACGACTGGTACTCCGCCGGCCCCACCAACCCCCACCCGCTCGGCAACGTCCAGGGACTCGGCAAGTTGCACGGCCAGCAAGCCAAGCAGGGCAAGCCGTGGGTGCCGATGCCCATCCTCGACGAGGTCACCAAGTTCACCCTGGACATGTTCATCCAGACCGAGGATCTTCCGTTGCCGGAGAACAGGATTGCTCTCGACGCCACCGGCTCGATCACCATCACCCGCCGCGAGACGAACGGCGCGGCACACCGAGAACTGATCAAACGGATGAAGAAGGTCGTCAGGAAGGCCGGCTTCCCCGTCGTGCTGACCCGCAGCCTGGGCGTCGAGGCTACGTCGCATCAGTGCGGCACCGCCCGGATGGGGGAGGACCGGGCCGTCAGCGTCGTGGACGCCGACCTCAAGGCGCACGATCTCGACAACCTCTGGATCGCCGACAGCTCCCCCTTCCCGTCCTCGGCGGCGGTCAACCCGGCCCTGACGGTGGCGGCGTTGGCGCTGCGACTCGGTCACTCGGGAGCGCTGACGTCGTGACGTCCACACTGGCCGTCGACGGGGCCCTGGCGCCGCTCTTCGAGCCGATCACGTTGGGATCGGTCGAGATTCGCAACCGGGTGGTGATGACGGGGCACGGAACGGGCATGGCCAAGGACTACCTGCCGTCCGACCAGCACGTCGCCTACTACCGTGAGCGGGCCATCGGTGGCGTCGGTCTGATCGGCATGGCGTTCCCACAGATCCACCCGACGTCGCAGGACGTTCCCGGTGAGCCGCGGGCCTGGCTGCCCGAGATCGTGCCCGGCCTCCGCAAGATCAGCGACGCCGTGCACGAACACGGGGCGCGGATCGTCATGCAGCTCGGACACGGCGGTCGGCAGGGACATTCGACGTTCACCGAGCGCGCCCTGTGGGCGCCGTCGAACACGCCGTGCCCGTTCAACCTCGAGATGCCCAAGGAGATGGAACCCGAGGACATCGACGAGATCGTCGAGGCTCACGCGATCGGTGCCCGCCACGCCAAGCAGGGCGGCATGGACGGCGTCGAAATCCATTCCGGCTACGGCGGATATCTCCTGGCGTCCTTCCTCTCGCCGTTCTCCAACCACCGCAGCGACGACTACGGCGGCACGCTGGAGAACCGGATGCGCATCGTGCTGAGGGTCGTCGCCGCCGTCCGTGCCGAGGTCGGACCGGACTTCCTGGTCGGCATGAACCTGCAGGGCCACGACTTCAGCCCCGGCGGACTCGAGGTCACCGATGCCCAGCGGATCGCGGCCGCGGTGACTGCGGGAGGCCAGCTCGACTACCTGTGCGTCAAGGCCGCGACGTATCACGAAGCGCACCAGAACGTTCCGGACATGCAGCACCCGAAGCGGTTGTGGGAAGGGCTCGCGGCGGCGGTCAAGGCATGCGTCGACGTCCCCGTCATCGCCGTGGGCAGGATCAACGACCCCCACGACGCGGCCGAGGTGCTCTCGCTCGGTCACGCCGACATGGTGGCGATGACGCGGCAGCAGATCGCCGACCCGGAGACGGTGAACAAGATCGCCGACGGCCGGCTCGACGAGATCCGGCGGTGCATCGGCTGCAACCAGGGCTGCATCGACCGGCTGTTCGCCGTCACCCACTCGTCGTGCGTGCACAACCCCGCCGCGGGCTACGAGCTCGAGCTGGGCATCGGCACGCTGCGCCGGGCCCCGGTGCGGCGCCGGGTCGTCGTCGTCGGCGCCGGGCCCGCCGGGATGAAGGCCGCCGAGACGGCCGCCCGTCAGGGCCACGAGGTCGTCCTGATCGAGCGTCGCGCCCGCACCGGTGGCCAACTGCGCATCGCGGCGAAGATCAAGGGGCGCAGCGAGATCGGGGGTGTCGTCGACCACCTCGACGTGATGATCGGCAAGTACGGGGTCGACCTGCGGCTGGGTTGGACCGCAACCGCCGACGACGTCGTGGCGCTGGCACCCGACCACGTCGTCGTCGCGACCGGGTCCGCGCCGGCCGGTGACATCGTCGGGAACCTGGCCCAAGGCATCGGCGTCACCCCCGGGCTCGACCAGGACCACGTGCTGTCCGTGTGGGACGTGCTCGACGACGACGCTCCCGTCGGCCGCCACGTGGTCGTGGTCGACGACGGCGAGGGCGGGTGGAAGGGCATCGGTCTGGCGTTGCACCTGAAGGATGCCGGGCACGACGTGGAGTTCCTGACGCCGCTGCCCTACGTCGGGGCGAAGCTCGGCCCGTTCAGTGCCAACCTCGCGGTGCCGCGCATCCATGCCTCGGGCATCGTCCTCCATCCGTTCACCACGCTCGTGGGCGTCGACGGTCCGCGACTCGACGTCGTCGAGAAGGGTCGGCCGAGCACGCTGGACGCCGTCGACGCGGTGGTCCTCGCCGGGTGGCACCGTCCGGTGGCCGAGCTGTACTTCGCGCTCAAGCAACGCGGCGTCTCGGTGGAGCGGATTGGCGATGCGGTGGCGAGTAGGACGATGATGGAGGCCGTGCACGAAGGAGAACGCGCCGCCCGGCGGGTGCCGACCACGCGGTGAACCAGCTGACCTGGAGCCGCACCGCGGTCTTCGTATTGTTCACCGTGTTCGGGGTCGACATCGCGACGTGGGCGGTGCACATCCCCTCGGTGCAGCAGCGCACCGGGGTCTCCACGGGCACGCTCGGCACGCTGCTGCTGTTGGTCGGCGCCGGCGCCCTGCTGGGAATGCAGACCTGTGGGCACATGGTGAACCGCTGGGGCAGCGCGCGCGTCGGACTGATCGGTTCGGTGGCGATGACGTCGAGCCTCGCCCTGCCGCTCAACGCGCCGTCGACCCTCTGGCTGGCAGTCGGACTCGTCGGTTTCGGGCTGGCGACCGGGATCACCGACGTGGCGATGAACGCGCGCGCCGTGACCGTCGAGCAAGAGGTCGGAAAGCCAATCATGTCGGCCTTCCACGCGATGTTCTCGGTGGGCAGCGTCGCCGGTTCGCTGGCCGGCGCGGCGACCCTCGCCGCCGGCTGGGGAATGCCGCTGACCACGGCCGTCGTGTGTGGGCCCGGTGTGGTCGCCGTGGCCCTCGTGGCGCCACATCTGTGGTCCGCGCGCGCCGATGCACCGACGCCGGGTAGTGCGGCGGTCGGCGACGACGCGGCCGACCCCGCCCGCAAGCGACGCCGACTGGTGCTCCTGGGCGCACTGGCGTTCCTGCTGCTGCTCACCGAGGGCAGCGCCATGGACTGGAGCAGCCTGCACGCACAGGATCACCTCGGGGTGTCGAAGGCGACGGGCGCGTTGGCCTTCGCCGCCTTCGTCACGGCGATGACCGTCGGGCGGTTCGTCGCCGACCCGATCACCGCGCGCAAGGGACCCGTGTGGGTGGTCAGGTACGGCGGTGTCGTGGCGGCGGTCGGGATCGGCGTCGTGGTCGCGTCGACCGCGCTGCCGCTGACGCTCGTCGGCTGGGTGGTCTTCGGGGTCGGACTCTCCGGCTCCCTGCCGCAGGTGTTCTCGGCCGCGGGCAACGTGGCGGGCGCCACCGGCACCGACTTCTCCCGGGTGGTCGGCTGCGGATACGTCGCGCTGCTCGCCGGGCCGGCCGTCATCGGCTGGCTCTCGGAACTGGTGTCGCTGAACCTCTCGATGCTCTTGCCGATGGCCGCGGTGGCGGTCGCGGCGCTCGGTGCGCGTGCGGTCGCCGGCGACGAGTCAGCCGACCTGGCCACAGAAGTGCGCATCGGGTCGTCGAACCCTTGCACAAAGTGAGTCTGTAGCCGCCTCGCTTCACGCCACAGACTGGATTCACGTCGCGCGGACACCACTGCCACCGTCGCGTCAGTACCAGCGCCGTGCAGTGCGAGGAGATCCATCGTGTCGGTCACATCGAAGACCCCCGTCGTCGTGAAGGCTGCGGCCGCCAACGGCGGCACCGCCCACAAGAGCAACCCCGCGGTCGTGGAGACGGTGTCCCGCGTGTTGGAGGACATCCGCGCCCACGGGGACGCCGCGGTGGCCAAGTACTCCGAGGAGTTCGACCGCTGGGCGCCGGCGTCCTTCCGGCTCGACGACGCGCAGGTCGCCAAGATCGTCGCGGGCCTGCCGACCACCGTGGTCGAGGACCTCCGGTTCGTGCAGCGGCAGGTGCGCAACTTCGCGCAGGCACAACGCGAATCGATGCTCGACGTCGAAGTGGAGACGCTGCCGGGGATCAGGCTGGGGCACCGGCACGTGCCGGTGTCGGCGTCGGGTGCATACGTCCCCGGCGGTCGGTACCCGCTGACCGCCTCCGCGCACATGACCGTCGTCACGGCCAAGGTCGCCGGTGTCGAACGGGTGGCCGCCACCACGCCACCCAACCTGGGCGCACCCCCGCCGATCAGCGTGGCGGCCATGCACCTCGCCGGCGCCGACGAGATCTACGTGTTGGGCGGCGTCCAGGCCATCGGTGCGCTGGCGCTCGGCACCGAGACGATCGACCCCGTCAACCTGCTCACCGGTCCCGGGAACGCCTACGTGGCCGAGGCCAAACGCCAGTTGTTCGGCGAGGTCGGCATCGACCTCTTCGCCGGACCCACCGAGGTTCTCATCGTCGCCGACGACACCGCCGACCCCTTCGTCGTCGCCGCCGATCTGCTGAGTCAGGCCGAGCATGGGCCCGACTCGCCGGTCGTCCTCGTCACCACCTCCGAACGGGTGGCGCGCGACACCGTGGCCGAAGTCGACCGCCAGCTGGTGAACCTGCCCACCAACGGCATCGCCGCGGTGTCCTGGCAGAACCACGGCGAGGTGTACCTCGTCGACGACCTCGACGACGCGTTCGCCCTTGCCGACCACTTCGCCAGTGAGCACGTGCAAATCCTCACCGCGGACCCCCGTCGGGCACTCGACCAGATGCGCGACTACGGCGCCCTGTTTCTGGGGGAACGGACCTGTGTGTCCTTCGGCGACAAGGCAATCGGCACCAATCACGTCCTGCCCACCCTCGGGGCCGCCCGCTACACCGGCGGGCTGTGGGTCGGCAAGTTCCTCAAGACGGTCACCTACCAGGAGGTCACCGACGACACCGCCGCCGCGGAGATGGGTCGCATCAGCGCCCGGGCGGCCCGCCTCGAGAACTTCGAGGGACATGCACGCAGCGCCGACGTGCGGGCGGCCAAGTACGGCGGCGACGACCTCCCGTGGACCGATCACGCCTTCGACCGGACGCCGGCTTCCGCGGCAGCCGAGAATTGAGCCATGGGCAACGCAGCCGAACCCAGGGTCCCGACGATGCGCGCGGTCGACCACGTGGCGTACACCGTGCCCGACCTCGACGCGGCGGTCGCGTTCTTCGTCGACCACTTCGGTGCCGAACTGGTCTTCACCGACGGGCCGTTCGCCGACGGGGAGGGTGACGCGATGCGCCGCAGGCTCGACGTCGACCCCGCGGCGACGTGCCGCCTGGCGATGATCCGACTCGGCAGGCACCACAACGTCGAGCTGTTCGAGTACGACGCCCCGAACCAGTCGGAGACGTTGCCCCGCAACAGCGACGTCGGCGGTCACCACCTCGCCTTCTACGTCGACGACATCGACGCCGGGTACGCCTACGTGAAGGACATTCCCGGCGTCGTCGTCCAGGAGGGGCCAAATGGGGTCGACCCCGCTGCGCCGGTGGCCGGCCAGCGCTGGTTCTACTTCAGGACGCCGTGGGGGATGCAGCTGGAGTTGACCAGTTGCGGCACCGGAGGTTTCTACGACGGTCTGCCGGGCGCAGGCGTCGCCGCACCCAGTGAGACGTGGCGGTGACGACGGCCGACGTGCGCGTGGAGCACGACTCGCTGGGTAGCCGACCCGTGCCTGCCGGTGCCTACTACGGGGTGCACACGGCCCGGGCGCTGGAGAACTTCCCCATCTCGGGCATTGCGCTGTCGGCGCATCCCGACTTCGTCGACGCGCTGGCGGCGGTCAAGCAGGCCGCCGCGACGGCCAACCACGAACTCGGCGCGCTCGACCGAGCCCGCCGGGACGCCATCGTCGCCGCATGCGTCGACATTCGTTCCGGCGCACTGCATTCGAGCTTCGTCGTCGACGTCATCCAGGGCGGCGCGGGAACGTCGACGAACATGAACGCCAACGAGGTCATAGCCAACCGCGGGCTCGAACACCTCGGAGCGGCTCGGGGTGACTACCACCTGCTGCACCCGTTGGAACACGTGAACCGGGCGCAGAGCACGAACGACGTCTACCCGACCGCGATCAAGGTGGCGCTGCAGGTGGTACTCGCCACCCTGCACGCCGCGCTGCTCGAGGTGGCCGTGGCCTTTCGCGCCAAGGCGGTCGAGTTCGGCTCCGTTCTGAAGATGGGACGGACACAGCTGCAGGACGCGGTGCCGATGACCCTGGGCCAGGAGTTCGGCACGTACGCGGTGATGGTCGCCGAGGACGCGGCCCGACTTCGCGAGGCGGCGCTCCTGGTCGCCGAGATCAACCTCGGCGGCACCGCGATCGGCACCGGGCTCAATTCCCATCCGCGGTACGCCCAACTGGTGTGCAGCGCGCTGTCCGAGGTCACCGGGTTCCGGCTGTCGACCGCGCCCGACCTCGTCGAGGCGACGCAGGACGTCGGTGCGTTCGTCACGGTGTCCGCGGTGCTCAAGCGCACGGCACTCAAGCTCTCGAAGATCTGCAACGATCTTCGGCTCCTCTCGTCGGGTCCACGTTCGGGATTCAACGAGATCAACTTGCCTGCGGTGCAGGCGGGTTCGAGCATCATGCCGGGCAAGGTGAACCCGGTGATCCCCGAGGTGGTCAACCAGGTGGCCTTCCAGGTGTGCGGCAACGACGTCACCATCTCGATGGCGGCCGAAGCCGGGCAGTTGCAGCTCAACGCGTTCGAGCCGGTGATCGCCCACTGCCTGTTCACCTCCGCGACGCACCTCACCGCCGCGTGCCGGACCCTGGTGCAACGGTGCGTCACCGGCATCACCGCCAATCGAGAGCGACTCCTGGCCTCGGTGACGAACTCGATTGGCGTGATCACCGCGCTGGCGCCGTACCTCGGCTACGCAGAGTCGGCCAGGATAGCCAAGGAGGCCCTGCAGAGCGGCGGCGCCATCCCCGATCTGGTCGTGGCCGAGGGGTTGCTGTCCGCCGAACAGGTGGCCACTCTGTTGCAGCCCGAGATGCTCGTCGGACCGCGCGAACCACTGTCGATCCTGGGAAGGGACATCACGAGATGACGAACGTGCTCTATCTGTACGGGGGATGGCCCGGCCACAGCCCGTACGACATCGCCGCCTGGACACGGGGGATCACCGACGAACTCGGGTACGACGTGGAGGAGTCGCAGGACGTCTTCACCCTCGACCGCGATCTCAGCGGATACGACCTGATCATCCTCGGCTGGAACAACGCGCTCACCACCGAGGACCTGTCCGACTCCCAGGAGGACCAGCTGCTGTCGGCCGTCGAGGCTGGCACCGGAATCGCGGCGTGGCACGGCGCGGCGGCGGCCTTCCGCTCCAGCCTCCGCTATCACCTGATGCTCGGCGGTGACTTCCTCGCGCACCCGGCGGGGGAGGGCTACCCGCACCCCTACCAGGTGAACGTCGTCGACCGGGAACACGAGGTGACCAAGGGGGTCAACGACTTTCGCGTGGCCTCCGAGCAGTACTACATGAGCGTCGACCCCAACAACGTGGTGCTCGCCGACACCACCTTCGACGGCGAGCACGTCGCGTGGCTCGACGGTCTCACCAGCCCGGTCGCCTGGGTTCGGCAGTGGGGCCGCGGTCGGGTGTTCTACCACTCCATCGGGCACGCGACGGCAGACCTCGCCGGCGAGGACGTGCGGCGGCTGACCAAGCAGGGCATCGCGTGGGCCGCCAGGCGCTGAGCGGCGCGGGGGTCGACGACGGCGGACGCAACGCGTCCGCCGTCGTCGTCGTTGACGGACGCCTTTGGCTCCGATTCACCATAACCCCAGGTCGTCGTGCGCAACGCGTGCAACGACATCGGCACCAGTTGCACGTACTGAGTCTGCCCGGAGGTGGGCCCGTGAACCAGACTTCAGATGTGGCAGCCGTCACTGCCGACATCGGTCAAACCATCACGAGGAGAAGAAGATGACCACAGCCAACGGTGGAGGTACGTCGCTCAGCGGCGACGACGCCCACCTCCGCGTCCTCGGGTACGAGGAGAACTTCGACCGGAAGATTGGCCTGTGGTCGAACTTCGCGCTCGGGTTCCTCTACCTGTCCCCACTGGTCGGCGTGCTGTCGATGTTCACCCAGGCCCTCACCACGGCGGGGCCGCCCTCGATCCTGTGGCTGGTGATCGCGATGGCCGGCCAACTCCTGGTCGCGATGACGTTCGGCGAGATTGTCTCCCAGTTCCCCATCGCGGGCGGCCTCTACCAGTGGGCGCGTCGACTGTGGAACGGGCAGTACGCCTGGATCATGTCCTGGATCTACATCGCCGGCGTCATCATCGGATGTACCACCACCGCGATGTTCAGCGCGGACTTCGTTCTGGCCCTCATCCGTTCGGACTCCAACATCTCGTCGTCGCCGGTGGAGCGGCTGATCGTGGCCACCGTGGTCATCCTGATCTGCTTGGCGCTCAACTCGACTGGCTCGAAGACTCTGGCCACCATCGCCAAGGTCGGCTTGGCGGCCGAACTCGCGGGCATCATCGTGGTGGGGGTCTACCTGTTGATCTTCTCGCGCAAGAACAGCTTCTCGGTGCTGTTCGACTCCTTCGGCACCGGTGGCGAGAACGGCTACCTCGGCGCGTTCGTCACCGCTGCGATCGTGGGGCTGGTCCTGTTCTACGGCTTCGAGGCATGCGGTGAGGTCGCGGAGGAGACGCCGAATCCCGCGCGGTCGATACCACGGTCGATGATGTTGACCGTCGTACTCGGCGGCGTCGCAGCGCTGTTCGCGTTCGTCGGTTACATTCTCGCCGCGCCCAACCTGCAACAGATCGTCGACGGTGAGGTGGCCAATCCGATCACCGCGATCCTGACGGCCACCTTCGGCGTGATCGGCACGAAGATCTTCCTCGTCATCGCGCTCACCTCGTTTCTGGCGTGCGTCATGGGACAGCAGGCGGCCGGCAGTCGGTTGATCTTCTCGTTCGCCCGTGACGACATGTTTCCCGGCAGCGCGGTCTTCAAGAAGATCTCCGCCAAGAAGGTGCCGTTCAACGCACTGCTGATCGTCACCGCGGTGCCGCTGGTGCTCTTCGTGCTGCTGTACTTCATGCCCGACGCATTGTTCCGCGTAGCGGCCTTCCAGATCCTGGCCGGCTACTTCGCCTTCCAGATGGTCGTCGTCGCCGCACTGCGCGCCAAGGCCAAGGGTTGGAAGCCCGGTGGCCCTTGGACTTTGGGCAAGTGGGGGTGGCCGATCAACGTGGGCGCACTGGTCTACGGGATCTTGTCGATGATCGTGCTCGCCCGCCCCAACGGCGACACCAGCCTGCCCTTCTTCGACCGATGGATCGCCCTGATCGGCTTCCTGCTGGTCGCCGGCGTGGGCTTGGTGTACATGGTGGTGGCCAAGCCCTACCGGCACTCGACCGCTCCCGAGGGGGACGCCATCGAGATCGCCGACGTCCTGCGCGACCATCGCGCCAGGCACGACATGGCGCAGTATGCCGATGAGGTGCCGCTGGCCGAGCCGCCCCGCCAGACCACCGCAGCCGAATAGCCATACGCACGACCGCAGCGCCGTCCGGCAGTCGACGCCGGACGGCGCGTCGGTCTCCTGAACGTTCCTGCGCCGCAACGAAACAGCCCTCCCGCACCAGGCGGGAGGGCTGTCTCGGCTTCGGCGGGTCGCCCGAGGGGTTCAGGACTTGACGATGAAACCCGCGTCGACGACGAGCGTCGTGGCAGTGACGTAGCGGCCGGATTCGGTCACCAGGTAGAGGATTGCCTCGCTGACGTCGCGGGGTTCGATCCACGGGACGGGGAGCAGGTGGGTGTCGGCGAAGGTGCCGACGACGTCCTCGCGGGTCGGCGCGTCCAGGTCGGGACGGAACAGGCCGTAGACGAATTCGTTGTTGATCATGTGGGTGTCGACGCACGTGGGGTTGACCGAGTTGACCCGGATCCCGTACGGGCCCAACTCGCGCGCCAGTGACGTCATCAGGCCCGTCACGCCGTGCTTGGAGGCTGCGTAGGACGAGATGTTCTCCGCGCCCTTGAGTGCCTCGGTAGAGCCGATGAACACCACGCTTCCGCCGTCGCCCTGCGAGATGAGCTGCGGCACCGCGGCTTTGACCGTGTGGAAGACACCGTTGAGGTTGACGTCGATCATCTCCTGCCAGTCCTGCGGGCTGATCTCCCACGTCTTGGCCCCCGAGCAAATGCCCGCGTTGGGGATCACCACGTCGACGCGTCCGAATTGTTCGAGCCCCCTGTCGAACACGTCCTTGACCTGCTCGTAGTCCCGCGTGTCGGCGATCTCTGCGAGGATGTGGCCGCCGAGTTCCTTCACCTGACGCACCGTCTCCTGCAGGTCCTCCTCGGTGGCGCCGGGGTACGCGGTCGTCGTCGGCTTGGCGCACAGGTCCAGTCCGATGATGCTCGCGCCCTCCGCGGCGAGCGCAAGGGCGTGCGAGCGCCCCTGTCCGCGTGCGACACCCGTGATGAACGCGACCTTGCCGTCGAGTTGACCCATGATTCTCCTATCGTCGACTTTCTTCCCGTGGCGCCACGCTCGTCGTGGGACGCGCCATCAGCTGAGGGAGGACGTGCGCGCCGAAGAGCGCGATCTGGTCCTCTTCGCGGCCGCGAACCGGTTGCAGCACCACGTGGTCGGCGCCGCCGGCGACGAGGCGGTCGAGCGATTCCAGACACGAGGCCACGTCACCCGAGACGCTCAGGCTGGTAACGGCGTCGCGGGGCGAGGCGTCGGCGAACCGGTCGCCGAGTTGGTGTGTGAGGTATGGCTTCTCCAGCGCCGCCTCGACCGTCGGCCAGATGCCGTCGAATCCGGCTGCTGCGTCGTCGACGTCGAGGCTGCACCAGGTGAAGACCGTGATCGGAAGGTCCGGGCCGAGCGCGTCTCTGACGCGCGCGACGTAGTCCGGGGACGAGCCTTCGGCGAGGATGACACCGAGTCCCAGTGCCCGGGCCAACTCGACGCCCCGCGGGCCGCGTATGCCGAGGCTCATCGGCGGCGCCTTCAGGGGCGGATGTTCGAGGACTACCGCGTCGAGGTGCACGTGGTCGCCGTTGAAACTGACGCGTCGGCCCGCAAGCAGGTCGCGCACCGTCTCCGACACCTCGGCGAGGCAGGTCATCAGACTCCCCGGATGCTGCCCGACCTGATGCAGCCAGCGCGGCATGCCGTGCCCCACTCCCGCGTGAAAGCGATTGCCGGACAACCTCGCCAAGGACGCGAACTCCATGGCCAGATACATCGGGTTGCGTACCGCCGCGGGAGCGATCCCGAGTCCGACGTCGACCCGGTCGGTGACGGCCAGGGCGGTGGCGACCTGGGCGACGCCACCCGCCAGCCCGAGGTCCTCGCAAAACCACAGCTGGTCGAATCCAGTGGACTCGACCAGGCGGCTCAACGCCGCGACGTCCTCGGCGGGGCGTGCGTCGACCTTGAAACCCAGTTGTGTCATGACATCAGCCTGCAGCGCCGATTTCCCTCCGGTAAGGCGCAATTCGTGCAATCCGCGCCTCCGCAGATGCACGAAGTGAAACGCCAAACCGGGCGGCGATTCCGGGTACTGTTCGGCGACAGCACATTTACGCGAGGGGCGGACGACATGACGAGGTCGAAGATCGGGCACACGTTCGCCGTTGGTGCCAGCGCGGCGTTGCTCGCGCTGACCGGCGGTGTGACGGCCACGCAGGCCGTGGCCGATCCGGGGCCGGGCGATCCCGCCATCACCCAGGCGGTGTTCTTCGGCGACAGCCTGACCGACGCGGGCACCTACGGATTCCGCTTCACCACGATGCCCGGGAAGACGTGGGCTCAACACGTCGCGCAGCGTCTCGGCCAATCCGACCTGCCCAACGAGCATGTCGCCGCATACGGCGACGTGTACCAGGGCAAGCCGGGTCTGCCCGGACCTGGCGGACTGAACTACGCCGAGGGTGGAGCGCGGGCCAACAGCGCCTACTCGACGGTGTCGGACGACCCCGAGGGCACTCCGATCTCCACCGAGGTGCAGGTGAACCGCTTCTTGCAGCAGCACGGGTCGTTCACGCCGAACCAGGTGGTCACGCTCTACGTCGGGACCAACGACGTGGCGTACAACTATGACCCCACCAAGAACCCCGAGCTCGCGCAGTCGCTACGGGACGGCGTGCCCGCGGGCGAAGACGTCATGGTCGGCGAGCGAGCTCGGGTGCAGACGGCGGCCGCCGACGAAGCGCAGACCGCGTCCAAGATCCTCGCCAACGGCGCGCAACGCCTCCTGGTGTTCAAGCTGTTCGACACGAGCCTCGACCCGTGGTTCCGGACCGACGCCGCCCGGCGGTACGTCGGAGAGCTCGGCGCGGTGTACAACCAAACGCTGCTGGCGGCGTTGCCGCCCGACCCCCGAATTCAGATCGTCGACACCGAGGCATTCGTCGACGACCTGCTGCAGAACGCCGACAGGTACGGATTCACCCACGGCGCCAACGAGGACGCCTGCGCCAAGCCCGATCAGGACTACTGCGACGCTGCGTCGCTCAAGTCACCCGACGCCGACCGGACGTACGTCTTCGCGGCCGCGGAACACATGACCACCCACGCCAACGAACTGCTCGGGGACTACGTGCTGCGGCAGATCGGTCTCGACGGCTGACCGTCACGGCTTGAGGAGAGCGACCACCTTGTTCTCCAACTCGACGGGGTCGCCGGAGAACGGATCGAGGACGTCGGCCTTGGGCAACGCCACCTCGGGGTCGGCGAAGTCCCGGTAGGTCTTGTCGCCGGCGAGCTCGTGCAGCAGGTAACCCGTCAGGAGCGCCCGCACGATCTTCTGGGTGCCCTTGTCGGCCCCCGGCAGCTTGAGCGCCCTGGCGACGCGACGACCCTCGACGAGGCCGCCGGCGGTCACCTTCTTGACCTCGCGCAGGGTTGCCGGCTTCCACGCCCTGGCCAGCTCGACGGCATTGGACCGCAACGACATGGGGTCCCCGGGGTCGGCGAGGATCAGGCCGGGCACCCGCAGCGAGGACGCGGGCTGGCTGGTGGCCGGTGCGGTCACGGTCGGAAAGAGCGCGGCGGCGGCCTTGACGCGGCCCGACATCCCCGCGGCGGCGAAGACGGCGGCCGACCCACCGAAGCCGTGACCGGCGACCCCCAGCTTGGTGGGGTGCACGCTGATCTTGCCCGGGCCCAGCCGCACGCCGGAGATGACGTCAAGCGTCGTGCCCAGGTCGAACGCCAGGTTCAGCACCGAGGGGGCGAAGCCGGTCTCGGTGCTGGGGGCGGCGGCGACGATGCCCCAGGACGCGAGGTGCTCCAGCGTTCCCGCGTACCGCTCGGCGGAGACCAGCCAGTCGTGCCCGAATGCCACGCCGGGCAGGTTCATCCCCGTCTCGGGGGTGTAGACCAGCCCGGGCAGGCCGGCAAACGCCAGGTCACCACGCAGGACGCGATGCGGTCCCCGACGGGTCAACGCAGCGAAGAGCTTCTTCGTCTTGGCCACCCGATGACCGTAGCTCACACCGGGCCGGGGGCGCGGCTTGCACTACCCTGAACAGTCATGTGCGGAATCGTCGGCTACGTCGGACAGCGTCCTGCCCGAGACATCGTCGTCGACGCCCTGCGTCGGATGGAGTACCGGGGTTACGACTCCTCGGGCGTCGCGCTGCTCGACGGGCACGGCGGAATGGACGTGCGACGGCGCGCCGGGCGGCTGGCCAACCTCGAGGCGGCTCTCGCGGAGGCCGACGCGCAGGCGATGACCGGCAGCACCGGCATGGGCCACACCCGGTGGGCCACCCATGGCAGGCCGACCGACCGCAACGCCCACCCGCACCGGGACGCCGCGGGCAAGATCGCCGTCGTCCACAACGGGATCATCGAGAACTTCACGGCGCTGCGCTCCGAGCTGGAGGCCCAGGGCGTCGAGTTCGCCAGCGACACCGACACCGAGGTCGCCGTCCACCTGGTGTCCTGGCAGTACCACCACGGCC
>Ga0209051_1000681_pt1 | contig 37784 bp, 37 predicted proteins | sample AraplaCvi_mMS_r2_2_FD_184286 | JGI IMG/M metagenome (GOLD analysis project Ga0209051, IMG submission 184286) | Arabidopsis root microbial communities from North Carolina, USA - plate scrape MF_Cvi_mMS_r2 (SPAdes) (version 2) | ecosystem: Host-associated > Plants > Roots > Endosphere | place...
AGGAGTCGCAGCGTGCGGCCGCGCAGGCCGAGGCCGAGGCGCAACGCAACGTCGAGCGCGCGGAGGCGCAGGAGCGGGTCGACGTCCGGGCCGCCGCCAGCGAGGCCACCGAAGCCGTCGACGAGCACCGGGCCGCGGTGGACGACGCCGCAGCCACCCGGGCCGCCGCCGAAGAGGCCCGGGAACGCGCCGACAAACTGACCGACAACGCCGACCTTCCGTGAACGCCGACCACCCCAAGGATTCAGACATGAGCATCGTGACCATTCCCCGCACCATCCTGCGGTTCCAGTACCAGTTCATCCGTTATCCGCTGCAGCTAATCGAAGAGCGCGTGGTGGCCCGGATGGACGCCGAGGCGCCGGCCCGCCTGGTCTACGAGCGCTCGCTGGGGGTTCTCGACGCCACCGTCGGCAACGCCCTGGGCGACGCCCGACTCAAGCGCAGCGGTGCGTCACTGGCCAAGCGCAGTGACGAGCTCGCGCGGGCGGCACGGCTCGAAGCCGCGGCGAAGGAGGAGATGAGGGTGGCCGACGCCAACCTCAAGGCGTCGCGCGAGGACGTCGTGGACGAGGTTCAGGACGCGCGTGCGGAGCGGGCGCAGGCCGTCGACGACGCCGCGACCTCCGCGGAGAAGCGCAAGCAGGCGGCCACGCAGGCGGCCCAGAAGCGCGCCGGGGACACCAAGAAGGAAGCCGACGACATCGCGGCGCGGCTGAAGAAGCAGGCCGAGGCGGCCAAGCGGGCCGACGAGCAGCGCATCGCCTCCGCCGAGAAGCGGGTCACCGCGGCGGCCGACGCAACGTTGGACGACGCCAAGGAGAAGCGGGACGCGGCGAAGGCGAAGCGCGCCGACGCCGACCGGCTCGAGCAGCTGGCGGACGTGGAGAAGGAAAAGCGTCAGGCCGAACGCTCCACCAACCGCTGACCCCTACTGACCCGCGTTGCGGGCCAGGTCGATCGCATATTGGTTGACGAAGGTGCCCGCCCCGGCGCCCCCGCGGCACGAGCCGTCGGACTCGCCGGGGCGTTTCACCCACAAGAACGCGTCGACGTTGCCGTTCCCGGTGTTGGCGGTGGGGGCGACGCCGAGCGCACGGCCGCTGGGATTGCACCAGTACAGCGGGTCGCCTTCGACGGGCCCGTTGCCGTTGCGCGAGGTGTCGATGACGTACGGCTTGCCACCGACCATTCCGGAGATGGCGTCGCCGTACCCGGTTTCCTCGCCCGTGGTGAAGAAGTTGGCGGTGTTGAGGCTGAAGCCCCTGGCCTTGGCGATGCCGACCTGGTTGAGCCGGGCGGCCATGTCGTCGGCGCTGACCCAGCGGGAATGACCGGCGTCGACGTAGACGGCCGTGCCCGGGTTGCGGGTCAGCGTGTCGACCGCGTAACTCATCAGGTCGAACCGTTCCTGCCGCTGGTCGCCGGAGAGGCAGTCGGCCATCGCGAGTGCGTCGGGTTCGAGGATGATCGCCGCCGGCCCACCACCGATGTCGGCTGCCACGGTGTCGATCCACCCTCGATAGGCCCCGGCCGAGCTGAACCCGCCGGCGGCGAAGCTCCCGCAGTCGCGGTGCGGGATGCCGTAGAGCGCCAGGATCGGCATGGTGCCTGCGGCCTGGGCGTCGGCGATGTACTTGGCGTCCACGGCGGGGGTGGACAGGTGGTCCATCCAGTATGCGGTGGGCGTGTTGGCGATGGCGGTCAGCTCGGGACTGCCTGCCCCGTTGGCGGCCCGCATGGCCTTCGAGTTCGGGTTGACATAGAAGGGCAAGGCGGCCAACGGATTTCCGTCGGCGGCCAGCCTGATCGCCGGCGCGTCGACGACGTGCCCGGGGCCCGCGGCGACGACGGTGGTGGCGACGGCGGCGGCCGCCAGGAACGGGGAGATCCACCGCGCTACGGCGCCGGCAGCTGAGGTCATCACCCCTGGGAAGCTAACGGCCCGGCGGCGTAAGTGCCAATCGCCGGCCGCGGCACCTCCGCAGTGCAGTCGCGCCGCGCCGCGACGATGAGACGATGAGCCCATGACTGCAACGCTCGTCGCGAAGAACGTGGCCGGCGGATTCGCCCATCGCACCCTCTTCGAGGGCCTGGACGTGACCGTCGCCCCGGGCGACGTCGTCGGGGTGGTGGGTGCCAACGGTGCCGGCAAGAGCACTCTCCTTCGGATCCTGGCGGGGGACCTCGAACCGCTCGAGGGCACGGTCAGCCTCGCCCCGCCCGACGCATTCGTGGGGTGGTTGCCGCAGGAGCACGAACGGGTGCCGGGGGAGACCGTCGCCGCCTACGTCGCGCGCCGCACCGGATGCGCCGCCGCGACGCAGGCCATGGACGACGCGGCGGCGGCGCTGGCGGGCGAGACCGGATCCGGCGGAGCAGACCCGGCCGACGTCTACTCGGCCGCGCTGGATCGATGGCTCGCCAGCGGCGCGGCCGACCTCGACGAGCGACTGCCGGCGGTGCTGGCCGATCTCGGGCTCGACACCACGGCGGTGCGGCCGGATGCGACCCCGATGACCGCGCTGTCGGGCGGGCAGGCCGCCAGGGTGGGGTTGGCGGCGTTGATGGCGTCGCGCTTCGACGTCGTGCTGCTCGACGAGCCCACCAACGACCTCGACCTCGACGGGCTCGCCCGGCTGGAGCAGTTCGTGCACGACCTTCGGGGCGGGGTGGTCCTGGTCAGCCACGATCGAGAGTTCCTGGCGCGCAGCGTTACCCGCGTGCTGGAACTCGACCTGGCGCAGAACACCACCACCGTCTTCGGTGGCGGATACGAGAGCTATCTGGAGGAGCGCGAGGTCGGTCGCCGACACAAGCGCGAGCAGTACGACGAGTTCGCCGAGAAGAAGGCCGACCTGGTGGCGCGCGCCCGCACGCAACGGGAATGGTCGAGCCAGGGGGTGCGCAACGCGATGCGCAAGGCTCCGGACAACGACAAGAACCGCCGTCGCGCGGCCACCGAGTCCAGTGAGAAGCAGGCCCAGAAGGTGCGGCAGATGGAGAGCCGGATCGCGCGTCTGGAGGAGGTCGTCGAACCCCGCAAGGAGTGGACCCTCGAGTTCACCATCGGCGCCGCGCCGCGGTCGAGTTCGGTCGTCGCGACCCTCGCCGACGCCGTGGTGCGGCAGGGGGAGTTCGTGTTGGGCCCGGTGTCGCTGCAGGTGGACGCCGGCGAACGCATCGGGATCACGGGCCCCAACGGGGCGGGGAAGTCGACGCTGCTGCGGCTGCTGCTGGGGCGCCAAGTCCCCGACGCGGGTCGCGCAAGCCTGGGCGTCAACGTGGCGATCGGGGAGGTCGACCAGGCCCGCGCCGACTTCACCGGTGCGGGCCGCCTCGTCGACCGGTTCTCCGAGCGAGTGCCGGAGTGGACCACCGCCGACGTACGGACGCTGCTGGCCAAGTTCGGCCTTCGGGCGGACCACGTCGAGCGAGGCGTCGACGACCTGTCGCCCGGAGAGCGCACCCGTGCGGGGCTGGCGTTGCTGCAGGCCCGGGGAACCAACGTGCTGGTGCTCGACGAGCCGACCAACCACCTCGACCTCGCCGCCATCGAACAACTCGAGGAGGCGTTGGACACCTACGACGGTGCCCTGCTGCTGGTGACGCACGACCGGCGGATGCTGGACAACGTGCGGTTGGACCGCACGTGGGTGGTGGACCGCGGGCGGGTCACGGAGGCGTAGACCCGCCCGCGGGCCTGCTCACTCGAGGACGAAGACGGGGATCTGCCGGTCGGTCTTGGTCTGGTACTCGGCGTAGGGCGGGTAGGCCTCGACGGCCAGCTTCCACCACTGCTCGCGCTCGGCACCGTCGACCTCACGGGCGGTCAGCGTCGTGACCTGGTCCCCGTCCTGCACGGTGACGGTGGGGTTGGCCTTGACGTTGAAGTACCACGACGGGTGCTTCGGGTCTCCGCCCTTGGAGGCGACCATCGCGTACTTGCCGTCGGACTCGACGCGCATCAGCGGGACGTAGCGCTTCTTGCCCGACTTCACCCCGGTGGTGGTGAACAAGACGATCGGACGGTCGAGTACCTCGACCCCGTCGGTGGTGCCCTGCTCGAGAATGCGCTGGGTCTGGTCGCGCACCCAGTCGGTGGGGCTCAGTTCGGCTTCGGTTCCGGCGTTGTCAGTCACGGGGCGCACAGCACCGGCTGCCGCGCCGTTATTCCCGATTCGCCGATACTGGCACGACGACTTCGTTGCGACGGCGGAAGGGCACCGTCCACGGCGGGTCGTAGAACCAGGCCTGCGGCTCACCCACTGCTTCGATTCCCTTGTCGCGCAGCGCATCCAAGAGTTCAGCGGACTTGGCGGCAACGGCGGCCGTGCCGCGGTCGCCGGTGAAGCGCAGCACCGCCATGGTCTCTGCGGGCACCTCGACGAGGCGCACCCTGTCGTCGTCGGGCGTGGGCAACGTGGACATCGTCCACGTCGAGGGCATGAAGAAGCGGATGACCCAGCCGTTCTCGGCGTCGCCGGAGCGCGCCACCGGAGCGGTCATCTCGATCGTGCGGCTTCCGGACGTGGCCTGGCTGACCGGTGCCGTCATCGCGATCTTGTCCGACCCGCCGTTGCCGCCGAAGATGTAGCGGGCCAACCGCCGGAAGCCTTCGCTGCGCGCCTGCTCCTCGGGAGCCTCGACCGTCGTCTCGGCGGCGATGCGGGGTCGGTATCGGCGGATCTCGAGGCCGTCGGCCAATCGCTCGGTGTCGTGCGGCGGCTCCTCGGTCCCCACCCGGATCCCAACGATTCCCAGCACGGACTCGGCAACCTGCGTCGCCACGTTCGTCAGTCGGTCGAGCACCATGCCTGGACCGTACCCGGATGACGGGCGCCGCAATCGTCGTGAAAGGCCCGCCGGAGTTTGAGACCCCTCGGGGCAGGGGATGTCGTCAAGACCGAGCAGATGAGGAGGGTGGCCATGACGTTGACGACTTTGACCAGCGCTTTCGACAGGGCGGTGCACTTCGTCCTACCGGACCGGGGCCGACGCGTCGTCAGGCAGCCGCACGTTCCGCTGCTGGCGCTGATGGGGCCGTCCGACGCCGCGACGGGCGTCGGATCGGTGTGGCGGAGATGACCGCCCTTCCTCCGGATCCGGACCCCGTCGAGATACCGACGGTGGGCGACGCCCACGGCGTGCAGCCCGGTGAGACCCCGCCGGACTCGGGTTCGACGGCGCAATCCGCCAACCGAAATCCACCCCCGCGAAGCAAGATGACGCCGACCGGTTTGGCGGCGTTGATCGCCGTCGGGGTCATCTTCTCGATCTTCCTGATCGTCTCGGTGGTCTATCTGCTGCAGGTTGCGGGCGTGATGGACCGTTGGTGACTCGTCGGTCACCAGGAGGCGGACCAGTCCCGGTCGCGTAGCCGGTGCCGGTGGTCGGCGGCAGCCGGCCGGTGGCCGCCGACGGGGGGCAGCGCCTCCCAGCGCCGCGTCGTGGGGCTCCAGGTGCGGCTGCGAGACGCCGTGTCGCGGGGCTTCGTCGGGTTGACGTAGTGGCGGGTGCGGTTGCCGCCGGTGCGCTTGGCCTCGTACATGGCGGCGTCCGCGGCGGCGATCACGGTGGTGATCGCCTCGTACGGTCCCTCGCCGGCCAGCACGTCCTGGAAGGCCAGGCAGGCGGTGCCGACACTGGCGGTGGTCGGAAACGGCAGCACCTCGATGGCCCTGCACAAGCCCTGCCCGATGGCACCAGGATTGGAGTCGCCGACGTCGACCGCGACCAGGAATTCCTCGCCTCCGGCACGGCCGATCACCGAACCGCGCGGTGCGTGTTCGCGCAGCGCCCGGCCGACGGCCGCCAAGGCAAGGTCGCCGTGGTTGTGGCCGAGGGTGTCGTTGAGGCGCTTGAACTCGTCGAGGTCGATCATGGCGATCAGCAGGGTGCCGCCGCCGTCGCCGGCGGTGGCGAGCGCGGCGGTCCGTCGATAGAACGCCCTGCGGTTGTACAACCCGGTGAGCGGGTCGCGGTCGGCCTTGAGGAGGTCGACGCCAAGTGTGTGCACGATGATCTGAACCCCGTACGGGACGGCGATGTTGCCGATCAGTACCACCGCGTAGGCGCTCACCGTGCGGACGTAGCCGTCGGTGGCGACGAGCGCCACGGCCGGTACGGCGGAGACCGCGAGGACGACCACCAGGTTGGCGACCATCAGCGCCGGGGTGTGGAAGAGCGCGATGTAACCGGAGATCGTCGCGAACGTCGTACACCCCAGGATGGCGGTCAGCGGATCGGTCTGGGCCAACACCGCGCAGGCGATGCTGAGGCTGGCTGTAATCGAGAAGGCAATCGACTGGCTCTTCGTCGGGAAGCGGTGCAGCCAGAGCGCCGAACCTGCCAGTCCCCCCAACCCAGCCACCACGCTCAGTGCGCGGTGCCATGCCGACACCGGTGGCGCCGAGGCCAGCAGCATGGTGAACGGGACGACAGCCAGGCATAGCGTGACGGCGACGACGACGCTGCGGGTCATCGTGGCCATCCGGCGAACGTGGAGGAAGGCGCTCAGCCAGTCGAAGTGGTCCGGCTGACGCCACCACCATCGAATCGCCGTCACGATCGAGCTCCCCGCCTGGCCGGTAATCCGGAGCGCAGCAACGCCCCACGTATTTGCCAAATCGCGACGTGACGGGGTCTCGGTAACGTCCGGTAGCGATCGACTCTACCCGGCAGGGGCGGGCGGTCGATACACGAATATTCGGCGACGTCAGTCGGCGAGCAGCCAGTGGGGCATGGTCACTCCTCGCCGACGTGGACGTCGTCGTGAAGCGTTCCCGGGGCGACGCAGATCACGCGGTGTCACCTGCGGCGGGCCCTATGCCGGGCCCGAAGCCGCGCAGAATCGTCTCGAGATGGCGCCGCCACAGCTGGGCGCCGCGGCGCACCGGGTCGACGCGCTCGGAGCCGATGACGCCCCGCAGCGCCCAGATGGCTGCGGCCACGTCGTCGGGGGTCACGTCGGCGCGCACCGCACCCGCGCGCTGCGCGCCTTCCAACAACTCGGTCGACAGTCGCCGAAGTTCCCCTACGAGGGGCTCTGGCGCCAGCTCGCCCCACGCCGGAGCCGAGAGGCCAGACTTTTGGGCGAGTTCGACGCCGACCGTCCGAAGGAACGTTTCGAGGCCACGGTCGGACGGGCCCTCGGTCGCGGTCGAGGCAGCCTCCACGAGGCGCCCGAAGAATCCGCTGAGTACCTCGTGGACCAGGGCGTCCTTGTTGGCGAAGCGTCGGTAGAGGGTCGCGGGCCCTACGCCGGCGGCCTTGGCGACGTCGTCGAGCGTCGCGGCCGGCCCGTGTTCGGCGAACACCGCCTCGGCTGCGGCAATGAGCCGCTCGCGATTGGCGGCTGCGTCTCGGCGCACGGTTGCACCCCCTGGTCCATAGGGCGGGAAGCAAATCTAGCGCGAGGGCGTTGCAAACAAGTGATAGTCCCACTATCGGATACTTCACGGAGGAGAACATGAGCAAGGTCTGGTTCATCACGGGATCGTCGAGAGGCTTCGGGCGCGAACTGGCGCGCGCCGCGCTAGTCGCCGGTGACGCCGTCGCCGCCACCGCGCGCCGACCCGACCAACTCGCCGACCTGGTGGCCGACCACGGGCCGCGCATCCTGCCACTGGCGCTCGACGTCACCGATCCGGCAGGTGTCGTTTCGGCGATCGCGCAGGCGCGGGAGCGGTTCGGGCGGCTCGACGTCGTGGTCAACAACGCCGGCTACGCCAACGTGGCGCCCATCGAGACCGGCGACGAGTCGGACTTCCGCGCGCAGTTCGACACCAACTTCTGGGGCGTCTACCACGTCTCCAAGGCCGCGATCCCCGTCCTGCGCGAGCAGGGCGGCGGGTTGATCGTGCAGTTCTCGTCGATGGGTGGCCGGGTCGGCGGGTCGGCGGGCATTGCCTCCTATCAGGCTGCGAAGTTCGCCATCGACGGCTTCTCGCGAGCGCTTCAAGCGGAAACGGCGCCGTTCGGCGTCCGAGTGCTCGTCGTCGAGCCCAGCGGGTTCGCCACCGACTGGGCAGGCCCGTCCATGACGGTCGCCGACATCCCCGATCGGTACGCCGACACGGTCGGAGCGATGAACGCGATCCGGGGCGGAGACGCGATCTCCGCGGGCGACCCGGTCCGCGCCGCGGAGATCCTCGTCGCGATGTCGCGCCGCAAGGATCTGCCGTACCACCTGCCGCTTGGCGTCAACGCCGTCGAGGGGTCCATCCGCCAGGACGAGTTGCTGCTCGCCACCGACCGAAAGTGGGCGGCGGTGGGCAGGTCTGCCGACTTCGCGGAGCCCTATCCCGTCGACTTCCCCGCGGAGGACTGACACCGGTCTAGGGCCCACCCTTCCAGTGTTCGATGCGGTGATGGTCGGGTGTGAACCCGTGGTCGACGCCCCACAACACGGCCTTGGTTCGGCTGGAGGCGTCGATCTTGCGGTAGATCGTCCGGATGTAGGACTTGACCGTGTTGGGTGACAGGTAGGTCAGCGCCGCCACTTCGGCGTTGCTCTTGCCCTGGGTGATCAGCGCCAGGATCTCCGACTCGCGGTCGCTCAACCCCTCGCCGCGCCCGGGCCAGTCGAGGCCGACCGCGCTGCGGGTCCGCGCTGGCGCCTCGCTGATCACCATCTCGCCGGCGTGGACGGCCTCGATGGCGGCGACGAGGTCGCGCGCGGGCAGCGTCTTCGACAGGTAGCCGTGCGCTCCGTGCTGTTTGGCGCTCTCGATCAGGTCGGGATGAAAGTTCCACGTGTACACCACGACTCGTCGAGCCCGCGGATTGGCGACCAGGACGCCGATCTCGTGGTGATCGGATTCCGGCTGGGCGAACGAGTCGTAGAGGACCACGTCGACCTCGTCGCTGACGCCCATCGTGGTGTCCAGTTCGGCCACCACGATTCGATCGCGATAGTTGTCGAACATGTTGGCCACGCCCATGACGACGACGTCGTAGTCGTCGACGAGTGCGACGGTGATCGGACGCTTCTCAGAGGGGGCCATGGGGAGGGACATTACCGCCCTAGGGGTGTACCCGGACCACCCCAAAGGGTCTTTCATGGGACTCAGCGCCGAGCGCCCTCGGCGCGGCACCACATCGAATGAAGGGAACCCCCATGATCGTCCTGGGAATCGTTCTGATCGTCCTCGGCTTCATCCTGCCGAGCCTCGTCCCCACCTTTGCCTTCGCCCACCTACTCCTCGTGCTTGGCGTGATCCTGCTCGTCGTCGGCGTGGTGCTGGCGCTGCTGGGCTCCCGCGGCCGGGCGGTCGGAGGCCGCCGTCACTACTACTGATCCCCGTCGACCGTCGCCGCGCGAAAGTGTTGTCGCTCAACGGGTGTAGCGGCTGGCGCACCGGGTAAGTGCACCAGAGGTACATCGGTTCACGAGTGGAGGAACAATGGCTAGTGGTGTGGCGACGGTGTGGATGCCCGTCGATGACATGAGTCGGGCGCTGAAGTTCTACGGCGAGACCCTCGGTCTGAAGGTCAAGAGCGAGGGTGAGGACTGGTCCGAGCTCGACGCCAACGGAGTGTCGATCGGACTCAACGGTCGCGAGGAGACGCACGGCGAGCACACCGGCGGGGCGGTGCTCACGCTGCAGCCCGACGGCACCCTCTACGACGAACTGGTCCGTCTCACCGACGCGGGCGTCACGTTCGTCGGCGAGGTCAGCGAGCATCCCTGGGGCCGGATTGCGGCGTTCAAGGACTCCGAGGGCAACGACCTCCAGCTGTTCGAGCCGCCGTCGGAGTGACGTCGGCATTCGATCAAAGGCCCCATTCCCGTTGGGAATGGGGCCTTTTGACGCCCGCACGGCTACGAGCCGATCGCGCTCGGCTTCTTCGGCAAGGCCGCGGTGTCGTCGCCCGCCGGGCTACGAACCGATCGCGCTCTGCTTCTCCAGGAAGGCCGCGGTGTCGTAGAAGGTACGGAACGCCTCGATCTCGTCACCGGTGGACTCGAGCACGCTGACACCGTCGTAGCTGAACTCCGATCCGTTGGTCAACGTGCCGTGGGACGTCCACTCCAGGTAGGCGATGCCGTCCCCGGTGACGACGTGATGGAACGTCGACTCGATCTCGCCGAACACGCGTCGGTACTGCTCCCAAAACGTCCGCGCCCCATCCTTGCCGCTCTGCCCGTGGGGCATGCCAGCCTTGTTCAGGGTCGAGTCGTCTCCGAAGAGCGCCACCAACGGTTCGACGTCGTGGGCGCGGTGCAGTTCGCCGAGGGCATCCGTGAACTTCTTCGTCAGATCATCCATGAGGAGCCCTTACCCGGCACCGATGCGGCCAAGCGAAGATGACGTCGACGTCAGAGTCTGCCGCGAAGAAGCAGGTTCCAGTAGATCTGCGGCAGGCCGAAGCGGTCGAACGCCCACGCCGTGCGCCTGGGTTTGAGCGGATCGAGGAAGGCCGGCAGCGACGTGGCGAGCGCACCGTCTCTGGTGAACTCGCCGGTGATGAGGTGACGGGCGTCGGTGGCGATGGGGGCGACGGTATATCCGTCGTAGGGCTCTGCCGCGGGCCGGCCGTGACGGGCGGCCAGCAGATTGTCCACCATCGCCGAGACTTGCGGTCGCAGAGCGCCTCCGGACGGATCGGTGCCGACACTGGCGCCGTCCCCGACCGCCCACACGTGGGGATGGCGACGATGTCGAAAGTTCGACGGGTCGACGTCGGCGACGCCGAACGCGTCCTCGGCAGCCAGGTCCGATTCGGCCAGCCAGCGCGGTCCGCGGAACGGCGGGACCAGGTGCAAGAAGTCGTAGGAGATGGGCCGCACGACGCCGTCATTGGTCACGGTGATGTGCCGTTCGTCGGGGAAGAGCCCGGTGACCGCGGTGTCGTACAGCACCCGCACGCCGAGATCGCGCAGTTCGTCGCGAATCCTGGCGTCCAACTCAGGGGCGTCCAGCAGCGTGGGACGGTCGACCACCAGGGTCATCTGGACGCCCGGGAGCCGACGGGTGCGCCGCCAGTGCGCGGCCGCGAGGAAGAGTGGTTTGACGGTGGTGCCCGTGCAACTGACCGGCGGCCGGGGCACGGTGAACACGGCATGCCCGCCAACGGGCATGCGCTGCACCAACTCCCACGTCTTCTCCGCGGCGTCGAGGTAGTTGCTCGCGACGGCGGGGTGCTCCATCGCCCCGTCGACGCCGGGAAGTTCGTCGGTGTCGGGCACCAGGCCAGGCGCAAGGATCAGATCGCGGTACCGCACAATCCGACCCGAGGCGCACCGCACCGTCCGCGCTTCGGCGTCGACCGTGACGGCCGAATCGCGCAGCCACGTGCAGCCCTTGGGGGTCACCGAGCGCTGGGTGCGTTCGGCGCTGCGCATGTCGGCCTGGCCGCCGCCCACGTAGGAGAGCAAGGGGCGGTAGGTGTGCACCGACTGGGGTTCGACCACCGCGACGTCGGTGACGCCCATCTTGAGCAGTCGTGCGGCGGCGCTGATGCCGGCGTTGCCACCGCCGATGATCACGACGTCGAAGGTCGCGTCGACGTCGTCGAGCGGTGAGGCCATGGCAGTGCTTTACCCGCAGCGCGGCGTTCCACTCTCGTCACCACGAAACTCCGGCACCTGGGAAAGTCGGTCGACGATCGGGAGATTAAAGCCGCGGTGACGGGGCATGTCGCTAACACCGCCCCCAAAGACGCGACGGAGCAACGCAGTGACGACGATCTTCACCGACGAACTCATCGATCGATCAGGCCCGATTCGGGTGCCGATCGGCGTGTATCCGCCACAGGAGGACTCGGCCCTTCTGATCGAGGCCCTCCGGGCGTCTGGCCTGGCCGCCGAGAACCGGGTGGCCGATCTGTGTTCGGGCAGCGGCGTGGTCGCACTGGCCGCGGCCGAGCAGGGCGCTTCATCCGTCGCCGCGTTCGAGATGAGCTCCCGTGCAGTCGCCTGCGCGAGGCGCAACGCGGCTTCCGCCGGCCTCGGCGTCAAGGTGCACCGCGGATCATGGACGCGGGCAGTCGAATTCGAGCCCTTCGACGTCGTCACCTGCAATCCGCCCTATGTGCCGTTCGACGACGGCGCCGACGATTCTCCGGTGGCGGCGGAGGCCGGACCCGCTACGGCGTGGAATGCCGGTCGCGACGGGCGCCGGATCTTGGACCCGCTGTGCGAACGCGCACCGGAATTGCTCGCCGACGGCGGCACGATCTTCGTCGTGCACTCCGAGTTTGCGAACGTCGACCGAACGGTCGAGGGCCTCGAGGCCGCCGGCCTGCGGGCGCGCGTCGTGGCCGAGCAGTGGATCCCGTTCGGCCCGGTGCTGACGGCGCGGGCGCACTGGCTGGAGAGGGTGGGCCTGCTCGAGACGGGGCGGCGCCACGAGCTGCTCGCCGTGGTCCGAGCCGATCGGGTCTGACCCGGGGCGGCGTCAGTTCCCGGAGTCGATGACCCGCTGGGCGATGTCGGTGAGCTTGACGTTGCCCTCCTGGCTCAGCTGCCGGAGCATGTTGAAGGCGCGGACGGCGTCGACGCCGAAGCGCTCCATGATGATGCCCTTCGCCTGACCGATGCGGTCCCGGGTCATCAGGGCGGCGTTGAGCTGAGACTGGGTTTGGGTGGTGATGATCGCCGAGGCCGCGTGGGCCGCGAGGACGGTGCCGACGGTCTCGGCGTCCGAACTCCAGGTGTTCGGCTGGAAGCCGAACAGGTTCAGCGCGCCGGCCGTCCGGTCGGCGGTGTAGAGCTTGAACGACAAACCGCTGAGCACGCCGATCTCGACGACGGCGGGGGAGTACTGCGGCCAGCGCGTCTCCAGCCGGAAGTCGTCGGTCCGCACGACGGTGTCGGCGAGGGCGGCCTGGACGCAGGGCCCCTCGTTGAAGGTCATCTGCAGAATGTCGAGCTGGTGCGGAAGTTCCGACGTCGTGGCAACCGAACTGAATTTGCCGCCACGTTCGAGCAACAGGATCCCCGCGGTGTCGACGCCGGGGATCAGGTCGACGGCGGCCGCGGTCACCTCTTCGAGGATGGTGTCCAGGCTCGGCTTGGGCACCAGACTGCGCGCCAGTTCGGCCATCCGAACGGCGAGCGCGTGGTTCATCGATTGCGACACCCTCCCGAATGCCCCCGGGTCGCCGGAATCAAACGGCGTGGCGTCCACCGGCGGGCGGGCATCCGACGATTCGGGGGGTGCCGTGCCGGTCGCGGGAGATGAGTCCTTGCAGCTCGAAGGCGTCTAGCCAGCCCCGCATCGGCCACCACCCCCAGCGCCGGTGAAAGACGAGTGCGTTGGCGACGACGTCGGCGAGGTGCTCGACCGGAGGATCGGACACCGGGTGGAACTGGTGAAACGCGTGAGCGCCCCCGACCCAGCGCAAACCGACGGCGTCGGCAGCCGCCCGCTGGGCGTAGTCGGTGTCCTCGCCCCCGTAACCGACGTACTCGGTGCTGAAGCCGCCGATGCGCTGCCAGACCGCGGCCGTCACGGCGAACGACAACGACCAGAAGAGCTCGTATTCGTCGCCCGCCACGACCACCCCCGCCGGTGGCGCGGGCCGCGCCGGATGGGGATCGGTGCGTTCGCCCAACCGGTCGAGGTCGTAGCCCTCGGGCCCGGGGGCCGGGAGATAGGTGACCGGGCCGCAGAGCAGTGCGTCCCGGTGGGCTGGTGTCGCCGCGGCCCGCTGGTAGTAGCCGAGCAACTCGGGTGCGGGAATGCAGTCCACGTCGAGGAAGACGAGCAACTCGGCTCCGCCGTCGATCGCCGTTCGGGCGCCGAGGTTGCGCGCCGCTGCCATGGGAATCCGCGGGGAGCCCGAGTGCAATGGCACCACGGTCGCGCGGGAGTCGCGGACCTGCCCGGCGACGTCGTCGTCGTCGACGGTTACGACGACGTGGAGGTCGGCCGGGGTGGCGCTGCGGTCGAGACCCTCGAGCTGCTTGCGCAAGTGTGCGGTGCGTCCGCGCACCGCCGTCACGACCGCCGTCTTCACGCCGCCACCTGCTGGATCACCGCTGCCGCGCGCTGGGCGGCGTCCGCGGTTCGCCAGCGTTCCCACACGTCCGATCCGAGGGCGCGAGCGTCGTCGAGGAGGTGCGGCCAATCCGCCAGGTCGGGCCATCGCGGCCGCACCACCGCCAAACCGGCGCGCTCCAAGGCCTGAGCCGTGGCCCGTTGTTCGGTGAACGGACGGTCTGCGGCGATGATGATCGCCGGCCGGCCGGCCGCGGCGATGTCGGCCACCGAGCTCTGCCCGGCCGAGGAGACCACCACGTCGGCGGTGCACAGTTGCGGCCAGGGGTCCTCGACCCACGGTCCCCCGGCGACCCCGAGCGACGACCACCTGAACTCCGGATGTGCCGTGGCGCAACGCGTTATCGCGTCGACGTCGAGATCCGCGCCACCCGAACCGTTGAGCACCAGCACGCCGGGCCGGCGCTCCGAGGGGCGCGAGGGACGCGGACGGCCGTCGAAGCGGCTGATGCCGCCGACGTAGGTGGTCTTCCCCGCGTGTGGCACCAGCCACGCCGGCTCGTAGAGACTCTCGGGCCAAGCCGCCAGGATCTGCTCGGCGACCCGGTAGGCCAGTTCGTGGGGCGGGTCGGTCCGCTCACCGGGCATCGCCACCACGACGACGGGGACGCCGAGCAGCCGCACCAACATGGTCACCTCGACCGACACGTCGACGACCATCACCGACGGCCGATGGGTCGAGACCCACTCGGTGATCATGGCCATCCGGTCGCGTAAACCCTTGTCGTGCAGCGGAGCCCAGTGCAGCGCCCCGTTGGCCGTCGCGTCGGGGAACCCGTCCCCGTCGTCGTCGCGGGGGAGCCGGACCGTCGCCACCCCTGGCTGCGCCGCGATCGCGAGCGACGACAGGATCGTCACGGGCTCACGCAGACGTGCGCAGATGCTCGTCGCTCGAGAGAGGTGTCCGCGTCCGTGGTGGTGTACGTAGTAGCCAATCATGATCGGCAGCGTTCCGTTCGTCGATGAGGTTGCGGTAGATCGCGAGGTACCGCGTCACCATGGAGCGGGCGCTGCATCGCATGACGGCGCTGTGGCGCACGGAGTCTCGCGAGAGTGCGATCGCCTCGGGGACGGCCGCGGCCATGGCGGCCACGTCCCCGGGTGCGACGAGCCGGCCGCTCTGGGCGTCGATCACCTCGGGTATGCCGCCGCGGGCGAAGGCGATGACGGGCGTCCCGCACGTCGCCGCCTCCGCGGCGACCAGGCAGTAGGGCTCGTCCCACAGCGGAGTCACCAGGGCGGCTGCCGCGCCGCCGACCAGCGACGCCAACTCCTCCTGATCGAGGTGGCCTGCGTAACGGACGCGGTCACCCAGATGGGGAGCAACGGACTCGCGGAAGTACTCCGCGTTCCCGACGGGTCCGGCGAGCACGAGGCGGCGTCCGGTCAGTGCCGCTGCCGCGATGGCGAGGTGCGTCCCCTTCTCGGGAACCAGGCGGCCCGACCAGACCAGGTAGTCCCCGCCGCGGCCGGGCGGCCAGCACCCGGGGTCGACCCCGTTGGGCACCACGTGCATGCGGTCGGCCACGACGTGGCGCCAGTCCTCGGCGGTGTAACCACTGACCGCGGCGAACGCCGAGCCGGCGCCACCGGTCGCCCCGATGGCCGACTCGAGCCACGGGAACGGCGGGGTGTGCAGCGTGGTCAGCATCGGCGTCCGCAGGTGCGGCGCGAGGTGGACGGGCACGTGGTGCAGGGCGTGGTTGTGGATGACGTCGAAGTGGTGGTCACGCTGCTCGATCAACCGGTTCATCAGGTCCAGATAGGCGTACTGATTGGACTCCCACACCGCCCCCGGCGGCGGAGAGGGCCGGCCGGCGGCGGCGCTACGGGACAGGGGGCTGATCGTCAGGCCGGGAAGGTCGGTCCCCACGTCGGAGTCTGCCGAGGCGAAGAGCGTCACCCGATGGCGCTCCTCGGCCAGCGAGCGCGCCAGGTGCCAGACGTGGGCCTCCAGGCCTCCGGCGAACGGCTGACCGATGGGGAACCGATTGTGTGCGATGAGGGCGATGTGCAGTCGTGACGTCACACTCTTGCCCGTTCGCGACCAGCCACGACCACACGCACCCCTTCCGAAGATGATCCATCGGACGGACCATGCGCCTGCCTACGTACCCGGTGCGGCGGACTTGTAACGTCGCCGACGGGGTGGGTTCCGGTCCTGCCGGGACACGTGACCCCCGGCGACCCGCGGCCAGCTAGATTCGACACCCATGGCGCTGTCACCGGACATCGTGGGCATGACCTACGAATACCCCGACCATTACGTCGTGGGACGTGAGGCGGTTCGCCAGTACGCGGTGGCCGTGAAGAACGACGACCCGGCCTACGTCGACGAGGAGGCCGCTCGCACCCTCGGCCACGACGCGATCCTGGCACCGCTCACCTTCATCTCCGTGTTCGGCTATCACGCCCAGATGGCGTTCTTCGACCATGCCGACATCACCATCACCGACGAGCGACTCATCCAGGCCGAGCAGGGACTGAAGTTCCTCATCCCGATCAAGGCCGGTGACGTCCTGCGCTGCCGCATCCGAATCGACTCGTTGCGGCGGGCCTTCGGTGCCGACGTGTTGACGCTGCGGAGTTGGATCGTCAACCAGGACGGCGAGACGGTCCAGGAGGACTACACGACGATGGCGGGGCGCACCGAGTCCGACGAGGGCTGACCGGGGCGCACCGGCGGTCGGCGGCCCGCTTCGCCAAACGCCATCTCTCACAACGTCGGTCGATGACGGCGCGTGGCGCCACTCGTCGACGAACCGCGGTCCGAACTCCGTCGCGGAGAACTCTTGACTCGTTCCAGAAAGCGTATTACAACGGAGGGCGTGGGCGCTCCGGTCGAGTTTCAGCGGCTGCTGCGAGAGGCGGCACTACGGGTGACGCGCCCGCGGGTCGCCGTGCTGGGCGCCGTGTACGCGAATCCCCACGCCGACACCGAGACGATCACCCGCGCCACCCGGGCCGAGGTGCCCGACGTCTCCCACCAAACGGTGTACGACGCACTCAGCGCGCTCACCGCCGCCGGTCTCGTGCGACGCATCCAGCCCGCGGGATCGGTGGCGCGTTACGAGTCTCGCGTCGGTGACAACCACCACCACGTGGTGTGCCGGGCATGCGGCGCCGTCGCCGACGTCGACTGTGCCGTCGGCGATGCGCCCTGCCTGGCGCCGTCGGACGACGGTCGACTCGAGGGCTTCACCGTCGACGAGGCGGAAGTCATCTACTGGGGCTACTGTCCCGACTGTTCGACGGTCAGCCCCCCTCGATCCAACTCGTGAAACAGCCCGTTTCGTCAACCCTGGAAGGAACGTCGTGTCAACCGATACATCCGATAGCCGCCCGCCCGCTTCCGCCTCCGGAACCAGTTCCACCAGCGAGAGCGAAAATCCGGCGATCCACTCTCCCGAGCCCAAAGCGCATGCGCCGCTGCGGAATCAGGACTGGTGGCCCGAGCAGGTCGACGTCGCGGTGCTGCACCGCCAGTCGGAGAAGGGCAACCCGCTCGGCGGCGACTTCGACTACGCCGCGGAGTTCGCGACACTCGACGTCGAGGCGCTCAAGGCCGACCTGCTGTCGGTGATCACCACGTCGCAGGACTGGTGGCCCGCCGACTACGGCAGCTATGCCGGCCTGTTCATCCGGATGAGCTGGCACGCCGCAGGCACCTACCGCATCTTCGACGGCCGCGGCGGTGGCGGTCAGGGCAGCCAGCGCTTCGCCCCGCTGAACAGCTGGCCCGACAACGCGAACCTCGACAAGGCCCGCCGGCTGCTGTGGCCGGTCAAGCAGAAGTACGGAAACAAGATCTCCTGGGCCGACCTGCTGGTGTTCGCCGGCAATGTCGCGTTGGAGTCGGCCGACTTCGAGACGTTCGGCTTCGGCTTCGGCCGCGAGGACATCTGGGAGCCCGAGGAGATCCTCTTCGGGCAGGAGGACACCTGGCTGGGTACCGACAAGCGGTACTCCGGTGAGCGTGAATTGGCCGAGCCGTACGGCGCCACCACCATGGGCCTGATCTACGTCAATCCCGAAGGGCCGGAGGGCAAGCCGGATCCGCTGGCCGCCGCCCACGACATCCGGGAGACCTTCGGCCGGATGGCCATGAACGACGAGGAGACGGCCGCGCTGATCGTCGGCGGCCACACCCTCGGCAAGACTCACGGCGCGGGCGACGCCGAGCTCGTCGGCCCCGAGCCCGAGGGTGCGCCGATCGAGCAGCAGGGCCTGGGCTGGAAGTGCGCCTACGCCTCCGGCAAGGGCGGCGACACCGTCACCAGCGGGCTCGAGGTGGTGTGGACCCCCACCCCGACCAAGTGGAGCAACGCCTATCTCGAACTGCTCTACGGCCACGAGTGGGAGCTGACCAAGAGCCCGGCCGGCGCATGGCAATTCGAGGCCAAGGACGCCGAGGAGATCATCCCCGACCCCTTCGACGCCACCAAGAAGCGCAAGCCCACCATGCTGGTCACCGACGTCTCGATGCGAGTCGACCCCGTCTACGGCCCCATCACCAGGAGGTGGCTCGACCACCCCGAGGAGCTCAACGAGGCCTTCGCCAAGGCCTGGTACAAGCTGCTGCACCGTGACATGGGACCCGTCACCCGCTACCTCGGTCCGTGGGTGGCCGAGCCGCAGCTGTGGCAGGACCCGGTACCCGCGGTGGACCACGCCCTCGTCGACTCCGACGACGTCGCCGCGCTGAAGAACGCGGTGCTCAACGCCGGCATCGGGGTGCCGCAGCTGATCAAGACGGCATGGTCGGCGGCGTCGAGCTTCCGCAGCACCGACAAGCGCGGCGGCGCCAACGGTGCCCGCCTTCGCCTTGAGCCGCAACGCAATTGGGAGGTCAACGAGCCGTCCGAACTGGCCTCGGTGCTGCCCGCGCTGGAGCGGATTCAGCAGGAGTTCAACGCCTCGGCGACGGACGGGAAGAAGGTCTCGCTGGCCGACCTCATCGTGCTGGCCGGGTCCGCCGCGGTGGAGAAGGCCGCCAAGGACGCGGGCTACGAGATCGACGTGCACTTCGCCCCGGGCCGCACCGACACCACGCAGGCCGAGACGGACGTGGAGTCCTTTGCGGTGCTCGAACCGCGCGCCGACGGATTCCGCAACTACATCCGGCCCGGTGAGAAGACGGCGGTGGAGAAGCTCCTGGTCGAGAAGGCCTACTTCCTCGACCTCACCGCTCCGGAGATGACGGTGCTCATCGGCGGACTGCGGGCGCTCGGCGCCAACCACGGTGGTAGCAAGCACGGCGTCCTGACCACCCGGCCGGGCCAGCTGAGCAACGACTTCTTCGTCAACCTGCTCGACATGAGCACGTCGTGGAAGCCGTCGGAGACCAGCGAGAACGTCTACGAGGGCACCGATCGCACGACCGGTGCGCTCAAGTGGACGGCCACCGCCAACGACCTGGTGTTCGGCTCGAACTCGGTGCTGCGCGCCGTCGCGGAGGTCTACGCACAGGACGACAACCGGCAGAGGTTCGTCGAGGACTTCGTCGCCGCCTGGGTGAAGGTCATGAACCTCGACCGGTTCGACCTGACCTAGTCGGCGCGACGCCGCCGTCCGATGCCGGGCCGGATCCTTCGGGGTCCGGTCCGGCGTGGTCGGGGCACCCCCACGGACTCGTGGGATCTACGGTGAGCCAATGAACTTCGAGGAGTATCGCGCCCACGACGCCACCGGGCTGGCCGCCCTGGTCGCCGACCGCGAGGTGTCCGCAGCCGAGCTGCTCGCGTTGGCGCGCGAGCGGGCCGCGGCGGTGAACCCCCGGCTCAACGCCATCGTCCGCGACGTTCCCGCCAGGCCCACCGACGGTCTCGAGGGCCCGTTCGCCGGCGTCCCGTTCCTCATCAAGGACCTGGCCCAGGACTATGCGGGCCTGCCGACCTCGGCGGGGTCGCGGGCGCTGACGTCGCGACCCGCGGCGGAGCACTCGACGGTGGTCAAGCGCTGGCTCGACGCCGGGCTGGTCGTCTTCGGCAAGACCAACACCCCGGAATTCGGGGCGAAGGGCATCACCGAGTCCGTGGCGTGGGGCGCCGCGCGCAACCCCTGGGACGTCGGGCGCACCCCCGGCGGTTCCTCCGGAGGGTCGGCGGCCGCGGTCGCGGCGGGCATCGTGCCGTGCGCCGGCGCCAACGACGGCGGCGGGTCGATCCGCATCCCGGCGGCCTGCTGCGGACTCGTCGGCCTCAAGCCCGGTCGAGGGCTGACCCCGTCCGGTCCGGAGCACAGCGAGCCGATGCACGGTGCGGCCGTCCAAGGCGTGGTGTCTCGCACGGTCCGCGACACCGCGGGGATGCTCGACGTCATCCGCGGTGGGGAGCCGTTCGGGCCGTACGTGCCCGGGCTTCCCGAGTCGCCGTTCGCGGGCTGCGTCGGCGAGGACCCGGGCCGGCTGCGCATCGGCGTCCACGTGTCGTCGGCGATCAACCCGACGCCGGATCCGGAGGCCGTCGCGGCCGTCGAAGCCGCGGTGCGCGCGCTGACCGACCTGGGTCACCACGTGGAGGAACTGACGCGGGCGCCGTACGACGACGCCGTGCTGGCCCGGGACTTCCTGCTGACCTGGTTCGTCCACGTGGCCTACGAGGTCGCCGAGGCGAAGCGGTTGACGGGTGCGGGGGACGCCTCCTTCGAGCGCGACACGCTCATCATGGCGGCCCTGGGCCGCGCGACCGGTGGCGTCGACTACGTGACCGCCGTCGAGCGACGGCATCAGCACACCCGCCGGCTGACCGACTTCTTCGAGTCCTACGACCTGCTGCTGACGCCGACGCTGGCGACCCCGCCGCCGAGGATCGGCCAGTTCGACCTCCCCGTGGCGCTGCAGCGCAGTGCCGACGTACTGCTCAAGACGCGCACCGCGAGCCTGCTGCGACACACCAGGATCGTCGACGACATGGTCGACCAGAACCTGGGCTGGGTGCCCTACACGCAGCTCGCGAATCTCACTGGCAGGCCAGCCATTTCGCTGCCGCTGCACCACACGGTGGACGGGCTGCCACTGGGGGTCCAGTTCGTCGCGCCGTTGGCGGGGGAGTCGCTGCTCATCCGGCTGGCCGCCCAGCTCGAGCAGGCGTTGCCGTGGGCGGATCGCCTCGCGCCGATCTAGCGCCGACCGTGATGACGGGTCTCTGACGACGCCGGCCGCATCCGGGGAACGGGTCATCCCGATGTGATAGACACTGCGCTATGTCAGCGCCGAACGCGACCGGCGATCGCCTCCTGGTCCCCGGGGCGACGTGCTGGCGCATCGAGCGGGCCGAGCGGTTCTCCTTCATCGTCGACGCGGCGGACTACTTTCGCCACACCAAGGCGGCGATGCTGCGCGCCAAGCATCGGATCCTGCTCATCGGGTGGGACTTCGACAGCAGGACGGTCTTCGAGCCCGGCGGCAAGACGGTGCCCGGATACAACGAGCTGGGCCCCTTCCTGCGGTCGTTGGTGCGCAAGCGGCCCGCCCTCGAGGTGTACGTCCTGCGGTCCAACCTGCGGCTGCTGCCGGCATTCGAGGGTTTGTGGGAAGGGGTCACCCCCGTGTCGGTGATGAACCGGTTCAGCAGCGAGCGCCTGCACTTCGCCATCGACGGTGCCCATCCCACGGGTGCGGTGCACCACCAGAAGATCGTCGTCGTCGACGACGCGGTGGCGTTCTGCGGTGGCATCGACTTCACCGTCGACCGGTGGGACACCCCGGAACACCTCGACGAGAACAGGCTCCGTCGGGCCCTCGGCGAGCCGCACGGACCCCGGCACGAGGTGGCGGCCGCGGTCGACGACGCCGCGGCCCGCGCGCTCGGTGACGTGGCCCGCGATCGCTGGTCGGCCGCCACGGGTCAGGACCTGGAACCGATCGAGGCCACCCGCGACGTCTGGCCAGGGGGCCTGGTGCCGACCCTGCGCGACGTCGACGTCGCCGTCGCACGCACCATGCCGCGCCTCGGCGACGGCGCCGAGGTGCGGGAGGTGGAGGCGCTGAACCTCGCGGGGATGGCAGCCGCGCACGAGACCATCTACCTGGAGAACCAGTACCTCGCGTCGCGGACGCTGGTCGACGCCCTGGCGGCGCGGCTGCGTGAACCAGCCGGCCCGGAGATCGTGATCGTGATCCCCCGCAAGTCCGAGAGCCCGCTGGAGGAGCGCTCGATGGACAGCGCGCGGTACCGCATGCTGAAGCGGTTGTGGGCGGCCGACCTGCACGACCGGCTCGGGGTGTACTGGCCGGTGACCGACCACGGCACCCCCGTCTACGTACACGCCAAGGTCATGGCGGTCGACGACCGGCTCTTCCGGGTCGGCTCGTCGAACCTCAACAACCGCTCACTGGGCTTCGACAGCGAATGCGACGTGGCGATCGAGGCGTCGGCGGACGCCGACGAGGACGTGGCCCGGACCATCGTCGCGCTGCGCAACGCGCTCGTCTGCGAACACCTTGGCGTCGAGGTCGAGCAGTTCGAGCGGGAACACGCCGAACGCGGGTCCTTCCTCGCGGCCGTGGAGGCACTGCGTGGTTCGGACCGCACCCTGATGCGGTTCACCCCGGAGACGGTGGCCGGCGAGCGTAGCCTCTGGGCGGAGAACGACCTCATGGATCCCGACCGGGTGCCCGAGTCGTTCGCCAGGAGCGTCGCGCGATGGCTCGGCGGGTTCGTCGACTGACGGGGACCCCGACCCGGCGGGCACCATGGACGACATGACGACCCCACCCCCGACCCGGCTGTCCCTCGAGGAGAAGGCCGCGCTGCTCAGCGGTGCCGACTTCTGGCACACCGCGGCGCTCGAGAGCCACGGCGTCCCCTCGATCATGCTCACCGACGGCCCGCACGGCCTGCGCAAGCAGCGTGGGTCGGGCGACCATCTGGGGATCGGCGACAGCGTGCCCGCCACCTGCTTCCCACCCGCCGTCGCCATGGGCTCGTCGTGGGACGTCGACCTCGTCCGACGCGTCGGCGAGGCGATCGGTGCCGAGGCGGCCGTCGAGAACGTGGCCGTGGTACTCGGACCGGGCGTCAACATCAAGCGATCCCCGTTGTGCGGGCGCAACTTCGAGTACTTCTCGGAGGATCCCGTCGTCGCCGGGGTGCTCGGCGCGGCCATGGTCGACGGCATCCAGAGCCGCGGCGTCGGCGCGTCGCTCAAGCACTTCGCGGCCAACAACCAGGAGACCGAGCGAATGCGGGTCAGCGCCGACGTGGACCCGCGGCCGTTGCGCGAGATCTATCTGCGTGCCTTCCAACGCGTCGTCGAGGACGCCCGCCCGTGGACCGTGATGTGCTCCTACAACCGCGTCAACGGTGTGTACGCCTCGGAGGACCGGTGGCTGCTCACCTCGGTGCTGCGCGACGAGTGGGGCTTCGACGGGGTGGTGGTGTCGGACTGGGGAGCGGTCGACGACCGGGTTCGGGCACTGGCCGCCGGCCTGGATCTGGAGATGCCGGGCTCCCGCGGCACGACCAACGCCCAGGTGGTGGCCGCCGTCGCCGACGGATCGTTGGACGCGGACGTGGTCGACGTGGCGGCCGGCCGGGTACTGGCCCTGGTCGACCGGGCCCGGGCGGCCGCGGAGCCGGCGCCGTTGGACGCCGACGCGCACCACGCCCTGGCGCGAGAGGCGGCGGGACGGTCGATCGTCCTGCTCAAGAACGAGGGCGGCCTGCTGCCGCTGGCCAGGGACGCCAGCATCGCCGTGGTCGGCGCCTTCGCGGCCGAACCGCGCTACCAGGGTGCCGGGTCGTCGATGATCACCCCGACCAGACTGGACCACGCGCTCGACGAAATACGTGTGCTGGCAACCGGTTCGGTGACCTACGCCGCCGGCTTCAGCACCGCGGTCGAGGTCTCGGAGTCGGAGTCGGCGCGCCTCCGCGAGGAGGCGGTGGCCGCGGCGTCCACCGCCGACGTGGCCGTCGTCTTCCTCGGCCTGCCCGCTCGACTGGAGTCCGAGGGCTACGACCGTGACGACGTCGACCTGCCCGCCGCGCAGCTCGCCCTGCTGCAGGCCGTCGTCGACGCGAACCCCAATACCGTCGTCGTGCTGTCCAACGGCGGTGTCGTCGCCCTGCCCTTCGCCGCCAGCGTGCCGGCGATCCTGGAGGGGTGGCTGCTGGGTCAGGCGGGCGGCGGCGCCACCGCCGACGTGCTCTTCGGTGCGGTCAACCCGTCGGCGAAGCTGACCGAGACGGTTCCGCGCAGGTTCGCCGACAGCCCCGCGTACCTCGACTTCCCCGGCGAGTTCTCCCACGTGCGCTACGGCGAGGGCCTGTTCGTGGGATACCGCTGGTATGACGCCCGCGATCTCGAGGTCGCCTATCCCTTCGGACATGGACTGTCCTACACCACCTTTGAGTACGGGATGGCGTCGGCGTCGACCGTGCCAACCGGCGACGTCGAGGTCCGGGTAGCCGTGACCAACACCGGGTCGACGGCCGGTCACGAGGTCGTCCAGCTGTACTCGTCGCTCCCCGCGGGGGTCGTCCAGCGTCCGCCGCGCGAGCTGAAGGCGTTCGCGACCGTCGCGCTGGAGGCGGGCGAGACGCGCGAGGTGACCCTGCGGGTGCGGCGAAGGGACTTGGCGTACTGGGACGTTCGCGTCGACTCCTGGATCGTCGAGGGCGGCACCTACGTCCTCGACGTCGCCGCCTCCAGCCGCGACGTCCGTTCGACGGTGCGGGTCGACGTCGTCGGCGACCCCGTGGCCCTGCCGCTGACCCGCTCGTCGTCGATCGGCGAGGTGCTGGCCAATCCCGTGGCCGGCCCGATCCTTCGGGCCGCGATCGCCGAGATGATGGGCGGCGCACCGGATGCCGCGGGCATCATGCCCGAGGGTGTCGACCTTCAGAAGATGCTCGACTCGTTCCCCATCGGCCGGGTCGGGATGTTCGCCGCCGACGTCGACCCCGCCATGGTCGACGCGCTACTCGCGGCGCGCCCGTCCGACGGAGCATCCGAGTCGGGACCCGGCGGTTAGGCCAGCCGTACCTTCGGTTTATGAAGCTCGTCCGCGGGCAACCCGCAGTCACCGCGACGTAGCAGGGCCTACCTGCTCAAGCCCCGATGCGGTTCGATGAAGATGAAGGAGATGTTTCCATGGCGATCAACGACGACGACATCACGACGACCGGCGCCGGTGGCGAGGGTCCGGCCGACGGTGGCTCCAACCCCGGTGGCCATGACGGTGGCGCGGACGGCAGCGCCGGTGGCGAGGGTCCGGCCGACGGTGGCTCCAACCCCGGTGGCCATGACGGTGGCGCGGACGGCAGCGCCGGTGGCGAGGGTCCGGCCGACGGTGGCTCCAACCCCGACGGGCACGACGGCGGCGCGGACGGCACCGCCTGACCTAGCAGCATGCTGAACCGTTGCATCGGCACCGACCCCCAGACGTTCGCCCGCGAACACTGGGGGCGGTCGCCGTTGCTCACCAGGGCCGCAGAACTGCCCCGCGACTTCGACGACCTCCTGTCGACCACTGACGTCGACGAGTTGCTCTCCGAGCGCGGTGTGCGGGCCCCCTTCATTCGAGTGGCCAAGGAGGGCGGGCTGGTGTCCCGGGACGCCTACCTGGGTTCGGCCGGCTTCGGCGCCGAGATGCCCGACCAGGTCGACTCGGCGAAGGTACTAGCCCAATTCGCCTCTGGCGCAACAATAGTGCTGCAAGGGTTGCACCGGCTGTGGCCCCCGTTGATCGACTTCGTCCGGTCCATGGTCGACGACCTGGGGCATCCCGTCCAGGCCAACGCCTACGTGACGCCGCCGCAGAATCGCGGGTTCGACCCGCATTACGACGTCCACGACGTCTTCGTCCTGCAGACCGCTGGCACCAAGCACTGGACCGTCCACGAGCCGGTGCACGTCGACCCCCTCGCGTCCCAACCGTGGACCGACCATCGCGATGCGATCGCGCAGCGCGTCGGCGACGACGAGCCGGTCGTCGACGCGGTGCTCAACCCCGGTGACGCGCTCTACCTGCCCCGTGGCTGGATCCACTCGGCCCGTGCCCAGGGCGCGACGTCGGTGCACCTGACGATCGGCGTCGCCGCCGTCACCGGCATGGACGTGATCCGCGCCGTCGTCGACCAGTTGGAGCTCGTGACCGACTTCCGCCGGTCTCTGCCGATGGGAGTCGACCTGACCGACCAGAGCGAGATGGCGGCGACCACGACCAAGCTCGTCGCCGAGCTGACCGAGCGTCTGCGCGACCACGCCGCCGAACTCGGTGAGCAGGCCGCCGGCGCCTCGAGATGGCGGTTCGCCGACCGGACCCGGCCCGTCGCGGTCCGGCCGCTGGCGTCCCTGGCGGCCGCCGAGCAGGCGGCCGCCACCGCCGTCCGGTGGCGGCACGGCCTGGTGGCCACCGTCCGCCGGCACGAGGGCCGGGTGCTCCTGCGACTGGCCGACCGCACCATCAGCCTGCCCGATTCGTGCGCCGACGCGATCGCGGCGTTGCACGCGGGCCTGGTCGCCGACGCAGCCTCCCTGCCCGGACTGGACGCGGCCGACGGCGAAGTCGTGATCCGTCGACTGCTGCGGGAGGCGGTCGTCGTACCGGCCGCCGGATGACGCTGCCCGCCGGTTGGCGCCCCTGCAGCGACGTGTCGCGAGAGCGCGACGACCCCATGTACGGCACCGCGTCGGCGGGCTCGGCCTGGTTGATGCTCGAATTGTGCGGCGGCTGGGGGCCTTCGGCGTTCATGGATTCGCCTTCGGTGGTCGACCCCGGGCTGGGCCGGGCGATCGTGCGCAGGGCGGAGGCGGCCGGAATGCGGATCGCCGCCATCCGCCGCCCGGGTCGACGATCGTCGGCGCGGCGCTGGCGATGGTTCGTCGCGGAGTCCCACCTCGGTGCGGAGGCGCTGCACCACGGCGAGGTCTCGGGTCCCGACGAGTACCTGGAGCTGGCGCTGGACGGTTCCGACGGCGACGTCGTGGACGGTCCGCTGGTCGCCGTCTGCGCCCACGGCCGCCACGACCAGTGTTGCGCGGTTCGGGGCCGCGGTGCGGCGGCGGCGATCGCGGCCCGGTACCCCGAAATGACCTGGGAGTGCTCACATCTGGGTGGGGACAGGTTCGCCGCGACGATGCTCATCCTGCCCGAGGGGCTGTGCTATGGACGTGTCGAGTCGACCGACGCCGCACACCTGGTGAGCTCCTACGCCGACGGTCGACTGGTCAACGGCCTCCTGCGCGGACGCACCTCGCTTCCGCACGTCGTGCAGGCGGCACAGTACTTCGCCCGCGAGGCCTACGGTGACGACCGCATTGCTGCCTGGGCGCCGATGCGGTTGGAGCCCGGCGACCGCACGACCCGCGTGACCCTGGCCGCCGACGTCGGCACCGTCGACGTGGTCGTTGGCGAGCAGCTGTCCGAGCCGCTGCTGTCTCAGTGCAGCGCGCGGATCCCCGGGCGGGTGCGCACCTTCACGTTGGTGTCGATCACGCGGGGGTGACCACGGCGGCCTGCCGCCGCGGGTCTTCAGAGCGGAGTGGTGTCGCCGTACGTCGCAGACCGCCAGTGCGGCGTGGCCTCGCCCTCGTGGAGCCACTGGGCGCGGATGTACCAGTCGACGGGCCCGTACGGGCCACCCTGGACGACGATGTCGGAGTTCACGTCGTCGCGACCGCTGACATACGTGACGTTCTCGATGCGGACGCCTTGGCCCGCGATGTCCTGGTCCGGGTTCCCGCCTCCGAGCTCCACTGCCCACCATGACGTTCCGACGTGATCGTCCATGGTCACCGTGATGTTCGCGATGTCGAGGTCGTAGACCTGCAGAATCTGCACGCCGACGCCGGACCCGGCGCCCCGTCCCGGCAGATACGCCGTGATGTCCTCGAAGGAGGCGTCCTTGACGCGGTAGAGCACGACGGCAGCGCCGTCCGCGCCGCTGGACGTCACGTCCCCGAACACGACCCCGGCGATGTCCTGGATGAGTATTCGTCCGGGACCCTCGAGCACCAGGTCGTCGATCGTCAGATTCGACGACGGCAGGTCGGCGACGTCGAGTGCACCGCGGATCGCGCCCGCACCGGTGACGACGATGTCGCTGGGGTGATCGGCGACGAGTCGTAGGCCGTCGACGACGGAATCCCGTAGCGATGCCAACAGTATTCCGCCGTTGCCGCCGCCGGTCGGCATGCTGGCGGCCAGGCTCTCGGCGTCTATGTTGCGCAGCGTGATGCCGGCGAACTTGCTGGTCGTCACCGCGGGGGTCTCGACGGCGAGCGACCAGTTCTTCGAACCGCGGATGACGACGTCGGAGATCGACGAGCCTGCGAAGTCCCACCACATCGAGTTCTGGGTGCCGTCGATGTTGTTGGTGGCCAGCACGATTCCGGTCTGGGTGTCGTTGATCGTCACGTCCGAGAAATGTATGTCGCGCGAGGCGAGACTGGTCCAGTCGCCTGGGCCCGACGCAATGGCCGAGTTGAGCTGGATGCCGTAGTCCTTGCCGGTCACCGTGACGTCGCTGACGGTGATGTCGTAGCCGCCTTGGACCCGGACGCCGCTGGCGCGGCCGCCGGTCACCGTGATGTGGGAGGCGACCGAACCGCCGTTGTTCCATTCGCCCACGCCAGCCTGATTGAACGGACCGTCTCCCGGGCCATAGGTCCACGGCTGGCTCGGGTCGTAGTACGTCACGAAGGCAAGACCGTCGTCGCCGGTGTTCTGCGCGACGAGCCCGTCGACAGTGACCCGACGATTGGCGTTGAAGTGCAGCCCGTCGGCGAGCGTGCCGACGGCGGTGAAGTTGGTGACGGTGACGTCGGATGCTCCCATGACGACCGCTCCGGCCTGTGGTGCGTTGACCACGCGACCGTTGACGATCGACACGAACTGCACGGTGCCGGTCGAGCCGGTCCATCCAGCCGGAGGCGGGGAATCGGATGGCCACCCGAGCACCGAGATCCCGTCGCCAAAGCTCCGTTCGGATGGCCGGGTGACCCATTCGACGGTGGGATTGATGATCGCCACGTGGGACGCCGCTCCCTCGACTCGGATGCCGTGGCTCGTGCCGTGTCCGGCGGCGTCCAGGTTGTCCATCAACAGTCGGGCGCCGGGGGCGAACTCGACCGTCACGTTCGACAAACCCTTGATCAGGATCGCGGCGTTGCCCGCGGGCTGCTGTTGGGCAAACCGGTAGTCGCCCTCCGGGAAGTACAGCCGCTCACCCGATGACAGCGCTGCCTGTGCGGCCTTGATGGCGGCCGAGTCATCGGTGATCCCATCGCCCACCGCGCCGTAATCCTTGACGTTGATGGTGGTGACGGGCGCGGTGGTGGAGGCCGCCGCAGACGTCGTCGACTGGTTGCCGGTAGGGGCGATCGTCGAGCCGCCGAGTTGTCGGCGTACCCAGGCCAGGACGGCCCACAGCGACGGGGATTCCACGGGTCCGGGCGCGCCGGTTGCGTCGAATGCGCCCAGCAGGGTCGCCACGATGCCGGTGGGTGGAACCGGAAGCTCTTGCGGGACGACGGGTGTAGCCGTGGCGGCGGCTCCGGGAGCGGACGTCGTCAGCACTGGGCTAGAGACGAGTGGTGCGCCAGCCACCACGATGCCAACCGAGGGGGACTGTGACTTCGTCGGCTGCTCGGTGCCCGTGCTGACGCTGGCAACGGGTGCGGAGTCGGCGTCGGCCGCAGCGGTGGGCTGGTGCTGCGTCGGGGTGTGCGGCGACTCGGCGGTGTCCGATCGATGGTCGAGCGCACCTCCCCTGCCGCCCGTGGGCTTCGGTGCCGCCGGTTCGAGCACGGCGGGTTGGGCGGGTTGGGCGGGTTCGGCGGGTTGGGCGGGTTGGGCGGGATCCTCACCCGTGGCATCCGGATCCGACGGATCTTCGACTGTCGACCCGACGGGGTCGTCGGACTCGGGGCGGTCCTTCACCGGGTCGGTCGTCGGTCCGGGTCTGGGTTCGGTGGAGGTGTCGGACGGACCGCTGCCGCCGCCCGCGGCGGCTGTGGCCGAAGCGCCGTGCGAGGACGTCGAATTCGACGACGCGGTGTTGGACGACGCGGTGTTGGACGACGGGGTGCTGGACGACGCGGTGTTGGACGAGGGGGTGCTGGACGACGCGGTGTGCGGCGACGCGGTGTGCGGCGACGGGGCGTCAGCTGAGGGCGATGACGCGCTGGGCCCGGCCTCATCCGATGCCGTCGGCTCCGCAGCGCTGATGCCGGTACCGGTCACGAGCGCCAGCCCGATGCCGGCTGCCGCCACCACCCCGCCCATGCCATACGTGCGCTTGTCCATCGGTCAGCCCCCTTTTGACGAACATGTCAATTTCGTCACCCTCACCCTATGCCCGCGAGGGATGGCGACGTGTCCTACTTGGCCGTTTCCGACGTGGTCGTTGGCGAGCAGCTGTCCGAGCCGCTGCTGTCTCAGTGCAGCGCGCGGATCCCCGGGCGGGTGCGCACCTTCACCTTGGTGTCGATCACGCGGGGGTGACCACGGCGGCTTGCCACCTGGCGCGCCGTTGCTCGTCGGTCTGTTCCCACCACGGCGGCGTACCGCGTTCCCCGAGTGCGACCTTTGCGGCCTGCACGCCCGCGCGGGCGGCTCTTTCTTCGTCGGTTCCCTTGGTGCGGCGCACTTCTCGACGCCAGGACATCAGGATGCGGGTGAGTTCGGCCCGGCGTTCCTCGGGAATCGCGGGATCGGTGGCACGCCAGCGCCGCCCGTTGATCACCATGTAGTGACCGTCCTCGGTGAGCGGCGGTTGGTCCACCCAGCCGAGTCTAGGTCTCAGCCGCGGCGGTTGGCCCAGCCGTCGTCGCCGTAGGCGAACAGCTGCAGTGCCCGGTCCCACGACCGGGCCCGGGAACGGTCCAGTGCCTTGCGAACGGCCAGGCCGACGAGTCCGCAGAAGACCACCGCGAGCAGCCAGACCGACCAGCCCGCACTGGTGGCGTTGACCGACGCGTCGGCAGGCCGAAGGGGCGCGGTGACGACCTTGCCCGCATCGTCGAGCCACACGGTGATCTCGGTGCCCGCGGCAACGGCCCCGGGGCTCGCGATGCGTTCGGTGCGTTCCTGGCTGCCCTCGGTCCACTTGGCCTCGACGTAGAGCGGTGTGCCGAAGTCGGTGGGGGTGGCGGTGCCGGTGATCGCCTGGGCCTGCACGGGGTGACGGGTCTGCGTCTCCTCGTGGACGAACCGCATCGTCGAGTCGTAGGCCCGGTCGGCCACGTGGGTCGCGACGGGAATGGCCAGCAGGGTCATCAGGAACAGCACCACGAACGTCGTCGCTTCGAGTCGGTCGCTGGTACGGGTCAACGGGTTGCGTTGCAGCGCCCGGACGTTCCAGCGAAAGTGCAGAGCAAACGATTGAACGCTCATCGGCGCGGTTCCAGTCGGAGTTCGGTGGTGGTCGTCGACACCTCATCCATGGTGACACCGGGCCCGCGCAGTGCCAAGTTCTACGGCGTCAGGGCGATGAGCATCACAACGGGTGAGTGGCGGGGGCCACCGTCTGGGGTGAATCGCACTCGGTGTGACCGGGCCCACCGCGGCGGACCCAGACTGCGTCCAGCAAACGTTCAGACGCTAGGGCTCGCGGGCTTCGCCGGTGACCTGGAAGACGATGCGTCGGCCGATCTGAGCGGCGTGGTCGGCGAAGCGTTCGTAGAAGCGTCCGAGCAGGGTGATGTCGACGGCCGCGGCCACCCCGTGGCTCCACCGGTCGTCCATCATCATGGTGAACAGGTGACGGTGCAGTTGGTCCATCGCGTCGTCGTCCCGGCCGATCTGGGCCGCCTGCTCGGGGTCGCGGGAGAGCACCACGTCCTTGGCGTTGTTGCCGAGATCCACCGCGATGCGTCCCATTTCGGCGAAGTAGCCGTTGACCTCCTCGGGCACCGCATAGTCCGGGTGCCGGCGGCGGGCGATCTTCGCGACGTGCAGTGCGAGCCCACCCATCCGTTCGGCGTCGGCCACGTTCTGCATCGAGCTCACCACCACTCGCAGGTCCCCGGCCACGGGCGCCTGCAGGGCCAGCAGGAGCAGGGCGGCCTCCTCGGCCTGGGTCTGCATCTGCGTCAGGTGGTCGTGGTCGGTGATGACCTGCTCGGCGAGTGGCAGGTCGCCCTGCAGCAGGGCCTGGGTGGCCCGCTCCATCGCCAGACCGGCGAGACCGCACATCTGACTCAGCGTCTGGATCAGTGAGTCGAGTTCGCCGTGGAAGTCGTTCCGCATGTCCATGTAGTACCCGACGGGGGTCGCCCGGTTCGCGGAGGGGGCACGTCCAACCAGCCACGAGTGGGGGAGTCGTTCCGTTATCGTCGCCGGATGAGCGAACCGGCCCGCGCACCGAGCACGCCGTCCAGCCACGGTGGCCCGACCCTGGCGCCGACGAGCACCCGCCGGGCGGTGCTCAACACCATGAAGGGGTCGGCGGGAAACCTCGTCGAGTGGTACGACGTCTACGTCTACACGGTGTTCGCCACGTACTTCGAGGCTCAGTTCTTCGACAAGAGCGACAAGAACTCGACGCTCTACATCTACGGCATCTTCGCGGTCACGTTCGTCATGCGGCCGGTGGGGTCCTGGTTCTTCGGCCGGTACGCCGACCGGCGCGGGCGAAAGTCGGCGCTGATGCTCAGCATCACGGTGATGTCGGCGTGCGCGTTCGTGGTGGCCGTGATGCCCACGCGCGAGATCATCGGCTACTGGGCGGCGGTGATCCTGATCCTCGCCCGGCTGGTGCAGGGCTTCGCCACCGGCGGGGAGTACGGCACCTCGGCGACCTACATGTCCGAGGCGGCCACCCCCCACCGGCGTGGCTTCCTGTCGTCGTTCCAGTACGTCACCCTCATCGGCGGTCACGTGCTGGCGCAGTTCACCCTGCTGATCCTGCTCAGCCTCTTCGACGTGGAGATGGTGACGGCGTGGGGCTGGCGGGTCGGCTTCTTCATCGGCGGCATCGCCGCCCTGGTGGTGCTGTGGATGCGACGCTCGATGGACGAGTCGCTCAGCGAGTCCTATCTCGAATCGGTGCGCTCCGGCGCGGACAAGGCCGCGGGGTCGTTGAAGGCGCTGTTCACCACGCACTGGCGTCCGCTGCTCCTGGTCTTCCTCATCACCGCGGGCGGCACCGTGGCGTTCTACACCTACACGATCAACGCACCTGCGATCGTCAAGTCCACCTTCGGGGCCGACCAGGCCCTCACCGCGACGTGGATCAACCTGGCGAGCCTGATCCTGCTGATGCTGATGCAGCCGCTCGGCGGTCTTCTGAGCGACCGGGTCGGTCGAAAGGTGCTGCTGGTGTTCTTCGGCATCGGCGGGGTGCTCTACACCTACGTGCTGCTGACCTACCTGCCGCAGGCCACCTCGCCGATGCTGGCGTTCGCCTTGACGGTGGTCGGGTACGTCATCCTGACGGGGTACACGTCGGTGAACGCCATCGTGAAGGCCGAACTGTTCCCGGCCGAGGTGCGCGCCCTCGGGGTGGGGCTGGGCTACGCGCTGGCGAACTCGGTCTTCGGTGGGACGGCGCCCCTGTTGTTCCAGGCGGCGAAGTCCTCCGATCGCGTCGGCTCGTTCATCGTCTACGTCACCGTGGTGATCGGAGTCAGCCTGGTGGTCTACGTCTTCGGGCTGAAGAACAAGGGTCTGACGGTGCTCGATCACGAGCAGGGCAGCGCCTGGGCGGCACCCGCCCGTCGCTGAGCGGCGCGGATGCCGCGCCGGCACACTTCACGTACGGTGGTGCGTGGTGACGGGCCAACGGCCTCGATCGCCTTCCTAAGGCGTTGTCCGACAACGTCTTTCGGATCCCGTACGTGATCATGACCCGAAGGACTGCAGCTTGGCTGGTGATTCCGGGCAACCCCCTCCACGTGTGATTCACCGCCGAACGGCACTCAAGGTTCCCCTGGTCTTGGCTGGCGGTGCGACCCTGACTGCGACCCCCCGGGCCTTCGCCGCAGGCGGGGGACGGTGGCCGGTCGAGCGGGCGCAGGGGTGGTATCGGGCTCACCGCGGACTCGTCGGCGCCAACTACATTCCGTTCAACGCCGTCAACCAGCTCGAGATGTTCCAGCCGCAGACCTACGACATCCGGCGCATCGACGCCGAGCTGTGCATGGCCCGGCGAATCGGCTTCAACACCATGCGGGTGTTCCTGCACGACCTGCTGTGGACCCAGGATCGTCGGGGTTTCCTCCGGCGGCTGATGCAGTTCGTGACCATCGCGGCGCGGCACGCCATCAAGCCGTTGTTCGTCTTCTTCGACTCCTGCTGGGACCCGCGGCCGAAGCCGGGTCCGCAGCGTGCGCCCGTGCCGGGCGTGCACAACTCCGGATGGGTCCAGAGCCCCGGCGCCGAACGCCTCGGTGACCCGCGATACGTCGGCGTGCTCAAGGAGTACGTCACCGGGGTCCTGAGTCAGTTCCGCAACGACGACCGCGTGCTGGGGTGGGACCTCTGGAACGAGCCCGACAACCCCGCGACGGTCTATCGCAAGGTGGAGCGGACCGACAAGGACGATCTCGTCGCGGCCCTGCTTCCGCAGGTCTTCCAGTGGGCGCGCGACGTCGACCCGACTCAGCCCCTGACCAGCGGCGTGTGGCAGGGATCCTGGGCCGATCCCGGGAAGCGCAGCACCATCGCAGGGATCCAGTTGGACAACTCCGACGTCGTCACCTTTCACTCGTACGCCAAGCCGGAGGACTTCGAGGCCCGCATCGACGAACTGGCGCCGCTGCAGCGACCGATCGTGTGCACCGAGTATCTGGCCCGGTCGCTGGGCAGCAGCGTGGAGGGGATTCTGCCCGTCGCCCAGCGGCACGACGTCGGCGCGATCAACTGGGGCTTGGTTGCGGGCAAGACGCAGACGTACCTGCCGTGGGATTCGTGGGACCGCCCGGATCCAGCTCCGAAGGTGTGGTTCAGCGACCTCCTCGGGCCCGACGGACGCCCCTACCGGGACGACGAGATCCGCGCGATCCGTCGGTTGACCCCCCTGGTCCGCGCGAAGTAGCCCCACCGCCACCTGGGTGTCGGCAACGTTTGACGGCTTTGCCGACTTACGCCATAGTAAATTCGCAGCAACTCTATGATCCAGGTTTACTGCGTGTTACCGTGCTGAGATCTTCCTGTGAATTTCGGTGAATGGACAGTTCAATGGCATCGAAGCATCGCAAGCGCACGCGCATGGCCACCCGATTCGCCACGGCGGGCATGGCCACCGCAACTATGTCAGCTCTCGTCATCAGTGCGGCGCCGCCTCCCATGGCGAATGCCGCCTCGACGGTGGGCGCGCCGGGGTTACCGCCGATGCAGCTGGCCCCCGGCGCCCCGGACCCCGCCTCGATTCCGGATCTGACGTTCGGCTTCGGTGGGCGGACCTACGACTCGTTCCAGGCGCTGGGTGCAGCGCTGGAGACGGCGCTGCTGAACAACATCAACCTGTCGGGGGTGCTGGCCAACCTCGGCTACGACCCCGAGACCGCCATCAACGACGCGTTGGGCAACGCGCTGGTGAACGCCCTGACCGGTGTCACGATCAACACCGGCTCGATCCCGGTGCTGGGCCCGGTCCTGACCTCCGCGGGCATCACCAACGTCGCAGCACTGCTCGACCTGCTCGGGTTCAATCTGCTCGACCCGCTGAACCTGTCCGGCACCGCGCTCGGCGTCAACGTCATCACCGCGGGCCCGCCGTTCAGCCTGCTGAAGTTCCTTGGCATCGACCTGGGTTGGGTGCCAGGGTTCCCGAATTCGGTGGCCGACGAGGTCAACGGCACGCCCTACCTCGGCATCAGCCCGCTCGCGGTGTTGCAGGCGCTCAAGGCCAACCCCCTGGTCAGCGGACTGCAGAAGACGCTCATCCTGGATCCGCTGATCGCCACCGTCTCCGGAGTCCTCGGCAACGCCAGTGTGGTCGACGTCCGCGTCCCGGTCGTCCTCGGCTTCGGGCTCGGTGCGTTCGCCGCCGGCATGGCCTACCCGCAGATCGTCGCGGATCTGGCGAATCAGCCCGGCGGCGCGAACAACGTGGGCGTCGACCCCCTGCTCGGCAGTCTGACGATTCTGCCGATGATCCTGCTGCGCAACCCCGGTCGCGCCAACGGCGGACTGTTTGCCCGCGCCTACCCGCTGGCCGGCCTGTTCGGCGTCGACGTCGTCACCCCGGACACCGCCGTCAGCAGCAGTTCCGACGGCACCGGGCTCAGCATTCCGATCGGCACCACCGGCATCGTGCTTGGTTCCGCGAACCTCGTCCCCGTCAAGGTGGACGCAACGGCCGAATACGACCCGCTGTCCGACGTGCCCGCGTGGCCGAATCCGGTGGCGCTGCTCAATTCCGGTGCCGCCCTGCTGTTCCCGACCTATCTCCTGCGCGGCATCACGGCCGCGAGCCTGACCGAGGTGCTGACCAATCAGCTGACCCCGCAACTGGCGGCGGCGCTGGCCGGCGGCGGACCACTCGCCCTCAACCTGTATCTCACCGTCCCGGTCAACGACGCCCTGCCCCTGCTGGAACCGGTCCGGCTGCCGATCGACCTGATCAACCTATTCACCGGAGCCAACCTGAACAACCCCATCGCGACCGCGCTCGAGCCCGCGCTGACCACCCTGGTCAACCTGGGCTACACCGACGTCAAGCGCACCGTCGTCGACGGTCTGCCGGTCTACGAGCGGTCCCTCGACCAGGCCAACGTGATCACCCCCTTCGGCACCCTGCCGACGGGCGTCGACTGGGGACAGGTGCCCGGGGACCTCTTCGTTCAGCTGGTCGCAGGCGTTCAGAAGGCCATCGCCCAGGGACTGGTCGGATCACCCGGGGTCAACCCGCTGGCGGTCCTGGCGAATCTGCTCGGGATCAACGGTCTTCCCGGTGCCGCGAATGCGGTGAGTCCCCTGGGCGGGATTGCCGACCTGCCGGCACTCGCCGCGGGTGCCGGCACCGCGGGGGCGCAGAACGCGGTGCCGCTGGTGGCTCGGTCGCAGGCGCCTGCGCTTACGGCGCCGGCACCGTCGGCCGACGAGAAGTCCGATGGGAAGGACGACTCCGGGGTGACGTCCCAACCGAACCCGACCCCGCCCCCGACGGGGCAGTCCGGCGAGACCAAGACGGAAGAGACCAAGTCCGACGAGACCAAGTCCGACGAGAGCAAGACGGAAGAGACCAAGTCCGACGACACCAAGTCCGACGAGACCAAGTCCGACGACACCAAGTCCGACGAGACCAAGTCGGGCGGGACGGGCGCCGACGCCGCGGCCAAGCGGGCACAGGCCCGAGCCGACGCCGCCCTCAAGAAGGCCACCGCACGGCTCGACGAGATTGCCAAGGACGGCCAACAGCAGATCCGCAAGGTCGTCGACGACGTGTCAGGCGGCGGCGCCGAGAAGTCCGTGAAAAGCCCTGCAGGACAGGACAAGTCGACCGACAAGGCTGGCGACGGCCCGGCGGACTAGACGCTCGGATCAGCCACTGCCCGTCAGTCGGGTTGGGGGCGCAGGCCGTCCAGGAAGATCGCGACCATGCGCAGGTTGTACTCCGACCCCTCATTCGGTGCCGGAATGCACAGCAGCGCCACGGCATAGAGGAGATCGCGAGCGCTGACGTCGGCCCGCACCTCGCCGCGTGCGGCGGCGGCGTCCAGGAGCGAGCCCAGGGCGGGGCCGAGCCGGTCGAGGAAGTACGACCTCGCCTCCGGATTCGACGTCGCGCTGAGCGATGAGGTCCTCGACCGGATCGACTCGGTCGTACCGCCGGGGACCGACGTCGGCGTCTTGGATCAGGCGTACCGCCCGCCCGCCCT
>Ga0209051_1000683_pt1 | contig 37689 bp, 31 predicted proteins | sample AraplaCvi_mMS_r2_2_FD_184286 | JGI IMG/M metagenome (GOLD analysis project Ga0209051, IMG submission 184286) | Arabidopsis root microbial communities from North Carolina, USA - plate scrape MF_Cvi_mMS_r2 (SPAdes) (version 2) | ecosystem: Host-associated > Plants > Roots > Endosphere | place...
TGCGAAGGTAATTTCACTTGAAATTGCCACCTCTGACCTCTAACTGCCTAATTTAGAGGAACACTCGAGGGAAAATCGTGAGTATAGTCACAAACGGCAGGGAAATTGACCAATTCGATCACAAGATCATCGAAGCTCTTATCGCAGATGGTCGAATGTCGATAACCGATCTTGCCAAAAAGGTGGGCCTCTCTAACACACCCTGCCAGGTCAGATTAAAGCGATTGATCGAGGATGGCTATATCCTCGGCTTCCGTGCGGTCGTCGACTTGAAGAAACTCGGCAAGAACCACGTCGCATTCACGGAGGTGAAACTCTCGGATACGCGCGAACACGCGCTGAAGGCATTCAACATTGCAGCGCGTAGGCTGCAGGAGGTTGAGGAGTGCCACATGATCGCAGGCGCATTCGACTATCTGCTGAAGATCCGCACCTCCGATATTGCCAACTATCGCCTCGTGCTCGGAGAAAAGATTTCAAGCCTCCCTTTCGTTGCAAGCACCTCGACCTTCGTCGCCATGGAGGCCGTCAAGGAAAGCGGCGCATGAGCGAACGACCACTCTTTTTGGCGGCACCATTTCCCATCCGCCGAAATCGGCGCTGTCCGCAATATCACCTATTTACAACTAACATGTCAGTCTGCTACGCCTAACACATTGGGTTGGAGGATTGATATTGTCGAAAAGATTTGGGCTTTCCGTTGCTCTTGCTACACCTTTCGATTCTGACGGCGGAATCGCCACAGATCTGATGATTTTGCAGGCGAGACAATGCCTTGCAGCAGGATGCGAAAGCATTACGCTATTCGGTACGACAGGTGAAGGATCATCGATCGGCACCCAGGAGCGCGAAGACATCCTCACCGCGTTCCTCGGAGCAGGTATCACTGCGAGTCAGATTGTCATGGGTGTGCTGGTTGATGCTGCCGAGGATGCTGCAGCTCAGGCCGCGTATGCTCTCTCACGCGGTGTACGCAATATCCTCCTGGCCCCGCCCTCCTATTTCAAGAACGTCAGTGATGACGGACTTTTCAAGTGGTTTTCTGCAGTCTTCGCGATCCTTGGCGACAAGGCGCGCGACATCATCGTCTATAATATACCCTCGGTCACCATGGTGCCGCTGACGGTATCGTTGATCGGCCGTTTGCGCGCCGCCTTTCCCTCCGTGGTAGCGGGCGTGAAGGACTCGTCCGGCGACTGGCCGTTCACCGAAAGTCTCCTGCAGGCTCACGGCGACCTCATTATCCTGATCGGCGACGAACGCCATCTTGCAAGGGGCGTACGCCTCGGCGGCCAGGGTGCCATCTCGGGTATGGCAAACTTCCTGCCGCGTGAGGTGAGGAGGATGGCAGAGGAAGGGGTGGACGATGCGCGCATCGAGGACTTTGTAGACGAACTGCTGAAACATCCGGTGACCGCCGCGGTCAAGGCGATGGTTGCCCGCCGCACCTGCGAGAAGACCTGGCTGGCTGTTCGTCCACCACTCGTTTCGATATCAGGCGAAGGACAGGAACAGCTTGCCCTTGCCTTCGATGCGCTTTTCCGCTCCAAAGCAGCCTAGGGCCTATGTACGAGGGGAAGGCAGTGGACGGAATCGAGGAGCAGCCGACACTGCGGGAAAAAGCGTATGAAAGCTTCACGCGCCACCTGTTGGCGCGCGACGTGCGGCCGGGCCAGTTTGTCTCCCAGCGCCGGCTTGTTGAACTGACGGGATTGACTTTGGCTGCAATCCGCGAGCTGATTCCGCGGCTCGAAGCCGAAGGCCTGATCAAGACGGTGCCGCAACGCGGACTGCAGATCGCTCATATCGATCTCAATCTCATCCGCGAGGCTTTCCAGCTTCGGCTCTTTCTCGAGAAGGAGGCAGTGGCGCTCTTTACGCGCTCTGCGTCCGATGAGACGATTGCCGCGCTTCTCAAACAGCATCGTGACATAGCAGACGCCATCGCGAATGGTGACGCCACGCATGAGCTCGAAATCCGCGCCCAGGCTGTCGACTGGGGCATGCACGATGCCTTCATTGATGCGCTTGGAAATACCATCATTTCAAATGCCTACCGGGTCAATTCTATAAAGATGCGACTGATCAGCCAGGAGCGCTTCAGAATTGACGGGCGTGTTGGTCCGGTCATGGGGGAACATCTGAAGGTACTTGAGGCGATCAAGAGGCGGTCGCCGGAAGATGCGGTGAGCAACCTCGCCGCACACATCAATCATGCGCGTGATCGCGCCTTGAAGATCTAGTGGACAAGAAGCCGGCGATGAGGAGATCGACGGCAACAAGAGGAGGAGCTACATGCCATCATCATTCATTAACCCCACTCGGCGCGGCTTTCTGGCCGGCGCTGCGGTTTTCGGCGCAGGCAGTATGCTCGGCGTCCGCGTAGCATCAGCGGCTGTTGACTGGAAGCGATTTGCCGGCACGACACTCGAAGTCAACCTGGTCAAGAGCCCAAGGAGCGAAACGCTCATCAAGTATCTCTCGGAATTCGAGGAACTGACCGGGATCAAGGTCAATGCCGAGGCGACGCCGGAGCAGCAGCAGCGCCAGAAAACCACGATCGAACTCAGCTCCGGCAAGCCGAGCTTCGACGTCGTACATATGAGCTACCACGTCCAGAAGCGCCAGTTCGAAAAGGGTGGTTGGCTTGCCGACATCAGCGGGTTCCTCAAGGATCCTTCCCTGACTGACCCGACGCTGGTCGAGAGCGACTTTGCGGAAGCGGGCATGACCTTTGCCAAGGATTCCGATGGCGTCCTACGCTCCTTGCCCTTCTCGGTCGACTACTGGATCGTTTATTGGAACAAGGCACTTTTCGAAAAGAAGGGATTGTCCTTCCCGACCACGTTCGAGGAGATGGCGGTTGCCGCCGAGGCACTGACCGATCCGGCTACCAATACCTACGGCTTCGTCGCAAGGGGTCTGAAGAACGCCAACACACCCGTATGGACAACGCTTTTGCTTGGCTATGGATCGAGCCCACTCGGGCCGGACGGCAAGCTGCGGACGAACTCCGAAGAGGCCGTGGAGGCCGCCAAGCTCTACCAACGGCTGATGACAAAGGCAGCCCCTCCCGGGGTGTCCGGCTTCAACTGGGCTGAGGCACAGTCGGCCTTCCTCCAGGGCAAGATTGGCATGTGGCTGGACGGTGTGGGCTTCGCACCGCCGATCGAGAATCCGGAGAAATCGCGTGTTGTCGGCCAGGTCGGATACGGCGTCATGCCAAAGGGACCGAAGGCTCAAGCTGCGGCGACCACGGGTGACGGCCTGGGCGTCGTGGCTGCAAGTCAGAAGAAGGAAGCCGCATATCTGTTCTGCCAGTGGGCAATTTCACACGAAATGGGTGCGCGCCTCCTTCAGGCGGGTGCGGGCGTGCCATTCCGTCAATCGGTCCTCGAGGATCAGAAGGTGCGCGAAGGCGTGAAAATGCCGGCTGCGTGGCTTGATGCTGTTGCGAGCTCAGCGAAGGTCTCGCAACTTGCCTTGCCCATCATCATTCCGGTCACGGAGTTCCGAGACATCTATGGTGTCGGACTGACCAACATGATCGGCGGTGCAGACCCGTCTGCGGAACTGAAGAACGCAACAGCCCAGTTCGAGCCGGTCCTGGCACGAAGCGAGGGATAATGGCTTCGGTTAGCATGGAAACCACAGCCGCGGTCAAGGCCAAGGCAACGCAGGGGAGCAAACCGGGCCGGTTTGCTCCCAATTACTGGCCTTTCGTCATTCCCGCCCTGGTGGTCGTAGCCGCTGTGATCGTCTTCCCCTGGGTTTTCACCCTGTGGATGAGTGTCAATAGCTGGACACTCGGTCAGGCACAGGTTTTCGCCGGACTGGACAATTACGTCCGCCTTGCGAGTGACCTGCGCTTTTGGGAGTCGCTGTGGCATACCCTGCTCTACACGACCTTATCGGTTGTCGCGCCTTTGGTTCTCGGGACGCTCGCAGCCCTCATCTTCGACGCGCAGTTCCCTCTGCGCGGGATCCTGCGCGGAATTTTCGTCATGCCGATGATGGCAACTCCGGTGGCCATCGCACTCGTCTGGACGATGATGTTCCATCCGCAACTCGGCGTGCTGAACTACCTGCTTTCCTACATCGGCGTCGGGCCGCAGGAATGGATCTACAATCAGGCGAGCGTCATTCCTTCGCTTGTACTCGTCGAAACCTGGCAATGGACGCCACTCGTCATGCTGATCGTTCTCGGGGGCCTAGCCGCAGTTCCACGCGAACCCTACGAGAGCGCCGAAATTGACGGCGCAAATGTCTGGCAAAAGTTTCGTTACCTAACACTGCCGATGATCGCGCCCTTCCTTATGATTGCCGTGATCATTCGCAGTATCGATGCCGTCAAGAGCTTCGATATCATCTATGCAATGACGCAGGGCGGGCCTGGTACGGCATCGGAAACCGTCAATATCTACCTCTACAATACCGCTTTCTCTTACTACGACATCGGTTACGGTTCAGCGATGGCTGTTGTCTTCTTCATCCTGATCGTCGCGCTTTCCTTCATCCTCCTGATGGTCAAGCAGCGCGCCAACTGGTCCAATGGGGAGGCACACTGATGAGGCGCAAGATAATTGACCGTCTCGGACTTCTGTTCGTCGCCCTCGTTATGGTATCGCCGGTGGTACTGTTTTTCCTCTGGATGATCTCCCTGTCTCTGAAGTACGAGATAGACAATGGCGCCTATCCTCCGATCTTCATCCCCGAGCGCTTGGCCTGGTCGAATTACATCAAGGTCTTTGAAGAGAACAATTTCTTCCTCTATCTCTGGAATTCCGTGCTTGTGACAGGTGCGGCAACGCTTCTCGCACTCGTTATCGGGGTGCCGGCCGGATACGGGATTGCCCGCCTCAAAGCGGAAAAGTCAGCCGTCGTCATCATGATCGCTCGCATGACCCCGGGCCTCTCCTTCCTCATTCCGCTCTTTCTTCTGTTCCAATGGCTCAGTCTGCTCGGTACGCTCTGGCCACAGATCATCATCCATCTGGTTGTGACGGTTCCGATCGTTGTCTGGATCATGATCGGGTACTTCGAGACCACACCTATGGAACTCGAGGAGGCCGCAAGTATCGATGGGGCGACACCCTGGCAGGTTTTCCGTCTGGTGGCCTTGCCGATCGCAAGGCCGGGGATTGTGGTTGCCTTCATCCTGTCGGTGATTTTCTCTTGGAACAATTTTGTGTTCGGAATTGTCCTTGCCAGCCGAGAGACCCGCACCCTGCCTGTCGCAGTCTACAATATGCTTTCGTTTGAGCAGGTCAGTTGGGGACCGCTTGCGGCAGCAGCGTTGATTGTCACCTTGCCGGTCTTGATCCTGACCGTATTCGCACAGCGACAGATCGTTGCCGGCCTGACGGCAGGTGCCGTCAAGTGACACCAGCGCCACAGCAACCGCAACCATCAAGACGCATTCTCTGTGTTGGGGCAGCGGTCCTAGATACCCTGTTCAGGGTTCATGTCATACCAACCGGGCAGGGAAAAGTCCTTCCCTATGACATGTTGCAGATTGCTGAAGGCATGGCCTCGAGTGCCGCCTTTGCCGTCGCCAGGCTTGGTGGGGACGCAAGCGTCTGGGGTGCCGTCGGCGATGATGTTGCCGGCGAGCGTATCGCCGCCGAACTTGCCGCGAGTGGTATCGACACCAGAGGTTTGCGTCGCGTCGCAAACGCTCGTTCAGCCGTTTCAACGATCCTGGTTGACGATGCCGGCGAGCGCCTGATCGTCCCCTTCTACGACCAGCGGCTGCATCAGGTCACCGATCCAGTCACCGCCAGAGATGTCGAAGCATTCCATGCTGTTCTGGTCGACGTTCGCTGGCCGCAGCTTGCGTTAAACACCCTTATCGCTGCCCGTTGCGCAGGCATTCCTGCTATCCTCGACGGCGATGTCGCCCCCGACGGGGTGATCGAAATGCTGGCGCCGGCTGCAAGCCACATTATCTTCTCGCAGCCGGCCGCAGAGCGACTATCGGGGACAACAGACCCAGCATCGATCGTTCACCTGTTGCAGGATCGCTTCCCTCACGCCTTTATCAGCGCGACGTTCGGAGAAAGGGGTTCAGTCTGGTTCGACAGCGGCAGAGCCTCTATCCGACACCTCGAAGCACCCCGTATCAAGGCCATCGACACGTTGGCAGCCGGGGATATTTTCCACGGAACATTCGCGCTCATGCTGTCCGAGGGCGTACCAATCGAAGAGGTGATGCGAGGGGCTTCGATGGCCGCTGCGATTAAATGCCAAAGGTTCGGTGGTCGGATCGGTGTGCCAGACAGAGCAGAACTTCAGCGTGCCCTACTTGATTGGGACGCCAAGGCTGTTGATGTTCTGCCCCCGCACGTCTGTGTGGGGGTGAGTCCACCGGGGATCACCAATGCCTCGATAAGAACTGCAAACAACTAGGCGCGACCTCGACCTGAAACCGGCCGGTCCGAAGAAACGACAGTCACCATCACCCTCGCCAGCGGGAATGGTTTTTTGTCGTCGGAATCAGGAGCTGGTCCTGTCGTTGCTATACCTAAGTTCAGTTACGTCCCTTCCAGGAATGAACTACCTTCAAACCGTAGCCTCAGCCCTCAATGAGGCGAGTAGCGTCCTCGCTACCAACGGTCCCGGTGTCCCTCCCCTCCGCCAGGGCCTACGTGCAAGCCATTGAGCCAATGGATGTATTATGCATGACATAACGTTCAGTTGGTCCTTGGCTTGCACCTTATCTCTCTGCTGTACCTCCATTTGCGGACGATGTAGATCCTTCGACCTCGACAGGCAAATTTGCTCCGCTCAAAGATGCAGCTATGCGATGACTACCAACTCGGTAGAGGCATGTTAAGGCACTCGAGTAAAAAATACTAATAGCCCGGTTGTAATGTGGAGACGCCGAAATCAAACCCGCCAGCATTCGCTGACGGGCTCAAGTTTCCTCACGTGATTGCCCCGATTGCGGGGTTACTGGCTGGTTAGACCAACTTAGAAAATAAACACGACATCACGTCGGCCGGCGCGCATTGTCACCTAGTTTGCCGGTTCCATTCAGCTGCGATAGCAGCCAAGATCATTGACCGCTCGCAAATGCAACGGCTGCCGTTCTGCGTTTGGAAGCGCTCTTGCACGAATTGCCGCTTCACCTTGGACTTCAGGGAAGGATCTGCAGGATAGTCGTCAGTCAGTACTTAAGCTCAACTTCCTCAGTCCACCAATAGACATGCTGGACGGTGGCGCCCATCACCGTCTTCTGAGTAATTAAAACGGCTGTTCCCAATGCCGGCCCGGGCTTGAATCGTCCACCGCTCCAGGGCGATGGGAAATATTTATCATCTGCCTCCCATGTCGACCCGGAGGGATTATCTTGGTAGGTCATTTGTATGGCGCCGGTACTTTGCTGCATAAGCCAGACCTCAACCCGTACCGGATGATACCCGTCAACATAACCCAACGGTCCCGTTGGCCACTCGACGAATCCAGTGGCATTTTTAATTTTCAGCGGTGAATCGAAATTTGCTGGCATGAGATCGCCCTCCGATCTTCTTGCAACAACTTATTCTACTATGTCGTATCTTGTGGAATTCCACAATGGAGTATCATTCGACTTATGTGAGGTTATTTTTTCTTTGCTCCGGTCGAATTATTACCCTTTGACCAGCTGGGCAGCTTTCTCGATTTCTTGCGGTCAGCTGAAACGGATAGGCAAGCGATGTTGCTCCTCTGGCCGCTCGCCGAGCAGAAAGGACCGGGTGTTTAGACCTAAAAAAGTGCCTTAGTTATTCAGGCGCCGGGAGGCGGTATTTCAGCCCAATGTTCAATATCTTCGTCTCTCACCTTGATGCCAGGGCCACCGTACCAAAGCTCCATCGGCGCATGGTAGAACACAACGTTATAGTGGTACCCGCCCTCATCCTGTGAGCCGATTATAATCTGGCGACCATCTTTAACGTTAGAACGGTCTGAAATCGTATTCCAGTTCAGTTCCATGAGCTTGCCTCCGATCAGGACGTGCGCGCCAGCGCAAAAAAGATTCGGCGCTTGGGATGACCTGCTGTCAAATCAATTCTGGCACCGCTAAACCGTGGTTTCTGCCGGTCCCGACAGCCATCACTCCCGACCCCGATCGGGCCGGTGACCGTTCATTTCCTGGGATCATCAGATGAAAGCCCGGTAGCCATGGGCCGGACAGGTGGCACCGAACACGCCAGCGGCGCCGAATCCTGTGTCCCCAGAAACCAGAAAGATATGCTCACCAGGGCAGTTTGACCGACCAGACCTATGTATAGGTCAGAAGACGCTGGGAACAGGATATGCTCGTGGCAAATTAGAATGGGGGAACGATGTCCATAGTGTCGAATTTGCGTCGCGCACGCGATCCGGATGGAGGCCACAACGGGGCATTTGCCCTGGCTGCGGGAGGGCTCGCAGCCGCCGTGTTTCTTGTCGACACGTTCACCGACATCGAAGGCGCCGTTGCGGTCCTTTATGTCGTCACGATGCTCCTCGCTGCGCAAGCCACCACAGGCATCGGGCTCTTCCTGAGTGCGGCAATTTGTGGGGCTCTCACGCTTCTTTCCTACGCGGTGACCCACGGGCACGACGCCGACCTCCAGTCGGCAATCCGTCTGACCGGCGCACTTGCCGCGCTTTTTGTGACAACGATGCTGCTCGTGAAGACGGAGGCGGGACGTCTGCATCTAGTTTCGACCAATTCTGCCTTGAAAGAGAGCGAGGCAAGATACAGATCGATCTTCGATCGGACCCGCGTCGCACTCTGGGAGCGGGACTATTCGAAATTGCGCGCTTTGCTGATGGACATGAAGGCGCAGGGTATCACCGACATTAAGGTGCAAGCGCAAGCTGACCCTACGTTCGTCGACCATTGCGTCAGCCTTATCAGGGTGGTCGCGGCGAATGAAGCGGCGCGTGAGATGCTGGGTTTGGATCCATCGGCTGGAGGAACGCTTCGGCGGGCTATAATTCCGGGACAGGAACGGTTCCTTGACGTCCTGCAGGCAATCATGAGCGACGACAGGATCTTCGAAGACAGGGTCGAGATACGGACGCACGACGGCGAGAACAAACTCGTGCTTCTTAGTATCGTCTTTCCCGAGGATCCGGCCGCATTCAACCGTGTGGTCGTGAGTATGGTCGACATCACCCAGCGCGAAATGGCACTGAAGGCTCTCGCAGAAGCACAGGCGGAGCTCACGAAGGCTTCGAAAGCGGCAATGGTTGGCGCGATGTCAGCATCGCTCGCGCATGAACTCAATCAGCCGCTCGGTGCGATCGTCGTGAACGCGCAGACCCTGTTGCGATGGCTTGATCGAAATCCCCCCGATCTTGCCGCCGTACGACGTTCCGCCGAACGAATTATCAGAGACAGTCAACGTGCAAGCGAGATCATCCAGAACACCCGCAGTCTGCTATCTCCGTCAAACAGCAAGCTCGAGCCTGTTGACCTGGACCGCCTTCTTGTCGAGACCATGGCACTTATGGAGCACGAGCTTCAGCGGAGCGGGGTTGCCCTGCACATCGAGCGAAAATCCGAGGTTCCCCCGATCTCCGTCGTCAAAATTGAGCTGCAGCAGGTCCTGATCAATCTCGTCACCAACGCGATCCAGGCCATGGATGGCGCCGGAAGCCGGGAAAAGATCATCACCATAGCCGCCGGACTGGCAGATTGTGACCACGTCTATATCGCCGTGCGTGACACTGGTCCGGGGATCGCCGATGATGTCAGGGACAAGCTGTTTGCCCCGTTTTTTACGACGAAGGCGACCGGCATGGGCATGGGCCTATCCATTTGTCGCACGACGCTGGAAGCTCGGGGCGGAAAGCTAAATGGTGCAAATAATGCCGATGGTGGAGCGATTTTCGAGATGAACCTGCCGATCGAGCCGGAGGTAGAACATGCGTGATATCCGCAAGCAACCGAAGGAAGAGCCAGGCCCTGTTGTTTTCATCGTCGATGACGATGTGTCAATGCGGGAAGCCCTCACCGATCTCTTTCGCTCAGTGAAGTTCAATGTGGACGCGTTTGAAAGCGCGACGGCGTTTCTGGAAGCGGCGAACTTCGCTCGTGCGGGGTGCATGCTTCTTGATGTCCGGCTGCCTGGAGTAAGCGGTCTGGATTTCCAGATGCAGCTGGAGCGCACGGGTTGCAAAATGCCGATCATCTTCATGACCGGGTACGGCGACATTCCGATGAGCGTTCGAGCAATGAAGGCCGGTGCAGTTGATTTCCTGACCAAGCCCTTCAAAGACCAGGACATCCTTGATGCGGTATCGGCGGCAATTGAGCAAGATGCGGCGCGGCGGCGCCAAGACGCGCAAAGCGAGGCCGTTGCATCCCTGGCAGAAAGTCTGACGCGGCGCGAACGCGAAGTCATGAAAGCCGTCGTGAGGGGCCTGATGAACAAGCAGATCGCATATGAGCTCGGAATTAGCGAAGTCACAGTGAAGCTTCATCGTGGCAACGTCATGCGGAAAATGGATGTCCGATCGGTTGCCGAGTTGGTGAGGAAAGCTGAGATGCTCGGCGCGAACTCGGGAGAACCTGTCTCTTAGTATGGTATCTTTGACATGGGCGATGAGCGCATAACAACAACGGCAAGCAGTAAGAAGAGGTTGTTTCATTGTCCACAGTTCCCACCATAGCCGTCGTCGATGACGACCAGGCCATCCGTGAAGCTATGGATGATCTCGTCAAATCCTGCGGCTACGAGTGCCGCCTATTCGCTTCAGCAGAGGAATTCCTAGCGTTTGAGCCGCGATCTTCCATCGATTGCATTCTGGTCGACGTCATGATGCCTGGCCGAAGTGGCATCGAGTTGCAGGACGAACTGAACAAGCACCCAGTGCGCCCGCCAATAATTTTCGTCACGTCCTACAAGGACGAGAGGACGCGCAACGCAGCGATGAGCGCTGGCGCTCACGCTTTTCTCGGCAAGCCGGTCGACATCGAAATGCTGATTGGTTGTCTCGATACAGCGCTTTCACAGCCGCCAACCCGAGTGTCGACGGAGAGATCCTTGAGGAAACCAGGTTAAACTGGCGCTGTCGCCCCCCGCGTCGCTACAGGAGACAAGTTGATGTTTTCACTCAAGACGGCGCCCTCGGGAGGGCGATCGTTGGCCTTCCTTGCCTGCGCTTACTAGGGGGAGTGTGCTCGCTTGCCTCGATGCCCCCTGGCCTCTCTCATCACTTTGCGTAGAGGGCTCGGGATCTCTCGAGGTGCTTCAGGATCGCCATTTCGGAACCGTCAACATCATTTGCCTCCAGCCGGTGCACGATCTCTTCGTGCTCAACCAGGGTGAACTTCTCCTTACCCGTCCAGATGAGCATTTCCGTGTGATACTCCTTGAGCCAGGCGAGCATAGCCTCACTGACGGCTACAAAGATCGGATTGCCTGAGACCTGCGCGATGCGCGTATGGAATTCCATGTCCGCTGCAATAAAGCGCTCCGCGTCCCCAAGCGAGTTGCGCTGCCGTTGGATGATCGCCTTCAAGTCCGTTATGTCCGCAGGAGAAGCTCGCTGAGCCGCTTCGCGCGCCATACCACGCTCAAAGAAAATGCGGGCGCTTTTCAGGTGCTCGAGTGAATCCGACGACTGTGACAGCATGATTTTCGCGGTCAGATCTACCTGCTGGAAGATCGATTTTGCAGTCAACTGCAGCACCTTTGCCCGCTCGCCGTGCGAGATGCTGACCAGACCCTTGTTGGCGAGGGACTGCATGGCTTCGCGGATGGCCGGCCTGCCGACGCCGAAGCGCTCCATGAGCACGCGCTCGGACGGCATTTCGTCGCCCGGCTGCAATTCTGCGGACGTGATCATTCGCTCCAGCCTGTCAAAGACTTCATCGGAAAGCTTTCGGCGAACAATCTGCTCGATTGGCTGGGTCATAAGGTCTCGCTGTCTCAATCCGACTCCTCCTTATCATCTTCGGGCATGGCGACAAAGCCGACTGCCCCGCCTAAAAACAGCTTTTCATTTAATGGAATACTCATTATACCAGATCACAAGTTCCCGCCATAGCAAACTTGTCGTCACCGGGAGTAGTCGAAGGTTCATGATGATCACACTCACCTACCGCATCGAGACACCCGGCAGCGTCGAGGCAATGGCAGCCAAGATTGCAAGTGATCAGTCAACGGGGACCTTTGTCCCGGTTCCCGGCGAGACTGAAGAGTTGAAAGCGCGTGTTGCCGCCCGCGTCCTCGAAATCCGACCGCTGCCTAACGCCGACACGCCGACCTGGCCGGAGACGGAGCCAGGTACCGTCCTCCATCGCGCCGATATCGATATCGCGTTCCCGCTGGATGCGATCGGGACCGATCTTTGTGCATTGATGACAATCGCAATTGGCGGTGTCTTTTCCATCAAGGGAATGACAGGCATTCGCATCGTCGACATGAAGCTACCGGATGCGTTCAGGAGCGCCCATCCGGGCCCGCAGTTCGGGGTACACGGAAGCCGGCGCCTGACCGGTGTCACAGACCGTCCCATAATAGGGACAATCGTCAAGCCGGCGCTCGGCCTGCGTCCCGGTGAGACAGCTGCACTTGTCGGGGAATTGATCCGTTCCGGCGTCGACTTCATCAAGGACGACGAAAAGCTCATGAGCCCGGCCTACTCGCCGCTCAAGGAGCGCGTTGCCGCCATCATGCCGCTCATCCTCGATCACGAGCAGAAGACCGGCAAGAAGGTCATGTATGCGTTTGGCATTTCACATGCTGACCCAGACGAGATGATGCGCAACCACGACCTTGTCCTTAAAGCGGGTGGAAACTGCGCGGTCGTCAACATCAACTCGATCGGCTTCGGCGGAATGAGTTTCTTGCGCAGGCGCTCCGGCCTAGTGCTTCACGCCCACCGAAACGGCTGGGATGTTCTGACACGTGACCCTGGCGCCGGCATGGACTTCAAGGTCTATCAGCAGTTCTGGCGATTGCTTGGCGTGGACCAGTTCCAGATCAACGGCATCCGTGTGAAATATTGGGAACCGGACGAAAGCTTCGTCGCTTCTTTCAAGGCAGTAAGCACCCCGCTCTTTGATGATGCCGACTGCCCGCTGCCGGTCGCCGGCTCTGGCCAATGGGGTGGCCAGGCGCCTGAGACCTACCGCCGAACCGGCCGGACCACCGATCTCCTCTATCTGTGTGGTGGCGGAATAGTAAGTCATCCCGACGGCCCCGCCGCAGGGGTTCGCGCCGTCCAGCAGGCATGGCAGGCCGCCGTTGCCGACATTCCACTGGAGACCTACGCCAAGGATCACCCCGAACTTGCTGCCTCGATCAACAAGTTCAGCGACGGCAAGGGCGCGTGACGGCCATGAGCGACCTTCTTCTCAGCTTCTACGGAGACGACTTTACAGGCTCGACAGATGTGATGGAGGCGCTCGCTTCAAATGGCGTATCTACCGTGCTGTTTCTGGGCATCCCCTCACCCGAGATACTGGATCGATTTGCAGATTTTCGCGCCATAGGCATCGCCGGGACGAGCCGGAGCGAAACTCCGTCCTGGATGCACCTTCACCTCGGGGAGGCGTTCGAGTGGTTGAAGTCCCGGGGAGCTGCGACATGCCACTACAAAGTCTGTTCGACCTTCGATTCCAGTCCCGAGGTCGGGAGTATTGGAAAGGCAATCGAGATTGGCTGCGCGACCTTTGGCCAAGCCACTGTGCCGGTTGTTGTCGGTGCGCCCCAGTTGAAGCGCTACACCGCCTTCGGAAACCTGTTTGCCGCCTATCAAGGCCAGACCTATCGTATCGATCGTCACCCGGTGATGAGCAGACACCCGGTTACGCCGATGGACGAGGCCGATCTTACCCGTCACCTTTCCAGGCAGACGGACATTCCCGTCATTCTCGCCGATCTTGCAACCGTTGCATCCATTGATGCCGACGACAGCATCGATCACCTGATCAAAGGCCGTCAATCGATCCTGCTTATCGACGTTCTCTCCGCCGAGAGCCAGTCGCTCGCCGGCCGCCAGTTGTTACGATTGGCCAAGGCGGCAGGCCCGTTCGTCGCGGGATCCTCCGGTATCGAATATGCGCTTTTGAGTGCCTTGCGTGATCGGAATGCGATTGGCGACACAGTCACCTTTCCGGAGCCCGGCCCCGTCGACCGCCTTGCCGTCGTCTCCGGAAGCGTTTCACCGACGACAGAGCGGCAGATCCGCCACGCAGTCGCCAACGGTTTTGGCGCGGTCGCACTGGATCCGCTGTCGCTGATCAACGACGATAGTGAACGATCGATAGGCGCGGCAGTCGAGACCGGGCTCGAGACGCTGAAGACAGGCAGAAGCGTTATCCTGCATACCGCACTCGGGCCGGCCGCCGACCGAGGTAGCGAGATCGACAAGATTACTGGCGCGCGCCACAAGCTTGGCGCGGCGCTTGGAGGGATCTTGCGTCGCCTCGTCGCGGCGGAAGGGCTCACGCGAGCCGTTATTGCCGGTGGAGACACGTCTAGCCACGCCCTGAAACAATTGCGGGTGGAGGCACTGACGACCCTCCTTCCGCTCTTGCAGACGCCCGGCTCTCCCCTCTGTCTGGCGCACGGCAATTACCAGCCGACCAATGGCCTGCAGATCGCCCTGAAGGGCGGTCAGATCGGGTCGGACGATTATTTTTCCCAGATCCGGGATGGAAGACGGGTCTGAGGGGTTTCAGACCAGAGCGGGTTCCAACTGATCGGAACGAAACGGGTTCGATCGGCGGGTCTCCTAAGGTCAGAAAATAGTGATATGGTGATTGACTCATCATACCAGTTATGGTCTATCTGATTTAACCGAGAAGGTGAGGAAACATGACAAGTATTGCCCTATTTGGCGCCGGCGGAAAAATGGGATACCGGCTCGCGAAGAACCTCAAGGGTTCGCGCTTCGAGGTTCGCCATATCGAGGTCAGTGAAACAGGCAAAGCACGTCTGAAGAACGACCTGGGTCTCGATTGCGTCTCGGCCGACACGGGTCTCGACGGTGCGGATGTGGTTATCCTTGCTGTACCCGACACTGCGATTGGCAAGGTAGCAACCGGTATTGTCGACAAGCTCAAGCCGGGCACCATGGTGATCGCGCTTGACGCGGCGGCGCCGTTCGCCGGCCATTTGCCAAACCGCGACGACCTTACCTACTTCGTTACCCATCCGTGCCATCCGCCGATCTTCAACGACGAGACGGAGATGCAGGCCAAGAAGGATCACTTCGGCGGCGTGTTCGCCAAGCAGCACATCGTCTCGGCACTGATGCAGGGACCCGATAGCGCCTACGCGCTCGGCGAAGAGATCGCCAAGGTCATCTGGGCTCCCGTCATGCGCTCGCACCGGGTTACCGTCGACCAGCTGGCCATGCTGGAGCCGGGCCTCTCAGAGACAGTGTGCGCATCGCTGCTGGTGATCATGCGTCAGGCCATGGACGAGTGCGTGGCGCGCGGCGTGCCCGAAGAGGCGGCGCGCGACTTCCTGCTTGGCCACATGAACGTACTCGGCGCCGTTATCTTCAAGGAGGTCGACGGTGTGTTCTCGGAGGCCTGCAACAAGGCGATCGAGTTCGGAATCCCCGCGCTGATGCGCGATGACTGGAAGAAGGTCTTCGAACCGCAGGAGATCGCCGAAAGCATCCGGCGCATCACGTGAACCGGATTGGGGAGGCAGGAGCGCCTCCCCGTCAGCCGCCCCAAGGGAGACGGGGCACTATCAACACTCGGGAGGAATGAATGACTTTTACACGCAGACTGACACTTGCCGCCTTTGCCGGTGCCTTGGCACTGGGAACAGCCATTCCGGCGTTTTCGGCTGATCTGATCGCCATCATCACGCCGGCTCATGACAATCCGTTCTTCAAGGCCGAGGCCGTCGGTGCCGAAGCAAAGGCCAAGGAACTGGGTTACGAAGCCCTCGTCATGACCCATGACGACGATGCCAACAAGCAGTCGGAAATGATCGATACTGCAATCGGCCGCGGCGCCAAGGCGATCATCCTCGACAACGCCGGTGCCGACGCTTCCGTCGCCGCCGTGAAGAAGGCCAAGGATGCCGGCATCCCCTCCTTCCTGATCGACCGCGAAATCAACGCGACAGGCGTCGCGGTGGCGCAGATCGTCTCCAACAACTATCAAGGAGCGCAGCTTGGCGCCCAGGAATTCGTCAAGCTCATGGGCGAAAAGGGCAACTACGTCGAGCTGGTCGGCAAGGAGTCCGATACCAATGCCGGAATCCGCTCGCAGGGCTATCATGACGTCATCGACGATTACCCGGACATGAAGTCGGTCGCCAAGCAGTCGGCGAACTGGAGCCAGACCGAAGCCTATTCGAAGATGGAAACGATCCTTCAGGCCAATCCCGACATCAAGGGCGTCATCTCCGGCAACGACACCATGGCCATGGGCGCAATTGCAGCGCTTCAGGCTGCGGGCCGGAAGGACGTCATCGTGGTCGGCTTCGACGGCTCCAATGACGTGCGCGACTCCATCAAGTCTGGCGGCATCAAGGCCACGGTCCTGCAGCCGGCCTTTGCCCAGGCACAATTGGCTGTCGAACAGGCTGACGCCTACATCAAGAACAAGACAGTGCCGAAGGAAGAGAAGCAGCTGATGGACTGCATTCTTGTGAACGCCGACAACGCCGGCGGTCTCGAAACCTTCGCCCTGACGAACTGACAATACACCTTTACCATGCAGAGGGCGCCAAACCGCGCCCTCTGTCGTTCATCGTATGTCGTCGAGGTTCGCTGCATGTTGAGAATGACGAGCGCTATGCTCGCAGCTTTTATTGTGGTGGCGCTGCCGGGCTGCAAGATCGTCAAGACGCCGACCGCCGAAGAAAAGGCTGCGGCCGCTGCCAAGAACGCCTTTGACCCCACTGCCAAGGTCGATGCGATCTGGCAGCCGCAGGTCGTCCCCTATTTCGAGAAGCGTGCAGGCGAGCTGAAAGACGTGGTGCAGCTTGCCGCCGCCAACCCGGATCAAGCCGGAGCAAAATACGGCAATCCCCGCAAGCAAAACAGTTCGCCCTGGACTTATGCAGCCAAATTCACCGGAAAGGTGATCGCAGCTGATACGGCATCGCGCGCGGCAACGCTCGATGTCGATACCGACGGCGATGGCAAGGCTGACGTCAAGGTTCAGATTGGACCAGCACTTCGCGGCACCGCCTTGCGCGACACACTCGACTTCGTCAACTTCAACGAATTCAAGAACCAGATCGAATGGGCCCAGTTCGGCAAGGCATTTAACGAAAAGGCGAACACCGCCTTCCTGGCTGCCATGCCGCGCGAGGGTCTGATCGGCAAGCCGCTGACGGTGATCGGAGCCTTTCCACTACCGAATGGCGGCCAGCTGCCGCTGATCACCCCTTCTGAGCTGACGGTGGGATCATGAGCCGCCCCCCCTCCTCGGACAACATTATTCTGCGCCTCGATGACGTATCGAAGGTCTATTCAGGGATCGTCGCAGTGAAGCGCGCCAATCTCGAGCTGCGGCGTGGCGCGGTCACCGTCCTTGTTGGCGAGAACGGCGCCGGCAAATCGACGCTGATGAAGATCATCGCTGGTGTCGAACGCCCAACGATCGGTACCATCATCCTCGACGGCGAACCGGTTTCCTTCGACAGCCCGGCCGCCGCACAGGCGCATGGAATCGGGATGATCTTCCAGGAGCTGAACCTCTTCGCCAACATGTCGGTGGCAGAAAACATCTTTGCGACGCGCGAGATCACCCGTGGCCTGCGCGGCATCGACCACGAGGCGCAAGTCGAGAAGGCCAATGCCTTCCTGAAACGACTGGATGCCGGCATCGACGCAAAGACGATGGTGGAGGACCTGCCGATTGGCCAACAGCAACTCGTCGAGATCGCCAAGGCGATGTCTCTCAATGCACGAATCCTGATCATGGATGAGCCGACGTCGGCACTTTCGGCGGCCGAAGTCGAGATCCTCTTCAAGGTGATTGCGGAGCTGAAGGCCCAGGGTGTCGCTATCGTCTATATTTCGCATCGCCTCGAAGAACTGATGCGGATCGGCGACTACATCACCGTGCTCCGTGACGGACAAATCACAGGACAGGCTGTCGTCCGCGACATCGATACAGGCTGGATCGTACGCTCGATGATCGGATCCGATGCCAAGGACTTCGCCAAATCCGTCAATCATGCGGTTGGCCAGGAGATGTTTCGCGCGGAGGATATTACTCTTCCTCGGCCGACAGGCGGCCTTGCTGTCGATCGCGTCTCCCTTTCTGTCAAAGCGGGCGAAATTCTTGGAATCTACGGACTGATGGGCGCGGGACGGAGCGAATTCTTCGAATGCGTGATCGGCCGCCATGTGCATTCCACCGGCAGGATCTTCATCGATGGAGAAGAGGTGCGCGCGCGAAATGTGACCCGCCGGATCCGCAAGGGGCTGGCGCTGATCCCCGAGGATCGGCAGCGGGAAGGCCTGGTGCAAGTCCTGTCGATCGCCAGCAATCTGTCGCTGGCAAGCCTCAACCGCTTCGCCCGATTCTTCCACATCAATGCGGCAGCGGAAAAAGCTGCCATTCGCGACGCCATCAAGGATCTCTCGATAAAGGCTCCCAATCCTGACTTCGAGGTGACATCGATGTCGGGAGGCAACCAGCAGAAAGTAGTGATCGGCAAGGCGCTGATGACCAAGCCAAAGGTGCTGTTGATGGACGAGCCCAGTCGCGGCATCGACGTCGGCGCAAAGGCGGACGTCTTCCGCACCATGCGCCGGCTCGCGGCAAACGGGCTCGCCATTCTGTTTTCGACTTCCGACCTCGAGGAGGTCATGGCGCTTTCAGATCGCATCGCGGTTTTGAGCAACGGTCAGCTTGTCGCCGTTTTCAATCGAAGCGAGGCGACGGAAGACGCCATCATCGCGGCTTCGGCCAAGGGACACGGACATCAAGGGAAACTCGCGTCATGACGGCGGCTACTTCATCCACTTCTTCGCCGACGAGCGCGAACGGCTCAGTCCTGCTGACGCTGATGAAGCTCAGGACATTCATCGCGCTATTTGCGGTTATCATATTCTTCGCGATCTTCGCACCGAACTTCACCTCGACAGCAAACATGATCCTCATGTCGAAGCATGTCGCACTCAATGCCTTTCTTGCCATGGGAATGACATTCGTTATCATCACCGGTGGCATCGATCTGTCGGTGGGATCGATTGTCGGGCTCTGTGGTATGGTTGCTGGCGGCTTGATCCTTTACGGCATCGAGTTGCCGATCGGCTACACCATCTATTTCAACCTGTTCGAGATCGTGCTTATCACGCTGTCGATCGGGCTGTTGATCGGACTGATCAACGGCCTTTTGATCACAAAGCTGAATGTCGCGCCCTTCATTGCGACCCTTGGTACGCTCTACATCGCACGCGGCCTGGCTTTGCTTTCCTCCGATGGGCAGACCTTTCCGAACCTCGTCGGGCGACCCGAATATGCGACGACGGGATTTGACTCCTTCGGTGCAGGTCGCATCGTCGGGTTGCCGGTATCGATCTGGATCCTGATCGCCCTGGCGCTGCTGGCAGCCTATGTCGCGCGTTCGACGCCGATCGGCCGCCATATCTTCGCCGTTGGTGGCAATGAACGTGCGGCACGCATGTCTGGCATCCGCGTCGATATCGTGAAGATCTTCGTCTACATGTTTTCTGGCCTTTGTGCAGCGATCGTCGGCGTGATCATCTCCTCCGAACTGATGGCCGCCCACCCCGCGACCGGCGAAAGCTTCGAGCTCAACGCGATTGCCGCGGCCGTGCTCGGCGGCACCTCGATGTCGGGTGGCCGCGGCACGATTGGCGGCACGATCATCGGGGCCTTCGTCATCGGCATTCTTTCTGACGGCCTGGTGATGATGGGCGTGTCGTCCTTCTGGCAGATGGTCATCAAGGGCTTGGTGATTATCATCGCTGTGGTTGTCGACCAGGCACAGCGGCGCTTGCAGCAGCGGGTAACTCTCATGCAGATGGCAAAGGCAGGTTGAAATGACGAACTTCAAAGGTGCATTGATCGGTTGCGGCTTCTTCGCGGTCAACCAGATGCACGCCTGGAACGACGTCGAGGGAGCAGAGATTGTCGCCATTTGCGACCGTGATCCCGAGCGCCTCAAGATCGTCGGCGAGCAGTTCGGCATTGAACGCCGCTACACGGACGCCGAGGCACTTTTTGCCAACGGCGGTTTCGATTTCGTCGACATCGCGACAACCGTGCAGAGCCATCGCCCCCTCGTCGAACTCGCCGCCCGTCACAAGATCGCAGCCATTTGCCAGAAACCATTCGCGAAGACATTGTCCGATGCGAAGGCCATGGTCGGGGCTTGTCGAGATGCCGGGATACCTCTGATGGTTCATGAGAACTTTCGTTGGCAGACCCCGATCCAAGCGGTTCGCAAGGCGCTCGACGAGAACGCGATCGGGGCGCCATTCTGGGGACGCTTCTCCTTCCGGTCGGGCTATGATGTGTTCTCCGGCCAACCCTATCTCGCCGAGCAGGATCGCTTCATTATCGAGGACCTTGGGATTCATACGCTCGACATTGCTCGCTACATCCTTGGGGACGTGCGAACGGTCACTGCCAGGACAAGGCGGGTCAACCCCAGGATCAAGGGCGAAGATGTGGCCACCATGCTGCTCGACCATGCGAGCGGCGCTACGTCGATCGTCGACGTCAGCTACGCGACGAAGCTTTCGAGCGAACCTTTTCCCGAGACATTGATCGAGCTCGACGGACCCGATGGAACCCTCCGGCTCCGCCAGGGATACCAGCTCGAAGTGACCAATGCTCAGGGCTCGCGCAATATTGACGTGTCGCCGCGGTTGCTGCCTTGGGCCTCGCGCCCCTGGCACAACATCCAAGAGAGTGTCTATGCCATCCAGGAGCACTGGATTGCCCAGCTGCGTCGTGGTGCGGAACATTCGACGTCGGGGAGCGACAACCTGAAGACTCTTGCACTTGTCGAGGCCGCTTATGACAGCGCCTCCAGGCTCCAGGCGGTCGTTATCGAGGACATGCTGCGATGACGGCAGACGCGTTCAAGCTCTACGGAACGACTGAGGTCGAAGCCGAGCCGATCGTCTTGCGAGCCGGGAAGCTTGAGGTCGACCTCGCCAACGGTAATCTTCGCAATATCCGCTATGGCGGCGTAGAGGTTCTCCGAGCAATATCCTATATCGTCCGCGACCGGGATTGGGGCACTTACCATCCGCAGATATCCGATCTTAAGATCGATGAAGGTGCCGGTCGCTTCGACATTTCCTATCGAGCGGAGGTGGTGGGCCCTGCCGAGACAGATCTCGTCATCGACGTGCGCATCGAGGGCACGTCCAGCAGTGTCAACTTTAACGCTGTTGCGACGTCACGAAATGGCTTCGAAACCAACCGCTGCGGCTTCTGCATCCTGCATCCGATCGTCGGTGTCGCGGGAGCGTCTGCCGTTGTGGAACATGTCGACGGCACGATGGCGTCAACTGAGTTTCCCGATCTCATCGATCCCTGGCAACCATTCAAGGACATGCGTGCCATCACCCACACTGCAATGCCAGGGTTGACAGTAGAATGCCGTATGGAGGGAGACACCTTCGAAATGGAGGACCAACGCAACTGGTCCGATGCATCCTACAAGACCTATGTGCGACCATTGGCTCTCCCCTGGCCCTATCAAATTGCGTCAGGCGCAACGGTGCACCAGAAGATCGCGCTGACCATCAGTGATCGGCGCACACTGCTGCCAGGTACGGCTCGCCAGCGAAACAACGCGGTCAAGCTCGAACCGGGAGCCCGGTCTGGCATCATGCCGAGGATAGGATTGATCATTACGCCGGAAGAGGCCGAGGCGACACTGCGATCGGAGGCGCTCCTTGCCGAAATCGGTCCTCAGGACCTCCTCTTTCATTTCGATCCGGGAGCCGGACATGGCGAGGCCGCGCTACGCAACTTTGCCAAGATCCGGAACCTCCATCCTGGACGATCGACGCTTGAAATTGCATTGGCCTGCAAACAGGCTCCATCCACCGAGACAGGAGAAATCGCCCGGCAAATCGAGGTTTGCGGGTTTGCACCCGATGCAATCATGATATCGCCCTCCATCGATCGGCAATCGACCCCGCCGGGAAGTAAATGGCCGGAATGCCCTCCCCTCGACGAGGTCTATGCTGCTGCCCACGCCTCCTTCCCAGGCATCCGGATCGGCGGCGGCATGTTGAGCTACTTCACCGAACTCAACCGGAAACGCGTTCCGGCTTCGCAGCTTTCCTTCATCAGTCACTGCACCAATCCGATCGTGCACGCTGCGGATGATCTCAGTGTCATGCAAACGCTTGAAGCGCTGCCGTTTATCACCCGTTCCGTGCGCGCCATATACGGCAACCTGCCCTACCGGATTGGCCCATCGACAATCCCGATGCGGCAGAACCCCTATGGAAGCCGCACCATGGATAATCCGGCAGGCCTCCGGATCGCCATGGCGAAGCGGGACCCACGCCAAAATGGACAATTCGCCGAAGCCTTTGCCTTCGGATATGCGATCCGGGTCCTGGACGCCAATCTGGACAGCCTTGTACTTTCGGCCCTGACCGGTCCCTTCGGCCTCATTGCTGAAAAGGATGAACCGGCCGCAGCGGGGACGCTCAGACCGGTGGCAAAAAGCGTCAGGCTCCTGGCGGCTCTGTCGGGCTCGACCTGGCACGAATGCCATTCTCCAGTTTCAGAGGTACTGGCCTTCGTCGCAGAAACGAAACCGGGCTCGATGCTGTTCGTCGTCAATCTCGGACGTGAGGAACGCGTCGTCGATCTCTCCTCTTTCAAGTTTGCGCCTGAAAACGCGCAGCCCGTCACATCCGTTCCTCCATTCGCCATCATCAGTCGCGCCTTGATGCCGTGACAGCCGCCGACGTGTAGCTTTAAACGCCCATAGGTGGCGCTTGGCGATGCTGTCACGCAACGTCAAGGGTGGCGTTATCTCGCCTGTCGGCCTTGCTTGGTCGCCTCGGAAGGTTGTTTCCTGAGCGGTCCTACAAAGCCCAACTTTCGCTCAGCACATTATCTCATCATACCAGTTGACATGTTAATGTGCATCTGTAAAAACAAGGTCAGCAAGCTTACTAGAGGAGGACGTAATGCTGAGTTTTTCCGCAAAACTGAGGTCTGTGAGCCTCGTCGCGATGACGATCGCGGGACTGACCGCAACGCAAGCATCCGCTGTGGACATCACGCTCTGGACGCTCAACTTCGACAACAACGCCGCCAACGTGGCGCTGAAAAAGGTGGCCGCCGATTTCGAGGCCGCCAACCCGGGCTCCCACATAGAGATCGTCCAACGTGCGGTCGATGAGCACAAGACTGCGCTGCGCGTGGCGGCGGGCTCCAACAAGGGACCTGACATCTACTTCAGCTGGGCTGGACTTGGCCTTGGCGGCGAGTATGTGAAGGCCGGCCTGTCCCTTCCACTCGATAAATACTACACCGAGTACAAATGGAACGACGAGCTTCTCCCCTCGGCCGCCGCATTTGCGGACCTCTATCCTGGCGGAAAGCATGGCACACCCTTCACCTTCAAGGGCGAGGCAGTCTACTACAACAAGAAGCTGTTCGAGCAGGCCGGCATCAAGGACGAGCCAAAGACCTATGATGAACTTCTGGCAGCAGCCGACAAGCTCAAAGCCGCAGGCATCCCGGCATTCACCTTCGGCGGTACGGTCAACTGGCATGTCATGCGCCTGATGGACGTAATTCTCGAAACAAAATGCGGCGCCGACAAACACGATGCATTGAAGTCCATGAAGGTCGACTGGACAAAGGAGCCTTGCGCGACGGATGCGTTCACCGAATTCGCAAAATGGGCCAAGGATTACACGCTGCAGCCGTTCATGGGCATCGACAACAAGCAGTCGTTCAGCCTCTTCACGGCGGGACGCGCGGCCATGATGCTGGAAGGTGATTGGCTGGTCGGACAGCTCGACACCTCCGGGGCCAATCTCGATGATTACGGGATCTTCCCCTTCCCGACCAACACTGACCGCCTCTACGGCTTTGCCGAGTACAATTACGTCAGTACGAAGAGCAAGAATCCTGACGTGGCAGCGAAGTTCCTCGACTACTTCCTGTCGACCAAGGTGCAGCAGGACCTACTCGGCCAGGTCAGTTCGATCTCCGTCAACAAGAATGTCCAGTACGACAACCTGAAGCCCCTCCAGGCGGAATGGCTGGATATCTTCAAGAAGTACGGGAAGATCTACATGAATGGCGATCAAGCCTTTCCGCTTGATGTGACGACCGAATATTTCCGCGTCATCAACGATGTCGCCTCCGGCAGCGTCGAGCCCGCCGAAGCGGCAAAACAGTTGCAGACCTTCATCGCAAGCAGAACCTAACGCCTCCCAGGACGCGGCCGGCCGACATCGACGTCGGTCGGCCGTTGCACTCACCGATCAGGCTGGCCGTGTCCATCACGTGCCTGGAGGACGTCATGTCACTACGCCAAACGACCCACGATCCCCGCGTGCAGGCGCTCATTCTGCTCGTCCCAGCGCTGGCAATCTACGCCGTCTTTGCGCTCTATCCGATGCTCAATGTCGTCATCCTGAGCTTCCAGAAGTGGAACGGGCTGGATCCGCATCGCCAGTTTGTCGGACTTGCCAACTACTCGGCCATCTTCACGCGAGATCCCGTTTTCTGGGTGGCTTTTCGAAACACGGTGATATGGACTCTCATGAGCCTGGTCTTCCCGCCAATGGTCGGGCTCCTGCTGGCGCTCAGCCTGAACCAGAAGATTTTCGGACGCAACAGCCTGAGAGCAATCTTCTATCTGCCTGTCATCATTGCGCCGATCGCCGTCGCGACGATGTGGAAGTGGATGTACGATCCCTTCTTCGGACTGTTCAGCCAGATACTGACCTCGTGGGGCCTGCAGACCTGGATCAAGGACTGGCTCGGAAACAAGGATATCGCCCTCTACTCCGTGTTCATTGCCTATCTCTGGCAGACGGTCGGATTCTCGATGGTCCTGTTCCTTGCGGGGTTGCAGAACGTATCACAGACCCTGGTTGAGGCGGCGAGGATCGATGGCGCAGGCCGGTGGGCGGTTTTCAAGCACGTTACACTACCCGCGCTGCGGCCAACGATCACCATCGTGCTCGTTCTGTCGATCATCTCGTCGCTGAAGGCTTTTGACATCGTCTATGGCTTGACGGGCGGTGGCCCTGCCCAGTCGACGCAGATGCTTGCTCTCTGGGCATTCACGCAGGCGATGCAAATCTTCGACTTCGGTCGTGGTGCAGCGATCTCGGTCGTTCTGCTCCTGATCACGATGGCAGTCGTCATTCCTTATCTCAGATGGACGCAAAAACACGAGGAGACCGGGGAGTGACGACCGTGCACATCGATTCCGGTATATCGGACCTGCAGACCAGATCATCGTCGGTGAAACGCGATCCCATCTTGATCGGCCTTTGGATCGCCCTGTTTCTTGTTGCCTTAGTCTGGCTCGCACCGTTTATCTTCATTGTCTTCACGTCGCTGAAGACACCGGCCGCAGTCACGAGTACGGGAGCCTTCGTACCTCCGACGGAGCTTGCCTTTGACAATTATAGCGGCGCCTGGAGCCGCGGGAATTTCGCGAACTCCTTCTTCAACAGCGTCATCATAACCGTCATCAAGGTTCCTCTCGGGTTGGCGCTGTCGGCCATGGCTGCCTACGCGTTGGCCAAGATAAAGCTGCGGATATCCAAACTGCTGCTTCTTGTTGTCGTATTCGGTACCATGATCCCTTTCCAGGTGATGCTTGCTCCGCTTTTTACGCTGGTGAACTCCTTCGGCCTGATCGACACCTATCCGGGAGTGATCCTGCCCTACATTGCGTTCGGCGTACCCTATCAGGTCTTCATTCTGCACGGGTTCTTCAAGGGAATTCCAAAAGAACTGTCCGAAGCTGCACTGATTGACGGCGCGAGTCATATCACCATTTTCCGCCGCATATTCCTTCCCGTCTGCCTGCCGGTTCTTGCAGCGCTGCTCATTCTCGACTTCGTTTCGACATGGAACGAGTTCGCGATGGCGCTCGTCCTGCTTCAGGACCAGCACATGTGGACATTGCCGCTGGGACTGATGTCGTTTCAAGGACAGTTCTCGAGCAACTACGGGCAACTCAACGCAGCGATCGTCATGACCGTCCTGCCGGCAACGATCGTTTACCTGATATTCCAGCGCTACTTCGTGTCCGGCCTCACCTCCGGCGCGGTCAAGGGCTAGCGCTACAGAAATCTTTGAGGAGAAATGTCAATGTCCATTGCAACAGTCGAAAAATGGGGTGTGTTCGAGGCGTCCTTCGAAGGACCATCGGATGGCAATCCGTATCTCGACGTAGCATTCGATGCCATCTTCACGCACAAGAGCCGCGAGGTTCGCGTTCCTGGTTTCCATGATGGTGGCAACACATATCGCGTACGCTTCATGCCCGATACCGAAGGCGAGTGGACGTATCGAACGCGTTCGAAGACCGCCACACTGGACAAACTGACCGGCTCCTTCGTTGCGTCGCCACCGTCTCCTGGCAACCACGGGCCGGTTCGTGTCAGAAACAAGTTCCACTTCGCCTATGCGGACGGCACTCCGTTCCTGTCTTTCGGAACGACTTGCTATGCCTGGACACATCAACCCCTCGCCATGCAGCAGCAGACCCTCGAAACACTGCAACAGACACGCTTCAACAAGATCCGCATGGGCGTCTTTCCGAAGGACTACCCGTACAACACCAACGAACCCCTCCACAGATGCTTCGAGCGGGGCACTGGCGGCAAGGAGGATTTCGACCGCCCGAACGCGGCTTTGTTCCAGCACTTCGACCGACAGGTTGAAGCGCTGTGCAAGCTAGGCATTGAAGCCGACATCATCATTTTCCATCCCTACGATCGCTGGGGATACGCAGACATGTCCGCCGAGCAGGATTACCGCTACGTCGCCTACCTGGCAGCACGCCTGTCGGCCTACCGGAACGTCTGGTGGTCGCTCGCCAACGAGTATGATTTCCTTCTCGATACAAAGCCCATGGAGCAATGGGATCGATACTTCCACATTCTGGAGGAAAACGATCCGTACCAGCACCTCCGCTCGATCCATAATGGCGACGTCACCGCGAATTTCGATCACCGCAAGCCGTGGGTGACGCATACCTGCATCCAGAACTGGGACGTCAAGCGGACCCAGGAATGGCGCAACGCCTACGGCAAGCCTGTCGTCAACGACGAGCCCGAGTATGAGGGCGACATCATCCAGTCATGGGGCAACATCAGCGCTCCCGAGCTTGTGCATCGGTTCTGGACGACCGTAACACGAGGAGGCTACGCCGGCCACGGTGAGACCTACTCGCACCCGGACGACCTCATCTGGTGGGCAAAGGGTGGCGAGCTGCGTGGCGAAGCGTGGAAACGGATCGGCTTCCTTAGGGATCTCCTGGAGGAGGATGTCAGGGAGGGGCTTGAGCCGCTTGCCTCCGTGGGTGAGTGGCCGTGGTCGCGCGTTTCCGGCGCACGTGACGGTGACGGCGACTTCCGCCTGATCTATCTCGGTGAACATCAGCCGATTGTCTGGTCGTCAGGGTTGCCCTTGGACAACGACAACTACGACGTTGACATCATCGACACCTGGGACATGACGATCACGCCCGCGAAGTTGGTGGAGGCTCCAATACCTCACCCCACCCGTCATGGAGCGATCGTACGTGGCGGCAAGCCGGACGCGGCATTCGGCATTGAACTCCCGCGCAAACCGTACCAGGCGCTACGTGTGCGCAAGAAGCGCTAACAAAGGAGAGGTTGGCCAATGACCGGGCTCAGCATCAGCAAAGTCAAGAAATCCTTTGGGGCGGTCGACATCATTCACGGTGTCGACGTGGAAATTGCCCACGGTGAATTCGTCATTCTTGTCGGCCCCTCGGGCTGCGGCAAGTCTACGCTGCTGCGCATGATTGCAGGACTGGAGGATATCACAGCCGGCCAGATCAGCATCGGTGGCCGTGTCGTCAACAATCTGCAGCCCAAGGATCGCGACATCGCAATGGTCTTCCAGAACTATGCGCTCTACCCGCAAATGACGGTGGCGCAGAACATGGGATTCGCACTCGAACTCGCTGGATCGAAGCGGCCGGAGATCGAGAAGAAGGTCGCCGAAGCCGCGGCGATCCTTGGCCTCGAACCATTGCTCAACCGAAAGCCGGCCCAGCTCTCCGGTGGCCAGCGGCAACGCGTCGCCATGGGACGAGCAATCGTCCGCGACCCGAAAGTCTTCCTGTTCGACGAACCATTGTCCAATCTTGATGCAAAGTTGCGCGTCAAGATGCGGGCCGAGATCAAGGCGCTTCACCAACGCTTGAAAACGACGATCGTCTACGTCACGCATGACCAGATCGAAGCGATGACCATGGCTGACAAGATCGTCGTGCTCCAGGGTGGCAAGGTGGAGCAGATCGGCAGCCCGCTGGAACTCTACGACAGGCCACGCAACGTATTTGTTGCAGGGTTTCTTGGTTCGCCCGCGATGAACTTTCTTGAGGGAACCATCGAGATCGGCGCCAGCCCTTGGCTCGTGCTTGCAGGCGGGGCCCGCATCAGGCTTTCACGTGCGCCTGCCAATTCGGACAAAAGGCCGGTCACAATCGGCATACGTCCCGAGGACATCACGCTCGGCGACGAAACGGGCGTCGAAGCCACTATCAAGGTCGTGGAGCCGACCGGCTCGGAAACCCATGTCGCCGTTGAGCTCGACGGCAGGGAACTGACATGGGTCGTGCGCGATCGCGTTGAGCTTACGCCCGAGCAAAAGGTCAGGCTCTCCTTGGAAACGGCAAAGGTTCACTTCTTCGACCGACAGACCCAACAGAGGCTGGAAACCTGAAGGAGCGCGCACCGGTCGCCGCGCTCTCGCCCCTCAGCGCGTCAATTTCATCGTTCCGCGGGGGATCGATTGGACGAGCCGGCGTGTATACGGGTGCTGCGGGTCGCCGATGACCTGCTCTGTCGGCCCCTCCTCGACGATCTCGCCGAGATAGAGCACATAAATTCGCTCGGCGATCTGCCGCAGTACAGCGAGATCGTGCGTGATGAAGAGGTATGATAGCGCGTGTTCGACTTGAAGGCGTCGGAAGAGGTTAAGCACCTGAGCCTGGACAGACACATCGAGAGCAGAGACGGGTTCGTCGCAGACGAGAATGGCCGGCTTGACCGCAAGCGCACGGGCAATCGCTACGCGCTGGCGTTCGCCGCCGGACAGCGACCTCGGACGGCGGGAGGTATATGAAGCGGACAGGCCGACCTCGGCAAGCAGCGACACGATCCGTTCGGGTGTCACCGGGTTTGTGGCCCCCACTGACGCCCCAAGTGCCTCTGCCAATGCCTGGCCGACGCTATGTCGGGGATTGAGCGTCGAGTAGGCGTCCTGGAAAACCATCTGGATGGTGCGGCGTATTCTCGCAAGGTCCTCCTTGGTCAGGGCGCGATAATCGCCAGCCGAAATGCCGTCGATAACGATGTCGCCGGAAGTCGGGTTCTCGAGGCCAACGAGACAGCGCCCGATGGTCGTCTTGCCCGAACCGGATTCGCCAACCAGCCCCACACATTCCCCGGGCCTGATGTGCAATGAAACCTCCCTCACCGCGCGGACCGGCCGTCCACGGGCACCGGAGAAAGTCTTGCTGAGTGAGTCGACACGGATAAGGCAATCCGTGGTTTCTCCGCGACCGAACGCTTTCGGCTCCCCCGACAGTGCAGTCGCGCGCCGGGCATCGATCTCACTCTGGATCTCCTCCTGACGGAGGCATGCGGTGGAGCGCAGAGCGCTGCGAGCAACAAGCGGCGGCTTTCCGGTGCGGCAAACCTCGCTGACCCAATCACAGCGGTCGGCGAAACCGCAGCGGTCAACGACGTCGGCCGCGCGGGGCACGGAACCCCGCATGGCGACAAGGTTTTGCACACGAATATCAACCGGCGGTTCCGACAGGAGCAGCCCAAGGGTGTAGGGATGGCAAGGTCGACGCTCGACGGAAATGGCGTCGCCGACTTCCAGTACCGAGCCTGCGTAGAGGACGTAGACGCGCTGGCAGGTCGCGAAGGCGAGCCGCAGATTGTGGGTGACAAGGATGAGGCCCATGTGACGCTCGCGCTGGATATGGCCGAGGAGCTTCATGATCTCGGCTTGACTGGTGACGTCGAGCGCCGTCGTCGGTTCATCGGCAATGAGCAGATCCGGGTCGCGCGCAAGGGCGGCAGCCATCGCGACACGCTGACACATGCCGCCCGACAACTCAAACGGCAGGCGGCGCGCCACATCGGGATCTGAAATCCCGACTTCCTCAAGACGCCTTTGCACCTCGCCCCCCCTTGCCTCACGCGACGCGAACTCCGGCCGATCGCGCAGCATCTCGTCAATGTGCTCGCCGCAGCGCATAAGCGGGTTCAGCATCGTGAAGGGATCCTGCATCAGCATCGAAATGCGATATCCCCGAAACTTGCGACGTTCGCGCTCGGCAAGCGGCATCATGGACACGCCGTCGAAGGTGATCGCACCGGTTGCGTCGAGGCCTGGCGGCAGAAGCCCGGCAATCGCGCGGGCCGTCACAGACTTTCCCGATCCGGACTCGCCAACAATTGCTATGCTCTCGCCACGCTCCAACGCGATGCTCATTGATGTCGTGATTGCCGACCTGCCAACCGAGATCGCGAGGCCCTCGACCTTGAGTAGCGGTCCTCCGCCGCCGGCCTCGATCGACCTCGTCTTCATCTGGCGAACCGCTCGAGCAACCAGTCGCCGATGAGGTTTATGCTGATGGCGGTCACGATGATCATACCAGCAGGCAAAAGCAGTGCAGCGGGATTTGAGAAGAGGATATTGCGGTTCTCGAAGAGCATCCGGCCCCAGTCGGGGGCACCGGGTTCGATGCCGAGGCCGAGGAACGACAAGCCGGCGAGGTTCACCAGGGCAAAGGCGAAGTCAAGGATCACATACGCAAGGATGACCGGCGCCACATTCGGAAGAACGTGCACGAACAGGATGCGCGTCTTCGAAAGACCGAGTGTGCGCGCAGCTTCTATGTAAGGAAGGGGTCGCTGCTCGAGGACTGCACTGCGAACAATGCGGGTATCGGGAGCGGAAAATAGGACAACAAGAACGGCCACGGCGGTCCAGTAGCCGCCTCCCACGATACCGACGACAACCACGGCAAGAAGCGGTCCCGGCAACGCGAGCATGACGTCAACCCAGCGCATGATCGCTGTGTCGACCAGGCCGCCGAAATAGCCTGACACCAACCCAAGCACGGTCGCGATCGCAAAGGAGCCGGCGGCGACGATGACCGGACCGACCAGAGCTGTCCGCGCGCCGTAGATGACGCGCGAAAGCACATCGCGCCCGAACAGATCCGTCCCTGCGAGGTGCGCGAGCGATGGCGGTGTATCGCCAGTCCCGAGTCGCTGGAGAAACGGTGAATCGGGGGCGATCTTATCTCCAAGGATGGCGCTGAACGCCACTGTCGCGAGAACGAGCATGGCAATGAGCACGGTAGCGGCAACGCGCGGCCGCAGCTCCTCTACACCTCCTTCGTCGGCGGCCGGGCTGCTCATGGCCGAACCCTCCCAAAGCGGATGCGCGGGTCTATCATTGCGTAAATCACGTCGACTCCAAGATTGACCAGCACGACAAAAGTGGAAAATAGCAGAACAGTCCCCTGGATCGTCGGAATGTCGCGCTTCTGGATGGCGTCAACTGTCAAGGCGCCGAGGCCCGGCAACGAAAAGGTGACTTCGACGTAAATCGCCCCTGCCACAATGCCGACTATGATGATCCCCGCGGCCGTGACCAGCGGAATGAGGGAATTCCTGAGGACGTAGGCAAAAAGAATGCGGTGCGGGGAAAGGCCACGTGACCGAGCAAAGGTGACGTAGTCCTGCCCCAGCTCCTCGATCATCGCTGCACGCGTGATCTTGATGACGATTGCCATGACAGAAATCGCCAGCGCCAGCGAAGGAAGTGCCAGGTGCCAGGCCCGATCGAAAAAACCATCACCTGATCCGAAGATGGGAAACCAGCGCAGCAAAACACCGAAGACGTAGAGGAGGAAGATACCGGTGACGAAGGCCGGCGAGCTGATCCCGAAAACACCAAGCATGACGACCAACCGGTCCAGGCGCGTACCTTGGCGATAAGCCGCAACGGCGCCAAGCAAGATGCCCGGGCCGAGAACAAGGGCACTGCTCATCAAGGTCAGGAAGACGGTGACGCCTAGCCGATCCTTGATGGTCCGCGTCACCGCCCGATTGCCCTGAATGGAGACGCCAAGGTCCCCCCGGATGAGTTGCGAAAGCCACTTTCCGTACTGCACCGGCAGCGGGTCATCCAGGTGATATCGGGCGCGGATCACAGCAATCGTCGCCGGGTCTGCCGCACGCGTACCAAGCAGAGAGCGCACCGGATCGCCTGGGGCAATATGGACCAGTGCGAAGATGCCGAATGAGATGATCAGAAGAAGCGGGATCGCAAGCGCGAACCGGCGCGCAAGAAACATGACGAGGTTCGAAGCCGTCATTGTCGTGCCCCACGGGTCCGCCTCAAACAGGTGCAAATGCATGCATCGACTTGATGTCGGTCGTGCGGGTCAAGGCTGTGGCATCGCGGAACGACCTGCATTTCCACGAAGCCGGCGCATGGCCTCCCCCGCAGGTCCCTCATCTGCCGTCGATCGATGATGCACGCTAAAAGGTCCATCCGCCGGTACCTTCCATCTTCGGCCGGTGTCGATCGATTGGGAAACACCCCTCTGTCTTCTTCCGGATAAAAGCGTCGCTATGCCTGGCCAAAACCCCTCATCGCCCACGGAACATTATACCAGAAGGCAGTATAACCGGTGAGCCTGTACTTGTTGCTGAGAGCCATCGCAGAGTTGGGCCAAAATATCGGCACAAGAGGGACTTTGTCGTTGACGATCGTGAACAGTTTCTTCAGCGCCACTGTGCGGTCCGTGGGATCGGACTTCTCGGTCGCGGTCTTCAGGAGCGCATCAACCTCAGCATCCTTGAAGTTCGAACCGTTCAGTCCGTCCTTCCTCGCGGTCGAACTCGAGAAGAAGAGGTAGGGATAACTGACGGCATCGGGATAGTCGGGATAATAGGCCATGATCTGCATTCCGAGCTTCTCATGACGAAAATACTGGGCGAGCCAGGTGTTGTTGTCGGTTTCCTCGATCCTTGCACGGATACCGATCTGCTTCAGGTTCTCGACCACGGACTGCAGGATATTGACCATGTATGGATCGGCACTCGATGCCGGGATGGAAACGTCAAAACCGTCCGGATGGCCGGATTTTGCCAGTTCAGCCTTCGCCAGCCCCAGGTCGAATGGGTACTGCGCCAAGGTAGCGTAAAAGGCGCGGACCTCCTCGGGCAACATCAGCCCTGACCACATCTGTGGCGGGTTAAGAGCCGTTGCTGCCTCGCCCTTGCCTTTGAGCAGAGCCTTGACCAGGCCTTCCCGGTCGACAGCATGGGCCACGGCGCGGCGAACATGGATGTCGTCGAATGGTGGCGCCGATTGGTCCAGGATGAGTGCATAGACGCCAAGAGAAGGCGTCGTCTCGACGTTGCCGAGTGCATCCCACTGGTCCAGGTCAGAAATGGCGATATCGAAGGTGCCTGCTATGTCACCGTTCTGCATGGCCAGCAGCCGGGCCTGCCGGTCTGGTATTGCCTGAAAGACGATGCGTTTAGCGAAGGGTTTCCCACCCCAGTAATCATCGCGGGCCTCAAGAACGACGCGATCGGACGGAACAAATTCGGCTAATCTGTAGGGACCGGTCCCAAGTGGCAGCACCTCCGGCGTTCCGATGCCCTTGTCCGCAAGTTGCTCCTTCTTGAAGACGAAGCCCGCCATGTGTGCAGCGGTATAGATGAACTGTACGTCGGGAGCCTTCAACTTGACAGTGACCTGGTCTTTTGCTGTCGCCTTGACGGCTGCTACCGAATTGTAGAAGGAGGCCAGCTGTGAACCGGAGTCCGGGTTCATGTGATATTCCATGGTGGCAACGACATCGTCGGCCGTTAAGGGAGATCCGTCGCCAAAGGTGACGCCACCACGCAGGTGATACTGCAGCGTCGTCGCATCCACCTGGTTCCAGGTGTCAGCGGCAGCGAGCTCAAGGCCGAGATCGTCTCCGAACGTCAGCAGTCCCTCCTGGACGAGCGACATGATCGCCCCGACATAGGTTGTCCAGGCATGTGGGACCAGCAGCGTTTCCGCAACGCTGGGCAAGGCCCATGTAACCTCGCCGATCTGATCGCCGGCGCGTGCCGACGGTATGATCGAACGTGCTCCCGACAGGGCGACGGCTGTGGTCAGAATCACGCCGTTCACCATCGCACAACGTCGCGTCAAGCTGATGTCCATTTCGCTCCCCAGTCGCGCAAGGGTACATTAGGCAACTGTAATGTACCTGTCTCGTTGCCGGGCCTCAAGAGGCACGTCAGGCACCGTGCAGACCAATTCGAAGCAGTGGACGAACAACGGATGGCGCCCGCCGATTCTGGTCGTCGCATTCGCAGCAATACGCTATTGTTTTGTTCTGGAACGACGTGTGATGAAGGCAAGTCTGCCAGCAGAAGGGCGATATCATGCCATTGCCTCGGGTCGGACGAAAGCTCGCAGCAATTCTGGTTGCAGATGTCGTCGGCTATTCAGGCCTCGTCGAGGCGGACGAAAGCGGAACGCTCACCGCGTTGAAACATTTACGGCAATCCCTCATGGAGCCGTTGTTTTCCGAGCACCACGGCCGGATCGTCAAGGTCATGGGTGACGGACTGATCGCGGAATTCAACTCCGTCGTCGATGCCGTAGCCTGTGCTGTGACCCTGCAGGAAAAGGTGGCCGACTGGCAAATGCCGGTCAGTTCCGAACGCCGGATCGTCTTACGCATCGGCATAAACCTCGGAGATGTCGTGGTCGAGGATGACGACCTTCTCGGCGATGGCATCAATGTCGCCGCTCGTCTCGAACAGATTTGCCCTCCCGGAAGCGTATTGATCACGGGCTCGGCCTACGAGCAACTCCCCGGCAAGATCGATGTCGATTTCGAATATGCCGGCGAGCAGCAACTGAAGAACATCAGCCGGCCTGTCAAGATCTACCGGATGACAGCCCGAACGGCCGAGGTCAGGCTGCTGGCGCCCGGGCTGGACGAGCCGAGCACCGACATCCGAAAGACGGTCACGATCCTTTTTGCCGACATCGTGGATTCCTCCCGACTGGGACTTGCGCTTGACCCGGAAGCGCTTCGCAACGTCCTCACACGCTACTTTGGCGAGATCAGCGCTGTCGTGCAGCGCCATGGCGGGATCGTTGAAAAGTATATCGGGGACGCCATCATGGCCGTTTATGGCACGCCCACAGCCAACGAAGACGACGCTACGCGGGCCGTGCGGGCAGCGGCGGAAATGAGAGAAAGACTTGCCGATCTTAATCAGGAACTGGAGGCTGGGTGGGGCGTACGCCTTGTAAACCGGATAGGCATCAACACGGGTGAGGTTATCGCCAGCGCGGATTTGCGGGGGTTTCTCTCGGTCGCCGGCGAAGCCGTCAATATAGCAAAGCGGCTGGAGGAGGCAGCCCTGCCGAACGAGATCCTGATCGGCAAATCGACGCACAGGCTGGTACGCGATGCGGTCGTCGTTTCGCCAAGCGGCCCGCGCCTACTCAAGCACGGCGAGACCATCACAGCACTTGTCGTCAGCGAAGTCCTCCATCACGCGCCTGGGCTTGCGCGGCGCTTCGATTCCCCTTTTGTCGGACGCGAACGCCAGCGCGTCCTGCTGGAAACCGTCTTCCAGAACGCGGTCGGCGACAGGACATGCCACATGGTCAGCGTCCTTGGTGATGCCGGGGTCGGAAAGTCACGGCTCGTACGGGAGTTCTCGCGTGGTCTTGCGGAAGACGTTACGGTCTTGCACGGCAACTGTCTGCCCTACGGCGAAGGCATCACCTATTGGCCATTGGCCGAGATCGTCCGGGAATTCACGCGAGCCGAGGGGCTGGATGGAGGTGAGCAACTCGCAGCCATGATCGAAGCGCGGCTTGCAGGCGACGAAAAGGCCAGCCTCATTGCCGAGCGCGTCGCCGGGGCGCTTGGCCTCGGCGGCTCGGTACAAGGGACCACCGAGGAGACCGCCTGGGCCGTGCGCAAGCTTCTGGAGGCACTCGCCCGATCCGGTCCGCTCGTCGTCGTGGTGGACGACGTTCATTGGGCGGAGCCAACATTCCTGGACCTGCTCGAGCACGTTGCCGACTTCTCCCGCGACGTCCCAATTCTCCTCGTCTGCATCGCGCGGCCGGAACTCTTCGACGCTCGACCCGGCTGGGGAGCGGGCAAGCGCAATGCAACCTCGATCTTTCTCGAGCGGCTGAGCGACGAGGAATGCCATACGCTCATATCCAATCTGCTCGGCGGCGCACCACTCCCGCCGGCTGTCGAATCGAGGATCTTCGGCGCCGCCGGTGGCAATGCACTCTTCGCTGAGGAGCTTGTCGCAATGCTGATTGACGAGAACCTACTTCGTCGCGCGCCCGATGGCTGGGTCACCGTGTCCGATCTCGCCGATCTGCCGGTTCCCTCGTCGATCAACGCTCTTCTCGCCGCCCGGCTCGAGCGGCTCCCATCCGTGGAGCGTTCGATCTTGAGGACCGCAGCGGTGGAGGGCGCAGTTTTCCACCAGGGCGCAGTCAGCGAACTGGCGAGACCCCTGCTAGATGCGCTCGAGGCCGGGCTGCTTGCGCTTGTCCGCCGGGATCTGATCCGGCCGGAGGCTCCGACCTTCCCTGGAGACAAGGCCTATCGCTTCAGGCACGCCCTCATCCGGGATGCCGCATATCGATCCTTGTCGAAAGAGTCGCGGGCCTACTTGCACGAACACTTCGCCGCCTGGCTTGAACGAGCGACTGCAGACCGTCTTCGCGAATTCGAGGAATTTGTCGGCTATCACCTTGAACAGGCCTTTCAATACCGGACATCACTCGGACCACGCGATACCCGTGCAGCCTCGCTTGCCGCCCGTGCAGGCGAACGGCTCGAGGCGGCCGGAAGACGGGCGCTTGTTCGCAGCGACCTTCCGGCGGCGACCAGCCTTCTCGAGCGTGTATCGCGGCTCATTCCAAGGGATGACCCACGCCGGATCACGCTGCTTGCCGAATTGAGCGGCGCGCAGATCGAGAGCGGCCGACTGGACGATGCGGGCCGTATCCTCGACGAAGCGGAACAGCTTGCCGCCGCCTCCAGAGACCGGCGTCTGGTTGCGCATGTCAGCGTCCAGCGACAGTTCCTGCAACTCCTCCTCGCCAAGGAGGGCGGGGTAAAGCAAGCAGAAGAGGCCGCAATTGAGGCTGTCCCGATCTTCGAAAGCCTGGGAGACGACCTCGGTCTATGCCGTGCACACCGGCTCAAGGCCTGGCTTCGTTTCAACGGCGCCCGTGGCGAGGCGGCGGCCGAAGCTTGGGAGCGTGCAGCGGTTCACGCCAGGCATGCCGGCGATTGGCACGAATATCACGAAATCCTCACCTGGATTGCTTCATCGCTCTGGTTTGGCCCCACCCCTGCCGCCGAAGGAATTAGCCGCTGCGAGGCCATGCGTGCCGAAGTGACCGAAAGCCCCGTGTCCGAGGCCGCAATCCTGCGT